>Ga0315336_1006685_pt1 | contig 11615 bp, 14 predicted proteins | sample ASW5metaG_FD_204512 | JGI IMG/M metagenome (GOLD analysis project Ga0315336, IMG submission 204512) | Ammonia-oxidizing marine archaeal communities from Monterey Bay, California, United States - ASW #5 | ecosystem: Environmental > Aquatic > Marine > Intertidal zone | place: USA: California...
CCCGCTCGACAGGCCCAGCGTGCCGATATCCAGCTTACCCGGGGTGAAATCAAGGGTTGCGCCGCTGACGTCCGACAGAACCTTAAACACAGCAGCACTGGAGTCGACCAAGTTGACGCCGTTAAACGCCGCAGTCGATACAACACTGGTGATCTGGTTCAGAAGTGCCTGATAGTCGGCGTCCAACGCGTTGTGGGTGGCACTTGTCAACCCAACCTGATTGGCTTGAACCGCTTTCGCTTTCATTTCAATCAGCAGATCGGAAATCGTCTCCGAAGCTGAAATCGCGGTGTCGACAGTCGCAACACCTTCCGCGAGACGGGTCCGTACCGCACCGAGGCCGGCCACATCCGCGCGCATGCGCTGGGCGATGGCAAAGGTCGATGCATCGTCCTTGGCGCCGTTGACCTTAAAGCCAGTCGACACCCGCAATGTGGTTTGATCTAATTCTGAGTTGGTTTTGTTCAGGGCTTGAAGCGCGATAAGCGCACCCTGATTCGTATGAATGGAAAGAACCATTATTCTTGTTTCCTTCTAGTTCTGAAGGACTCCGGAGAGCCTCAACCGGTCTGCATTTTGCGAACCGGGTGTTATCGAGAGATACATTTCAATATTCAGAACTGTAGGTGCATTAGGTTAAAATTCGGTGATAGTGTTCCGCAACAAGTTGTAATCGGTATTGATGTTGAAAAATACCAAACAAATTCCGCTTATTATAGCGCCTGTTGCGTCGTGAATAAATATCGAGAGAGGTCGTTTTGGAGACCGAGAAGTATCGCCAAATGTTGATAGAACGCCGTAAGGAGCTGGTGGAATTGGCAGCCACCGATGAAGAAGGTCGGCGCCCTGTAGCACTTGACCAGAGCAAAGTAGGCCGACTATCGCGTATGGACGCCTTACAAGCACAAGCGATGGCACTCGAAATAGAGCGCCGACGGCGCCAGGAAATTGTACGCATAGAAACTGCGCTTGAGAGGATCGACGAAGGCGAATTCGGATATTGTGTTGTTTGCGGTGACGAAATTCCCGAAAAGCGGCTTGAGTTTGATCCTACAGCGCCAACATGTGTCGACTGTGCTGGCGGCCCTGCGTAGTCATATTAAGTGTCCGGAAAGGTACGGACTTTATAATTTTCCAGCGGGTTGCCGGGTATAGAGAACGATTGAAACCGAAGGAAATTGTTGAGATATGGACAAGAGCTACAATTTTGAACGGATGATCGTGTTAATTGTTGATGACAACAAACACATGCAAACTGTTGTTTCAACAATATTACAAGGATTTGGTGTTCGCGATATTACTGCCGTGCCTGATGCAGCAACTGCGCTTGAAGAATTGAACACCCGTCCAGTTGATTTGGTTATTTGCGAATACCGGCTGAAGCCAATAGATGGCCTGGAGTTTGCAAAAATGGTGCGCACCGCCAAGGATTCCCGCGACCCACTGGTGCCCATGTTGATGTTAACCGCCCATTCGGAGCTGGAGCGCGTTATTTCCGCGCGCGATGCCGGTGTAACTGAGTTTATGACCAAACCCGTATCGCCAACCAGCCTTTACAAACACATTGTGGCGATGGTCGAGCATCCCCGCCAATTTGTGCGTAACAAGAAGTTTTTTGGCCCGGACAGACGGCGCCGGCGCGACGATACTTTTGAAGGCCGGGAACGGCGCGGCAGCTAATTCCCTAGCAGGTAACCTGAAAGTAACCACTCGTAGCGTACCTTGCAGCCATTGTATCGCATGCGCCGGGGCGACTATCTACATCCCCGGTATTGGGATTAATTGGTATGCAGAAATATAATCTTAGCCAGATCAACGTGCTGATTGTCGACGGCAATTGGAACATGCGGCGCCTGATTAGTACCGCGCTAGAAGGCTATGGAATTCAGAATATTGAATTTGCCGCGGACGGCCGCGAAGCACTTAATAAACTCAGCACTTTTACGGCTGATCTGGTGATCTGCGAATACCGCTTGGGGCACGTCAACGGCGTAGAACTTACTCGCAAAATTCGCCGCTCGCGGGCGAAGTACAATCCCTACGTGCCGATTCTTCTGCTCACCGCCCACACTGTGGAAAAAGTTGTGGCGTCAGCCCGCGATGCCGGCATTTCAGGCGTTATCGCAAAACCAGTTTCCCCGGAATATTTGCTTCGTCACATTGTGGAGTTGATCGAGCGGCCCCGTCAGTTCGTGCGGTCGCCGGACTTCTTTGGTCCAGATCGCCGCGCACGGGGAAAAGATAGGCACACTGATATCCCCCGCCGCCGGGCATCGGACAAATTGCTTCACAGACCTGGGGCCCGAACGGCACCTAAAACGCGGCGGATTGCCAGTTTACAGTCCAATATTCGCGTCAAACAGCCGGCCGTCGCTTAACTTTGAACCACCGCGCCGTTTTCTTTAAGCGTGGCTATCTCTTCCTCCGATATTCCAAAATCACTGAGGACTTCAGATGTGTGTTCGCCGGGTGCCGGCGGCGGCAGATCAAGCTTAGGTGACGTGCGGCTAAACCGCGGCGCGGGCGCCACCTGATCCACGCCCTCGTGATTGACGAACACTTCCCGTGCCTTGATGTGGGGGTGCTCAAGTGACTCGCTCAATGTTAAGACCGGCACAGTGCAGGCTTCTTCCCGCTCCATCAATTCCGTCCATTCGTCCCGGTTCTTGGTTTTGAAAATAGCGGTAAGGCTATCTTTGCGTGCGGGCCAATTTTCGCGATCCAATTGGCCATTGGACAGGTCGGGATCGGAACCGGTTAGCTCAAGCAGCCGGGCGTAAAACTGGGGCTCGATCGCACCCACGGCCATGTACTTGCCGTCTTTAGTTTCATAGGTGTCGTAGAAATCGGCACCACCATCCAAAATATTGGTACCCCGTTCTTCGAGCCATGATTGGGTGGCGCGGAAGCTAAAGAACATATTGGCGAGCAAGGCTGATCCTTCGATCATGGCCGCATCGACTATTTGTCCTTTGCCCGATTTCTGCGCTTCCATAATTCCACACACAAGTCCAAAGGCGAGGAACATGCCGCCGCCCCCGAAGTCGCCAACCAAATTAAGTGGTGGCGTGGGTTTGCCGTCTTTGGGGCCGATCGCGTGCAATACGCCTGACAAAGCGATGTAGTCGATGTCGTGCCCGGCGACCGATGCCATGGGTCCATCCTGGCCCCAGCCAGTCATACGCCCGTAAACCAGCTTGGGGTTGCGTTTCATGCAAACGTCCGGGCCAATTCCTAACCGTTCAGTGACACCCGGCCGAAAGCCTTCCAAAAATCCATCTGCCTGCTCGATAAGCTTTAGGATTGTTTCGATGCCTTCAGGCGATTTGAGGTCGACCGCGACAGATCGCCTGCCCCGGTTGAGCACGTTGGCTCGATCAGGTATCGCGATGCCTGGGCCATCTTTTTTGGGCCGATCAATGCGGATCACGTCCGCTCCCATGTCAGCGAGCAGCATGGCGGCAAAAGGGCCCGGCCCGATACCCGCAATTTCAATAATTTTGACGCCCTCAAGCGGTCCCATGTTTTATCTCCCCAAGTTCCCTGCGCCGGAAATCTCCCGACCGTTCCAAATTTTACCGTGTTGCGGGGTGATCTGTCACCTGATCCCCTGCCCGCCTACAGAATTTGTGCGTCATCCGCCTTGATAACCGAGCCAGTCATGAATGCCGAGCCATCCCGCGACGCCAGCATCAACAGTAATCCGTCCAGGTTTTCCGGCTGGCCGATCCGCTTCCGAGGCAAGGTGTTCATATGCGCCTTCCCTTGATCGGTGCGGAAATAATCGCCGGTCATTTCTGAATCGATAAACCCGGGGCATATCGCATTAATACGAATGCCGTAGCGCGCCCACTCTAGCGCCAAAGACTTGGTCATTTGAATTTCGGCCGCTTTCGTCATGCCGTAAACCGACATACCCTGCACCGGGCGCAATGCCGACACAGATGAAAGATTGATGATCCGGCCCTTGTCCTTTCGCTCGATCATGCGATTGGCGACTTCCTGGGCCATGAAAAAGGCGCCCTTGATGTTGGTTGCGACGATTGTATCGAACTCGGCTTCCCCGAAACTACGCGCCATTTTCTCGGAGTAAGCACCAGCGTTATTGACCAGCACATTGACCGGGCCCAATTCCTGTTCGGTCTTGTCGATTGCATTTTTGATACTGTCCAGATCTGTTACATCCAAATGAATAGGTAAAGCGCGTCCCCCTTTGGCTTCGATCTCTTGCTGAAGTGTTTCCAGCATCTCAGTGCGCCGTCCGGTAATGGCAACCGCTGCTCCCGCTTCGGCAAGTACTGCACCAAACCGCCGGCCCAGACCACTGGTTGCGCCGGTCACTAGCGCAACCTCGCCGCTGAGGTCACAAGAAAATGTCACATCGTTCTCCTGTTGTGAATTTCAGTCTTGAGGATTAAAGCGGTTGGCCGCCGTCAATTTCGATGGTGGAGCCAGTCATGAACTCAGCCGAATCTGACGCGAGCAACAATAAAATGCCGTTCAAATCGTCAAGTTTGCCGAGCGCTTTGCCCGGAAAACTGTTCACTACTTTCAGACCTTTTTCCGAATGGAAATATTCCGAGTTCATATCGGTCTCGACATAGCCCGGGCACAGTGTGTTGATATTGATGTTGTAACGCGCCCATTCGAGGGCCATGCACCGGGTCATCGCAACCATGCCTGCTTTTGACATGCCATAGGCCGACAATCCGCGATAGGGCCGGTAGGCCATCATACTCGCAATATTGATGATATTGCCGCCCTCACCCCGCTCTATCATTCGGCGGCCGACTTCCTGGGCCAAAATGTAAGGCCCCTTCAAATTGGTATCCAGAACCGCGTCGTAATCTTCTTCCGTTACGTCGACAATCAACCTTTCGCGGCTGATCCCGGCATTGTTGACCAGTACGTTTATCGCCCCCAATTCAGTTTCCGCCACATCAACCGCGTTGCGGATACTGGCTGGATCCATCACATCCATGACGATACCCAGCGCACGTCCTCCTTTACCTTCGATCTCGGCTTGCAATTCGTCTAATCGGTCGCCCCGGCGACCGGTTATCGCCACCGTCGCGCCGCTGGCAGCCAAGGTGCGGGCAAAGTGCTGTCCAAAGCCGCTGGTAGCACCGGTCACCAGCGCCACTTTGCCGTCAAGATTGCAGGAAATGGACACGAAGCTTTCTCCAATTCGTCAATACAGATGTGCTGGATAGCAAGACTGAGCACCGAAAGCAAAGGGCCATATTATATTGCGCCGTCACAAGGTCTGGCCGTCGTCCACGACAATCATCGAACCGGTCATAAAGGAAGAGGCGTCAGGTGACGCGAGCAACAATAGCACCCCATCCAGGGAACTCGGATCACTGATCCGCTGCCGGGGCCAGCGCTTGATCACATCTTTGCCATGAGGCGTGTTGTAAAATGCCTGGGTCATCTCGGTCATGATAACGCCGGGGCAAAGGGCATTGACGTTGATCCCGTATGGCGCCCATTCCAATGCCAATGTTCGAGTGAGGCTGGTGACGGCTGCCTTTGACATGCAGTAGGTGGACACCTGTCGCGCGGCTTTAAACGCTGAAATGGAGGCCACATTGATGATTCGGCCACTTTTATGGCCGCGCTTAATCATGTGCTTGCCGGCTTCTTGAGCAACCAGAAAGACACCCTTTGCGTTGGTATCAAGTATCCGGTCGTAATCAGCCTCGGTTGCATCGGCTACCATATGTACGGTCGCGACACCCGCGTTATTAACGACCACGGACACTGGCCCCAGCTCGATTTCGGCGACTTCGAATCCCGCGCGCACGCTTTCGGGATCGGTGACATCCATGGCGACAGGGACCGCCCGCCCGCCCTGGCTCTCAATCTCTTGAACCAATTCGCTCAGACGGTCTCGACTTCTTCCCGCCGCGGCGATGGCGGCTCCGTTTGCCGCTAAGGTCAAGGCGAAGTGTCGGCCGAAGCCGCTCGACGCACCGGTTACAAGTGCGACCTCGCCCGACAGGTCGCAGGTGAAAGACATCCGATTTCAGTATTTGCCTTCGCCCGCCGCCGGTTTTTTCTTGCCAACCCGTGCGTAATATTCCTCGGGAATTTTGTCGGCCTCTTTGTAAAAACGCCAACCGCAAGGTTTTTCCGGGTCGGGATCGTAATCGGTAACCCACAGGGGGTGGCCGCCCAGATCCATGGGGACCATTTCGTTCACTGCGCAATGAACGCAGTAATAGGGCACGCCCTTTTGGCCCCAGCTCCAGTCGTGTTCTTCCTGTGTCACGCCGAAATTGTAGGGGGCGCCCAAACGCGACGCAGTGCCATCGACCGGATCGCCCCGGCGCATACGTCCGCCACTGCCGCAGGGATCGCAGCTCATGCGGTAGAAATCGCCTTCGTCGGTGATGTCCACGCCTCCGTCCTGTTCCGGACCACAATGGTGGGACCGCAACATCTCGGCACTCAATTGCACGCGTTCTTCGACCGTCAGATTCAAAAAGCCCTTCCAAGTCCGCTTCAGCATCCAGGTTTCCTGGCTGCCTTTCAGGACCTCAAACATTTCGTCTTCGCCCGAGCGTTTTGCAACCTGAGTTAAAAGATCCCAAATCCAATCGCAAAACAGGTCATGAAGTGCCTTGGTTTCGTCGATGGTGTACTGACTGAGCGCTTTCGCATCTTCCGTGCGCCCCTCGTCAATCGCATCGTCGAGTTTGCGTTGGGTGGCAATGCCCAGATCGCCCAAATCTTCCTGGCGTACGGGGCGTCCCAATTTCGCCATATCAATCAATCGCAGCATAAATCCCTCCCAAGATTGCAGTGCGCGCGTTTACTCGTTCCCGCGTGCCTGCTTCAATGCGTCCAGATACCCCGAATAACGTGGGTTATCTATCGATGCTTTACCTATTGTGGTCTGTTTCAAGTGGCCGAGCAAATCCACATCGTCGAATGAAAAATCTCCGTCGCGAATACGCTGGCACAGGTCCCGGTTCAGTTCGTCGAGGGGACCGTCTTTTCCGAGTAAATCATTAAGCCGCGTGATCTCCTCCGCCTCTAGTGCGGGGGACAATTCCAATTCGCGTTCGATGATTCGCAACGCGTTCAACGCCACCCGGCATTGAAACCTGATGGCGCCGTCCAGATTGGGCATCACATCTTGCTCGACAAACGTCGCGACGGCTCCGATCAATTCAGCGGATGTGGGTCTGTTTTGCATAAGTTCCTTCCTAGCCGCCGATCAGATTAAGCAGATCTATTTCGCCTTCCATGGCGCGTCTACCAATGGTCACCAGCTCGACCGATTTGGTTGTTCCCAGCAAATGGCGCCGGGTCATCATCATGCAGATCACGCCCCAATTAAGGCAGCCGAATACTTCCCAGAAATGAACACGTTCCGGATCGACCTTGCCGCCACCACCGGCTTCGTAACCTGCGAACAAATCTTCCCGGGTACCAAACCCGCCGACCGGTTTGTCCGAAACACCGAACCGCCAGACATTCGTGCACACCCATCCCAGATCTTCCAACGGATCACCAACATGGGGAATTTCCCAGTCGAGGATCGCGCGAACGCCGTCCGGGCCAATGATCATATTACCGTGGCGGAAATCTCCATGGGCCACGCCTGTCTTGCCGCCTTCTGGCATGTGGGCATCCAGCCATTTGAAAGCCATTTCGAACACTGGGAACGGTTCCTTAAATGCCTGATAAATGTTGCTGACCCGGCCCACTTGTTCGGCCGGCGTCACACGCGCAAGTTCATCCAGGCCGGTTGGGTCGATGGTTGCCACTTTGGCAAGGATTTCACCCAACTGAAACGCCATAATATCTCGCGCTTCGGCATATCGATCATCGCGCAAAATTTTGCGGGCAATGGTTTCCCCCTCAACAAATTCCATTACAAAGCCGTGCCCTAGGCCGTCTGCCTCGTCGAGGACGAATTTGACATCGGGTACGGGGACGCCAACGGCCGCAGCGCGCTCCATCAGAACGGCTTCGGTTTCCAGGGTCACATCTATGGTGAAACTGGGATCAGGGTCGCTCCCGCGGCCGCGACGCAGGACCAAAGCGGTTTCGTTACCATTTACGAGGGCCATAAATGACCAGGTTTCCTTGCTCGCCCCGCCGGTTAGGTGGCGCAAGTTTGAAACTTCAGCTGTTTCTGGCATGTGGCGCTGCATGGCTTTGGTCAGCAGTGCACCCATATCCTGAGATGATTTCACAAATCTCCCCCGCGGCGGTTCTTGTGTTAGTTTAACAGCACCTATTTTCCGCCACATGGTGCGCCGCCGATTTGACTCACGTCAATGGGGGCGCCCTTTTTATGACAAAGAGACAGGATTTCACCATGGCATTTGAATTCAGCGATAGAGTTCAGGATTTACACGCTCGCATGACTCAATTCATGGACGAACACGTATACCCTAATGACGCCGAGTATTATCAGCAGCTGGATGAAAGCCCAGCCAACAATTGGGCGCCGCCACCCTTGCTGGAAGGGCTGAAAGAAAAGGCCCGTGCCGAGGGGCTGTGGAATCTGTTTCTGCCAAAGGAGCACGAAGAAGGTGCAGGATTGACCAATCTCGAATACGCCCCGTTGTGCGAGATTATGGGTCGGTCTATTTACGCCCCTGAAATCTTCAATTGCAGTGCGCCAGACACAGGCAATATGGAAGTGTTTGCCAAGTACGGAACGCCGGACCAGAAGAAGAAATATCTACGCCCATTACTGGACGGCACGTTACGTTCGGCGTTCGTGATGACCGAGCCAGGGGTGGCTTCGTCGGATGCAACCAACTTGGAAACCACCATTTTACCCGATGGCGACGACTATGTGATCAACGGACGCAAATGGTTTATTTCCGGCATCCTGGCGGAACGCTGCGAAATTTTGATCGTTATGGGTAAGAGCGACCCGGATGCACCGAAACACCAGCAACAATCCATGGTCGTCGTATCGCGCAACGCGCCTGGGGTGAACATTATCCGGCCATTGCCCGTGTTCCATGACCTGGAGCCACAATTTGCCGGACATTCCGAAGTCGAATTTAAAGACGTGCGTGTGCCCAAGGAAAACATTTTGCTGGGCGAGGGCCGGGGTTTTGAGATCGCCCAGGGACGGCTTGGCCCCGGACGTATTCACCACTGTATGCGACTGATCGGTCAAGCTGAGCTTGCCTTGGAGCTTATGTGCGAGAGGGCAAACAGCCGCGTCGCCTTCGGCAAGACGTTCCACGATTTCGGCACCATCCGTGCGGATATTGCCGAATCGCGCATCGAAATCGACCAGGCACGGCTATTGACCCTCGATGCCGCCGATAAGATGGACAAACACGGCAATAAAGTCGCGCGCAACGAAATTGCCATGATCAAAGTGGTCGCACCCAGAATGGCGCAGCGCGTGTTCGATCGCGCCATTCAAGTTCACGGTGCGATGGGGGTAACCAACGACACTCACTTGCCGCGGGGTTGGATTTACTCGCGTTTCGTGCGCATTGCCGACGGTCCGGACGAAGTTCATCGCGAGGCCGTGACCCGCAATGAAATGAAAAAATACGCAACCTAAGGTATCCGTTTCTAACCACGGCGGGATCGTGATATGGTCCCGCCGATTCAGTCGCGACCGGGTCGGCAGTGCCAGTGTGGGGAAGCACTCAGTTATGAAGTGGCAATCTGAATATAGCGTCGGGATTTCACGGTTTGACGAGGACCACAAGCTGATGTTTGGCTTGATGGAACAATTTGAAGACGGTTCCATCGAAGGTGAAGGGGCAGCAAAGGTTGAAAACGCCTTTGGTGTTTTGTGGGATTACGTGCTCACCCATTTTCGTCGCGAAGAAGACCTAATGGATGCCCATGACTATCCAGATGCCGAAAACCATAAGGCCCATCATCAGGCCTTAAAAGAAGGTCTTGAGGATCTTCGCTCTCGTTATGACAAAGAAGACCCGACCGTACTGTCGGATCTAGCCCCCTTTATCAGAGCCTGGCTGCGGTATCACATTCTCGAACAAGACATGGCTTACAAGGCCTATTTCGAAGAACGCCTCTCAGACGCAGAGCGTGATCAGATCAACTGACGAACGCTTTACTTCTGCGACCTTTTCTTCCACCACACATCAAACGACCAACTATCGTGGCTGCGTAAAAGCCACAACGCGGCAAAACCTGTCAGCGCCGCCAGCGCGACCGATGAATTTCTATTTGATGGAAATCCGTTCTCGATCACAAAAGGGGCAATCAAGCTCGGCAATATGACGACAATGGTCACCGAGTGCATGGCAAAACCGAGCGCATAACTCACCACGCGCCACAGGCCAAAGACCATCGCGAGGCAAACAGCAATCTGGGCGCCGCCCATCAGGTAGGGCATGGTTGCACCCAGCTCGATGCCGTAGAAATATCCCCAAATTTTTTGATACTGCGCGGGCGCAAGGAACTTATTTACCGCCCACACGAACAAGAACCAAGAAAGCCCCAGGCGCAGGACCAGTAGGCCCAAGGGCTCCATCCATTTCGTCTCGCTGCTCATCCCGTTCATACACCCCTCCCCGCGTTTGCAGATTGGGTTTCACGTTATCAGGGCGTTCTTTGTCGTGCCGGTGAACTTGATCGCACGGTCATCAAAAATCCGTGAATGCCGACCGGTCAGGAGCCCGAGTTCTCTTTCTGCTCGGCGTGCTTGAGGCCTGAGTATTTCGGCTGATCGATCTGCACTTTGGCCTTGGTAGTTTCGACCAAGTGGGCTTTTACCTTGGGGTCATCTAGCCCAAGAGTGCCCGCGCGAATGCGGTCGGTCAGCTCCGCGTTCAAGTCTTCGAGCGTGCCGTCGTGGCCCAATATATCCGCCAATCGCGCGCGTTCCGCCTTGGCAAATTCGGGACCCTGTTCCAATTCCCGTTGCACAATATCCAACGACTTCAAGGCGACCATCAAATTAAACGCTGTGTGGTCAGTCAGCTCCGGTTTCACACTGTCGCTGAGGAATGTTTTGACCGCATCAAGCAATTCAACGGCGGTAGGTCGGTTTTGGGCCATGGGATTTCTCAGGTTAGCAGATTGAGGAGATCGATTTCGGCTTCGCACATGCGCCGCCCAATGTACGCCATTTCAACGCCTGGGTCGGTGCCGGTTTCGTATCGTGTCACCATCATTCGGCACAGCATGGCCCATTGAAGGCAGCCGAACACTTCCCAGAAATGGGCACGTGCGGGATCCACAGTCCCGCCACCGGCCGCTTCATAAGCCGCGTAAAATTCATCGCGCTCGCCAATGCCGCCCACGGGTTTGTCCGCGCCGAACCGCCAGACGTTAATGGCCCCCCAGCCGAAATCTTCAGCAGGGTCACCAAGGTGGGCGAGTTCCCAGTCAATCACCGCACGAATGCCTTCGGGCCCGACAATGAAATTGCCGTTTCGAAAGTCCCCATGAACCAAGACCAAAGGCCGGTCTTCCGGGATATTTTCGTCGAGCCAGCGGAAAGTAGCCTCCAGCACTGGGTGGGATTCATGCCATCCCAGGTATATTTCCCTGTTGCGGGCCACTTGGGCGCGGGCGTCCAGAACTGGCAAACCGGGCACGTCCGACGCATCCACTCGTTGAATACGGGCGAGCGCGTCTCCCATTTG
>Ga0315336_1006686_pt1 | contig 11611 bp, 8 predicted proteins | sample ASW5metaG_FD_204512 | JGI IMG/M metagenome (GOLD analysis project Ga0315336, IMG submission 204512) | Ammonia-oxidizing marine archaeal communities from Monterey Bay, California, United States - ASW #5 | ecosystem: Environmental > Aquatic > Marine > Intertidal zone | place: USA: California...
AGTCAGCAAGCCCATTCGGGTGGAGTACGATGATGGGGTGGGCGCAGCGTTGGGCGCTGACGGGGCGGTTCGACTGATCGATTTTCTCGAACTGTAACTCCCCAGCTGGCCGGAGCGCCTCCACTACTGTTCATGCGTCTAGAACTAGACGCATAGGAGGAACTCCCTTTGCAACGAATTTTCACCCTGTTGATCGCGGTACTAGTTGCCGCACCCCTCATGGCCGCACCGGCCGCAGTCGGCGGAGACGCCATGGCTAGCCTCAAGGCCGGCAAACCCACGCTACAGTCCGCTGGCGTGATGGCCTTCGGGCCCGACGCTATTCTGCTCGTTGGCGACGCGAAGTCCGCCAAGATTTTCGCCCTTGATACGGGCGACCGCAAGCCCGGAATGGGCAAGGTCGATGTTGCCGGAATCAACGCGAAGATCGCCGGCATGCTCGGCACCGCCCCAGATCAGATCTTGATCAACGATATGGTCGCCAACCCAATCTCGAAGAACATCTACCTGTCGGTCTCGCGTGGACGCGGTCCTGACGCGACGCCCGTGATTGTTAGCGTCAACTCGGCCGGGAAAATCTCCGAGCTCGACCTGGCGAACATCAAGCACTCTTCGGCGGACATTCCGAACCCGGTTGGGAACGAAGCCAAGGATCGCCGCGGACGTCCACTTCGCATGGAAGCGATCACCGATGTCGGCTACCTCGACGGAAAGGTTTTCGTCGCGGGTCTCTCGAACGAAGAGTTCGCATCGAACTTGCGTGTTCTCGACTTCCCGTTCAACGGCGTGGCCGACCCCACCAGCGTTGAGATCTTTCACGGCAACCACGGCAATTGGGAGACTCGTTCGCCGGTAAGGACCTTCCTGCCCTACGAGATCATGGCGGAGCCGCACCTGCTGGCCGCCTACACCTGCACGCCTTTGGTGAAGTTCCCAGTGAAAGGCCTCAAGCCCGGCACGAAGCTCGTCGGGACGACGATCGCTGAGCTAGGCAACCGCAACCGGCCGCTGGATATGATCCAGTACACCAAGGACGGCAGTCATCACGTCTTGATGAGCAACTCGGCGCGTGGAGTCATGAAGATGTCCACAAAGGGCCTCGAGAATTTCGAAGCCATCACCGAACCGCTCGACGATGCGGCGATTGCCGGTCTGCCCTACGAGACGATCAAAGAGCTCGAAGGCGTCACGCAGCTCGACAAACTCGACGACACGCACGCGGTCATTCTAGTCGCGAAAGCCGAAGACGGCCCGGTCGACCTCAAGACCGTCGCTCTGCCTTAAAACGGTGAACCAACGCGCAACAGAGCCCCGGGCGCCGGCCCGGGGTCTCGCGCTGGCGCTGGTGGCAGCAGCAACACTGGCCGCGGCGCCTTCGATCCAACTCGTCGACGGGGCGTTTTACGCCACTGGCGCCTCGGGAAGCAACCTTGCCGTCTATGTCGACGGTGCCGGGGATGTCCCGGCCTTGTCCGGCTACGAATCGATCGAAGGAGATGGCTCTCGGATCACGTTCCGGCCGAAGTACCCACTCCAACCCGGCCTGCGCTACCGCGCCGTCTACGGCGAAACCGAAGCGTTCTTCGACATCAAGCCAGCCGCACCGGCCGAGCGGGGACGCGTGGAGCGCATCTACCCCTCGACCGACCGAATCCCGCAGAACCAGCTCAAGTTCTACTTTCACTTCTCGGTCCCAATGAGCCGGGGCGACGCCTATCGGCGGATTGCACTGTTCGATGAAGCTGGCGTCAAGATCCAGCTGCCCTTCCTCGAAGTCGACCAAGAGCTCTGGAACCAAGACAATCGCCGACTGACCGTGTTCCTCGACCCCGGGCGCATCAAGCGCGGGTTGGTCCCCAATATGGTAGAGGGCCCGCCATTGATTTCGGGGCGCAAATACTCGCTCGTTGTCGACTCCGAGTGGCCCGACGCCAAGCGCCACTCGCTCGAGGCCGGCAGCATCAAGCGCTTCACGGTCATCGACGCCGACTACCAGTCTCCGAACGTTGACAACTGGGTCGTGACTCCGGGGCCGGCCGGCTCGATCACGCCACTCTACGTCGAGTTCGCGGAGCCCCTGGACCGAGCGCTACTTGACCGCCTTATCCTGGTGGTCACGTTGTCACGAAAACCCTTACAGGGAAAGATCACAATCGATCGCGACGAGACCCGTTGGGCGTTTACGCCGAACCAGCCATGGGCGGTGGGCGAGTACCTGCTGCAGGTGGAATCGGTGATCGAAGACTTGGCCGGAAATTCCCCAGGGCGGCCCTTCGAGGTGGATCCGTCCCAGCAACAGTCTCGGCCGGAAACAGCGGAAGTGCTCTATCGCAAGTTCGTGGTGCGCTAGCTGAGCTCGCACCCGGTGCGCAGCACCACAAACGAGCGGCCAATCGCAAAATAATCGCCGCCTGATAGCGTGACTTCGTCGCCGCCCGCTAGCAGCGAAGTGTCGAATACTCGCTCCCACTCCGCGCCTACCCATTGCGGAAGTCGGAAGCGCTCGTCTGACTCGCCCCCATTGATCATGTATAGGAGCACGTCGCCGCCCTCTGAAGCCGGCCCGATCATCACCGCCAGCGCAGCCCACACTCTCGACCAATCTGTGATCTCCTGTCCATCGGGGGCGTACCACGCAATATCCTTAAGATCGCCCGCCTCGCCTCGACGCCCGGCGAAAAACCGCTTTCGGCGAATCGCGGACTGGGCCCCGCGGAATTGCGTCAGCCGCTGGACAAACTTCCGCAGCTCCGGCTCTCCTTCGGCAAGCCCCCAATCGAGCCAACTGATTTCGTTGTCTTGCGAATAGGCGTTGTTATTACCGTGCTGGGTGCGGCTGAATTCGTCGCCCGCCGTCAGCATGGGTACGCCCGCTGAAAGCATCAATGTTGCCAGGAAATTCCGTTTCTGCCGCTCGCGGATCTCGACGATTTCCGCGTCTTCAGTCGGCCCCTCGACCCCATGATTGTCGGAATGGTTGTTGTTGTCGCCATCGCGGTTCCCCTCGCCGTTGGCGTCATTGTGCTTGTCCTGGTAGCTCACCAGGTCGTTGAGGGTGAACCCGTCGTGAGCCGTGATGAAATTCACGCTTGCTGTCACCGATCGTCCCGAATGACCAAACAGGTCACTACTCCCGGCCAACCTCGAAGCGAGCCGAGGCGCCATCCTCTGGTCACCGCGCCAGAACCGCCGAACGTCGTCTCGGAATTTTCCATTCCACTCCGACCACCCCGCTGGAAAACCCCCGACCTGGTAGCCTCCCGGGCCGACATCCCACGGCTCAGCGATCAGTTTCACGCGGGAAAGTACAGGGTCTTGCCTCACCGCATCCAAGAACCCTGAATGACGATCGAATTCGTCGCTCTCTCGGCCTAGCGCGGTTGCTAGATCAAAACGGAAGCCGTCCACGTGCATCTCTTCGACCCAGTAGCGCAGGCTGTCCGTCACCAGCTGTAGGATTCGAGGGTGGCGTGTATCGACGGTGTTGCCGGTGCCGGAGTAGTCCACCGTCGTTCGCATGTCTTCCCGGTCAAGTCGGTAGTAGCTGAGATTGTCGATGCCCCGGAACGAGACCGTCGGACCCCGCTCCGACCCCTCGCAGGTGTGGTTGTAGACCACATCGAGCAGCACTTCAAGCCCAGCCGCGTGGAGGTCTTTGACCATCTGCTTGAACTCGCGGACCGCGCCTTCAGGGCTGCGGTCACTGGAGTAGCCCGGCTCAGGCGCAAAGAATCCCAACGTGTTGTATCCCCAGTAGTTACGCAGCCCCAGGCTGCCTAGATGGAACTCATCCACATGGGCGTGAACTGGGAGCAGATCGACGGCCGTCACGCCTAGCGACTTGAGATGTTCGATCGCCGGCGGTGATGCCAGTCCGGCATACGTTCCGCGAATGGCCTCGGGGATGCCCGGTTGGAGCTTTGTGAAACCCTTCACGTGCAACTCATAGATCACAGATTCGGTCAGGGGGATGTCGGGGTGCGCATCATCCTCCCAATCGAATTGGTCCTCGGTCACCACTCCCAGCGGGGCATAACGAGCACTGTCGCGCTCATCGAAGTGCGACGGCGCACCCTCGGATGTGGGTTGGCCGTCTACCGCCGGAAAGCCAAAGACTTCATCTCGCCACCGCATCGACCTTCCGACCGCTCGTGAGTAGGGATCGAACAAGACCTTATTCGGGTTGAACCGCAGGCCCGCATCGGGGTCGTAAGGCCCGTACACGCGGTATCCGTAAATCTGTCCAGGCCTGACGTTGTCAAGATACCCATGCCAGACCTGGTCGGTTGTCTCGGCGAGCTCAACCCGCGATGCCTCAGAGTGATGTTCGGGGCGGTCGAACAGGCAAAGCTCGACCCGGGTCGCGTGCTCGGAGAACAGAGCGAAGTTGACCCCACTGCCGTCCCAGGTCGCGCCAAGCGGATACGGTTTGCCTGCCCCAAGCACTACGCTTCTCGGACCTCGAGTTGACCCTTCATTTCCTGCACCTGCTCCATGGTCCCGAACTGCAGCCCGGGCAAGCTACTAGCAACCGTCGCCGCCGCAACGCCCCAGGCAAAGGCCTCGGGGAACGCATCCCCCCTTTCGAGCGCCCACACGCAAGTCGCCCCTAGAACGTCGCCTGCGCCGATCGGACTTCCTGTTTGGATCGATGGCGGGACGGCACGCAACCGCCCTTGCTCCCAAGAAGCAACTGCGCCTTGGGATCCCATCGACAGAATGACGCGTTTCGCACCGAGTCTCTGAATATCGTCCGCCGCCTTGAAGGTGTCCGCCTCGCCGAGTAGGCTCCGCCCAAGCAGACGCTCAGCCTCAATCAGGTTGGGCTTCGCCAGGCTGGGTCCAGCCGGCAGTCCTGCGGGGAGCGCGTCGCTAGAGGTGTCAAATAGCGTCTCGACTCCGTTCGACTTGGCTAGCTCGATGATTTCGCCGTAGAAAGTTGTGGGAGTCCCCGGAGGAATGCTGCCGGTCAGTGTGAGCCAACTCGTGTCGGGGAGCCGGCTTGCAACCTCATCGCGAACGCGATCGAGCTCCGCAGGCTCGAGAGGCGAGCCCCGCTCGTCGAGCTTTAACGTCAGGCCCTGCTGGTCGGTGATGTTGAGGTTGCGGCGAGTCTCTCCGGTGACCGCGATCAATCGTACCGGCAACTGGGTTTCGAGAATCAAGCGCGAAAAGCGCTCGCCATTCCTCCCGCCATAGGTCGCAATCGACTCCACGTCCGCCCCGTAGCGATGCAGTACCTGCGCAACGTTGACGCCTTTGCCGCTAGCTTGGGTCGATTGGTCGTCGATGAACATCCGATCGTCATAAATGATTCGTTCGGTGGTGATCGACACATCGACCGCGGGGTTGAGAGTGAGCGTAAGTATCATCGGCAGGCAGACCGTCGGAATAACTCTATTGTGGCCGGATTCTCGGCGGCTTCTCTCCGGTTATTCCCCATTGCAGCCGGTCGAGACCCTCAATGTTGAGACCGCCACGCAGATCCACCCAAGTGAATTGCGTCAAAAATAGCGGCAGGTCGGGCTGTTTGGGGGCCCCAGGCAATAACACAGGTATGACCGGCAGTCCACGCCGAACGCACTCCGATAGACAGACTCGCATCTCGGGAATTTCCCATGGCCCAAGGCCGTCCCCGCCGACCATCACGGCGGCGGCGTGTGCGTTGGAAATAATGTCCTCAAGGCCTTCTTGCCAGGGCCGCCCTGGAACCAACTCCCACTTGTCTAACCAGGGATTGAGGCCTCGCGCCTGCAACTTCTTGGCTAACTCCTCTACGACCGGCTTGTCCGCTGAGTTGTGGCTCAGGAACACATCGAACTCTCGTGCTGGAGCCGCGCTCGAGCCCTCTGGGTCGGCTGGGATCGCTGGAGGCTCCATCTGCGGCGATGCGTCGGCGGCCCCCACCCGAGAAGCCCGCAGGCGCTGCTGGACCTGCAACATAGCAACGAATAGGACCAGTGCCGCAATCGGGTAGCTGACGTCGATCCACACCAGGTTCAGATTCATCGCCAGCGCGGCTCCCACGATGGTCAGCCCGACCAACGAGGCCGTGACTAGGCTCAGCCGACCGCCTTCCCAGCCCTTTGCGTAAAGCACGGTGAGCACGTAACACATGGAAAACACTAAGGGGAAACTGTGTCGCGAGTCGAAGCGCCGTACGTATTCGCCACTTTGGAGAGAGTTGGCGGCGAAGGCGTGGAGCACAACCCCTTGCAGTTCTCCGTAAGCTGTAGTGGCCTGATCACTGGGCGAGGCCGTACCCACCAACACAAACCGATTCCTGAGCAAGCCCCAATCCATATCGGGAGCGAACTCGTGCACCGGCACTCCCGATGTTGGGCGGACAAACTGCAGCAGACGGTTCTCTGGCAGCTCAAGCGGACCGCCGTGCATTAACTCCGCCAACTGCCGGCTCAGCGCTGGCAGGCGCTCAGGCCCAGGCAACTCGAGAGGGATCATGCGGACCCTTCCGTCGGCCTCTTGGTAGCCGGCCAAGTGACCCTGCCGATTCAGAGGAACGGCAGCCGCGAGCGATTCGGCGATTTCTTGGCGAACAAGAGCCCCTCCTTCTTCTTTCTGGCGGTATCCGAACAGCACGGGAACGCCCTTTCCCGCGGCGAGGTCGAGGATGCGCACAAGCAGGCCGTCTGCCGGTGACGTCTGCTCCATAAAGTAGTCAAAGGCGACTCCGCGGGCGCCCTGTTCGACAGCCTTGCGAATCAAGAAAGCAAATTGTTGCCGAACCTCGCCCCGTAGTCTGCCCTCAAGCGACGGCAAAGTAATGATGATCAGGTCATCCACCGGAGGGGCTTCGCCTGCAACGAGGTAGTGCCAGTCGCCCATCCGATTGAAGCCCAACAGCGATCGAGGAACTTCCTCTTCATAGCCGCTAAGAAGCGTGCGCTTGCCGCTGAGAAGATCGGCTCCAGTCGCGATCGAGAAGAACAGGCAGTAGGCAAAAAAGAAACCCAGAAAGCCCCATCCCAGCGTCACCGCTCGGTCTCGCCGTAAGACACGCCAAAGGACCAGACAGACGGCAAACAGCGGTACCAGAACGACGGCGAGCTGCCAGCTTGATCCGGCGGCGCTGGGGGTGTTCCCGAGCAGAAACCAGTTCAGGACGAGCGCGGGAATCCCAAGAAGCAGCAATCGAACGAGATCGAGATGGACCCAGCCTAAAATGTCGCTAGCTCCTCGCGCCAACCAGCAATCCGGCTCACTGCCGTCTTGGCGTGACGACGCCCTCGAGCCGTCTGTTCTCGATTACGGCTGGCCTGTTAACGGGCACTCGGACCTGGATGTCCTGACGCGAATACGCGGCCTGAATCCTTGAAACCTCTCGCAGCTGGGCGCTCGACAGCTTCTTGTCGTTAGCGTTCTGGCGCTGCGCCCGCGCGGCATAGCCGTTAGCGGTCTTACTTCGCGCGCCCTCGAGTCCCGCATAAGCGATGGCCAAGCCGTAATAAACTTTCGAATCAGCCTGCTTCTTCGCCTGTGCCGACAGAACCTCGATCGCCTCCTTATAGCGCTGCTGTTTGATCAGCGCGTACGGATCCTGCACGGGCCGCCTCGGGGCGACACGAATGTACTTCGCACCTCGCAGTACCCTCGGGTCGATTCCGTTGTCCTCGAGTTTATCTGCAGTATTGATTTGTGCCTGCGTTAGGTTGTAGGCGGCGTCGTCTTTGCGTTCGTACATGATCTGCTGCTTGGCCAGCGCAATCCGCTTGCCGGTGTCAGCCGGCGTTCTCAACACCGCTAGGTGCAGGTCTTTCAGATTAGTCAGCGATTTCTCCGAGTACGTCGCTCGCTTCATCTTGACGGCCTGGGCCAGGTCAAACTTCGCCGAACGCAGCGCCACTCGATTGAGAACTGGCTCTAGATCGGCTCCGCGCAGCCACCGCACGTTCCCCTTGCTGAGCGTCCAAGCAGTGCCCGCTTCGACCGGCTCATCGAGCCCGTCAGACATCACTCGAACCCGTCCGTCGAAAACGGAACACTCCGTGCGGCGCTCCCCCTCGACGCGAGAGAGCTCTACCGAGTAGTGTGTGCCTTCGCTGCCGAGTACGACTCCGCCTGCATTGACTTCGGTCGGGCGGTCGGTAACCACGTCGAGTGACCCGCTGAGGAAATCGACAGCACAAGACGAATCCGTAGGCGCGTCGATCAAAACCCGAAAACCGCCCGAGAACCTCAGAAGTGAGCCATCCTCGCAGGTCACCTCGACGGTCGTCTGGCCCGATACGCTCGAGAGCAAGTCACCCTCGGCCAAGATGTCGCCTTCCTGAACTTGCGCCACCTCTGAAAAATCGGCGAACCGGAGGAGCCTCACATCGTCGCTCGATGTGAGCGGTTCAGGGCCCTTTGCAAGTGCCGTAATCTTGGCTTCAGCGAGAAGAAGCGGCGCTGCGCCGGCAAGGAACACCATCCCTGTGGCGACGAGAACTACGTTTCTGATTCGATCGACAACCATCGGTTACCTCCGACACAATCGTGTTTAGAAAGATTTTCCGCCAAAAATCGATGACGACCGGCAGTTTCGGGCGCTCCTCAATGGTAAACCGGGTCTGATTTCTATAGAAGACCTTTTTGCAGAACTATACCTGGCCCCGCATCCGGCGCGCTACGCCGGGCTCCCTGTCGGGCAGAATGCGCCGGCACACCTGATCGACGTGCTAAATCAACGCGATGCGCCGCCGGCTGAAGTCAACGCTTCAATCGCCGCCAGCACTGTTGGATCCGAACGCAGCTCGACTTGGTCGCCTTTTTCGACTCCTAGCGTCAGGTTGAAAATTTCTTGCTGAAGGTGCGTTCGAATAAATTCCAAAGCTGACGTCCATTCGGCCAACGTCACTCGAATACCGCGTTGTGACAAGAAGAGCTGGAATTCGTCGAGCATCTCTGACGACGGGTTGAAACCTTCATCAATCGCACGGCCGTCGAGCACGTAGACCTTGGCAAAGTCTAAGAACGAATCGCTCGCCTTCATCGCAAACTGGAACGGCGTGTAGCGTCGGACTGCAAACACATCGGGCTCGATTCCCCCGCGGACCGCTGCCTCGGCGTCTTCGCCGCACGGGGAGAGTTGGAAGTCACCACACTTGCCGATCGGGCGCTGGATCGTGCGCCCCTCGGGCGACAGATAGCGAGCCGTCGTCAGAGCGAGCCCTGCCCCGCCCGATAGCTCGAACACGCTCTGGACAAGCCCCTTCCCAAAGCTGTGACCACCGACTAGGGTAGCTCGACCGTGGTCTTGTAGTGCGCCGGCAACAAGCTCGGCGGCGCTTGCGGTTTCGGAATCGACCAACACAGAAAGTGGAAAACGATAGGGCTCGCCGGCGGGGGTTCGTACCTCTTCTTTCGGCCCCTCCCGTCCCTCGATCCACAGTATTCTCTGGTCCGGCTCAAGAAAGAGTGTTAGCGTCCGGACCGCGGCCTCGACGACTCCTCCGGGATTCCGCCTTAGGTCGATCACCAACCCCTTGAGGTCATGGCCACCCAAAGCTTCGATCGCTTCGCGGAGTTCCGAGTCCGTGCCGGCCTCGAAGTTCGCAACCCGAACGTATCCGATGCCCGGCTGTGGGAAAAAGCGCCGCTGGACGCTGGGGTCGGCCAGCTCCGCCGGCGTTAGCTTTAGCGGAATGAGCCGGCTAAACTGCGGCCGCTTCACCAGCAGATCGGCCTCGCGCTGCCGGGCCTCGGACAGCACCGCAACCAACTGATCCATGTTGAGCTCGGCCAGCCAATAGCCGTTCATCCCCACAATCTCGTCGCCGGGGGAGACTCCCGCCCTCGCTGACGGGCTTTCCTCAAGCGTTTGGAGAACATCGACGCTGCCGTCTTTGACCCACAACACAGCTCCGAATCCTTTTTCGGTGCCGCGCTGCATCTCACGCAGGGATTCGAATTGATCTGGATCTAAGAACGAAGAGAACGGGTCTAGGTTTCGGACCATCGCCGGCATGGCGCCTTCGAAAAGGGCCGCTTCAGCGTCGACAGGGTCGACAAACCTCTGCTCGAGTGTTGCTAAAACTTGGGTAAGCTGACCGACCGAGCGCTCAAGTTCAGATTGCTCGGAAGCCAGCAACCCGGCGGGCATAGCTAAGGCAAGCAGTACCAGCCATTTGAAGCGCCTAGACACTGCAAATTGATTATAGCGGTCCGTGACTCATCACCGCCCTAGCGTGACCAGGATCTCGGCCGGTACGATCCATGAAGCGCGAACCGTCGAGCCATCTTGAGCAATCTCGAGCGACTCCGCGATCTTGATCCAATCGGCGTTTTGATCTCCGCCTGGCTGTAGGGCTGTCGCCGCGAAGCGATTGAGCCCTTCGATCTGCTCAAGAGTTTCCGACGCCGACGCATCGGAATCACCCGTCGAATACGCGCTTAGCTCCAATCTGAACGATCTCCCCTGCTGCTCGCTAACGCGGATCTCGGCGTAGTTCGCCCGCTCCAACGCCCGAGCAACAACAGTGAAGTTGACCCATTCGTCCGGTGCGTCCGCCATCAGCCTGTCCAACTTCGCGGGTGAAAGCCAAATCCACATGAGTGGCAGCTCCAGTGGGAGAACGAGAGTGACGGGTTCGGCAGGGGGAGTAAGACCGCGTCCGGACGGGGAGGTCGAAATGGCCAATAGGTCGGATTCGACCAACCGGGCGGAGAGTGACGGGGACAAGCAGTTGTGCTCGGCTAGTGGAGCGTCACACTCGATGCCCTGGTCGGCGAGCAATCGACGCAGCGGCCCATCGAGAAATGTCCCCTGTGCAACAGCAGAGGCGTACTCGCGATTGATGGTCACGGCGATCCGGGAGACGGGTGCGCGCCAAACCCACGAGCTCTTCGAATCGACGAAGCGGTCAAGAATCGCTCCTGCCAGAGATGAAGCCTTGAGCTCATCAACGTTGATCACGCCGTACACAGCCTCTCCCGCGGGCAGAGCGGCTAGAGCCCTTTCCGCGGGCGGCCCGGTCGACGAGCAGGCGAATCCTAGGGCGGCGATAGCAAGGGCGAAGCCTCGCTCCACTACTCGGCGCCCTTCCGCCGCACGAACTCAACGACCTCTTGGGAGCAGTAGTCGGGAGGGGCCACTGGGAAACGCGGCTTCGTGAGCGCGCCTACGCTCGGCCACGACTGGTGCGTTGCTTCATGGCCAACCGTCACGAGGGCGGCGGCTCGAGCAAGCAAGCGCGCCGTGCTCGCTTTGAAATCGGGCTGCGAGTAGTCGAGCAGCGGCAAATAGACATCGGCCTGCATGTAGTCGAGGATGCTATTGGATTCGATCAAAACTTGATCATCGTTCCCCAAGCGCTCTCTCAGCCCGGGCATCGCCTCCCCCAAACGGCCTTGCGGCGCTCGTACCCAAAGGGCCCGTCGAGCGCCGGCGCGCAACATCCGGCCCGTGTCGTGGGAGCCGGTCGCGTCATGTTCTTCGTTGATCACAAAAGGATGATCCGGGTCGTCGACGGCGCACGAGCACGGCTTGCCGTCCGCGGAACAGATCCCATGCCCAAACAGAGTGATCTTCACGGCAGTCCAGTTGCAATCCTTGGTTGCCGCGATGATGCCGCAGGCGAGCGACGTCTTGCCTATGTTGCGGCTGTGTCCG
>Ga0315336_1006688_pt1 | contig 11609 bp, 8 predicted proteins | sample ASW5metaG_FD_204512 | JGI IMG/M metagenome (GOLD analysis project Ga0315336, IMG submission 204512) | Ammonia-oxidizing marine archaeal communities from Monterey Bay, California, United States - ASW #5 | ecosystem: Environmental > Aquatic > Marine > Intertidal zone | place: USA: California...
CAGGCGGAGATCGAGCCTGGGGAACACGGACTCGTTGTGCGCGCCACAGGTCAGGATCCTACGGTGTTCCTGCCCAAGATCGAATTTCCAGATGGCAGCCAGCCCGTTGCCCGCATCTCGCTAACGAGTCCCGTGGCGACAACCTTGCGTTTGTACTACTGGGAAAAGGGCAACAGCGAGTCTTTTGAAGCCTCCCGCTATATCGGAATTGGGACCAATAACATCTATCTACCGCTGGAGCCTATAGCCCTCAAAGGCAACATCCGGTTGGACCCCGGTGAGATCGTAGGGACGTATGTTCTGCATGAGGTCGAGATAAAACTTGTGGAAATTCCGACGGAGTAGTCCCTCTCCGTTGTAGCCGAATGGCTTCTAAGGATGGCCGAGGCGGTCTGCCCGCCACTGCGCAACACGCTGTTGGTTCCCGCCGAGTTGATCAGCGAAAACAGGGCATCTTAACTCGGCGGTGCGCCACGTCCACCTGCGCCTGAAGAGATGTGAGAGACGCATCATTGGGAATGACGACGAGCCCAGCAAGATTTCACATTCGAAATCTACAAGGCCGATACGCTGATGCTAAAGAACCGCGGGAATCCGCGTATAACATTGTTAACGCGGGTGCAATATTTTGACTCAGGTTAGCGCGAAGTTACAACGCTAACACGCTCCGTGGAATATTCCTTTTTGCGAAATTCCTGCAAATTGGCCCCGTAAATAGCGTTGCTCTCGAAGCTTTGGTTTTCGCCACTCGATTTCTTTGGGAGAGGGCCTCTACTAGCATGAAATATGCTGTTTCAAGTCTGCCCGCTCAAGATCCCGGGCCATTTTCTCGAAGGAGTTGAGAGTTGAGAGCACTGACAAAATCCGCGGCACACCGAGCAACAGCGTTCATGTTTCTGTTTGCGGCCTTGCAGGTGGCTCATTCGCAGAGCATCACAATCACGGGCCCCTCATCCAACGTAGCCGTCGAGGATGGTGACGATTTCGCCACGGACGTTGTCGGACACCCATGGAGCATGGATCAGGTTCGGGATTTTGGCATGGACTACGGCTTTGCTGACCCCGTGAGTGTCAATGGAGAATGGCAGGCGCAAAGTCTTGAGTCGCTGGCATACTACCAGCCGCTCTTTCAGGGCTTCAACGACTTGACCTATTCCATGTACTTCACGCGATATGACGACGGTACTCCCTACGGTTCTCTCAATCCGATCGACACCTCCAAGTACACTTGCTTATCCATGCGATCATCGCTGCCCGCCTCCGTACGCTCCAGTCTGTCTGTCTTCTGGACCAAGAACCCGGGACTTCCGGCGATTACTCACGGTGTTGGGTTGGTCGATACCCTACCTGCTGTTAACGGTTATCGTATGTATAACATCGACCTCAACGTATCCGGGTGGTACAGCGATCGCAACGCTCCCTTGACGCCAGGTCTGGTTTCGGTGGGACAGCCTTGGCAGAGCACCGTCTACGGATTAATGGTTAGGCCCGCGCTGAATTTTCCGTTTAACACGACTCACAAGGTCGACTGGATGCGGCTATATGACCCAACAACGTCGCCAACGGTACAGATCACCTGGTCGACCTCTGGTGTACCGGGCGGATCAACATACGGGGTTCAGCTCTTCCTCGATGACAACGCTTCCGGCTATAACGGCGATCTTTTCGTATCAGGTTTGAGCAATGACGGCAGTTATACATTACGCACAGCGGCGCTTCCGCCGGGCGACTACTATGCCTACTTCCGAGTCGTTCAGCTATCCGGCCAGTCGCTCTCGACTATCGCGACGAGTGGATACAGCGCACGCATTCGCATTGATGCCGCGCCGGTAGTCGCCTTCACGGCGCCGTCATTTACAAGCGGTGAAGAGTATTCGGCGAGTGCGTTAGCCAACGCATGGGATATGAACCAGGCGTCTGACGTGGACAGCTATTTTGATGTGTACTGGCCAGGCTTCCAGGGTGGCGTGCTCACAGCCCTGGCCGGTTCAACCGACCCGCAGGTTCGTCTGAACACAAGACGCAATGGCGCCGTCGTTCCCATTGATCCACGCAAATATCGCTACCTAACGTTTCGCATGGATGCTGACGAGACGGGCACGGTCAACTTCATAGGTCGAATGCTGGCCGGTTGGGTTGCCCGTTTGATCTGGTGGAACGCCGGATCAGACATCGACGGTACGGTCTCGAAAGATATTCCGGTTCTTGAAGGATGGCACAGCTATACGCTTGACCTCTGGGATTCAAACCTGCCGGAAACCAGCGGTTACGAGCTGAATCCTCAGCCTGGGTGGAAGAACATGCCCACCATTAAAGGGCTGCGGATCGATCCCCTGGAATGTTTCAACTCTACGTTCTTCAACTACGATGACGTGAAGCTCTGCGCGGAAAATCGGCCAATCAACGGCAGCTACACTGTAAAATGGGATCTATCCGACGCGGACAGCGCTAGCGTTGACCTGAAGGTTTACTACGGTTACATGGATGGCTCCACTTACGTCGAGGAGTCGCAGCCTCTCGTGGATCAGTCCGTGTCACCGGGGCCCGGAAACTATGTTTGGGACATGAGTAACATGCCCAACGGGAACTACCACCTGAGGTTCGAAGTTGACGACGGCACTAATCTGCGCTCATACAAATCCGAGCTGCCGATCATTATTGACGATTCGTATCCCCGCATGTCTCTTAACGGCATGGATCCTACGATCTATTACAGAAATAACGGATGGTGGATCACACTGCACGCCGACGGCAGCGGTTACACGATCATGGATTGGGGCCATCCCGTCGTGGAGCCGGCTCCGGCGGACTACGACAACGACGGTATCATGGATTGCGCCGTGTACTGGCGACAGCAAGGGAATTGGTACATCCGCGAAAGTTCGACCGGACAAATGATGACGGGAAATCCGATCACTCTGGCCGGCAACCGGGGCGACCCCGTCCCGGCAGATTACGATGGCGACGGATTGGATGACATCGCCACGTTTGACGCCAACGGAAACTGGTACATCCTTCAAAGCAGCAATGGTCAACTCAAGGGAGGCGGGCCCATCAACTGGGGATGGGGCGGTGTCACGCCAGTTCCTGGAGACTATGACAACGACGGCACAGCCGACTTGGCGGTCTTTAATGCGGGAGAATGGTGGATCCTGCAGAGTTCTAATGGGCAAGCCATGGGCGGCGGCGGCATACCTTGGGGGTGGGCGGGAACGATTCCTGTGCCCGGAGACTACGACGGCGACGGTGCGACCGACCTGGCCGTCTTCGACCCCGTCGGTACCTGGTACATTCTGCAGAGCAGCAATGGACAGATGCTGGAAGGCGGTGGCATAAGCTGGGGCTGGAACGAAACCCAGCCGGTTCCGGGAGATTACGATAATGACGGCAAAACGGACCTGGTGGCCTACCATACGGCCGAAGGCATGTGGTACTTCCGCTTCTCAGGAGGTGGTTCCGAATCCGGTGGCCGTTGGGGCTGGAACGGAGCAACGAGCGTACCGATCTCGGGGAATTTCGTGACCCCGTAGGGGTGGGTGACGCACACGGGTGCAAGACAGACTCTGCGCGCCCGCAATCGTGTTACCTAAGCCCGGCCGCACACTGCCCAAAGCTAAGTGAAGGCGTCCGTGTACGCGCCGAGCACATCTTCCGCCGAGCCAGTTGCGCGGACTTCCCCCTTGTCCAGCCATACGACCTCGGAGCAAAGGAATTTGATGTTAGTGTGGTTGTGAGAGACCAATAAAAACGTCGTGCCGGATTCCTTCAGTTGCGTGATGCGTTCGAGGCATTTCTTCTGGAAGCTTTGGTCGCCAACCGTCAGCATCTCGTCGACGATAAATACCTCCGGTTCGATGTGGATCGCCACTGAAAAGCCCAGCCGCATGGTCATGCCGGACGAATACTTGCACACCGGCATGTCGATGAAGTCTTCCAACTCCGCGAACTTGAGGATGTCATCATAGCGTTCGTTTACCTCGTCTTCGCTCAAGCCCAGTAGTGCGGCGTTCAGGTAGACATTCTCGCGTCCCGTCAGGTCCGGGTTGAATCCCACGCCGAGCTCGAGCAGGGCGCACACGCGTCCCTCCGTAGCCACATTCCCGGAGTTTGGGAAAATAGTCCCCGCGATGATGCCGAGCAGGGTTGACTTCCCCGCACCGTTACGTCCAACAACCCCTACTGCCTCGCCGGGCTTCACCTCGAGCGATACGTCGCGCAGCGCCCAGAAATCAAGCGTAGTGGGTCGCTTGCCGACCAGGCGCATACCGAGGTCTCGAAGAAGGAACGGCTTGTTGGCCCTCAGGTTGTAGCGCTTGCTGACGTTGTCGAGTCGAATCACCGTGCGTCTCCTGGTTACATGTAATCCGCAAACCTGCGCTGCAGTGTCTGAAACATAATCACCCCTGTCACGAAGGTTGCCAGCGACACGCACAACGCAATGCCAGCGGCGATTACGTCCGGCTGGCCCTGTTGGAGGATCGCCAGCCGGGACATGTGGATGGATCCGCAAAGCGGGTTAAGGATGTAGAGGCCGTAGAGCCAGGTGGGTAGCTTCGTATGAATAAAGTCCAGCGGGTAGAATATCGGGGTCAGCCAAAACAGAACAGTCAACCCGGATTCCACAATATACATCATGTCCCGGTAGTAAACGTGCAGCGAGGACGTGATGAAGGCGAGCCCCAGGGTAAAGACCAGTTGGACCCCCATGGACACGAAAATCCACAGGTACGACCAGCCGGTCGGAACCTGAAAGATAAGCACAAAAACCGTCAGGAGTGCCATCAGGACCATGACGTCGATGACTTGCGAGAAGACGGTCGTCACTGGGATTATGATGCGAGGGAAGGCTACCTTTTTTATGAGCAGTCCGTGCTCCACGATGGACAAGGTCGAAGCGGATATCATGCGGGCGAAACTGTTGTAATGTACCAGTCCGATGAGCAGGAAGATGGGGAAGAACGTCTGGTCACCCCGATTGGGAAAGACGTAGGTGAAAATAAATACCAGAACGCCGAGCATGATCAAGGGGTTCAGGACGGACCATACGACGCCGAGGGCCATGTTCCTGTAGCGAACCCGGAAGTTCTTGAGCACGAGATGCTTGATCGCGAATCGGCGGGCCCAGACTTCCTTCAGGAGTTTCATGCGCAGTTTCGTGGTTGGACTGTGCGGCGCCCAGTGTGCGCTTATTGTCAACTTAGGGGCGAAATCCTATCGGTGCAGCCATGACAAGTCCAGATCATATTGGAGTGGCAGCAAGGTGACAGAAGAGTAGATTTCTGTACAATGCTGCCCATGATGTCGGATTCGCTGGACAAACCCACCGTCGCCCCGGATCCGAAAGCGCAGGCCTCGCGTGAAATGTTGAGATTCGAACGTGAGGTGCGTGATCTCAGAAAGGAAATTGCCCGCCTGCAGGATGAAATTCGTTGTGCGACTGCTGCACACGAACGCGCTGTCTACCGCTGGCATAGCTACGAACGGTCTCCCATCAATCGTGTCGTAGGCATGCTGCGCGGTGCCCTATACCGCGGCAAGGGCATGCGGACCCTGCGAATATTTGTGAAGGGCCTCCAAAAGGGTTACGGCCTCAGTTTTCGACAGGCCAGAGAGGTGGTCACGATCATTGATAGTGGCCTGTTTGACGAAGTGTTCTACCTGCAGCAGTATCCCGAGGTGAAGGACCACGCCATGCCTCCGGTGGTCCACTTCGTCATCCACGGTGTCGGCGAGGGCTTCAAGCCGCATCCACTCTTCGATACGGCTTTTTACCTGGCGAAGTACCCCGATGTGGAACCAAACGACATCAATCCGCTTGTGCACTTCGTCGAGATCGCCGAGCGGCAGCGCCGCATGCCGAATCCGAACTTCGATCCGTTCATTTACCTAGCGGATCATCCTGAAGTATTCAATTCCAACATCAATCCCCTCCTTCATTACATCCAGAACCGCGGGGATGAAGCGGATAGTGCGGGGGAGGCGGATGAACCGGGCAGTGCCCTGCCGGAGGTCCTCCAGGCGAACATGAAGCGGCTGAAGGCCTGCTTCGCGCATCCCAACAGGGAACGGAAAACCCCCGACAGCCCATATGATCCCGAGCACATCCAAATCCACTGGATTGTGCCCGATTTCAGGCGGGGTGAAGGCGGCATCATGAACATCCTTAGAGCGGTCGCTTTTCTGGAATCGTTTGGTCACCGCAATACACTTTGGATCCAGCGTCTGCAGTACCACGCGACCGCCGAAGCCGTGCTGGAAACAATCAACCGACATTTCACGCCGCTGGCGATTCCAGTCGGTTTCCTTCCCGATGATCCCGGCGAAATTACAGGGGACGCCGTTATCGCCACCGATCGGATGACGGCTTTCGCGGCGAGGGCCGTCAGCGCCGTTCGCGGGCGGTTCTACTTCGTCCAGGATTTCGAGCCTCTCTTCTACCCCACGGGATCGGAGTCTTTCCTATCTGAGAGCACTTACGGTTTTGGTTTCGACTGCCTGTGCAACGGCGAGTGGCTGGCAACAATAATGCGCGAGAAGTTCGGCGCCTGGGCATGTACCTGGCACCAGGCATTCGATCCGGCCTACTACTTCGCCGACAAAACCATCGAGCGGACCACAAACCACATCGCATTCTACTCCCGCTACGGAACCCCACGACGCGCCGTGGAACTGGGTTTGCTGGCGTTTGAGAAACTCAGCGAACAACACGCTGGGGAGTTCCACGTGGATTTCTTTGGCGAACCAATCGGAAAGCTGGATGTGCCCTACGGGTATACCGACCACGGGATTCTCTCGCAGCACGACTTGGGGAACCTCTATCGACAGGCTACGGTCGGGGCCGTATTTTCGGCGACAAATTACTCGATCATCACCCGTGAGATGATGGCCTGTGAGCTGCCCGTGGTGGACCTCGACATAGAAAGCGTTCGTGCCGTGTACCCTGCCGATTGTCTGGCCTTGGCTCAGCCGGTACCGGGTTCAATAGCAGATACGCTGGACCAGCTGTTAAGTTCCTCGGATGAGCGTGCTCGATTGGTCAAGAACGCAAACATCTTCATCGAGCAATTCTCGTGGGAAACGTCTGCCAGAATCGTCGAAGCGGGTATTCGGGAACGCGTAGCGGATTGATTCATGATAAAAGCAGAAGTATCCGTCGTCATTCCCACGCACAACGGGGGAGATCGTTTCCGATCCGTGCTGGAAACCGTACTCTCGCAGGAATCGTCGCTTGCTTTCGAAGTCGTCGCGGTTGACTCCGGGTCTGAGGACGGAACAGCCGAATTGCTGGAACGTGTGGCGGCCAAGGATTCCCGCTTAGCCGTTCATGCGATTGCTCCCGAGGATTTTGGGCACGGCAAAACGAGGAATTTTGCGATTGAACGTGCGTCCGGCCAGTACATTGCAATGCTGACACAGGACGCGATGCCTGCCAGCAACACGTGGCTGAACGCGCTCGTGGATGGACTTTGCCGCTCGGACGACATGGCCGGCGTCGTGGGGAGGCAAATTCCTTACGCAGACGCACCGCTCTGCAGTCGGCGGGAACTGTATGACCATTTCGAGCGACTGAAGACTTCTGCCAATGTCATGCGAATGGATGATCCGGATCGTTATGCTGCCGATGAATCGTATCGACAGGTGCTACATTTTTTCTCGGACAACAACGCCGCACTTAGGCGATCCGTGTGGAATGAAATTCCATATCCGGATGTGCCCTTTGGTGAGGATCAACTTTGGGCAGAGGCGGTCGTCAAGGCCGGCTACGCCAAGGCATACTTACATGACGCCGTCGTCTATCACTCCCACGCGTTCTCCGCACGCGAGATGTATCGGCGGCAGCGCGAGGAGGCTGAGTACTATGGTCGCGAATTCGGTTACCGAATCGTCCCGACGTTGCGCGACGTGCCGCGGACCGCTTACTTTCACATCCGTGCTGACATGAACTACCGTAATACGCAGGCAGATGCATCTGCCACGCTGATTGCGCTGGCGGGATCCGGCGTACTGAACGTGGCGCGCGTCCTGGGTCAGTATGCAGGCGGCCGCGATGCATCGATATCAGCTGATGGGGGTGCCGGCCGCTTGTGACGGAAATAGACTGCAGCGAATCTTACGGAGAAACTCGATCAGCATAAAAGCTTATATCTCAATTGCACGACCCGATCATTGGACAAAGAATGTGTTCGTGCTTCCCGGCGCGCTCATCCCTGCCCTGTTCGAGAATATTCATTTCCTCGACTTTGCCGGGAATCTCGTGGTGGGCATGATCAGCGTGTGTCTCGTAACTTCTGCCAACTACGTGCTGAATGAGTGGTTGGATGCCATATTCGATCGGCATCATCCGATAAAGCAACATCGTCCTTCCGTCAGTGGCAATCTTGTGCGCTGGATCGTCTACACCGAATACGCGTTGCTGGCAATCGTCGGCCTTGCCGTAGGGGCTTTCGTTTCAGTGCACTTTTTCTGCACTGCGCTGTTCCTGTTGATCATGGGCGTCATATACAATGTAAAGCCTTTCAGGACAAAGGATCGGGCATTTCTGGATGTACTCACAGAATCGTTCAACAACCCACTTCGACTCGCACTGGGGTGGTTCTGCGTCACGAGTACGCCATGGCCTACATCAAGTCTCGTCGTTGGCTACTGGATGGGAGGCGCGTTCCTCATGGGGATGAAGCGCTTCGCTGAGTATCGCCTGATTAACGATCCCAAAGCGGCCGGTAACTATCGAAAGTCGTTCAGGATCTACACAGAGGAATCGCTGCTGATTTCATCCTTCTTCTATGCAATGTTTTGCGCAACGCTAGTGGGTGTGTTTCTAGTCAAGTACAGGGTAGAGTTGTTGCTGTTTATTCCTCTGCTCGCGGCACTATTCGCCTGGTATTTTCACCTGGCCTTTCTACTGAACTCACCCGTTCAATATCCGGAGAAACTCCACAAGCAACGTGGATTCATGATCTATTGCGCATCGGTGGGATTCGTCTTTGTGCTCCTGATGATTGTGGACGTTGAACCCTTAAGGTGGTTTCTCAACCGTGTATTTATTGTCGAACAGAAATAAATGAAACCACAGCGGCCAAGCTTACCATTCCACGTGGGCACGAAGGATCACGAAAACATGGTTAGATCCTTCGTGTTACTTTGAGCCTTCGTGTCTTATCGGTTCAAGACGACCTTCATTCGACGCCTCATCCCGCTTTTGACGCCATCCCAGACACGGCGCAATCGGTTTCGTTTCGGAGGACGCGCAAGTTGCGGCAGGGGGTCGATATCCGACAGCGGCTCATTTGTTTTACGGCCGTAGAAATAAACGCCACATGCCAGCTGTTCCACATCCCGTTCATCGAGATGCTTCATCCAGCGATCGCTGTACGGATCCGATTCGAATTCCTCAATAATGTCTTTGACGCGTGCGCGCATGAAATCATGTCTGGCCAAGAGCGGTAATTTGCGTGCCATAACTGACAGGAACCACACAAGCGCAAATGACGGATACTGGTGTCGCTGCACCCCGGATGAGATTTTCTTAAAGCACCTGCAGAGATGATCCGCTCCTGACCGAGTCATGTTAAAATAATGGCTAGGGAAAGCGTGCACCGGCTGCAGAAAAGCCGTCTCGATATACACATCACCGCCGGGCTCAATGATCCTGTGCACTTCTTTAATGGAGAGAAAAGGATCCTGCACGTGCTCAAATACTGCCCCGGAAATTACAGCGCGAAAGCGTTCGTTAACAAACGGCAGGTTCTCGGCGACTCCAACGACGTCAACATTCGGAAGAGGGAAAATATCCAACTTGATGAGATTTCCCCCCTCGGAAAGATTGTTGCCTGACCCAAGATCAAGAATCAGGCCGCCATCGGCGCGACGTATCAGTTCCTGCCACTGTTCGCTGTAGTGGTGTTCAACAACGACTTTATGATCGAAATCGAGCGCGGCCGAAGGATCAGGAATGAGCAGCGGCACGTCGTTGTGTATGGGATAGCTCGCTCCGCACTGGCTACAGGACAGGCCATCACCCTGGAGCGCAAGCGTCTCGCCCTTACACCCAATGCAGCGCAACAGCGGTAGAATGACCTTCTCGAGACGCGTTCGTTTCGAATCGTCGGCGATGATGATGCCCTCAATGAAAGTTGCGTGTCGTTACTTACCACGTCCCTGTTGACCGTGTCCAATCATACACCACACAAGCGATGATTGACTTCGCTAATGTGCGAGGCCACTATTCCATCAATTCCGATCTGATCTGTCACCGGGCGTTCATCCTCAACCATGTGTGCTGGAACATGAAAAACAGAAAATTTGTAGCAACCGCACCGATCGGTGAACCGGCGATCTCCATTCTTGAATGCATTGCCCCTTTGGAAACTGCGCCTACTCCCGATGTCGATGCAATCATTGGAATGCGCGCTGGGATGATCGGCCTCGTATGCCGCGGCGAAGGCCGCGCCAACCGTCAGACGATCGAAGCCTGCGAAGATCTCCAGGTGATTGGACGAACCGGCGTTGGATACGACAGCGTTGATGTCGATGCTGCAACGGAACGACGAATCCCAGTGATCATAGCCCCCAAGAACGACTTTGCCGTCGCCGAAGGTGCGCTGGCCTTGCTTCTGTCCTTGATCAAGCTGCTGCCATTGGCGGACCGTGCCGTCAAAAATGGCAACTGGCAGTGGCGATACAGTCGGCTATCTGGTGACATGACCGGTAAAACGCTGGGACTCGTTGGCGTTGGCAGGATTGGCCGGCAGTTGGCCCGACTCGTAAAGCCTTTTGATGTGGACGTGATCGCATTTGATCCCTATGCCGACGTCGATGCGGAAGACGCAGTGCAAGTTGAACTGGACGAGCTGATTTCACGTAGTGACTTCATCTCACTCCACACACCACTTAATGATGAAACTCAAGGCATGATCAATGCCGATCGGCTCGCACAAATGAAACTCGGCGTGATCTTGATCAACACGTCACGCGGTGCAGTCGTGGAAAGCCTGGATGTGTTGGCGGACGCGCTGGACAGCGGTCAACTTTCGGGAGTGGGTCTTGACGTGTTTCCAGTCGAACCGCCGGATACTTCTCATCGAATTTTTCGGGATCCACGTTGTTTATGCGCGCCGCACCAGGTCGGAACCAGTGAACTGGCGATGTATCGCATCTACGAATCCATGGCGAACGATATGGTTGCTGTGGTTAAAGGGGAAAAGCCGCAACATTGCGTCAATCCCCAGGTGCTGACGTAGCCACAAGAGCACGTGATGAGTCGCGAGGATGATCGCAAGGCAAAGACGGAAATCGTTATTTTGCTTTGGATCTTTGTACTGGCGTTGGCAGGCCTGTATGCCGGATGGAAGCTGTTCTGGTTTCTTACGGACGATGCTTACATTGCCTTTCGATACGTGAGTAATAGCTGGCTTGGCCACGGGTACGTATGGAACGCGGCACCATTCCAGCCGGTTGAGGGCTATACAAGTTTTCTGTGGGTTGTCCTACTCGACATTGCCTGGCGGTTAACCGGTCTTGAGCCTCCGGATTCGGCAAACGGTATTGCTTTCTTTTTTTCGTACCTCACGTTGTTGGCAAGCGCGCTCATCCTGTACCGCCTGAACTGG
>Ga0315336_1006689_pt1 | contig 11608 bp, 10 predicted proteins | sample ASW5metaG_FD_204512 | JGI IMG/M metagenome (GOLD analysis project Ga0315336, IMG submission 204512) | Ammonia-oxidizing marine archaeal communities from Monterey Bay, California, United States - ASW #5 | ecosystem: Environmental > Aquatic > Marine > Intertidal zone | place: USA: California...
AACGGTGCCGCCGGCGGCACCGCCCTTTATTTCGAGTAGGACCTGGTCACCGCTGCTGAACATCGCCCACTCGAGGTCGCCATCCCCGACCAGGGAGAAGTCTTCCAGCACGATGCTGCCGCAGTCGGCCGACTCCAGGCGGATGGAGGCCGCGGTGACCTTGATGTCTCCGTAGTAGCCGCAGCGCTCGGACGGGTCGTTGGTGTCGTTGGTGTCCGAGGTCCCCGAAGTGCCCGCGTCCTTGTCCTTGCCATTGCAGGCACAGCCGGCGAGGAAGACCAGGAACACAGGGAGCATGCGCATGGGTGCAGTATGCTCCCCGTTCACCTCGCACGCCAAGCTCATGAACGACGATGAATCCACCGCCGCCAACGAACCGGCGGAGCGCTACGGGTTGTCCTGGGTAGGCAAACGGGATGCCATCCGGCTCGCAGCGGCGTCCGCCGACGGCACGCTCATCCCCGATCGAGAGGGCTCATTGGGCTTCGACCGAGGCGTGCACGCCTTCGTCGAAGGCGACAATCTAGAGGTCCTGAAGGTCCTGCAGCGAGCCTATTACGGGCGTGTGAAGCTCATCTTCATCGATCCTCCCTACAACACGGGCAATCAATTCCTCTACCGCGACAACTTCCGGGACCGCACCGAAGCGTACCTGCGCAAGACGGGCCAGTCAGATGGGGGTGGGCGCCTCACTTCGCGCCCCGAGACGGCGGGACGGCTGCACTCGAGCTGGTTGTCGATGATGTATCCACGCCTGCTGATGGCGCGGAACCTCCTCCGCGATGACGGTTTTCTCGTGGTCGCCATCGATGACCACGAGGTCCACAACCTACGGCACCTCCTCGACGAGATCTTCGGACCGGAGAACTTCGTCGCCAACGCCGTCTGGCACAAGGCCTACGTCGCGAACATGACCGCTCGCCACGTATCCACCACCCACGACCACATCGTGGTCTACGCCAAAGACGCGAGTCGGGCGAGTGTTGGACGAATCCCGAGGACCGAGGCCCAGCTCGCGGCCTTCACAAATCCAGATGACGACCTGCGTGGCCCGTGGAAGGCCGAAAACCTGTCCTCTGGAAAGCCCTATTCGGCGGGTCACTACCCCATCGAGACCCCATCCGGGCGGGAGGTCCTGCCGCCGAGCGGCCGCTCGTGGCGCTGTCACCGCGACCAATTCGATGCCTGGCGGGAAGATGGGCGAATCTGGTTCGGCAAGCGGGGTGACGGCCGCCCGATGCTCAAGAAGTTCCTCTCCGAAGTGCGCGATGGGCTGACGCCGGAGACCTGGTGGTCCCACACTGAGGTGGGCAGCAACAAGGAGGCGAGCACCCAGCTCAAGGCCCTGTTCGATGGACGGGCTGTCTTCGATACTCCAAAGCCAGTGCGACTCGTGCGCCGGATCATCGACCTGTTCGGGAGCCGGGACGGCGTCGTCGTGGATTTCTTCGCCGGTGCAGGGGTCACAGCGGAGGCCGTCCTGGAGGCGAACAGAGCGGACGGCGGCGATCGGCGCTTCCTGCTGGTGCAGCTGCCGGAGCCGGTGGACAACGGCTACGACACCATTGCCGAGATCTGCCGGGAGCGCATCCGGCGGGTGCTCGCAACGACTGGGGACCCGGCGTCATTTCGCGCCTTCCGTCTCGCCCGGAGCGGGTGGTCCACCTGGGAGTCGAGAGACGCCGACGGAGATCTGGCGGCCCGTATTCTCGCCGCCGTTGACCGGCGAGAACCCGATCGCGAGGACGGAGACCGAATCTGGGAAGTCGCCCTTCGCGGCGCCTTTGGTCTGGACTCGTCCATCGCAAGCCTGCAAGTGGAGGATCAGACCCTCTGGCGGGTCGCAGACAGCCTCGTGGCCTGTTTCGACACACCTCTTGCGCAAGCCACCCTCGCGGCAATTCGCGAGATTTCGCCAGATCGACTGGTGCTCTCCGAAGGCGCCTTTGCCGGCGACGAGAGCGCACGCCAGAACGCCATCTTCAATCTGCGCGCCGACGGTATCGAGGTGCGGCTGGCATGAGGATCCGCTTCGATCCTGACCAGTCCTGGCAGCATGCAGCCATCGACTCGGTCGTCGATGTCTTTGCCGGCCAACAGCGTCGGGAGCTGGCGAACCCCGATGGCACCTGGACCAACTCCCTCGATCTCGACCAGGAGCGACTCCTCGAGAACGTGCGACGCGTCCAGGAGCGGTCTGACCTGCCCCTTTCGTCGGCGATGAGCGACCTGCACCTGTCCATCGAGATGGAAACCGGTACCGGCAAGACCTACGCCTATCTCCGCACGATCTACACCTTGCACAGGCACTACGGGTGGAATCGCTTCTGTATCGCAGTCCCCGGAGTCGCCATCCGGGAGGGCGTGCTCAAGAACCTGGAGATCACCGCCACCCACTTCGCCGATCTGTTCGATGGCGTCGCCGTCGAGTGGCACATCTACGACGGCAATCGCACGGGGTCCCTGCGTGCATTGCAGACATCTCCGGCCATCCAGATCTTGATCATCAACATCGACGCATTCAACAAGACGGCCAGCAATCTCATCTATCGGGCTGACGATCGCCTCTGCGGTCGACGACCCATCGATCTGATCGCCGCAACCCGGCCCGTTGTCGTCGTCGACGAACCACAGAACATGGAGAGTGAAGCGGCGGTGGCCTCTATCGCCAGCCTGAATCCCCTGTGCACGCTGCGGTACTCGGCGACACATCGACGGCGATACCACCTCTTGTACCAGCTCGATCCAGTGCGGGCCCATGACCTTGGACTGGTGAAGTCGATCGAGGTGTGTTCGGTCACCGACGACGCCAATCGGCCTTGGGTAGGTGTCGGAGACATTCTCCAAAGGCCGCTTCGCGCCCGCGTTGTAGTCACCGCCGGCTCTCGTAAACGCCTCACAGTGAGAGTCGGCGACGACCTCGGGAAACGAACCGGCCGCGACCGCTACGACGGCTGGCTCGTAGAGGCCATCGCCGATGGCGCGGTGCACTTCGACAACGGCGTGAGCATCGGAGCTGGAGAGTCGTGGGGGGACGCCCCCGATCGGGTGGCCCGCGCCCAGATTGAGGAGGCGGTACGTACCCATCTCCAGCGCGAGCGCGATGTGCGCGACGCATTGGGCCCCGGTCAAATGAAGGTCCTGACGCTGTTCTTCATCGACCGCGTCGCGCGATATACAGCTGCAGAAGCACCGATTCGACGCTGGTTTGTAGACGCATGGAACCGCCTGATCCGGACGCCGGAGTTCGCTGTTCTCGGCCCATTCCCGACGACGGATTCGGTACACGCCGGATATTTCGCAGAGCGCCGAAAGCGCGCGGTAGACACCCGAGGCCGCAGTCGCGCCGACGAAGACGCGTATTCACTGATCATGAGAGACAAGGAGCGACTTCTCGATCCGGCGGAACCGCTGCGCTTTGTCTTCAGCCACTCCGCGCTCCGCGAGGGCTGGGACAATCCCAACGTCTTCGTGATCTGCACGCTGGCAACAGCACACTCCCGCATCCGCAAACGCCAGGAGATCGGGCGTGGTCTGCGTCTACCCGTTCGCGTGACCGGAGAGCGTTGCTGGGATCCGACACTGAACCGGCTCACCATCGTCGCCAACGACAGCTACCGCACTTTCGCCGCAGCACTGCAGCGGGAGCACAGCGCCGAGTGGGGCACCACCACGCCAGTCCGGCGGGCACAAGACGGCCAGGAAGCTAGGACTTTCCTCGGACATTGGGCGGAAATCGGCTCCCACCTACGCTGGGATCTCCAGTTCGACACCGAAGCCCTGATCGCTCGAGCCGCCGCCGCGCTCCGCCGCTCACCGCGCATCGAGGAAGCCCGGCTCCGGGTACACCGCGCTCGATTGGGTGCAGATGGAGCCGTGATCTCCTCTCAAACGGCGTCGGTTTCCACCGAGCCCGATGCCGTGCCCGATCTCCTCGACACCCTGTGTCGACGTACCCAGTTGAGTCGTTCCACGGTGGCGGCTGTGCTGGTCCGCTCTGAACGCCTCGATGACTGCCAACGAGATCCCATGGCACTGCTCGACGCCGCCGAGCTCGCGCTGAGGTCCGCCTCACAGCACGCCCTGGGGCAAACACTGGTTGCCGAGAGATTGGAGCCGGGGTGGAAGCTCCGCATTGCCTCCGACGACGCGCTGCCAGGCGATCCGCTGGAGCTGCCACGCGGATTCACGGTAACCACGCCTCTCGGCGCTTTCCGGCCCCACCGGGCGATCTGGACGTCCGGTTCGATGCAACTTTGCCGGCTTGCCGGGCGATACTGACTCGATGAGCGAATCGCCAAGCCCCCGCATCGACGATGTCCTGTACGACATTCCGGTGGAGTACCGCGATCGGTACAACGAACTGCTGCAGCGCCCCCCCATTTCTGTGGAGAAGCTGCGAGAGTACGTGAAGAAGTACATCTCAACGGTCAAGCAGGTCGGCCTCATGGTCAAGCTCCTCGACATGGAGCAAGCCGATACGCTCGCTCAGACCGCGCTGGTGCTCCTGGATTCCATCGAGCCGGGCCATCCGGCGAGCACCAAGTTGATCATCACCGCCGCAGTTTCGTACTTCGTGTTCGAGGAGGAGGACGAGGAAATCACCGGGGTCCTGGGTTTTGACGATGACGTGCAGGTCTTCAACGCGGTCAGCCGAGCTCTGGGGCGAACGGACCTCATCATTCCCGTAAAGCGACAGGGTTGATGGACAAAGACGGTTTTCGGGAGGCGCTCCTGGAGGTCATGGAGGGCAAAACCCACTGGGCCTGGCCCGGTTTCACGTCGGGACGCGTGTCCGCCGATCTCCTCCACATTCACCTCGAACAGGAGTATGCGGTCTACGTGCGTGACTTTCCGGTCATGGTCGGGCGAGCCTATGTGCAGTGCCCGATACCCGCGGTGCGCCAAGACCTGGCCGAAAACCTCTACGAGGAAGAGACCGGTGGCATCGCCGCTGGAAAGCCACATCCAGAGCTCTTTCTGGAGTATCCGGCGGGACTCGGAATGGACCTCGGTCGCTTCGAGCAGGTCGAGCTCCTGCCCGGCGCTGCCGCCTACCGAGAGATACTGGACAGGGCGACAGGTGACCGCGGTTGGGCCATTGCGACCGCGGTCGTGACCTTGTGGATCGAGGGCAATGCCCACGATCGGAGTCTGTTCGACGCCGACGCACCGCCCAGACCAGAGCCACCTCTCGAGGACCATCCCCTGGTGAAGCACTACGGTCTGCCGCTGGAGAGAATGGCACTCACCAAGGCCCACCGCGAGGTGGAGGGTGACCATCGGATCGCCGCGTGGCGCATGATCCTCGACCACACTCCCGCAGTTGATCGCCTGCCCGTTGTGGCGGCTATGCTCGAGGCCCGCGCGGCATGGAAGCTCTTCCGAGACGACGTCGCGGAGGCCTGCGGACTCAGCCGCGACGGATGACGGCGACCATTCAGTCCCTCCTGGATCGAGCCCGTCAGGCCCGCGCCGACGGGGACGAGGAGCAATGTCTTGTCACATTGGAGGCCGCACAGCGAGAGTCGGCGCAGCTCGAAGCGCACCACGCGTTGGTACAAGTCGTGGCCTGGAAACGCTCGAAGGCCGAGTACGATTTCGGTTCTCCGGTTCGCATGCTCGACGCGCTGGATCCGGTCATCGATCAGCCAGACCCCTTCGCTCACTACCCGACAGCGCTCGACGCGGTGGAACGCCTCACACGGCATTTCACAGACCGCGTCGGCTACGGAGATACGCGGATCGATCGACTCTGGACACTGTGGATCGCCGCGCAGCGTCGCCTTGGCGATACCTTCCTCGCCGAGATGGGCGCCATGCACGTCACCTGGTTGGCAGCATGCCGGGGTGAAGTCGATCACCTTCGCGCAGAGCTGAACCGGGTCGGGGCCATGAGCCGCAAGTCCTTCGCCGGCTCGCTCTCCAAGCACATCGAAGCTGAAGACGCCGGGAACTCGGTCTTCTTCGTGCAGATGCAAGTCGCGCGTGCAGTGCTCACGGGCGCCCTGTGGGGCCATCGAGAGCGACTGGGCTGGGAGGCCTGGCAGCTGTACGAAGACGCCATCGAGGAAGTCGGACACGATCGGTCGGCGGACTTCTGGTATCTGTCGACCGTCGCGCGGGGTGGGCGGCGGTTTGGGTGGCCGGAGGCGGCAGCGACATTGCTGCCACTTCGACGACAACTCACCGAACGGGAACGAGACGTGCACGCTGCCCTGGTCGCAGGAGAATTCGACGAGGACCTCGACCTGCTTCTGTGGGCAGCGGACGAGGCGATCGCGACCCACGCGGGCTTCGAGTGGGCTATCGACGCGCTCCTGATCGCCGATGGCATCGCCGCTGGATATCGCGAGCGCGCTGACGAATTGGCCAAGCGGTACGGAGTCCAGGTTTTCTTGGGATTCTGAGCCTGTCGCCCTCAGGCGTTTCGAGCGTCCTCGGTGTGTCGCTCGCCCAGAGCCCGCCAACGGAATCGATCCAGGGTCGCGTTGTCGACCCCCTCCACCGCATCGGCGGCCAGGCCCCCTAGAACCGGTGCGAACTTGAAGCCGTGGCCACTGCCACCGGTGCTCACAATGAGGCCCTTCCGTTCGGGGTGCCGGCAGATGAAGAAATCGCCGTCGAAGGTGTCGCAATACAGGCACAAGCGGGTGCCGATGAGCGGAGCTTCGGCAATTCCCGGCACATGGTCCTCGAAGAAGGCGCGGAACTTCGCCTCCCATTCCGTCGGGATCAACCGTGGACCTGTGGGATCGGTTGGAATTCCGATGCCATGGTTGGCAACCTTGAGCGTGCCGTCCGCCCTGGGCGGGAATCCGTACCAGCCGGTGTTTCCAATGTCGGCGGCCCACGGCGGGAACACCTCTGCTCCGTAAGTCTCCGCATCTACACGAAAATGCATGACCGGCTGCCCGATGGGCGTCATGCGATCCGAGAGCTCTGGAAGCAGGTGGGGTGTCCATGCCCCAACCGCCAGGACGACGGCATCTGCGACCAGATCGCCGCGATCTGTTCGGATTCCATCCACCTTCTCCTCGCCGAGGACGCCGATGATCGAGGCGTGTTCGAAGGCGACGCCCGCGTTCTTGGCTTCGGCGTGCAAGGTCGCAGTGACTTCACCACTCTCGGCCCAGCCCGCACGCCCGTTGAAGTACCCGTCGGAGTACCCACGCCAGGACGAGAACCGCGATGCGATGACCGATTCACTCAGCCGTTCAGGAGCGTGCCCCCTCTGTTGGAGGACAGCAAAACTATCGCCTTCGAAGCTGCCCTTCTCCATCGCCTCCCGACACATCACCAGGATGCCATCCTCGTGGTAGAGCGGGCGTGGCCAGCCGCCGTTCCAGGCGTGCCAGCCCTCGAAACACCGCTCCATCAACGCTGTGTAGAAGCCGTCGTCACCGTACTCCATGCGGATCAGTTTCGAGATGTCGGTGCTTGCCGCGTTCGGGTGCGGAAGTGGGCCCGGGTCTATGAGCACCACATCGTGTCCGCGGCGGCGCAGAGTCAGTGCTGCAGTTGTGCCGAAGATGCCTGCTCCGGCTACCGCAACCCTCATGCCCACTCGGGCTCCGACCCCAGACCGAAGACCGCCGTGTAGCAACGGAGTTGGAAAGACAGGAGAAAGCTGATCATCAGAGCCGGCCCGATGAGGGGGATGTACATCAGAACCATCGAGATGCCCATGGTGATCGCGAAGTAGCCCAGGTGCCAGGTCGGGTGTTCCATGGCGTGTTTCACCGATAGCTGTACCGCCGCCATGGGTGCAAGACGGTGCACGATCACGGCCGGGATTGCCAAGCCCGTCAGAAATACGGCGATCAACCCGGGGATGTAGCAAAAGAGCATGGCGACGATCACGATGAACTGCACGAGCAGGTACGTCCCGATGACCTTGAACATGTCCATTCGCCACGTCGAGAATGCAGCGCCAATAGTCAGATCCGCTCCGGCACTGATGCGTTCGAGCATGGCCCTGCCGACACTCGCCTGGAGCGGAGGCACGATGCACGCCGTGATCAGCATCAAGAGGCAGAGACCTCCGATGTAGGCGGCCATGGCCCCCATGAAGATCAGGTCCTCATCGTTGGCCATGATTCCCGGTGCGGCGGCCGCGGCCATGAGAGCGAATACGCCGATGATGCCCACCAACACGATCGGGAACATCACCAGCCAAACGCCGAGCCCAGCGAGGATGTAGCCCGCAAAGTGCTCTCGGAAGTCCTCGAACGTCTCGACGAGCACATCCAACACGCTCGGCAGATTGCCATCGGCCTGCGAAGGCCTCACATCACCACTCGCCCACGCTCCAGCATCCTCGGACATGCACCCTCCCCTATACAGCGACTCATCCCGCGTATCTTCGATTCTTGATACGCTCCACCCGGGAGGAGTGATGCACAGAATGCTGTTCTGCACACTGCTGCTGGCCTGCAACGGCAGCGGCGGCGACGACACCCAGAACGGGGGCGACGACGACGACGACGCCGGGTGTTCGGTGACAGAGGCCAACGATCTCGACGACCTCACCTCAGAACTCGCCGGTATCGACCACGAGTGCGAGGATCAGCCGTACTATATGCCTGACATTCCCACAGCTACGACCTGGTATATTGGCGAATTGATCATCGACGATTGTGGCGACGTTTCCGGCACGGAGATCGCCTATCTGTACCCGAATCCGAAGTGGGTCGAGCTCGATGGATACGAGTGCGTCGTCACGTGGAACATCACCGGCAGCCTGCGAGACCCCTTCAACACAGGCGACTACGGCCTCGACCTGGAAGCGAACGTCGACGGCTTCAACAGCACCTGCCCCGAGGATGTGAACGGCAACACCTTCTACTCGGGTTTCGAGTTTCTCGAGCTCGACTACGACGTCGTGCAGGACGGCCAGGGCGGCATCAGCGTGTTGTTCGTCGGCGGCCAGCGTGCCGGCGAGGAAATGGCCACCGGCCAGGACAACCCGAACCACGTCACCTACCGAACTTCTACGCCACAGTGCGCGCTGTTCTAAGGCGCCGTTCAACCCACAGAATCAGCCCTCGAATCGAGGCACTTCTGGGAAGATGCCAACCCGAAGTCCGAATCCCATGAAGCTCCGCGAGCCGTCGGTCATCCAGCCGCCTCCGAGCTCGATGCCCCCGCGCATCTTGTCGAGATCGATGATTCCGTAGCCGATCGCGGCCTCGGCGCCACCGCCCCAGGAGATGCCCTGGTGCCGAATGGAGTTGTTGGGGTCGGTGCTGGTGTCATGTCCCACGTCGAACCACTTGGCGACGCCCTCTCCCTTGCCGGTGACGATCTGGTACTTGGGGCCCACAGCGATGCGGAGCTGGCCAGGCCTGAGGACCCCCGCGAACCATCCTGAAAAGGCGTGCAATGTGTCGTTGCCGAACCCTCCCTGGTAGCCGCCGACAACAGCGAGACCGGCCTCTGGCGCCTTGTATGTGAGGCCGAGTTCGCCACCGAGATGAAGCGTCACGCCGCTCGCCGAAATCGAATGGGGACTGAACTGATGACGGCTTCCGTCGGACGTTTTTACCGGGGAGCCGGGTTCGGGCGTGATGAGGAAACCGGGTCCGACGGTCGCAACTAGACCGGAATAGTTGATCAGACCCTCTGACTTCGTGCCACCGCCACCGCCACCGCCGGTGTCGCTGCCGCCGCCACCGCCGCCCTTTTGCTTGCCGACCTCGATGACCTGCCACTCCTCGCCAAGGGCGACGCTGAACTCGATGTCGCCAACGATGTAGTCACCGAGTGGCAGCATGCCCTGGAACGAGCCGGTGCCGTCCACCACACTGATGGCGTATTCGATGCTCTTTCGCTGATCCGGCGGGAAGGGCATCGACGGACGCGTGAGGACCGGGCGCCGGCGGGCATCGCCCTTGATCTCGACACGGCCATAGTTGGTGTCCAGTCCAGCGAGCAGATCGAGAATCTCGGCCTGGGGATCGAGGTCTTTGGCCGCCGTGAGTCGCTCGTACATCTCGAAGGTCTTGCCGAGGTATCGGGCGCTCTGCGCGCCGAGCTCGTATTCGGTGAACTTCAACTCGCACTTCGTGCCGATCAAACCGGAGAAAGAGCGCTCCACACCGGCCCAGGCGTTGCGTTGGGCGAGTTTCTTGGCCTCCTCGGAGAGGCGGAGTTTCTCGGCCATGTCGCAGTCGGCAGCGTACGTCGTCGCCGGAACGAGTGCCGCCGTGAGCAGCGCGACCAGGAAGACGGGAGATGACAGACGTCTGGCAGGGTTCATGAAGAGCTCCGTCTGCAGAGCATACATCGAGCGGCGACAGACAAGCTAGATCGCTGTGGACTGCCCCAGATCGTGCTCTCCCCAAGGATCGAAGAGCATGCGGGCGTACGGATGGGTGGGCTCGCCATCTGGCATCTGCAATCGCTCGATGACGCGGCCCTCGAGCATGACCAGGGCGCGTTTGCAATAGGTCCGCGCCTGCGGCATATCGTGCGTCACGAGTATCAAACCCGCGGTCTCGGGCAGGTTCTCGATCAGATCTTCGAGCACGGACTCCTGTCGATCGGGATCGAGTCCGCTGGTGGGTTCATCGGCGACGATGAGTTTGGGGTCGATGGCGAACACCCGGGCCAGTGTCACCCTGCGTTGTTCCCCGCCGGACATTTCACGGGGCAGCGCGGACATGCGTTCCGCGAGCCCGAGCCGCTCCAGCATTGCTTTGGCTTCGTCGATGGCCTCTTTCCCACTGCGGCCTCCCAGAACCGTCAGGCTCTCGATCACATGCTCGACAGCGGTTTGTTGCGGGTCGAGTGCGCTCAAGGCGTCCTGGGGAATGTACTGATACTTCCTCCGCAGCGGCCGACGCTGGGACTCGGACATGGCGTGCCATGGCCGGCCTTCGAGGAGTATCTCGCCCTTGGTGATGGACTCGAGTCCGAGAATACATCGAGACAGCGTCGTTTTCCCCGAACCGGATTGACCAACGAGCGCGACGACTTCTCCCGGTTGCACGGTGAGGTCCACCTCCACCACTGCATCTACGGACGTGGTGGGGCTCCACGGCCATGTACCCGGCTTCTGAAAGGTCTTGCTGACCGCTCTGACCTCGACGATGGCGCTCACTCGTCGGCCTCCGCGTGGTCACCGATTCGAACCACATGGTCGGCGATGCGCTTGACGGTGTCCATGTTGTGGCTGATCAACATGAGGGCAACCCCGTGGTCAGATGCGACCTGGAGCATCAGCTCCGTGACTACCCGCCGGAGCACGGGATCGAGTCCAGTCTCAGGTTCGTCGGCGATCATGATCGTCGGCTGGGGAGCGATGGCGATGGCCAGCGCGGCGCGCTGAGCCATGCCGCCGGAGAGCTCGCGGGGCAGTGCGGAGCCCGCCCGCGGTGGCAAACCGACCTCCTCGAGGACCTCGGCGATGGCCCCGGCGATGCTGTTTGGCTTGTTTTCACGTCGATCGATGGCGATCTTGAGTTGGGCGCCTATCGTTCGGCCCGGGTTGAGCGCCGACGATGCCGACTGGGGCGAATATGTGAGATAACCACCCCTGTATTTCGCCGTTCTGCGCGCGAGCGCACGCTGTGCACGCATGCCCTGGTTGTGCACGCCCTCAAAG
>Ga0315336_1006692_pt1 | contig 11604 bp, 12 predicted proteins | sample ASW5metaG_FD_204512 | JGI IMG/M metagenome (GOLD analysis project Ga0315336, IMG submission 204512) | Ammonia-oxidizing marine archaeal communities from Monterey Bay, California, United States - ASW #5 | ecosystem: Environmental > Aquatic > Marine > Intertidal zone | place: USA: California...
GAGAACGGGGGGGTCGTGACAATTGAAGAAGCTTTGCAAATCGCCAAGGATGCGCAACTTGATCTTGTTGAAGTTGCGCCCAATTCAAAACCTCCCGTCTGCAGGGTGATAGATTACGGTAAATTTACGTATGAGCGCACCAAGAAGGAGCGCGAAGCCCGCAGGCAGCAGAAAAAGGTAGAAGTCAAAGAAATACGACTTCGGCCCAAGACCACAGAGCATCACCGTGGTTTTAAAGTCAAAAGTGCCCGCCGTTGGCTGAAAGAAGGGAAGAAGGTGAAGGTTCGTGTGCGTTTTCGTGGGCGCGAACGTGATTACCCTGAGTTGGCGCTGGAAGATCTCAAAGAAATTGCCGAGGAATTGCAGGATATCTCAGTGATTGAGACTGCACCGGCTTTTGAAGGTCGAACATTGCTAATGGTGCTGGCCCCCGAGAACAGTTAGGGCACAAGCAAGACGAAAATACGATGAACATTCACAGGTTTAGGTGAATGTTTCACAGGAGTAGGCAGTGTCAGCAAAAAGAAAGGTTAAGAAGTACAAATTAAAGACGCACAAGTCCACTGCGAAGCGATTCCGTTTAACGGGATCCGGCAAGCTGGTGCGCACGAAAGGTGGAAAAAGCCATTTGCGCCGACGTACCTCCAAGCGAACGAAGGCTCTTTTTTCCACAATGATCCCAGTGAAGGGCAAAGCCATGCAGAAGCGTATTCGGCGGCTGGCACCCTATATGGGCAAGCACAAAGCTAATCCCAACGCCCGCACGGCGAAATAGCAAGGATAGACAATGGCACGCGTAAAAACTGGATTTACACGCCGCAAGCGGCATAAAAAGATACTAAAGATCACCAAGGGGCAATACGGCACGCGCTCTAAGCTGTATAAGAGAGCCAACGAGGCGATGCTGAAGAGCCTATGGTATTCCTATCGCGACCGACGAACTCGGCGACGTGAATTGCGCAAGCTGTGGATTGCCCGAATAAATGCGGCTGCGCGATTAAACGGAATGAGTTACAGCCGATTAATTCACGGTTTCAAGCTGGCAAACATTGATCTGAATCGCAAAATGCTGGCTGATATCGCGGTGCGTGATCCGGGAGCATTCAAATCTTTGGTGGAACAAGCCAAAGCTGCATAAGAAAGAAATTTGGAATCAAAAAGAGGATGGCGGTTGCCATCCTCTTTTTTTGTTGGAACTAGAATACTGCATTAGACCTTGAATTTCCCATTCTTATAGAATAGTTCGCCATCCACGAGGATTTCACTGTCTTTGCGCATGTCGCAAATCATGTCCCAATGGAGAGAAGAGTCATTTTCTCCGCCCGCTTCAGGGAAGCCGGTGCCGACGGCCATGTGAATGGAGCCGCCGATCTTCTCGTCGAAAAGGATAGATTTCGTGAAGCGATCGATTGCGTAGTTAGTGCCAATGCCGAGCTCGCCTAAAACTTTTGCACCCTCATCCATTTCGAGCATCTTGAGAAGAAACTCCTCGTTTTTCTTAGCGGAGGCGTTCACTACTTTGCCATCTTTGAATTCCAGGCGGATACCTTCGACCTCACGGCCACCCAAGATGGCTGGGTAGGTGTATTCCGCCCAACCATTGGTTGAATCTTCCACGGGGCTGGTGAAGACTTCGCCACTGGGCATGTTGTTTTTTCCGTCGGAGTTGATGAATTTTCGGCCAGCGATTGACATGGTCACGTCGATATTGGGGCTGCGTAACTGGACTTCCTTCTTGCCGGCAAGCCATTTGACCAGACGTTCCTGTTCATCGTGGATACGCTGCCATTCTTTCACGGGACTCTTTTTGTCGGCATAGGTGGCTTGATAGACAAAATCCTCGTAATCGGCGAGGCTCATGTCTGCCTCTTGAGCCAGAGCATCGCATGGGTAATTGGCAATGACCCAGCGCAATTCTTTGCTGGCGCTGCGGCGCTTGTAAGTCATCATCAAATCTTGCCTGGCAGCCCCACTAATTTGTTGCTTGGTCGGATCAATCTTTGCCATTGAACGCGTGTTTTGATAGGCAACAATGCTAATGAGCACGTCCGCTTCTTCGAAAACCATGCGTTCAGGTGGAGATATGTGTTTGAGTTGCTCCTCATTCGATTCCTTAAATCGGTTTTCAGAGAATCTGTCAGAACCCATCAATATATTGACATGAGCTCCGGCTCGTAACACATGTTTTTGAACTTCGGCAAAGAGGGGCTCGGCAATCATGTTTCCGACCACGATTACCCAATCGTCCTTCTTTACTTCTGTACTGTAATTCACCAGAATATCGGCATATTTATCTAATCTTGCGTCTGTCATGTAGTGGATCTCCTTGCATTCACTGGGGGCGTTCTATCACTGATACTAAGGGAAGCCTTTTGCCGTTCACGATTTCCCATTCATATGCTAGAAATTGGGCATTAGTCTTTCTCCACTCTATACTTTCTTTATATCGAAATCAATTATATTAATGTTACAGTCAAATTATTCAATATTCTGCGCCCTTTCATTGAATAATTATACATAACTCGTGATTATTGTCAATGATATGCCTTAGTTTTTGCGGGATGGCGCCAAAATGAAAAGCGGTGCCTGTAAGACCTGGCCACTCGATTACAATAGACAGGTGATTACCTCCTCAAAAAATCCAAAAATACGCGCTCTACGAGCATTGCAAAATCAGGCTAAGGAGCGGAAAAAGGCTGGCTCCTTCGTCATTGAGGGGGTGAGGCTAGTGGAGGAAGCTTTGGCAGCCAATTGGCCGGTGAGGAGTGGGATTTATAGTGAGGCGTTGAGCTCAAGAGCTGAGGCAGTTTTGGATCAACTCAGGCAAGTCGGAGCCAGCCTCGAAGCAGTTTCAGCGGAGGCAATGGCGGTTGCCAGTGACACAGAGTCTCCTCAAGGACTATTGCTGGAAATGGAATCCCAAGATCTGGCATTGACTGGCGAGGTTGATTTTGTATTGATTGTAGATGAAGTCCGCGATCCAGGAAATTTGGGCAATTTGCTGCGCAGCGCTGCTGCGGCAGGGGTTGACGCAGTGCTGTTGAGCCCAGGCTGCGCGGACGCTTTCGCTCCCAAAGTGCTGCGCAGTGGGATGGGTGCTCATTTTCAGATTGCTATTCGCAAAATGAGTTGGGCGGAAATTGATGATTTTTGTAGGGAACATCGATTGGAGATTCTTTTAGCTGCCGCGGGCGAAGGAGAGGTTTACGATCAAGAGGATCTCAGCCAAGCACTCGCTATTATCCTGGGCGGAGAGGCGCAAGGAGCCGGCGAGGAAGCCAGGGCATTGGCCACGAAGATTGCGCATATCCCAATGTCGGGAAAGATTGAATCGCTTAATGCGGCTGCAGCCGGCAGTCTGTTTCTTTTTGAGGTGCTAAGGCAGCGAAGGGCAAAGGGAAAGTGAATTGAAAATCCGCTCGATCACCGCATTTTGCAATCCGGGGCCGGATCCAGAAAAGTGGAAGTTAGGTGAGATTGCCAAGGCAGTAGACGATGCTAAGGCAGCTATTGAGGGTGCCGGCTACGAAGTGCAGACTACGCGATTGGCTACGGTGCCCTTTCCACAATTATTGAGACAAAGCGGGGAGGAAAGTGCAATAGAGTTTGTTCAGGCCGCGGAAAAAGCGGCAAAAGCACAAAATTTTGGGTATCTCTCGCTAGGCCCCGCTCTGCCCGAATATCCGGCAAGTTATGCCCTTATCCCAGCGATGCTGGGAAGCAGTGAAATAAGCTTCTTTGGCGGTATGTTGACAACTGGAAATAGCGAAATATCTGCGCAGGCGGTTGAGGCCAGCGCAGAGGTGATCAGTAGGGCCTCTCGGTTGGAGCCGAATGGATTCGCCAACTTACGCTTTGCGGCATTAGCCAATGTGCCTGCAGGTTCGCCCTTTTTCCCGGCGGCCTTCCACATGGGTGACAAGCCCAAGTTTGCGCTGGCTACGCAAGCGGCTGACCTTGCCGTGGATGCATTTAGTGGGGCCGAAAGTATCCGGCTAGGGACGGAGAAACTGCGATCCATGATTGAAGAGCATGGACAGAAACTGGCTAGCTTGTGCGAAGATGTGAGCAAGACCAGCGGGATCGACTTTGGGGGGATCGACTTTTCATTGGCCCCCTTCCCTGAGGAAAGCCAATCGTTGGGGACAGCTTTCGAAAGCATGGGAGTGAGTGCCATAGGGCTGCAGGGATCGTTGACTGCAGCGGCCATTCTGACCGGAGCCATTGATGCGGCTGATTACCCAGGGACTGGATTTAATGGGCTGCTGCTACCCCCTTTAGAAGATTCAACCCTGGCTCTTCGTGCTGCAGAAGGGCGGTTAAGCATGCACGATCTACTGATGTATTCAGCGGTGTGCGGCACGGGCCTGGACACGATCCCGCTGCCAGGAAATAGCAGTAGCGGACAGATGGCCGCGCTATTGATGGACGTTGCTGCGCTGGCCTTAAGATTGGACAAGGCTCTGACAGCCAGGCTGATGCCGATTCCTGGGAAAGAGGCGGGAGACAAGACCAATTTCGATTTTGAGTTCTTTGCCAATAGCCGAGTTATGACACTAGAGGCACAGGCTCTAAGCGCGCCCTTATCCTCAGATGAGGACATTCAGATTAAGGCAAGACGACCGTCTACTATTTAGACTACTGTTAGGCGCAATTTCTGGGTGATGTTGTTGCCATAACCACCCCGATTCCAGTATTGCTCTAAGGGCTGCTGCATGCCGGAGCTATCAGTAGCGCGGAGGAGCAGAGTGTGTTCGCCTGGTTCGTCCAGATTTAGTTCATGTGTCCAGCGTGCCCAAGCGTAAGGTCCATCTGCAGCCTGAAGTTCTGCATTTTGCCAAGTTTCTCCAGCATCAGTGCTGAGGACCACCTGGGTGACTTCGCCCAGTCCGCTCCAGGCAATGCCGCTGAATTGGTGCTTGCCAGCGTTCAAGGTTGCGCTATCCTCGTGGCTAGCGAACAATGATCTCACGCGCATCTCTTCAACTGGGGTGCCGTCCTTTTGATCTTCGGATTCCATATAGACATAATCGTCAGTCTGGAAAAATCCTTCAAATTTTTCAGTTAGCAGGTCTATACGCTTTAGCCACTTAACGGAGGACATGCCGTAGTGTTTGGGAACCAGCAGCCTTAGGGGGAAACCATGTTCAGGCGGAAGGGGCTGCCCGTTCATTTCCCAAGCTATGAGAATATCGGGGTGTTTGGCAAAATCCAATGGCAATGAACGAGCATAGGAGCTTGTCTCTCCCGTGCGCACTTTGCCGGAGTCTGCGCCAGTGAAGAGGACTTCGATTACGTTCTGGGCTGCTCCAACGAGGTCGAGCAGGTGGAACAATGAAAGCCCGGTGAATTCTGCCTGAGCGATAGCCCCCTCTCCCCAGGTTGTGCCTTTCACCAATGGATCGAGATTGATGCGTCCATTGCCAGCACATTCCAGGACAACAATATGGCTTTGTTGCGGAAAGGCTTTAAGGTCATCCAAGGAAAAAGAAGCCGCTTTTTGAACTTCGCCGCCGACATCCAATGACCAAGTATCGGATTCTGCTTCCGGAATATCAAAATGATTGCGTACATAGAAAAGGCTGTTTGGAGTTAGTTTTTCCTGAAGGGCCAAGCGAGGGGTTTCGGCGTTAAGCGGACTTTCTGAGACTACAGACATTTGTTGCAGCGCTTTTCTCATTGAATTCGGTTCTCCTGTTTTGGGCGATGGACAATTCTACCAAGCTAATGACACGCAATAAAAAAAAGAGGCTGCGCAAGCGCAGCCTCTTTAGGGTTGTGTAGCTTGAATTCGGATTAAGCTTTTGCCAGACGACGCTGCTGCCAGGCTTTCCAAATCACCTGGAAAATGGCACCAACGCCCAGCAGGATTACCAGTATGGCGGTGAGATGGCCAAGTAATGGAATGGCACGGATGACTTCATATAGTCCGAGACCAACAACCAGGGCCATTAGCAAACCCCAAGAGCCCTGCATGCTATCTGGGCTTACTCGATCCACGATGCTGTTGCCGATCAGGTAGGCAAAGATCGTTTTACTGACCATCCAGAAAAGCAGGCTGAAGATTGTCCAGAAAGCCGCAATGCTGAGGCCGCCGAGAGAGAGGATAGTGCCAGCCAAATTTCCGAGAGTGACCGCCCCAAAGACGATAGTGACGAAGATCACCAAGGCAATCGACACTACAATGAAGAGGGGGAATGCCAAGGCTAGAAGTGCACCACGAGCCATACTCGAAAAGGGTTGCTCTCTCATCTCTTCCACGGCGCGGCGGGCAGGCCCGGGCAACAGATAGAAAAGCAGTAGACCCAGGATAAGCAGACCAAAGAACTCACCCACGCGGGAGCGCAGCCAATTTGTTACAAAGAAACCAGCAATATCATCGCCATTTGTGATGGGGGGATTAAAGTCGTAGCGGTTAATGCTATATTCGAAATCACCAGCTACGCTAGAGTTATCTCCTTCAATGATTCCCTCAGGAAGGATAATTACATTTTCTGGGATATAGACGGTAACGTCGCTCAATTGCGAGCGATTGTAACTATTGGCCTGATTTAACTCCAACTGAACATCGCCACCCACAGAGCCATCCAACTGGAAAGCGCTCAAACTGGCTAGGACATTGCGGCCAATATCGCCTTCGAGCAAAGCTTGGTAGCCAGCTGCGTATACGTTGCGAGCAACCTGGCTTTCTTCGTCCGCCTGGAAGTTGAATCCAGCAAAATAGACGTTTCCAGACACGTTGGCCGCTGAGCCCATTTGAAGTGAATAGGTTGCGGCAACCAAGTTGTCGCTTACTTCACCATTAATGGTGATCGTCTGACCAGCAGCAAAAAGATTGCCATCGATGTGTCCATTTATCTCGATATCTTCTCCAGCGGCGAACACATCACCCAGCACGGTGCCATCAATTTGGACGCGACGGCCACTGACGAAGAGATCGTCTTCAATGATTACGTCTTCGGCAATGTAGGCGTCTGGGTCTCCAGGAAACACTTCGGCAGCACGAGCAGAGCCTGCCAAGGGAAATGCGAGCATTGCAAGCATGATGAACAATACCGCCCCCCTAACAATATTTTGATAATTCTTTCTCATATTCATTATTCCTCCGGATGTAAATCCTCATCCTCGCGGGATGGATAAAAGTTTTTATCTGTCTACTAGGAGATACGTAGATTGGAAGAAAAGGTTTCGGGCTATTTGCGAGGAACTGCTATTTTCAATGCGGAGGGCAGCAAGGTTAGGGTGATTGGTGTTTGCCCAATAAGGTCTCCATCTCCCTGGACCAGCAGCCCATCAGGAGCTTGAATTTGCATACTTTCACGAAGGGTAATGCATTTCAGGCGGCCGCTTCGAAATTCTTGACGGGAGAGTATGCCGAAAAAAACCTGAATAAAATGCCAAACTGTGCGAACGCGAATAAAACACAAATCCAGCTTGCCATCATCCGGGCGAACGTTGGGGCCCCAGCGCAGAGCTTTATAGCCAATAGCGCCCGCATTGACTGCCATTAATTCATTGGCAGGCACATTTATGGGCTCGCCATCTACTATGAGTTTAAAGTCATGCTGGGGCAATCCAACCAAGCTGAGGAGGAATGCGCTTACATAAGCCAAGCGGCCAAATCTTTGTTTGTCTCTGGATCGTGTACGGCGCATGGTCATGGCACTAAGGCCAACACCAACGGCCAACAGATACAGACGATTGGCCACGCGGATGGCATCTAAGCGGCGGATGGCAAAATCGCTGGCTAGCAATTTGGTGGCTTTATTCAAATTGATGGGGATTGCCAATTCACGGGCAAGCACGTTTCCGGTTCCAATTGGGAGAATGCCCATCGGCACATCGCTGTTTGCCAATGCAGCAGCCACGCTTGAGATGGTGCCATCGCCGCCGGCCACAATCACCAAATGCACACCACGCTCCAGAAAAGGCTTGACTGCTGATTTTAGATCTGTGGCAGCGGCCATCTCAAGCCACTCAATGCTGCGGCCAGAAAAATGCTGATTAACTACGCGGCGAAGCTGATCTCGGCTGGCAGTACCGGCCAGCGGGTTGAATACGATTAGGATTTCGGGAGCAGGAGTTGAAGGAGTTACCAAGGGCTGAGGATAAACGTGCGAGAGGAGAAAACCAGATTATTGTTCGCGGAGAGCGAAAAGGCCACCATCGCGCCCAAGCAGATAAATTTCGCCTTGCTCATCCACGCCAAAGGATGTGATGAGTTCGGGTAATGAGTAGACCAATTCATGCTGCCACTGCCCGGAGCTATCTTGAGCAAGTGCAAACACTTCTCCGGAGCAGAAATCGCCAAACAGGTACACGCCTTGCCAGGCGGGCATGAGCGCTCCGCGGTAGACGACTCCGCCAGTAACTGAGCAGCGTCCATTGCTGTGGTCGTATTCCCATATTGGTGGAATCGGGTTCAGGCTTTCCGGGAGGGTGCCTTCATATATATGAAAGCCTTCCAAATAGTTCCAGCCAAAATTGGCACCACTGGGTGATGAGGAAGGCAGAAAATCGATCTCTTCCCAGATGTTTTGGCCAACATCGGCTATATATATATCTCCTGTGAGGCTATCGAAAGTAAATCGCCAAGGATTACGGAGACCGTAAGCCCAAATTTCGGGCCTGCCGCTGCCATCCACAAAGGGATTATCTGCTGGGATGGCATAGGGGGTATCGCTATCTACATCAATGCGCAAGAGCGAACCCAGCAGGGTATCTGTTGATTGCCCGTTGCCATCTGGATCGCCACCGGAGCCACCATCGCCCAAGGAAATGTAAAGAAAGCCATCAGGACCAAATTCAATATGGCCACCATTGTGATTGTTGTAGGGCTGTTCCACCTGCAACAAGAGGCTTTCAGTGCCGGCATCAGCCAGATTAGGATCCGCGGACACCTGAAAGCGGGAGATTTTTGTATCTCCGGAGTCAAAGGTGTAGTTCACATAGAAAAAGCCATTCTCTTCATAATTGGGGTGAAAGGCCAAGCCCAGCAAGCCCTGTTCGTTGGATCGACTATTCACAGTATTGCGAATATCCAAGAAGGGATCGGGCAGTACTTGACCGTCGTCAATTATCCAAATGGTGCCCACTTGACTCAGCACAAAAAGGCGCTGGCTGCCATCCCCGGCGTTGGTAAGCAGGAGCGGGTTACTAAAACCTTCAGCTACCTGTACCCAGGCATATTGGTCTGGGTCTGGAATGCTTGCCGCTGGGATAGGCGTTTTTTGTTCGGTAGGCTCCGTTGGATCAGGCGGCGCATCTAAGGAAGTTTCTTCCTGGGCGGAGGCCGTTGGGCTGATTGACTCGGGTGAGGGCAGGGTCTCATCCAACTCGGGAAGTGTGCTGGGTGCTGCAGGCGCCGTGCAAGCGGCAAGGGCCAGCATGACAGCGGGTATCAAAGAAAACTTGGCAAGCAATGGGTTAATCCTTTGGGTTAGCCTTGTATTCTGCATCAATAATGTCACCTTCGTCAATTTTGGGCTCATCATCTGTTGATGTCTTGGAGGGCGATAGGGCTGCGCGGTGCTCTTCGACGACATCCTGAGGGCTCAATTCGATAAATAGTGTGCTGCCCAACCAAATAATAAAGGCGTCGTCCAGAGGGCCAGGAAAGTCAAAAGGCGACAGGAAATAAAGGACAAAGGCGGTGGGCAGGAGCTTTAGCAGGGGATTGACACGGCGATCACCCAGGAGCCGAAGCAGGAGGCGTGCTTGCGTGCCCAACTCCGCAAATAGGCCTTCTTTTGGTTGCGAGACCAGGCGCCTGGGATCAGCCAAGGGGGCGATCACCTTGATTGGCTTCAGAAGATTGCGCGTTGGCTTCTTTGATGGCAGCGCGATGCTCCTGAACAACTTCATCGGGGCACAATTCCACGAATGTATATAGACCCAAGCCTAGAACAACGGTGTCATCCACGGGGCCAGGAATAAAATCAGGAAAGATGAGGTAAACAATTGTGCCGAATGGGAGGATCTTGAGAAGCAGGTTGACGCGGCGGTCGGCGATTAAACGCAAAACCAGTTTGAGTTGGCTGCGCAAAGATCGGAAAAAACCCTCGTCACGCTGGCTGGAAGTAAGGCTCTTGTTGGAATCGTTTGTCATGTTTTCACCCAAGTGCGGCGATTATACTACGCAGTGTTTTGGCCGGGTAAGGCCTCAAAGCGCATGAAATTGTGTTCGGTTACAATCGCCGCCATGCACAAGCAAAAGCAGGTTCCCTGGAAGGCCTATCTAGCGCTCGGAAGTGGATTACTGCTGCTTGGTTTTTCTGCGATATTCGTGAGCCTAGCCAATGCGCCGGGGACTATCGTTGGTTTTTACAGAATGACTTTTGGCGCACTGATTCTGCTTGTGCCATTTCTATTGCAAAGACGAAAATTTCCAGCTCTGCCCAAAAAGGGGATTGCCCTGGCGCTTTTGGCAGGGGCCTTTTTTGGTGCGGATGTTTCTGCTTGGGCCAGTGGAATTACACTTAGCGGCCCCACACTGCCTACTCTATTTGCAAACACCAACCCCCTTTGGGTGGGATTAGGAGCTTGGCTACTGTTCAAAGAGCAACTAGGAAAGGGGTTTTGGATAGGTTTGGCATTGGCTCTATCGGGTGCTGCACTCATTTTGGGGGCCGATTTTAGTAATGGACTCAGGCTTGATCCGGGAATGATGCTGGGGTTGTTGGCCAGCGTTTTCTACGGCGCATATTTTTTGGTGGCTCAACGAGGCCGAGAGCTTGTGCAGGCGCTGAGTTTCTTCTGGTTGAGCACTTTCGGCTCCGCTCTGACGCTGTTGGTGGTCAATCTGATTCTGCGAGTTCCGTTTAGTGGGTATCCTGCGGAAAGTTGGGTGAATTTTTTCGCGCAAGGGTTGGTGATCCAATCGGTGGGATGGTATTTGATTAGTTATGCGCAGGGCTATTTACCGGCTTCGCTGGTTTCGCCAACGTTATTGGGGCAACCGGTGCTTACTGCGATTTTGGCTGGACCGATATTGGGCGAAAGTTTGAGATCTGGCTATTTGATTGGCGGCGGTGCCGTTTTGCTGGGTATTTTCATTGTGCACCGCTCGCGTTTCTCTGAGAAGGAAAATGGTGAAGTTGGAACAGCCCTGGGAGATAAGCAATGAAGCAAAATAATGGACGATTAGATCCTGGAGGTCTCTTTCATTTAGCAGTCGTTTATGTTGTATGGAGCAGCACTTACCTAGCGATCCGTTTTGCGGTGCGCGAAGGAGCTGGTTTCCCGCCTTTCACATTGGGCTTGATGCGCGCCGCACTGGGCGGGGCCGTGTTGTTGACCTGGAGCTGGCTGCGGAAGAAGAATATTCGGCCGAAGAGGGAAGAATTGATTGTGTTGGCTGCTTCTGGCCTGCTGCTATGGGTTGGGGGAAACGGACTGGTTACCTTCGCCGAACAACGCACTGATTCAGGTCTGGCAGCGCTTATGGTGGCGGCAGCTCCGATTTGGGCGGCGCTGATTGAGGCGGTGATAGATAGACGCTGGCCGTCGTCGCAGTTTGCCATTGCTCTGGTGCTGGGCTTCAGTGGAATCAGTATTCTGACGATTCCCAATTTAAGCAGCGGGCAGCGAGCAGACAGCATTGCG
>Ga0315336_1006693_pt1 | contig 11603 bp, 12 predicted proteins | sample ASW5metaG_FD_204512 | JGI IMG/M metagenome (GOLD analysis project Ga0315336, IMG submission 204512) | Ammonia-oxidizing marine archaeal communities from Monterey Bay, California, United States - ASW #5 | ecosystem: Environmental > Aquatic > Marine > Intertidal zone | place: USA: California...
CGCTGAAACAGGCGGTGAATGCCTGGACGACGGCGCCGGATGCCGAAAGGGCAACCCGCTTCGCCACCGCAGAAGCGGTCCGCTGGCTGGAATGGGGCATGCGCGCCTACCAGGATTTCACCTTCGGCCTGGCGCTGCTCGTCTTTGCCGCGGCGCTGGCGCGCGTCGCATGGCTGGCGCGTCCCATCGGCTGGTTGGCCGGGCTCTGCGGGCTTGCTTATATGGCGCAGGGCTGGGTGGCCGCGCAATCGGTTGCGATCGTGCTGTCCTGGGTGCTTGGGCTGGCCTGGATGGGCTCGCTGGCGGCGCTGTCGCCGAGGCAGGACAGTTGACAGTCGAACACGGCGGGAGCGCCCGCGCGGCTTACGCAGCCAGCTGCATTTCCCGGGCCGCGGCGATCATCACACCCGCCAGCAGGCCGTAGGCCGCGGTCCAGGCCGCGCGCGCCTCTTGCGTGAAAGCCTCGCCAAGGCCCGCCTCGAGCGTCTCGATCAATGCCTGGCCGACGGTCGCGTAGTGACGTTCCTCGACACCGTAGCCGACATGGCGCCGCGCGAGGTCCTGGACCGTGGGCAGAATGGTCTCGGCGCGCGACAGGCCGTGCACGACAAAGCCCAGCGCCGCCATCAGCTTGGCGCCCTGCTTCTTCATGTCGGTCTCGCGAAACAGCGCCTTGAGGCTGCCGTCGAGGGCGAACAGCTTTTCGTAGAACAAGGCCGCGGCCGCTTCCTTGATCGGGACAACCTCGCGAAAACTTTCCTGCACTAGTTTGATCTGATCGGGTGTCATAGGCGCTCTCCTCAGCGTTTTGCATGCGCGACCATCGGGCGCGGGCGTTTCACGGGCATGCCGGTTGTGGGAGAGTTGTGTTTCGGCTTGGTCTCCGGTGCGTATCAAGGGTGGCTCGGCGCAGCCGGGGTGGTGCAAAGCTCGATAGGGGAAGTCGCTCTGCGAAGCTCCTCGCCGTCCACCGCTGCCACCGCTTTGCGGGGTGGGGAAACACCAACTGCTGGGGTCGGCGCTACTCGCACTGGCGGCGCGGGCCGCCATCATAGGGCTGGTAGGTGTTGTCCTGCGGGTCATAGGAGCGGTAGCGGCTGAAACAGTAGTCGATATGGTCGGCCGACGCCTGCGATACCGCTCCCACGGCCTGTACCGCGGGAGCCTGGTCCTCGGGCTGTTCCGGGCCGCCGTAGGTCGTCGCGTAGCCGTCCAGGGAACTGGAAAAGCCTTGCGCGTCGGTCTGGTCATCCGCCGTCGCGACCTGGTCGGCCATCCCGGCCTTGTCAGTTTGGTGTACTCCCGTCGACGCCGGGCGGTCGGGATCGAAGTAAGGCGAGATGCAGGAGCGCATTTCGCCGCTGTAGGAGCGATAGCTGTTTTCCTCCGGCCGATAGCTGCGATAGCGGTTTGCGCACCATTCGAGATGGGCGGCAGGCAACTCGGCCGAGGCTTGCTGCGCGGGCTGTTCGGCCGAGGCGACGTCTGGTGCCCGTTGGCCTGGCGCTGTGCCGGTCTGGGGCGTCTGCCGAGTTGGAGTTTGCTGCATCTTCGGTTGGGTCAGCGCTCCAAGGGAAGCGGCTCGTGTCCCGGTGTCTGCCTTGGCCGTCTCATCCGGCTTGGCAGGCGCGCCGGCAGCCGGAATGCGCTCAAGCTCCTGTTTGGACGGATCGACCGGGCGAGCGTCCTCAGTCCAGAGTTCGGAGACGCCGATCGCCGGCGTGATCTGACGCACCGGCTTGGCGGTCAGCAGCCAGGTGGCGAAAGCCAACCCGCTGGCGAACACAGCCAAGGTCAGTACCAAGCCGCCGACAATGCCCAACAAAGCCTTCACGCCACGCTCCTTCAGCCTGCGCTGATAGAATGCCGTGGGCTGAATCCGGTTCCCCGCAAATTGTTAATCAACCACCTCTCGATATGCCCGCGCCTTCCCGTCCTGCCCGCGGACAAGCCATTTGTCTCCATCCCTCCCCTCGATATGGCTCGCCGCCAGCGGCACCTTGCCGCCGCCGTCGGGCAGGTCGATGACATAGGTCGGGTTGCAGATGCCGGAGAGACGCCGTCGCAGCTCCGCCACCAGCGCCTGGCCTTCGGCAATCGTGGTGCGTCGGTGCGCCATGCCGCGCGCGAGATCGCCATGGTGGAGGTAATAGGGTTTTACGCCGAGACGATACATCAGCTCGCGGCAGAGCTCCTCCAACACCTCGACCTTGTCGTTGATGCCTTTCAGGAGGACGCTCTGGTTGAGCAGCACGAAACCCGCCTGCCGCATGGCGCGGCAAGCCGCCTCGGCGGCTTGGGTGAGTTCGCGCGGGTGGTTGAAATGGGTGACAACCGTTACCATCAGCCGGCCCTGCAGCGCCTGGACCAAGCCGGGCGTGATGCGCGCCGGCAGCGCCACCGGCACGCGGGTGTGGATGCGCAGAAGCCTGAGATGCGGGATCGCCTCCAGCCGGGCGCGGATCGCGGCCAGTGCCTTGTCGGGCAGTGACAGCGGATCGCCGCCGGTCAGGATCACCTCGCGGATTTCCGGATGCTCGGCGATGTATGCCAGGGCCGGTTCCAGAGCCTCGCCCGTGTAGCCGCGGCCGATCGACGTCAGCGACTCTTTTCGAAAGCAGAAGCGGCAATAGACGGCGCACTGATAGGTGGGGAACAGAAGCACACGGTCGGCATGGCGGTGGGTCAGGCGGGGCGTTGGACTGAAGGCGTGGTCGCCGATCGGGTCGTCGAGCTCGCCCTCGGCGGCTACCAGTTCTTCGGGCGACGGGATCACCTGGGCGCGGATCGGATCGTCGGGGTCGTTCCAGTCGATCAAGTCGAGATAGGGTTTGGGCACGCGCACCTTGTGGGCGGTGGCGGCCTCCTGCGCGGCGGCGCGCTCGGCCGGCGAGAGCGGCAGCTGGGCCAGGTCGCGGACATGGCGCACGCCGGCGCGGATGTCGGCCTGCCATGCGGCGTCGGCGCGGTCGTCGGCGATCGTTTCCTCGAGGGTGATGTGTGAAGTCATCCAGCGTCTCGGCAGCAGTTTCCGGGCGGATATCGGCTGGATGACCGGCAGGGTCAACTGCCGCAGACGCGCAAGCGCCGAGTTATCGAAAGTGAGCCGTCACCTTTCAAACTTCGCGATCGCCTCCGCCGTCACCGGCGTGAAGAAATTCACCAGATTGCCATCGGGATCGCGAAACAGCAGCGAGCGGTTGCCCCACGGCATCGTCACTGGCGCCTGCACCAGCGCCTCGCCCAGGCTATCGGCGAGCCTGCGGTATTCTTCGTCGACATCGGCGACACGGAACTCGACGATGGCGGTGCGATTGGCCGCCGCGCTTGCCACATGGTCGCCGCCGAAGAGCCTAAGCGTGCGCATGCTGCCGATCGCCAGCGTACCGACCTCGGTGATCAGCTCGGCGAAATCCTCGGTATAGAGCGTGAGTTTGACACCGGTTACCGTCTCGTAGAAGTCGACGAGCCGCTTGACGTCGGCAGTGATGATGCGGGTCGAAACGAAATTCATTTGGTCTTCTCCGTCGGCTGGCCGACGAAGACATCTTCGCGGCTGGACGCGCCGGTTGAGGCGCGCTGCACGGGCTTGTGGACCAGGCCTGCTGCCACCATAGTGGCAACAGGAGACATGCCTTGCGCCGCGCCGACCGACTGTTCCAGATCATCCAGATCCTGCGGCGCTCGAGCCGGCCGATCACCGCCAGCCGGATCGCCGAGGAGCTCGAGACCTCGCGCCGCTCGGTCTACCGCGACATCGCCGACCTCATTGGACAGCGCGTGCCGATCCGGGGCGAGGCCGGCCTCGGCTATGTGCTCGACCGCGATTACGACATGCCGCCGCTGATGCTGACGCCGGACGAATTGGAGGCGGCGGTGCTCGGCGCGCAATGGGTGGCCGACAAAGGCGATGCGGTGCTGGCGGGAGCCGCGCGCGACCTGATCGCCAAGATCGCCACCGTCGTGCCGGAGCGGCTGCGCCCCTTCGTCAGCAATCCAACCGTCGGCGCGCCGCTCAGCCGCGCGAGCCGTCCGGACGGGCTCGACATCGCGAGGGCGCGGGCCTCGATCCGCAACGGCCACAAGATCAGGATCCGCTACCGCGACGAACAGGGCGAAGAGAGCGAGCGCGTCATCTGGCCGACGATGATCGGCTATGCCGAGACCGTGCGGCTGCTCGCCGCCTGGTGCGAGCTGCGCCAGGATTTCCGGCATTTCCGCACGGACCGTATATCGGCCGCGACTTTCCTCGACGAGCGCATCGGCTGCCGGACGGGCGAACTGCGCAACCGATGGAGACGGCACATGCAGGCGCAGGGGATTCAACTGCCGCAAGGCTAGATGTCGGCGTAGATCTCCAGCACATTGCCATCGGGATCGCGAAAAAACAGCGTGCGATGGCCCCATGGCTGGTCGGTCGGTTCGCTTTCGATCGCCACGCCTTTCCCACGCAACGTCTCGGCGCATTGATCGACCTGGGCTGGCGTCACGCGGAAGGCCAATTGTACGGAAAGCGCGCTCGCCGGTGTCGGCGCGTCATTGAACATCACGCCGCGCTCCGTGAGCGCCAGAAGGCACGAGCCGACCTGGTAAGCTGTCCAACTCTCGCCCAGGCGGGAATGGACCGCAAAGCCCATGACGTCCTCATAGAAGCTGCGCATGGCCTTCATGTCGCGGGCAAACACGACGGTGTAATCGATATTCCTAATGTTCTTCAGCGCGTTCATGGTCGAGACCTCAGTCTGGCGCCGGGACTTGGCGCGGCATGGTTGTCCGATACGCCGCCTCATTTATACTGGTAGCGAGGTGGTACAAGATGAGCGGCGCTGCTGGTAGCGCCGCTACCCCTTTCGAGGCGCAGCCATGCTGGAGCGAAGCGCGGAGATGGACAGGCGCAAGGAACTTGGCCGCTTCCTGCGCGCCATGCGCGAACGCGTCGAGCCGTCGCGGCATGGCATCCGCACCGGCACGCGACGGCGCGCAAGCGGGCTGCTGCGCGAGGAAGTGGCACTGCTCGCCGGCATCAGCGCCACCTGGTACACCTGGCTGGAACAGGGCCGCGAGGCCAACCCCTCCGCCTCGGTGCTCAATGCGCTGGCCGATGTGCTGAAGCTGCTGCCGGTGGAGCGGGTGCACCTCTTCAAGCTTGCACGACCGGAAAGGCTGCCCGATGCTGCGTGGGCGGGCGACGCCTCGGCCGACCCGCGCATCGCCGAGTTGCTTGCCGCGCTTTCTCCCAACCCGGCCTATGCGCTGAACCGTGCCTGGGATTTCATCGCCTGGAACGACCAGGCGGCGGCCCTGTTCGGTGGTTTCGATCCGGCCGAGTCGACGAAGCGCAATCTGCTCGCACGGCTTTTCCTCGATCCGGCCTGGCGGACATTGTTCGCCGAGTGGGAGATCGTGGCGCGCTCGGCGATCGCGCAGTTCCGTGCTGCCACGGTCGGCTACGCGTCGGCTGCCGACATCCGCGGCGTGCTCGATCCACTCAAGGCGCTGAGCCCGGAGTTCGCGCGGCTATGGGCAGAGATGCGGGTGGAGGAAGCGCCGATCTGGTCGAAGCGGCTGGTCGGGCCGAGCGGCGAGGTCGTGACCTATGATTACTTCATGTTGACGCCGGCGGGTGTCGGCAAGGAAATGACCATCAGCCTTTATCGGAAACGTGGGTAGGCAGTTCACACGATGATTCCGATACGGGTGCCAACCTGCTGGCGGAAAAGGCTTTTGATGGGTGGTGCCGTAGCGCCTGACCTCGATCGCTTACCACGCCCCTCGACTTTCGCAGCAATCGACCCGCGCGGTGTTTTCGGGCAATCTCCCTCGGCGGCGATCATGGGGAGATGATCCGCCGCCAAGGGAGGATCGCCATGACCGACACGCCAGCTGCGCCGCCGCGCTACGAAGATGCCGTAGAGCGTTTCCGCATCGAGGACGAGATCGCGCGCCTGCACGGCAATCCGGCCACCGGCATCAACGCCTATGTCGAATGCTGCGGCCGCTACACGGGCGAGAACCGGCTGGCGCTGCGCGCGATTTCGGCCGGCGGAGAATTGCGCGAGTTTTCCTTCGATGATCTCGCCGACATGTCGGGCCGCGTCGGCACTCTGCTCGAGGAGCTCGGCGTCGGCCCCGGCGACGTCGTTGCCGGCATGCTGCCGCGCATTCCCGAGCTGGTGGCGCTGATCCTCGGCACGTGGCGGATCGGCGCGGTCTACCAGCCGCTGTTCACCGCCTTCGGGCCGAAGGCGGTCGAGCATCGCCTGAGCTACAGCAAGGCGAAGCTGTTGGTGACCAACCCCGCCAACCGCGGCAAGCTGGACGAGGTGGAGAACGGTCCGCGCATCGCCACCATCCTTGGCCCCGGCGATGCTCTTCCAGAAGGCGATATCGACTTCCGCGCGGCGATCGCGGCCGCCTCCCCCGACTGCGAGCCGGTGATGCGCAAGGGCTCGGACCTGTTCATGATGATGTCGACCTCCGGCACCACCGGGCACCCGAAAGGCGTGCCGGTGCCGCTCAGCGCGCTCATTGCCTTCGGCGCCTATATGCGCGACGCAATCGGGCTGACTGCCGACGATGTCTTCTGGAACATCGCGGATCCCGGCTGGGCCTATGGGCTCTATTACGCCATCACCGGACCGCTGCAGCTCGGCATCGCCACCACCTTCTACGAGGGCGCCTTCAACGCCCAATCGACCTACGACATCATCGAACGCCTGGGCGTCACCAGCCTTGCCGGCTCGCCGACGGCCTATCGCCTGCTGATGGCGGAGGGGCCCGAGGCCGCGGCTCGCGTCAAAGGCAGGCTGCGCGTGGTGAGCAGCGCCGGCGAGCCCCTCAACCCGGAAGTGATCCGCTGGTTCGAGGCCAACCTGGCCGCGCCGATCCACGACCATTACGGCCAGACCGAGAACGGCATGATGGTCAACAACCATCACGGGCTCAGGCATTCCGTGCGCCCGGGCTCGGCCGGTTTCGCCATGCCGGGCTACCGCATGGTGGTGCTGGATGAGGCAGGCAACGAGCTCGGTCCCAACCAGCCGGGCGTGCTCGCGGTCGATATCGCTCGATCGCCCTTGCGCTGGTTCGGCGGCTACCACCAGGCTGAGACGCCTGCTATCGCGGGAGGCTACTATCGTACCGGCGACACGGTGGAATATGAGCCGGACGGCTCGATCTCCTTCATCGGCCGCGCCGACGACGTCATCACCTCGTCGGGCTATCGGATCGGTCCATTCGATGTCGAGAGCGCGCTGATCGAGCATCCGGCGGTCAACGAGGCGGCCGTCGTCGGCGTGCCCGACCCGCAGCGCACCGAGATAGTCAAGGCTTTCGTTGTGCTGGCGCCGGCCTTCAGGGGCAGCGAGGCGCTGGCCGACGAACTCGCCCTGCATGTGAAGAAGCGGCTGTCGGCGCATTCCTATCCGCGCGAGGTCGAGTTCGTCGCCGAGCTGCCGAAGACGCCGAGCGGCAAGATCCAGCGGTTCCTGCTGCGCAAGGCGGAGGTGGAGAAGCGCAGGGCGCAATAAAGATTTGTCCCTGCCCTGTTTTCCGCCACGCAAAAGCCGCCAAGTCAGACGATGGCTGTAGCCGGGTCTCGATCGCCAATTTGGGGTTAAAGAATGCGGCTGGTCTTAACGCTTCTCTTCGCACTGGCGGGCAGCGCGGCGTTCGCCGCCTCTCCGGAAGACGATTACATCGCGGCGCGCGACAAGGCGATCGCCGATATCACCGCGCAGGAAGGCGCCAACACGGCGATCGAAACCATCGACGCGCAGAACGAGAAGGCGCTCGCCGATCTCCAGCAGCGTCTCACCGCCATCCTCGGCCCGCTTTCGGTAAAGGGTTTTCCCGCGACAGGCACGATCAATATCGAAAGCCTCAACGCCTCCGACATCGGCTACGGCATGCTCGACGGGTTGCGCTATGCACAGAGCGACAATGGCCCCAGCATCGTCGTCTCGACGCGCGGGCTGACCGAACGCTGGCTCAAGTCCAAATCGGCCGAGACGGACGCCGATTTCAAGCTACCCGCCGACATCGACGCGGCGTTGAAGCTCGACGCCTTCTACACCCAGGCGATAGGCAGCGACGCCGCCTTCTCCGGCACGCTCGACTTCTCGCTGAAGAAGCCCGACGGCGCCGACATGGTGGTGGCCAGGCTCGGCGGCTGGACGCAGGATGTCGGGCCTATCTACGAGCAACACGTCGTCGTGGCGGTCGTCAAGGGCGACCGCGTGCTGATCGCGGAGGCGCCCGCCTCGCCGGCCGTGCCGAAGATCGCGGCGTGCGATTCGATCTGGGCAGCCGCCGATGCGGCCGCGCAGAAAGCCCAGCAGACCGATCAGGGCGCGGACCAGGACAGCCCGCAGGCTTCCGACCCCGCCAACGCCGCCTGGGAGAAAGGCGATGCCGACTACCGCGCCTGCATGGCCCAGCGGCTGCCCGGCGATCCTTCCTTCCCGGCACTGCTGAAGCAGGCCCAGGACCTTGCCGACGGCATGGCGGGCAAATAGCCTGCCAGCACGACTACAGCTTGCGCGGCGGTCTTCTCAGCTCGCGTTGACGCGCAGGTTCCGGCGGGGAACACGCCGCGCGACGGGGCGCGCTGTTTCCGCGATCAGCCCATTGGCTTGAGGCGCGGCATCCTTGCGCGACCTTGCATCGGTCACCCGGTGCAGCCGCTCGTAAGGCAGCAATTCCCGGATGCGGGCGTTGAGCGCGTCGATCTCGGCGCGCAGATCCTCGCATTCCTGCTTCTGGATATCGAGCTGGATCTGCTCGGATGCCTGCTGCAGTGAGAGCTGCGAGAGATTGGTGCTGACCACCGAGAGGCTCTTCTTGTCGGCCTCGCTTTCCTCCTTGAGGACCGCGAGCCTTTCCTCGGCGATCTGGCGTTCGGTGACCGCATCGCCCAACTGCGCCTTGAGCCTGGTGACCTCGGCCGTGGCTTCGACATGGTCGCTCGAAACCTTGTCCAGACGCGACTGAAGGTCCTGGATCTCGGCACGCAAACCGCGCATTTCCGCTTGGCTGCGCGCCAATTCGGCGGCGCTGTCGCTTTCGGCGATCCGCGCCGCTTCTGCCGTTTCGGCGAGCCTGGCCTGCGTCGCCTCCAGCATCTTCTGCAGTCGGGTTTCTTCCTTTTCGTGGTTACCGAGTTGAGCCATCAGCTCGGCAATATGGACGGTTTCGCTGGCGTGGGTCGCCGCAAACTCGTCGAATTTGTGCCGGGCCTCCGCCTCGCGCTTTTGCGCCTGCTCCAGATCGACCGAGAGGCCGACCTGCTTTTCGCGCAGCAACTTGTTCTCGGCGGCGCGTCTGTCGAGTTCCACCGTTTTTGCCGTCAGAGCCTTGACGATCTCGCCGAACTCCGTCTCGCGCCTGGCGCTCTCATTGCTCATCTCCACGAGTTCCAGCCGCGCAGCGGCAAGCGCCGTCCGCAACTGCTCGCGGTCCTGGACGAGGCTCGCCTCGCGCTGTTGCCAGGCCTCTGCCGCGCCGTCGCGCTCGCGCTGCCTGCGGGCGGCGTCGAGCAGTTGTTCCGTAAGTGTCCTGTGCTCGGTGGTGAGAGCGAGGTTTGCCAGCTCCAGTTCGTTGGAGCGCAAGACGTCGCGGTGGAAGACGTTCAGGACCTCACGCGTCATGTGATGGGCGCTGGCGATCTCGGCCAGCTTCGCCTCGATCTCCTGCAGATGGCCCTGGCCATCCCGGAAAAGCCCGACGACGGCTTCCAGGGCGGCCAGCCGCGTCTGGGTATGCGGCGTCAGCCGCGATGCCGTCGCGTCCGACGGCTCATCGGATGGCGGATTGTCGTCTCGGGCCACCAGGTCCTGGTCTGCGACGTCGCCTTCAGGCGGCGCCTTTTCTTCATCGGCGAGAACGTCCTCGAATGCCTCCGCCAGATCCGATTGGAGTTCCTGAAATTCCTTATCGACGTCCTCGGCCCGCTTGATCAGAGACTTGAAATTCATCACGGCACATCCCTTAAGTTCGCGCCCAAGTCGTACTTAACGAATTACTAATTTATTCCATTAGCTTGCGTTGGCAAAGCCTCTCCGAAAGAAACCGAAATTAAGGTTATCAGGGGATCCTGGTTCTGCGGACGCACCGGTAGGTGAGCGGTGTTCCGGCCATAACATATGCTATTCTCATTTCTTGATGGACGCTGAGAACTCGCGCCTCCAAGGGGACAAGACAGCAAGGTGCTTGTCATCATCCACATGAGCGATACGAAGACTTCAGAATGGAAGACGGAAGCTCCCCGCGCATGGATTCTCTCTGGCGGACGGCCCTGAGAAAGGCGCTGCGCGGGCAACCGACGGCCGCAGCCCTGGAAGGACGTGGGAGGCGCATGTGCGACCTCCCGCGTCGATGCATCAAGTCTTGATGTCGATACGCTTGACCTGCGACTGCGCCTTCTCGCTCTTCGGCAGGGTGACAGTCAGCACGCCGTTCCTGAAGCGCGCATCGACCTCGTCCTCCTTCACCTCGTAGCCAACCGGGATATGGCGTTCGAACCGGCCGTAGTAGCGCTCGGAGAACTGCCTGTCCCTGTCGTCCGTCTCGGAGCGCTTCTCGCCTCGCAGCGTCAGCACGCCATCGTCGAGGAGGACCTCAATGTCCTTCTGTTCGAGGCCAGGCAATTCGGCCGTCACCTTGATCTCCTTGTCGCCGCTGGAGATCTCGACGCTCGGCCAAGCGGCGCCGGGGGCGGAGACACCGCCCAACGATGGCAATCGGCTGTCGAAACCACGGAGAACATCGTCGAACAGGCGGTTCACCTGGCGATGCAGAGACAGGAACGGGTCGCGCTCGCCATCGCGGAACAGGCTCGTAACCTGGTTGCCGTTGCCACGGCTCCAGGGAAGCAGATCACGAACACTCATGTTTTCCTCCATATGGTCGTCGGCTGAAAAGTTTCCTGCGCGCCGGGCGATATGCCCGGCGCGTTGCTCGTATGCGCGACAGGGATGGCCGCTCAGGCGGCCTGCTTTTCGGCCTCGATCTTCTTTGTCGTGACTTTCGCCTTGTCCGCCGCGATCTCGATCCGCCGGGGTTTCATCTCTTCCGGAATCTCACGCTTCAGGTCGATCGTCAGTAGGCCATTGACGAGGCTGGCGCCGACGACCCGGACGTGATCGGCAACCTCGAAGCGGCGCTGGAACGCGCGTCCGGCAATGCCGCGATGCAGGTACTCGCCCTTATCCTCGCCGGCTTTCTGGCCCGAGATCAGGAGCATGTTCTGCTCCTGGGTAATGTCGAGCTCGTCCTGGGAGAAGCCGGCCACGGCCATGGTGATGCGGTAGTCGTCTTGGCCGATCTTGGCGATGTCGTAGGGTGGCCAGTTGTCGACCGTCTCGACCCGGCTCGCCGTTTCGAGCGCGCTCAGCATCCGGTCGAAACCGACGCTCGAGCGGAACAGGGGACTGAAGTCAAAAGTGGTTCTCATAGCTACATCCTCCATTGAGCAACATAGATACGAGGGGCGCCAAGGAAGCGGCGCCCCTTGACCTTGCCGGTCTCTCAAGCACCGACGGAATCGATCTGGGAATTCGGGAGCGGAACGTCAAGGCCCGTCACAACTCAGAAGGCTGTCGCCA
>Ga0315336_1006697_pt1 | contig 11601 bp, 8 predicted proteins | sample ASW5metaG_FD_204512 | JGI IMG/M metagenome (GOLD analysis project Ga0315336, IMG submission 204512) | Ammonia-oxidizing marine archaeal communities from Monterey Bay, California, United States - ASW #5 | ecosystem: Environmental > Aquatic > Marine > Intertidal zone | place: USA: California...
GAAGCCAAGCACAAAAGCCACTTCGGCGGCACGCAGTACGGTTTCCTGGCGGCGGCTCAGGCTCCGGATATTGCGGCCAGCCAAAAATACATAGTAATAGCGCCAGCGCCAAAGCCCGAGGGTGCCCCGTATATCGACCGCGTGTGCGCCCCAACTGCGCGCGCCAAGCGCTACCTTCAAGGCCTGTAACTGAATATCGGAAAAGCTATCCCGGTGCTCGACCGGTATTTTCCGCAAAAGGTTTGATACGAACATGTCCTTGCGGATGTCCGGCAACGCGCTCTCACTCTCACTCATGGCCCTATCCTTTGTACTCGGCTTGCAGGGGCAAGCGAGCCGAAGTGTCCCCGAATAAGGTTGTTAAAAGGTAAGGGCCGCGAGGGGTGCAGTTAAGCTTGAACGAGGCCTTCGGGGCAACTCACACCCGTACCGCCAATGCCGCAATAGCCGTTCGGCACCTTGGCCAAGTACTGCTGGTGATAGTCCTCGGCGTAAAAGAAAGGCCGCGTGTCGGCAATCTCGGTCGTAATCTCGCCAAAGCCCGCGTCTTTTAAGGATGCCTGGAAGGTGCCGCAAGAGGCGATTGCGAGCCGCAGTTGATCGTCGTTCAGGGCATAGATTGCCGAGCGGTATTGCGTGCCCATGTCGTTGCCCTGGCGCATGCCCTGGGTGGGATCGTGTCCTTCCCAGAATATCCGCAGCAGGTCCTCAAACGAGACGATACTGGGGTCAAACACCACTTGCACGGCCTCGGTGTGACCGGTCATGCCCGAGCACGTCTCTTCGTAAGTGGGATTTGGGGTGTGGCCGCCCGCATACCCGGCGGCCGTGGAGTAAACCCCTGGCGTCTGCCAAAAAATGCGCTCCACCCCCCAAAAGCAACCCATGCCAAATACGGCTAGCTCCATTCCTTCAGGGAAGGGGGGCTTCATTGGGTTGCCATTGACGAAATGAAGTTCTGGCACGGGCATTTCGTCCGCTCGGCCGGGCAAGGCCGATGTCGCATCTACCATCGCCGGTGCACTGCGGCTGAACATCCAATCCATCACGGGTCTCCTCCTAGTGGGTGATCGGATTATACCATGGAACCCGGTTCCGCGTGACATCGCACCAGTTCGCCCCGTAATCTCTCGCAAAGGTCAAAAATTACAGGGGGAAATTACCATGGATTGGCAAGCCGTCTCGGCCGTATCCGACAGCATCGCAGCACTTGGCATCATCGGTTCACTTATTTATGTGGGGCTTCAGACCCGGCAGAACAATCACGCGCTCCATCACGCGTCGATCCGCGAAAATATGATGGCCTGGCAATCCTTGTTCAACAACGCCATCGACTCGAAAGAGGTCGCCAAAATCATGATGAATGGCATGGAAGAGATGGGGTCGCTGGATCCCGAGGATAATGTCAGATTTTATGGCCTGGTTATGAAAGCGCTGCGGTTCTTCGAATCTGTGTTCTGGCAATGGCAGCGCGGCGGACTAGAGCAGAATTTGTGGGACCGGTACGCCGCCCAAATTGATGACTTTCTATCGGCGCCCGGGACCCGGTATGTCTGGAATGCGCGCCGGCATCACTTTCATAAGGAGTTCGCTGAATTTGTCGACACCGCCATCGCCCGTGATGAAGGCCGCGATCTTTTTCCTCAAGTGGCTTAGGTCGGCGAAACTAACCCTCCACATGGAGGTCCATCAGTAGGTCTTCGCCTTCGAGAGCAATCTCGTTTTCGATCAAGGTGCCACAGCCGGGGCAGAAAAACTGGCGAAACTCGGGCGTGTCGTCGATGAACCGGTGCGGATCGCCGATCAGTGGATTGGCGTGGTCGAGGGTTGCATTCTCTTGCAAGCAATGAGCTTTGTAATTCTCGCCCCGGGGGCCCAAATCGGTTGCGCACTTGCGGCAAGCGTAGTGTTGGCCGTTCCCGTTTTCCTTGAGTGATAGCGTATCGGTGAGGTCATAAAGGGTCGTGCCGTCGGCCTTCAGGGTGCTTTTCCCATTCCCCTTGAGGCGCGCCGCTCGCACTTCGGCGCGGTGCGCTTCAGTCGCTTTAAGATCCAGCTCGCCAGAGTTTTCAGCCAACACGACGCCATAGATGTCGCGCGCGGCATGTGCGGTGATCGCCAAATTTTCCACGTCGTCGCTGACTTTGTTGGGGTCCCGTTCCATGGGGTCGCCAAAGCCACCGGCGGCGCACCACATCACGGCGTATACATCCGCTGGGTTCTGGACCAGCTCTTCCTGACGCAGTTGGAGCGTCACCTTTTCGCCCGAAACCTCGTTCGCATCCTCGACCATTTTGCGCGCCCCGAAACGATCAAGGATATCGCTGTCTTTTACAAATTTGTAGGCGTTGGTGGTCGCCGGATAGCCGCCCATCATGCCGGTCGACGTGGGCACCGAATTGCCGGATGACAGGGTGTCCTGAACAATGACGTCAGTGTTGTGGGGAATGAAGCAGCTCTCCGCCGACAGGCCACCCCGGTATTTTCCCGCGCCGCCCGAATTCGGCACTTCCTTCCGGTAGAGGAACAGCAGCGGGAAGGTTTGCTCGGTGTGCTCGATGTTGGGCAGCTTGCAAATGGGGGTACGTGACTGGCCGCCGGTCGAGATGCCGTCGCCGCTCGAGAACGCCCCAATCGCCCCGCCGATGGGATCGATGAGAATGTAACCGTAGCGCTCACCCCACTGGTCGATACCCCGGAAGATGGTCGCGGGCCATTGGCTGGTACCGCCAATACACATCAGATCGCCGCGCATCTCGGGCGATGCATAGATCATTTTGCCCAGCACGTTGTAAGCCGGATATAGCGAAATTTCCATGCTCTGGGTGGGGGCGGTCGATACCGACGCCGGATGACGTGCGCAATTCAGTGTGCCTGGAGTGGGATCGAACGTCACATGCCGCAATGCCCCACCAACGGCAAAGTTCTGATCCCAGCACAGCAGCTGATTAAGCGCGACAATGACCGAGCCGCGCCAGCCGGAGAACGTCGCATTCATAGCACCGTCCTGAGGCGCGGTGCCTTCGTTCTCGAACGTTAAGTGCTCGGCTGCTTTCTTCGCCGTCAACACCACCCGATAGGTTTTGCGGTCGCCCGGGCGGCAGCATTCAACATAAGTGCGGTCCTGCCACATGCCGTCGGGCAGCTTATTCATTTTGTCGAGAAACGCTTGCTCGGAGATATCGAGCACCCGCTTCATGACCCCTTTGACAACGGTCGGTCCATAGCGCTCGATCAAGCCGAGGATGCGTTCGCGGGCGGTGATGTTGCCCGCCAGTTGCGCGCGGAAATCGAGGGCGACCATCTCAGGTTTTCGCGACGACCGCAGATACATTTCCTCAACATCCCGCCTGATCTCCATGTTTTCGACAATTTTCACCGGCGGAATGAGTATGCCCTCATCGAAGGCATCCCGGGCCGACGGACAGAAACTGCCGGGGGTCGTGCCGCCGATGTCGTATTGGTGAAGACAATTGGTCACCCAGCAGAACAGTTCTCCTTCCCAGAACACCGGACAAATCAGCATCACGTCCATCTGGTGAGCCGCGCCAACCCAGGGGTCGTTGGCCAAAAACATATCGCCGTCTTTGATGCCCGGATTGTCGCTCCTGTACTCCATGATCCATTTGACCTGGGTGTCGGTAACGCCCGACATGTACTGCATATAAGGGCCGAAATAGACGAATTCCGCATCCTCGGTGAGGATCGTCGGATTAAGATCCAAGGCATACATGGCGACCGGCGAGCCGGATATGCGTTGAATGGTCGCACCATGTTCTTCGTTGATGTTCCACAGATTGTGGCGCACCACCTCATAGGTGACCGGGTCGAGGTCCGTATCCCAAGTGCGGTGAAGCTTCAATTTGGGTGAGATATTGAGTTCAGGCCCCGGAATATAGGGCTCGGTCACGCCATCGAACACTACATCCGTCATTTCGCTGACTTTGGGCATCAGGATTTTCCTCCTGAGTTCGCGAGGCTGATTTCCAGATTACCGTATGCGTCCACTGAAATCTTGCGTCCCGGGTGAACCACAACGGTCGTGTCCGGTGTTTCCACCACAACCGGGCCAGGGATCGAATTGCCGGGCATCAATTGCTCGCCGTCATACACCGGGGTGTCGAGGGCGGTCCCAATTTCGGTCCAGTAAATGGAACGGCTGGGGCGCGTAGCGATTTCGGGGACCTGATCGGTTAGATCAACCGCAGGGTTCAGCATGGGCTTGGGGGTCGTGGCGCTGCCGCGCACGCGGAAGGTAACCGCTTCCAGCTTCGCGCCGCCGAACGATGAACCCTTGCCGTATATCTGTTCGTATCGGGCATAGAAGTTTTCATGGAGATCAGCTAAGTCGCCGCTTTGAAGCTTGCCACTCCCCAATGGCACTTCCACTTCGTTGATTTGGCCCCGGTGGCGCATGTCGATCGAAAAGGCGAACGATTGATCACCGTCCGCGACCCCCTCGCGCAACAGTTGTTCAGACGAGCGCTGCTGAAGGTCTGCGAGTGCGCCGCTCAATTGATCCGCGTCAAATGGTGATACCATGATGTCCACCTGCTCGTGGATGTGGCGAATGTCTGCGGACGCCGCGCCGAACGCGCACCAAGTCGACGCCATTTTCTTTTGTGGGATGACAACTTTTTCGACGCCCAGCTCAAACGCGAACACGCTTGCGTGCATGGGACCGGCGCCGCCAAAAGCAAACAACACGAAGTCGCGCGGATCGAGTCCTTTCTGAATGGTCATCTTACGAATGAGGTCGGCCATCTGAAATTCGGAGATTTTAGCTATGCCTGCCGCGCACTCGAGCGTGGTCATGCCAAGCTTGTCGGCAACCTGGGTGATGGCCGCTTCGGCTGCACCGTGATTCAAACTCATGCGTCCGCCTGCGAAGGTGTCAGCGGCGATATAACCGAGCACAAGTGCCGCATCGGTCACGGTCGGTACTGTGCCGCCGCGCCCGTAACACACGGGGCCGGGCACCGCACCCGCGCTTTCCGGGCCTACTCTTAAAGTTTGTGTGGTTTCGTCCACGGTCACCAGACTGCCGCCGCCGTTGCCGATAGCTTGGATATCCACCTTGGGGATAAAATATTCGTACTGATTGACGAGGCTCATGTAAGAAAACGCGGGCTCGCCATCGTGAATGACCCCGACATCAAATGACGTGCCGCCCATGTCGGTGGTGATCACATTGGGGTAACCGAGCAAGTCACCCAGATACTTGGACCCGGTGACGCCCGAAACGGGACCGGAATCAAGCGTGAGTAAAGGCGCTTCCATAGCCTTTTCGACCGAAATGGTGCCGCCGCCGCATTGGGTGATCTGAAGCGGCTGCCGGTACCCAAGGTCGTGCAGCTTGCCTTTTAATTGATTGAGATAGCCGGATGTCAGTGGCCCGATGTAGGCGTTTAAGGCGACCGCCGTCGTGCGCTCGTATTCGCCCCACTTGGGCACCAGGTCGCTGGAGCACGTCACAAACAAGTTCGGCGCCCGCTCAGCAATGATTGCGCGTACCCGCTGCTCGTGGTTCGGATGCTTGAACGACCACAGGAAACAGATCGCGATCGCGTTGACACCTTCCTCGATCAATCGATCAACGGCCACCTCGACTTCCCGTTCGTTCAGTTCGACCACCACTTTGCCGAAACAATCGACACGTTCGGAGACACCTTCAATCAGGCGCTTGGGGATGATCGGATCGGGCTTCTGGCTTTCCGGGAAGTGGGTCACTTTGCGCACGTCGCGGCCGCTGACCCCTCGCGAGCCACGCATAATGTGAATGACGTCGTTGTGGCCCTTGGTGGTAATGAGGCCAACCTTGTCACCACGTTTTTGGACCACTGCGTTGGTGCCCACTGTGGTGCCGTGGGCCAAAAGCCGAATGGACTGGCATAATTCAGTGATCGATAGGTCAAGGGAACCTGCGGCGGCTGTCATCGCATCCAGCATGCCACGCGAGAATTCGCCCGGCGTTGACGGCGCTTTCGTGGTGGTGACCGCGCCTTTGTCGTCAATCACCACGCAGTCAGTGAACGTGCCACCGATATCGACCCCAACCAGATACTCGCTCATGGTCCCACCGCGCGCATGATCATCGAGACCTTTGTTAGGACTAACCGCTAGCCGCCTGTTGCATTTCCGCGTCGATTATATCCCGCAGTGTGCGCTTCAATATTTTGCCGTTGGCATTGCGGGGTAGGGGATCATCCAGGAATGTGACGAAATCCGGTACCTTGTAATTGGACATTTGGGTCGCGCACCAGGTACGTAGTTCCTCGGCCGAACTAAGCTCGGGCGTCGACACAACGAACGCCTGCACCTTTTCGCCCAGCACCGGGTCAGGTCGCCCGACAATGGCAAGCTCGATAATGTCAGGGTGAAAGCTCATGACGCTTTCCACCTCGGCTGAGTAAACCTTGAACCCGGCCCGATTGATCATGTCTTTCTTACGGTCGAAGATCCGCACAAAGCCGTTTTCGTCCAATGACCCGATGTCGCCGGAATGCCACCAACCATTGGTGAATTCTTTCACGTTAGCCTCGGGATTATCCCAATAGCCGGGCACGATCATCGGCCCGGCAATCCAGATTTCACCGCTTTCACCGGGTTCAACCTCGCGGCCATCGTCATCCATAATGCGTACGCCGCCGCATGGCACCACTTGGCCGATGCTGTCTTCGTGACCTTCGGTCTGACCCAAGGGCATCATAGTGGTGGGCGATGTTGTCTCGGTAGCGCCATAGGCGTTCATCAGAACCAAATTGGGCAATTGCTTGGCCAAGCGCGTGATGGTGTCCTTGGGCATAGGCGCGCCACCAAACCCCCCGATCCGCCACGAACTCAAGTCGAAACTTTCGAAATCAGGATCCAGCAGGCACAGGTTGTACATGGCGGGGACCAAGATGGTCATGGAGATTTGCTCGCGCGCTGCCAGCTCCAAGTACGCACGCGCCTTGAACTCTTTCATCATCACTGTGCAACCGCCGATGTTGATCATGCTGAGAATGATGGCAACGAGACCGGTTACATGGGATGCGGGCACGGCCAGGATTGTTTTGTCGCCCGGCCGCAACTGCATGCAATGCTCGAAGTGCATCAACGAATGGATATGGCCGAAATGAGTGAGGGTCGCTCCTTTGGGCCGCCCTGTTGTGCCGGACGTGTACAAGATGGTCGCAATGTCTTCTTCGCTGATCTCAACTTCGGGCGGAGTCGCGCGAATTGCCAACTCGCCAATAGACGGTGATTTTGTAGGCTCGTCACCAGCCGCGAACACATGCTCCAACTCAGGCACATCAATCCGCTCGGGTAGCACGTCGCTTAAACTAGCTTCATGCAACAGCACCTTGGCGCCACACTGATTGAGAATAAACTCGGTTTCCCGGGCCTGTTGACGAATGTTCATTGGCACACTGATGGCACCGATGCGCGCACTGGCCAGTGTGGCGGTAATGAACTCGAATCGGTTGCCCAACAGCAGCGCGACCCGGTCGCCTTTTTCGATCCCAAGTTTGGCCAAATTTCCGGCCATGTTGTCGACCAAGGCATCAAGGGATTGGTAATCGATCGACTCACGGTCCATTACCACGGCGGGCGCGTCCGGATATTGGGTAACCGTGTTACGGAATACCTGATCTAGCGTCGCCGACCGGTTTTTGTAACAGCGGACCATTCGGTCGCCGTAATGAACTTCGTCCCGCACAAGCCACCGGTCATCGGTGGTCCATAATCTGTTGGACATACGCCCCCCCTGTTTGATCACGTTTGACCCGCCACCCGGTGTTGGACCAGGCGCGGGCCAAGAACCGGCGATTATATCCGGATCAGCCCGGATCACAAAATCGCCCGAAATTATCCACAATTTTGGGAAGTTACGGCGGCGCGAGCCCAAAAGCCTCGGCAACCAGCTCGTAGGAACGGATGCCGGCCTTGGGATCGTGACAAATAGTCACAATCGAGATGTCGTTTACGCCGTAGCGGGCGGCTACATCCTCAATTTGCTGTTTAACCTCATCGGGGTTGCCAACAATCGCGCTGTGGCGGTGAGCTTCCACCTGGGCTTGCTCGTAGGGTTGATATTCATAGGCCTCGGCTTCCCCGACCGACGGGAAGGGGCCGATATCGCCTTTGTCGATCCGCAGCCGCCATAAGTCCCGGCTGGTGGCCAGCCGCTTGGCTTCGGCAGTGGTTTCGGCACACACGACAAACACGCAAACATTCCCCCGCGGTTCGGGGTACAGGGCCGAGGGTTGGTAATTTTTGTAATAGCTCGCCATAACCTCCGTCCCGTCCATTACCCCGAAAAAATCGGCAAATGAAAAGCCGAACCCGAAGTGCGCGGCAAACGAACCACCACCATTGCTGGAGCCGAGCATCCAAAGATCGGGAACTGTTTCGGGGCGCGGGGTCGCGTGCACCGACCGGAAGGCGTCATTGGATGGCTCTGTGTCGGTCAGAAAGGCAACCAGGTCATGCAGTTTGGTCGGAATATAATCAACACCGATATTGGAACCATAGGCCAGGGCTTGCGCCGTACGTGGATCAGAGCCCGGAGCACGGCCTAGACCCAAATCAATGCGGCCCGGGAACATGACCTCTAAAAGGCGGAACATTTCGGCCAATTTATAAGGACTGTAATGATTGATCATCACGCCACCCGACCCTACACGAATGGTCGAAGTTGCCGCCGCCACCCGCGTGATCATGATCTCGGGCGCACATCCTGCCAGGCCATCAGTGTTGTGATGCTCGGCCAGCCAAAAGCGGTGATAGCCCAGGCGTTCGGTTGCCTGAGCGAGTGCGATCGTCTGATTCACGGCATCTGCGGCGGTCTCGCCCGAACGGATGGGTGACTGGTCTAGAACGCTGAGAATAAGGGATGAAGTCACGGGATGTACTCTTTGGACAGGAATAGAATCTTGCCATTATACATTGGGCTGAATAAAAGGCGGGTCCAACATCGGATTTCGCCAAGGGGAGTAGTTAATGAGTAGATTGTTGTTCGCCGCGATGGTGATTTCTGGATTGCTGCTGGGATCATCGAATGCGATTGCCAAAAAGGTCGTTGTGGGCGGTTGGGAAGATCCGGGGTGGATGGCTTACTCCGTTGAAGACTATGACACCGCTGTGGCCGCATGGACCCCATTCCAAGAACAGACTGACCCCAGTACCCTCATTCGAATTGGATGGATGTACAAATACGGCGAAGGCCTGGAAGCCGATTATCAGCAAGCGGCTTATTATTTTGGCAAAGCTGCAAAAGCCGGAGACCCGTGGTCACAGTTTAATCTTGCCGACCTTTACCACGACGGCGAGGGTAATTTTCCTGAGGATTTGGAAAAGGCCTATATGTGGTATCTCCTCGCTCAAAAGGGAGGGTATGAGCGCACAAACACTCGCCTTGCCAAAATCACTCCGAAGATGACCGCGGACCAAATTGCACGGGCAACAAAGGCTGCTGCAGAGTCGCCGTACCAGCCGCGCAAATCAGATGACAAAATCCTGGCGAAGACTCTTCGAGAAGCCAAAAACATGTTTCAGCAAGAGTATCTGCGCGAGCGCAATAAAGTGGTCGGCGAGAGCAGAGTTGCGGGGAAAATCAAAACAGAACGAACCGCCGGTGATTTGTTTGATGAGATTTACGAAACTATTTTGGGCATCCCGGCTTATATGATGAGCGTGTTGGAAACCCAAAAAGAGCGGCAATGGAGCACCGTTTCTGAAAGCGTTACAAAAAAGGCACCCGAAAACGTTAGCGTCGCGAAAATTTATTCTCACGGTGAAAAGCTGGAGGCGAGGTACGCCGAAGCCGCAAAAAAGTTTGAAAAAGCAGCCTTTAAGGGCGACCCTTCTTCGGCCGCGAACCTCGGTTTTTTGTATTTCTTCGGAAATGGCGTGCCAATCGACGTAGTCGCGTCGCACATGTGGTTTAATTTGGCGGCCCGGCGGGGGATTAGTAGGGCCAATTTCTTGGTAGCCCAGGTCGAAGACCGCATGACATCTGAGCAAATTGAAGAGGCGAAGCGTAGGGCCGACGATCGGATCGCACAAATGCCCGAAAGTTGATTTGATCCGAAAACTGTTGCGCTTGCACTTACCTTCCTACTGTCTGTACCGTTTATTATCGTCTGTTTTGTACTAAACTGCCGGTTCTGAGCACAGCCAAGGGGGGAATGCCAGACAATGAAGCGCCAGATCAGTCTGCCGCGCATGGAAGGGCGAGTATCTCGGCAAGCGCACGCTGACTTGCCTGAAGGAACTTATGAGCGCGAAATGGGCCGCGAGGGCTTTTTCGGCGCCGCCGCCCACATCTACCATGCCCACCCGCCCACCGGCTGGACCGATTGGGAGGGGCCGCTGCGCCCACATGCGTACGACATCAACAATTTGGATTGCGCAGGCGCGTCTCCGTGGGCAGCGAAGACATTACTCAGTAACGCCCATACTAAGATCCGCGCCTGGCGGGTGGAAAAAGCGATGGACGTCCTGGCCCGTAATAGTGACGGCGATGACCTATTATTTGTACACGCCGGCTGTGGCGATCTGTTTTGTGACTTTGGTCGCTTGGAGTATAGGGATGGGGACTACATTGTGCTGCCCCGTGGCACCCAGTGGCGGATTGAACCCTCCGCGGTAACCGATCTGTTGCTGATTGAAGCCACCAACAGTGGTTATTCTTTGCCGGACAAGGGGATTTTGGGCGATCACGCGATATTTGATCCGGCGGTCTTGGACACGCCGCGTATAGATGATGCCTTTTTGGCCCAGCAAAATGAAGATGAATGGCGGGTGCTGGTCAAACGGCGGGATGAATTGTCCATGGTCACCTATCCATTCAACCCCTTGGATGCCCAAGGCTGGAAAGGGGACAACGTGGTCGTCCGGGTCAATTGGCGCGACATCCGGCCCCTGATGAGTCACCGCTATCATGTGCCGCCATCAGCCCATACGACTTTTCTGTCGGACCGATTTGTCATATGCACGTTTTGTCCGCGCCCAGTGGAAAGTGACCCGGGTGCCTTGAAAGTACCGTTTTTTCACAGTAATGACGATTATGACGAAGTGCTGTTTTATCACAGCGGTGACTTCTTCAGCCGCGACAACATTCACCCCGGCATGATGACTTGGCATCCTGCGGGTTTTTCGCATGGGCCGCATCCCAAAGCCTATCGCGCATCCCTAACCAATCCCAAAACCAGCATCGACGAGGTGGCGGTAATGATCGATACACGCGATCCCTTGGATCCTGGGCCCGAAATGGCTGAAATCGAGTGGGACGGCTACGTGAAGTCCTGGTTCGACCCTGATGCCTACAAGGACGAGTGAACGACGGCACGGAATATGAAACTTGCGTCCCTGAAATATGGCCGCGACGGCTGTTTGGTGGTGGTCAGCCAGGATCTAACGCGCGCGGTAGAGGTCCCGGATATCGCAACCACCATGCAGGCGGCCCTGGACGAATGGACCTCGATTGCACCAGAGCTTGAAGTGGTGTCGCAATTGCTCGAGCGAGGTACGGCCGAGGATGCATTTCAATTTGAACCTGCGGAGTGTGCGGCGCCATTGCCGCGGGCTTTTCAATGGGCAGATGCAAGTTCTTAC
>Ga0315336_1006698_pt1 | contig 11599 bp, 4 predicted proteins | sample ASW5metaG_FD_204512 | JGI IMG/M metagenome (GOLD analysis project Ga0315336, IMG submission 204512) | Ammonia-oxidizing marine archaeal communities from Monterey Bay, California, United States - ASW #5 | ecosystem: Environmental > Aquatic > Marine > Intertidal zone | place: USA: California...
CTGCGGTCCTGAGGATACGATCTCTTGCCGAGATATGCTGTTGTCCCGTTGCCATATTTCGAACATATCCAATACAGACTGGTCTGTCTAGTGCAGAATTGATTTTTTTTTGGTGTCCCAGGTCGATTCACCGCAAAAGACTCAAAAACGCTCGAGAAAAGGCCTGGTTGTGCCGGACGCTTGGATTCCCGATACGCGGAGACTCCTGCAGAACCTTTCCCTCGCCAGCCCACCTGCGTGAACGTATAACCCACTGAGTGCCACGTTGGAGGAAGAATGAGGACTACAGTTGCCGGCTCGGCGGAGATCGAACCAAAGATCGCGACAACGTCTGATGGTGGATCAGGATAAGAATCTCGTAACCGAACCCCAAGTCGCAAACCCGGAATCTCCATGAACGATCACGCCCAACCTTTCCGAATCATCTACGAAGGCGAGTGGAACGATGTTGTCTGTGTCGATTACCCGTTGACACAGGAGAAATACGTCAGGGAGTCGATTCAACCGCTGGTGAACACGCACGTCGACACGCTGTTCTACAATCTCTGTTCCTCGGATGCCTATTGCTGCGGATTGGAGAACGGGGAGATTCTGTGCTCGGTGTTCGATCCGGTGGGGGACGCCTGGGTCTGGCGGTACCGTGAAAATGTGAACGCGCTCCTGGAAGCCGGGGCGAATCCGCCGGATATCGCGTGCGAATATGGACACCGGCTGGGGTTGAAGGTCGTGCCGGTTATTCGGATGAATGACGTGCATGACATGTACTTCAAGTACGAGGTCAGCCGATTCAAATTGGACAATCCTCACCTGTTGCTGGGGTACGGGAAATATAACGACTGGGAGAAGGGAGCGCGCGGACATTCGGATCGGAGCTCCCTCGAGGCTCATACCTGGGGGATGTTCAACTATGCTCACGCGGAAGTGCGCAACCATGTGTTCGCGGTCATTCAGGAGTTCATCACGCGGTGGGATAACGATGGGGTAAGCCTGGATTTCGAGCGGGCGCCCCGGTTATTCCTGGAAAAGGGAAAGCCGGAGAACGCGGCGATCATGACGGATTTTATCCGGCGGATCCGACAACTGCTTGATGAAGTCTCCAGGGAGCGCGGTCGACCGCAGCCCCTGCACGTGCGCGTGATTCCCTCGATCAACGAGTGTGTCGCCCGCGGGCTGGATGTCCGAACCTGGGTGAAGGAAGGGTTGGTCGACGCGATCAGCCCGGGATGCGGGTATATCACGGTATCGCAGGATATTTCACCGTGGCTTGAATTGGTGGAGGGAAAGCCCTGCTGGATCTATCCGGCAAACAACCACTGGAAGCCGTTGAAGACAACCCGCGCCTGGGTCAAGCATATGTGGCGGCAGGGCGCCCATGGACTTTACCTGTTCAACTGGGGCCACCTGCTCTACGGCCATGATGCCGAGACACCCCCCGCCGGAGAGCGAACCGGAACGGTCTGGTACGATGAGGTTCATCCTGATTATTATGAAATCCTGAACGAGATCGGCGACGAACGAGCGCTGGCGTTTCGCGATTGTACCTATGACCTCGAGTCGATCCCTCACGAAAAGGGAACCGGATTCAGCGACGCGCTCTGGCGCGAATACCGCGCCATCCAGAACATCGTTCTGCCCATCGATTGGTCTCCCGGAAGGCATGTCCTGCCGTTTCAATTTGCCGACGACGTCCAGGCGGCGGGCGAGCGCGGGATCTCACCGCGGGTTACGCTGCGGCTGCAGGTACACAACTACACCCAACCGGATGAATTCGACGTATACCTGAATGACGTTGTGCTGCCGCCGGAGACGCGAGAAACCCGCGCACAGTTCATCATGGATAACTGGACCTGGATTACCTATCCGGTTCCCCTGGATCGCATGCGACTGGGCGCGAATGAACTCGCTTTCGACGTGAAATTCGTGAACCCCCAGATCGAAGGGACCCCGAGGCTGGATCATGTGGAGATTGTTGTGGGGTATGGGTAGCCCTTGAACCATTCAACCGGAAAATTGAGGAAGTCGAATTGGGAAGATTTCTTGATCTTCGCACTGCGATCGCTCTACGCCAAGAGATTCCCCGGGAATCAACCTGGAACTGCCTCGGAAAATCGCCCCGGAATCCCTGCGACCTGAATCACGTTGCTAAGGGAATATTTCCCTTCAATGGGGGCAATTAGAGTGGCTTTTTCCGGATTCAATTCGCGAACCAACTGATGGAACCCCCGGGACGCCTTTGGAGCTCTGGAGGCTTTGAATTCAAAGAATTGAAGCTTTCCGCCTTTCTCCATGACCAGGTCCACTTCGGCACCATTCGAGGAGCGGACGTATGACGGCCGCCAACGGGGCATCGCGGCGATGATATGCTCGATTCCCAAACCTTCCCAGGATGCGCCTACGATGGGATTTGACAACAGCGAGTCGTAGGTTTCGATATCCAGCAAGCTATGCAGTAAGCCGCTGTCGCGAATGTAGAGCTTCGGCGCCTTCACCAATCGCTTCTTGAGGTTCGTAGCGTATGGCTGGAGAAGTCTGATCATGTACGTCTGTTCCAGTAATCCCAGATACTTCTTCAGCGTCGGGATGGTGAGATCTGCCGCCGCAGCAAGTTTGCTGTAATTGATGTTTTGACCGTGATAATGTGCCAGCAATCGCCAGAGACGGCCCATTACGGGCGCCGGTACCTGGAATCCCAGCCCCGGGATATCCCGCTCCAAAAAGGTCTGGACGAAATCTCTCCTCCAGTCGGCGCTGGCCGGATCGTCGGAAGCCAGCAGGCTCTCTGGGAATCCGCCCCGGTTCCAAAAGGGTTCCAACTTCGATCGAGTCATGACTTCCGAAAACAGGAACGGGGTAAGTTCGAGGTACGCTATTCGTCCCGCCAGGGTTTCATTCGACTGGCGAATCAGGTCTCGAGACGCGGAACCCAGAATCAGGAACCGTCCAGGGCGCCGATCCTGGTCGATTTCTGATCGTAATACCCCGAAGAATCCGGGCGCCCGCTGAATCTCGTCGAGGCACACCAGACGTGATCTATGTTGATCCAGGAAAAGTTCCGGCTCCGCAAGTCTGCTCAGATCGGCTCTCGCCTGCAGGTCCAGGTATACGGAATCGACCGGTTTTAGGAACTCCTTGGCCAGCGTCGATTTCCCGCTCTGGCGGGGTCCGAGAATCGCCACCGCGGGGGAACGTGACAAGGCGCTTTTCAGCTCAAGATGGGCCAATCTTGGTATATAACCATGCATTTTGACAGGTTCCGTTTTTGATTTACATGGATATTACTCCGTGGCCAGCTTGGTATCAAGCGAAAGACGCCGAATTTCCCGGTTTTGGACGATCACGCGAAATCCCAGGAAGCAACTCAATCGCACCAAGCATCAGTCTGTTAAGACCCGGGGTCCACAGCAAAAAAAGAATATGTCCTGGAAAGCGTGCTACATGATCCGGAATCTCTGGGCGGCGGGCAACATAGAGACCTAGATCAATCGTCAACCCGTAGGGTCAAAAAACTCAGCCGACCTGCAAATACCCAATTCCGTTCGACTTACTGAGGCCACCATCTTGCGATCTCAGCCCATCGGCAAGCCCAATCTCAAGCCTGGTGGGGTCATGGTAGACTGGTGACCCATGAATTTCATCCTCCACCCTTGGCAACTCTTCTTCTTGATCCTCTCCGGCTGGGTCAACCGCCGGCAACAGGAAATCATCGAGTTCCAGAACGCTCAGATTCAAGCGCTGTTGGACAAGATGGGCAGGAAACGAATCTTGCTTACTGATGATCAGCGGCGAGTTCTCGCAGTCAAGGGCAAAGCCATTGGCCGCAGAACTATGATGGAGCTGACGACAATCGTCACCCCCGACACCATCCTCCGTTGGCACCATCGGCTCATCGCCGAGGTTCAATTCCGAGAACGTCTCGGCGGCCTGCTGCGGTATTACTACCGCGATGCGGCGTAACCAATTCCGCTCCCCTCACTACCCGTCGGCCACACAGGATCATTCCGTGTTGGCCCGGTCATGAACGCCGCTTGTTCGTGGTAGATGGCCAAACCCTGACTGGCAGAGGTTCGAGATCGGCCGAGAACCGGCACGTCATGGCCCTGCAATGTGCTGATTCCAAAGAACGGTAGCCTCGTTCTAATTTTTTGACCTTACGGGGTAGCCCATCTTGACGGATTCGGTAGCAGAAGGATGTGGAGTGCGGTGCCGTGCACCGCTTTGGATTCCCTCGAAGGGTTCCCTGAGACTTGTTATCACCAAGCAATGCCTGCTTTGGATGTGACTCTGCGTGTAGGGGGTTGTCCGTTCCGTTTGCAGCCGTGAGTCTTTCTATGTCGGGGTCGCGCAGTGAATCAATTCCTTCCTCTCACCGGAAATAGTGGCCCTCTCAATCCAGCGCAGTCGTGGGCTCACAGCTGTTCCAACTCCAGAATCGAGGGTATTACCTGTGCGCGGGAATCTCATCGTGTGATAACGGGGCGTCCTGTAACGTGCAGAACTCAATAGTTCATCTCCAAAGTTTGGAGTATGGGAGGCGGCTTGGTTCCCATTCGAATTCAACTGATCATCGTTGCCACCTTGGAAGGCTACATGTCTACGACGTCCATTTCTGCCGCTGCAACTCCCTGATTCCCAGTACCTTAATTTTCGGCGTCCATTCCTGACAAGAATCGCACGGAAATCGGGTCAAAATCGCACATGGATTTGTCATAGGACAGGATTCGGGCACTGGCCGAACTAACTCTCCTCGTATACTCCCACTGCCGGGGCTCCCGAGGTCGGCGGACGACCGGCCCGCCTTCGCGGCCGCCCGCCCAGGCCGGAGCACTGTGGGACACGACACTAGGTCAACCCTCGAAATGATGGTTAGTTCCTCGTCGATAAGTGTTTATTGCTACTTTGAGGGCTACCCCCGTAGTCGTTCATAGCAAAAAAGGCTTTCCATGCCGGTTGGGAACCTGAATACTTTTCTTTGCAGGTGCAGGCGAAGCAGGGGCAAATGCATTCCAAGGGCAGTAGGACGGGCATGAATTGGTGCCGGATGTTCTCCAGGACCACGTGGGGCCTTGCTCTCTATTCCTTGGTTCTCGGTCTGCACCTGGGGGATCTCCCTGCTTTTTCCCAATCGATACTCGACATTCGTGTCGCCAATAATCAGTCCGTCCAGGTCGACTGGGACCAGGGCACGACGAACTATGTCGTGCAACAGGGGACCGATCTTGTCCTGTGGGACACCGTGCTGAAAGCGCCGAGCCTTGTCGGCAGCAACATCGTGCTGACGCTCAACTTTCCAGACGGCGTGCCCTCGTTGTTCCTGCGTCTTTTCGCGCAGGAGACCTCCGGCGTCGCCGGCGGGTTGAATTTTCTCAGGGACAGCCAGTTGCCCTCCGGAACCTGGGGGAGTGTCGCGAACACGATGATGCGCGACACCACCGCCGCACTCCAGGCCCTTCTCCTCATCCCGGACTACCAGGCCGCCTTCGACGCAGGCATCGGCGGTCTCGTCTTGAAACCGGTGCGCAACAACGACGACCTCGCGCGCAAGACGCTTCTCCTTGCACGCGCATCCCAGGACGTCGACACGCTCGTCGACGATCTCTTCGCAGTGCAAAACCCGACATCCACCGATCCGGCACTGGCCGGTTTCCCGGGCGGAGGCTGGGGACTGACCGGAGGTTTCGACAACGACGCGATCGACACGGCACTTTGCCTGCGGGCCCTGAAGGAAGCCGACGTGCCGACCGGTCTCAGCGTTGTCAACGAGACGATCCCCTTTGCGGGTTCCTCGCCGGATCATGATTTCGAGGTGCCGGCCGGCGCCTCGAACCTCACTCTCTCGGTGCGAACCTTGACCGGCAACGCGCGATTCAACCTCACACAGCCGAGCATGTCGGTGAGTTTCGTCGACCTCACAGCAGGAGGGGTTCCTGCAAATATCAACTTCGGCACGCCCGCGCCGGGGATCTGGTCTTTGTCGGTCGACAACAACGACGCCGGCGCGATCACGTACAGCGCTGAAGTCTCCTACACGACCGCCGAAGGGGACGACATCTCCGGCCTGACCGCGGCGGCGACCTACCTGGGGATCAACCAGAACCTCGACGGCGGCTGGAGTGCCCTGGCGGGCGCGGACAGCCACCTCATGATTACGTATGAGGTCATGCAGACTCTCTCCCGGTGCGGCAACGCTTTCAAGAACGCGATCGACAACGGAGCGACCTGGCTGTTTACGAACAAGAAGAACGGGGATGGCGGATTCAGCTCCGAACCCGACAACAGCAATGTCCAGGAGACCGCGCTGGCCGTTCTCGCCATCCGGCTTTCCAACCTGGGCTTGAACATCAGCGACTCCATCCTCTTTCTCAAGAACGCACAGTTGCTCAACGGAAGCTGGGGCGAGGATCCCTATCTGACCGCCCTTGCGAGCCTCGCGATTGCCCAATCGCCGGTCGTTTCAGACATTCCCGACCAGGTGGTCGTCGATCCGGCACTCTTTGCCGCCGTCAACCTCGACGACTTCGTCGATGATCCGGACCATCCGGACAATTCGATCATCTGGACGGTCACCGGGAATACCCAGCTCGGCGTATCTATCGTCAATCGCGTCGCGACCCTCACCTATCCCGCCGCCACCGAGGTAATCGAGACCCTGGTTTTCACCGCAACCGACCCGGACGGGCTTTCCGATTCAGACTCCGCAACTTTCACCGTTTCCCTTGCGCCGCTGGTTGATTTCACCATCGCACGCGGCGGTTCCGACACCGGTTCGCGCGACATGACCGGGGCCCAGGCGGTGCTCGACCAGGTGGTGACCTTCCAGATTCAGCTCTCCGGCGTGCCCTCGGATGTGACCTACAACACCACCTCGATCATCCGCTCCTCCCCGACCGCGTTTACCATCGGTTTTCAGATCGACGTCGGCCCCGGTGCTCCGCTGGGCATCCACATGTTTACCGTGACGTACACGCCACTGGATGCCGGTTCTCAGCCCGTGGGGCCCGTGCAGGGCAACGTCTTTGACTTCACCATCGAGATCACCCCATGACACGACCGCGTCGCCATCGCAAACGAACGTTCTTCAGCCTCTTCGGACCGGGGCTGGTGGCCCTGTGCGCCCTGGCCGCTTCTTCGATCGCGGAAGAGAGGCGGATCAGCGGTATCTACCGCGACGGCGTCCTCGTCGACACGTTTCTCGGACTCGAGGTCCTCGACGAGATCACGATTCTGCAGCACGGGAGCCTGAGACCGGAGGGTATACCCCCGCTGCCCGCGGAGACCCTTCGCCGCAACGCCGCTTGTGCGCGTTGTTTCCGGACCCTCGACACCGTCGCCGGAAGGCTCAAGACCATTCATTCCCGTGGCACGGGGGTAACCTCCGACGACCGGGCCGAGCTCGAAGTCCTTCTTTACCAAGTCCGAGTTGCGGAAGAACGCCTGGACGAGATTTTCGCCGAGCGCGGAACGAAACTTCGCTCCCGGGATGTTCCCAGCCTCATCCTCGATCGTCACCGGGAGACCGCCCGACGTTTCAAGAGGAGGATACGCGAGCTTGCGGCCGCCGTCGACGACGTCATCGCGGAACGGCCGAACGCCGTGCAGCGGGCCGCCGCCGTCGCGGAGCGACTCCCCCGCTTGGGACGCAGCGGTGTCAAAGCCGTTTCACCGCCCGAACAGATGGTCATTCAATTGAAAGACGCCCCGCTTCTCGTGCGCGCCGAGGCCGACGCCCTGCTCCAGGAAGATGCCGGCCACGAGGGGGCACTCGCAATGGGGGGAAGCGGTATTCCTCCGCCCGGGCCCGCCGACCTGGCACAGACCCCGGAGATCCCGTTCACTCCGGAAATCACGCAGAAGGCCGCCGACCTCGGCAATTCCCCCGTCGCCATCTACGAGTTCGTCCGCAACCGTTCGACGTTCCAGCCCTATCGCGGCTCGCGCAAAGGTGCCGCCGAGACCCTGCGGCAACTCCGCGGCAACGACGTCGACCAGGCCTCCCTGCTCATGGCCCTGCTTCGCGTCTCGGGAGTTCCCTGCCGCTACGTCCGAGGCACGGTCGAGCTGGATGCCGCCGCCGCGAATGCCTGGTTGGGCGTCGACGATGCCGCGGTCGCCGCCAACATTCTCGCCACTGCCGGACTCGACGGCGCAGGGATCCTCGGCGGGGGCGGAAAAGTCGTCACCGTTCGCTTCACCCACGTCTGGGTTGAAGCCCACGTGCCGATTTCGAATTATCGCGGATTCCCCGTCGATCAGAACGGCAAGAGCTGGCTTCCACTCGCTCCCGCCTTCAAGCGCCTCGACCTCAGGCCCGGAGAAGACGTCCTCACCGCCATGGCGTTCGACGAGGAGGTGTTTTTCAACAGCTACATCTCCTCCTTCAACGCGCTGACACCCGTGGAGCAGCTCGAAGCCGACGTCCAGGTTTATCTCGATGCCAACCAACCCGGAAAGACCGTCGAGGACATCAAGCGCGCCGGCCCGGTGTTCGAGCAAGACCTCGGTCTCTTGCCGGCTTCCCTTCCCTTCCGCCTGCGCACCGTTTCCGACCGCCTTGCGGAAATCGAAGACAATCAGCGTTTCAAAATTCGATTCGAAATCTTCGACGGGCCCCAGAACTACATCGACCACACCTTCAACCTCTCCGACATTGCCGGACGTCGTCTCACCCTCGAATACGAGGGCGCCACGCAGGCCGATCGCGATCTCATCGCCCTGCAGGGATCCATTCTCCTCACCGATCCCGATCTGATCCAAGTCAAGCCCGTCCTCAAGCGCGACAACGTCGTCGTCGCCTCCTCCCTCCCGGCGGCGCCCGGTCTCGCCGTCCTCGCGTTGATCGATGCGGATCTCCACTTCATCCAGCCGGCGGGAGCCCTCAATACCGTGCCCCTTGTCGAAAACGAGATCGATGCCGGCATCAGCCAGGCTATCGTATTCGACACCTTCCGGGACACCTGGAACACCTTCATCGATTCTCTGAACCTGCCGCCGGAGACGTTTTACGAATCCCTGCTCCACACCACCGCGCGCGAGTACCTTTTCCAAGTGAACCAGTCAGTGGAGGAACTCGAGAGGCTCGTCCAGGTGACCAGCCTGGAGCCGGTCCGCCCGGTCATGGTTTCAGGCGTCTTCGACAAGACCACGCCCATGTCGCTCGATTACCTCGGAATGAAACTGGACGCCGACCGCCGCATCATGAGCACTTTCGCAGTCGACGACGAAGCAACTCGGATTCCGCATTACAACCGGGTCGCCGGGATGGAGAGTTCCACCCTCTCCGGGCGCGTCTTCGAGGACAGCCTGGGCGTCGACGGCCTGTCCGCCCTTCGCGTCTTTCAGGAGGCCGGCGCCCAGGGGATTTCCATCTGCCGGATTACCAGCAGCATTGCGGCGGATTGCCCCGGATTCGATCACCCGGCGTCCGTCACCGCCACGGTCAATGCGATCCTGGCCGCGGGCAACGAGGTGATCATTCCGGAGAGCGAAGTTTCCGTGACCGCTTCGCCCAGTCCTCCGCCTCCCGGCGGCGGAGCGGGATCCGCCTCCCGATCGGGGCCCCTGGATTGGGTCGGCCGCGCCATCGTCGATCTCGATCCGTCCACCGGGGCCGCCCAATTTACGATTGGCGGCGAGCGCGACGGGAAAAAGAACAAGGAGTCGACCGGTCAGACCATCACCGAGGTGCTCGATCCGACGGATTGTCAAATCACGGACGTCACGGCCACCATCACCGACCCGACGCTCAATCAGTGTTTCTTTTCCGACGATCCGAACCCGATTACGATTACAGCCGATATCACCCTTTCCTGCGGCGGTGGGGCAAATCAGCTCTTTTCCTACTCAGTGGCTTCGACCAAGACCATCGAGGACCTCGGCTCGGGGAATTATTTGGCGGACTTCGGGGAGGTCGGATCCGGGGACAGCGTTCCGTTCAAAATCGTGGGCTTGACGTTCCCGGCCGGCACGCCGACGACGCTCCAGGGCGACATCCCCGTTCCCGTTACCATCAGCACCGACCCGCCCACGCCCGGAATCGACATTGGCCCGTCCATCACCCAGGATATCGTCTGCCCCGATACGGGCGACCGCTCTCCCACCACGATCGGCCTGCGGGTCACGGGTCAGGGAGGTAGCGGAGACATCACCACCGACGCGTCGGGCAACGCCACCTTCGACGTCTCGAGTGGGCATGGTGGCCAAGGTTCCTACGGTCTCGGGCTCCCGGGTGTGGCGGAGGCAGACGAGCCCATCTTCACCGTCGCCGACAAGTGCACCGACTGCTGTGGGAGTACCGAAGTGGCTCGTTACTCCGGAGAACTCTGGCGCAGCTCTAACCCCATGTCAATTCCGGGCCGTGGACTGGATTTCGATTCCGCTGCGACTTTTCGCAGCAGCAAGCATCTCGCCGCGGCCGGAAGCGGAGACTTCGGGAATCAATGGTGCTTGAAAGGTGTTGATGAAAGAGTGATCGAAGATATGGGCAATCTGACCGTGGTGGACGCAGCGAACCGGGTGGATACTTTCCCTAAGTTCGGTTCGGACTTCAAACCGCCCATCGAGAATTACAAGTCGATTATCGAGATCCCCGCCGGCGGATCCTCGCCCGGCGACTACATGCTGCGCGACCGGAGTGGCACGTTCAAGTTCTTCAGGGACACCGACGATCCCGACATTCCCGGGCGTCTCATCCGGCAGGAAGATCGCAATGGCAATGCCATGAGCTTTCTCTATGCCCAACCGCCCGGTCTCTCCAAGCACGTGCTCACCACCGCGGTGGATACCCTGGGACGCAGCATCGAATACCGGTATTATCCGGAAAACGATCCCAACCCGGGACGCCGGGGCCGGCTCAAGGAGATCGAGGATTTCCGGCGGGACAACTCGCCCACGGGCCGGCGCGTGCTTTATGATTACGACGCCGAAGGCAATCTCATCCGGGTTACGGGCCCGGCGGTCGTCGGCACGCCCAACAGCAACGACTTTCCCCAGGGCAAAACCACGCGCTATCGCTATATCACCCAGGCCGACCTCCCGCCCGGCCTCAGCCAGGGCGAACAGGAGCGATTGCTGGGCAACCTGACTCACGTCTGGGCTCCCAACGAGGTTGGAAACAATCCCGGCGTCGATCCCCCGGAGGCGTTGGCCAGCGAGGTCTACGTCTACGGGATGGATCCTTTGGATCCGCTCACCTTCGACCGCGTCGTGTCGCACACGATCGGGGGAACCAATGCCGGCGGCGTCCCGGCCGGCGGCACGTTCCAGTTTATCTACGAGCAGGTCTCGCAAGACTCGCCGACGCCGAACGATCCCTTCCTCCGGGTGACCGAGACCGATTCCCGCGGAAATGTGGAGATCAAGACTTACAGCGCCTGGGACACGCTCCTGGAACACCGGGAACTCACCCGCGGTTTCCGTGCCTTGGAGCCCGCGGAATACGTCACCACCTGCGAGTACGACAAGGATAAGAACCTCGTCCGCGAAACGCTTCCGGAGGGCAATGTCCGCGCATTCACCTATGACCAGTCCAATCCGGATCGCTTTCAGCAAGGCAACCGCACGGCCAGGCTCGTGACTCCCGATGCACGCGGTGGTGATCAGGCTT
>Ga0315336_1006699_pt1 | contig 11595 bp, 10 predicted proteins | sample ASW5metaG_FD_204512 | JGI IMG/M metagenome (GOLD analysis project Ga0315336, IMG submission 204512) | Ammonia-oxidizing marine archaeal communities from Monterey Bay, California, United States - ASW #5 | ecosystem: Environmental > Aquatic > Marine > Intertidal zone | place: USA: California...
TCGTCAAAGACAAGCCGATATCGTTCGAGATAAGGCACCATAGTTTTAATCCGGATCGACTCGAGTCAGCTGATTTTTAATTATAGTAATCATCGTCCCCTTAAAAGTAGCAACAATATCGTTAGACACCACTGTCATTACTTCAAGCCGGTCAAAGCCATGCTTCCAGGAGTGACCTCGAATACTTAACCTTGCATCACAGCAGAATATTAGCCTTTGTTCTCGTTGCGTTTATGACGAAACGGTACCGAACATCACGTTCGACACGCACGGGGTCTGCAACTATTGCAAGCTACACGATGACCTGGAAAAGCAATACCCAATCGGCAAGGAAGGCGAACAACGGCTCGAGGCCCTCGCCCGGAAAATTAAAGCATCCGCCAGAGGTAAGAAATATGATTGCATCATTGGTGTAAGTGGGGGCTGCGATTCATCTTACCTCGTATATCGACTTGTGGAACTCGGCCTTAAACCGCTTGCTGTTCACTTCGATAATACGTGGAATTCGCCAATTGCAACCCAGAACATCCACGGATTACTCGACAAGCTTGGTGTCGAGCTTTTCACCTATGTCGTCGACAACAAAGAATACGACGACATTTACCGTTCCTTTATGCTAGCCGGCGTAAAGGATCTAGAGGCACCAACTGACATCGCCTTTGCATCAACCCTTTATCTTGCCGCCGAAAAATACGGGCTTAAGTACATCATCGAAGGCCACTCCTTTCGCACCGAGGGAATCTCACCATTGGGCTGGATTTATATGGACGGAAAATATATCGCCTCTGTCCACCGACAGTATGGCCGCCGTCCAATGAAAACGTTTCCAAACATGACCCTTAACCGTTTTCTTAGGTGGACAGCCTTGCGTGGCATCCGGCGGGTGCGTCCGCTCTATTACATGAACTACGAGAAGGAGAAGGTGAAACGTTTCCTCTCGGATACCTATGGCTGGAAGTGGTATGGCGGCCATCATCTTGAGAATCGTTTCACCGCTTTCTATCATAGCTATTTCATCCCACGCAGATTTCATGAGGATATGCGCCTGCTGGGCCACGCGGCCTTGGTACGAAACGAGCAGATGACGCGCGAGGCTGCTTTGCAAGCGTTAAGCGAGCCTCCCTATCTGGAGGACGACATCCTCTCGCTAGTAAAGAAACGTCTGGAATTCAATCATGAAGAATTCGAGCGCGTCATGACCAAACCAGTACGGACCTGGCGCGAGTTTCCAACTTATAAGCGAACGTTCGAGCGCCTGCGTCCATTGTTCTATGTCCTGACCAAGCTAGGCAGGGTGCCAGAGAGTTTTTACATTAAGTTCTGCTTCCCCAGCGAGCTCGGTGAGATAACTTCGAAAGGCAAGCAATAAGTCTGGCGTTATGTAAGGACCCGGTATGACGGAAAAAAAACCATATATCGACCCCACTGCGGAAGTTCACCCCACTGCAAAAGTCGGGCCTGGTGTCTGTATCTGGAATTGGACGAAAGTCCGTGAGAACGCTTGCATCGGCGAAAATACTACTATTGGGCAGTCCGCTTATATCGAATACGACACGACGATTGGCAAGCGATGCAAAATCCAAAACGGCGTTTCGGTCTATCATGGCGTAACAATCGGCGACGACGTCTTCGTGGGGCCAAACGCAACCTTTACGAATGATCGTGTGCCCCGCACGCATAGCCCGCATTGGGCAATATCCCATACGATCGTGGAGAAGGGCGCATCTATCGGTGCGAATTCCACCATCCTTTGCGGCGTTACGTTAGGTAAACACTGTATGATTGCAGCAGGCGCTGTCGTCACGAAGAATGTGCCCTCCCACGCGCTCGTTATGGGGCACCCGGCGCGTGTTATCGACTACGTAACGGTGAAGGGGCACCGGCTTTATTCAGATAATCCCGAGCAACCGCCATCAGCGGATCTGTTGGTGGATCGCGAGATTTGATCTTCCTTACCACAAATAAATAAAGACAGTTCCCATACAAACAAATCTTCAGCAGAGTTTTACTGGTAAGCGCGTCGTTGTGACTGGCGGCGCCGGCTTCATCGGCAGTCATCTGGTCGATGAGCTGCTCGCGGCAGGCGCAGAGCGCGTTGCAGTAGTAGATACCTTCTTCCTTGGAAAACCGGAGAACCTGATTGAGGCGAACGAACACGGCGAACGGGTCAAGGTCTATCGGGAAGACGCCGGCGAGCAGACGGCCATGGCGGCCGTTCTCGACGCGGAAAAACCGGATATCGTGTTCAACCTTGCTACGAAGGCGCTTCTCTATTCATTCTTTAATCCGGCAGGAGCGTGCAAGGTCAATCTAGACATCGCGCTCGCCCTTGGTGAGTTGCTTCGTTTCGGCGCCTATGGAAAACTTCTACATATCTCCACGTCCGAAGTTTATGGCACAGCTGTTCGCGTGCCCATGGATGAACAACACCCGCTGTTCGCCGAGACTCCATACGCGGCAGGCAAGGCGGCAGCCGATCTTCTGCTTGCGTCTTACGTGAACATGTTCGGACTCGATATTACGACCGTGCGGCCATTCAACAATTACGGGCCCAGGCAGAACGATGGTGCGCTTGCGGCAATCGTGCCGCTCACAATTAAACGCATCCAAGGAGGGGAAAGGCCCATTATTCAGGGCGACGGGTTGCAGACGCGAGATTTCGTCTATGTCGCAGATACAGTAGGCGGTCTTCTTCGCTTCGCATTAGCCGACAACGTAAAGGGGGGCGTCTTCAACCTTGGCAGCAATCGCGAAACAAGTATCAAAGAAATCGTGGAAACGCTATGTCAACTCATTGGTTACAAAGGTGAAATCGACTTTCAACCGGAACGCAAAGCAGACGTGCGTCGCCATATGGCCGACGTTTCTAAAGCCAACTCAGTGATCGGCGATTTGGCCCTCACCTCGCTTGAGGCTGGCCTCGAAAAAACGGTTCGCTGGTACGTGGAGCGCAGCCAAACATGATGCCACTCATCCGACCCGATATCAGCTTTGACGAGGTCTCGGACGACATTCGGGCCATCCTTGAATCCGGTCACCTTACTCGCGGTCCTTATATTCTTAATTTCGAGAAGAGCCTGGCAGAATACGTAGGGGCCAAATTCGCAATATCCACGACGTCGGCAACGACCGCCCTGCATGCGGCACTCGTTGCACAAAGCATCGGCCCCGGAGACGAGGTGCTGGTCTCCGATTACACCTTCCCCGCTTCCGGCAACGCCATCGTCCAAACGGGCGCGACGCCAGTGCTCGTCGATAACATGCCCGAGCGCTTCGATCTCGACCCATCGGACGCGAGGAAAAAAATCACACCCAAAACGAAGGCGATCATGGTTATCCATCCCTTCGGGCAACCCGCCGAGATGGCAGCGATCCAATCGCTGGCCAGAGAACACGGGTTATGGGTTTTGGAGGATGCTGCCTGTGCGCTCGGTGCGGCGCGAGCCGGGACGCGATGCGGTGTATTGGGCGATGCGGCCTGCTTTAGCTTCCACCCGCGCAAGATTCTGACGACTGGCGAAGGCGGGATGGTGACGACGAACGACGAAGCCTTGTTCGAACGCCTTTTGGTACTACTGGCCCACGGCGGCACACCTGCCGAAGTGGGCATGCGCTTCAGCGAAAACGGATTCAACTATCGCATGAGCGAGATTCAAGCCGCCCTTGGTCTTGCTCAGCTGCGGCGTTTCGGTGCCATCCTCTCGGAGCGCAAAAGAATCGCCGCCCTCTATATTAAGGCCTTCGAGAACATTGAGTGGGCCTCCGCGCCTTTAAGCGCACCATTCGAGGATTGCTCATTTCAATCTTTTGTCGTGATGCTGAAGGATGGGACCAATCGCAATCAAATAATTACTCGCATGCACAAACAGGGAATCGAAACAACTCTTGGCACTTACGCGATGCACAACCAACCCGCGTTTTCGAGATTCGGTTACACACCCGGTGACCTGCCGCATTCCAACCACGCCGAACGCCTCTCCTTAACGCTTCCCCTTATCAAGGGTATGGCGGAGGAGGATGTAGCGCGTGTCGTCGATGCGCTTTGTGACTCCATATAAGCAAAAAGCAGTGTAGAAAAATTTCTTATGCTTATTCCCCGCGTAATCCCGTGCCTGCTTCTGGAAAATGGTGCGATGGTAAAGACTCGCCGGTTTAGGAAGCGGACCTATTTAGGCGATCCGGTCAACGTCATTAATCTTTTCAACCGCTTCGAGGTGGACGAAATTGCTCTTCTCGACATTGGCTGCTCGGTCCATGGCCGTGAGCCGGACATCCCGTTGATAGCCACCCTCGCTGAGGAATGTTGGGTGCCGTTGTCCTATGGAGGGGGCATTTCCAATCTAAGACAAATCGAATCGATCATTCTTTCCGGTGTGGAAAAAGTCGTTTTGAATACCGCGATTGCAAAGGATTTGAAGCTTGTCCGACAGGCCGCGAAGACATTCGGTAGCCAGGCCATTGTCGGTAGTATCGACGCGGGGAAGAAACTGTTTGGTGGGTACGAAATCTACGCCCACGGTGGCACGCGGCGTCTTCGGATCCAACCGGCGGAACGCGCTAAGCAACTGGAAGACGCCGGCGCAGGGGAAATCCTCCTTCAATCGATCGACCGGGATGGCGAGATGAAGGGCTACGATCTTGAACTGATCAAGCAAGTGACGGACGTAACGTCCCTGCCGGTCGTGGCCTGCAGCGGCGCCGGCGCGCGCGCGCATTTAGCCGACCCGATTAAGAAAGCCGGCGCCTCGGCCGCGGCGGCAGGGAGTCTCTTCGTCTTTTCGGGGCTCGAGCGTGGCGTTTTGATCAATTTTCCCGAACGATCTGAACTGGAACGCCTCCTGGACGTGACACGGGAAAAAAGGGCTTAGAGATGCGGCCTGTTCTCTTTGGAGCCACGGATCTGACAAGGAAAGTGGCAGTTGCGATGGAAGATATAGCTATGCCCCCATGTGCCATCGTAACGTTTCCGCAGTCTTATTCTATAAATTTTACCTGCAAAAATTTAAGAAACACGCGATTTTTCGACTTAACCGAATGGGCTCAAAAAAGAAATATTCCCCTACACGTCTATGAAAGGGACACCCACGCACTAAGGGAATTTCTATTACAGCAATCCGGTGATTTTGCGCTTTTTGCAGGGTGGTATTACATGGCCGGTAGTAAGATTCGATCTCTCTTCAAGCTGGGTTGTGCCGGCTTACATGGATCCTTACTACCTAAGCTTCGTGGTTTTGCGCCTCTGAATTGGGCACTACTTACTGGTCAAGATGAAACCGGCGTGACACTGTTTGAATTAGGGAATGGTATGGATGATGGCCCCATATATGGTCAGAAGCGTTTCACTATTAGTGCCGAAGATTATATTGATGATCTCATAACACGCTCTCAAGATTGCAGCGTGGAATTAGTAAAGTCCATTCTGCCACAAATTGCTTCCGGTTCTGTCGCTCTACGGCCACAGAAAGGGGAGCCAACCTATGCACTTCATCGTCAACCTTCTGATAGCGCCATAAACTGGCTGCGCTCGGCTGAAGAGATCGAATGTTTGGTTCGCGCAAGCTCCCATCCCTACCCGGGCGCTTATTCATACCTTGAAAGGAAAAAGGTCTATATATGGAAGGCGCGCGCCTTGGGCTCTTTAGAAGCGCCGACGATCTACGGACGGCCTGGGCAGATCATGATCCTTCCATCTCTTGACGCAGCAATCGTAATCTGTGGCGACGGACTGTTGGCCCTGCTTGAGGTAACAGATGAGCAAGGAGCCTCTCTGACAGAGGAAAGTCTGACTTGGAACATTCGGCGTTTTTCTACCTCCTCAGTGTAAAAAGGGTCAAAAGCTGAGTCCAAGCCTGGCACTTCTGCCCCATTGATTATTCCAATCTGAAACCATGTCATTTGTTGAATCCGGCGTCTTCGCAATTCTTGCCGCCTTTTATTTTGTTGTACGGCTCTACCCGATTTGGCCGAGACGTTTCCAGGGCTGTGACGCTTACAACATCATGCTGTGCACAAAAGCGTTGAGGCGCGAGCGGCGGCTACCCATCCGGTTGCCGGAGGGACTTTTCCTGCTTGAGGAAACCGAACAGTGGTACCCACCGCTTTTTCTCATTCTCTGTGCGTTGCTGCCCGAGAAATGGCTTACGCGGCGCTATTGGCTGATTAATCACGTGATCGATCTGGGAGCACTGGCGGTGCTATTCGGGATCGCCGCCACAATGGGGCCTCTTTGGGCGGCGGCTGGCGTGGCCGCAATTTATGCACTTTCACCGGGCACGATGCACGAATATGCAAGCCTCAATGTCCGGCCGCTTGGGGGGCTTCTTCTTATTGGCTTCCTGATGGCCGCCTATCATGGACTGGTGACGCATTCGGGCTGGATAGGTCTCGCCTGCTTATTGGGCGTACTTCTGCTCTACACCCACAAGCTCTCGGCACAGCAACTTTGGTTCACCCTACCATTCCTAGCTGTCGTCACCATGGATTGGCGCTGGGCGGTCTTGCTGCCTGCTATCTATGGACTCGCCTTTCTTATCTGGCCCCGCGGCTTCATGAAAATTCTAGAGGCTCACAAAATCATCATTGCCTTCTGGGCCCGCAATTGGTCGCTACTCGGAGCACACAGCGTCCGACAGTCCCCACTCTATAGCGATGAAACAACGCGTATGGATGTTTACGCGAAGGATGGAATCACCGGTTTTCTTGTCTTTGCTAAGAACGTGTTGCATCAAAACTACTTTATCTTGCCGCTTGCAGCCATCGTGGCTCTACAACTACCAGAAGATTCAACAGAAATTTTTCTGCTTGGATGGGTTGTGTCGGTCTATTTATGGGCAGGTTTGATTTACATCGTGCCCGGATTGCGTGGCATCGGGTTTGGGATGCAGTACGTCAAGTTCGCGTTCGTGCCAACCCTCCTCTTCCTCGTGAAAACGATCCCTGAATCTAACGAAGTCTGGATTTGGCCTCTCATCGCGCTTGCTGTGGGCCTAACAGTCCGACAATACGTGCTTACTGCAAGGGGATTGCGCACCACCACCGGCGGCCAAATGGGAGCCTGGTCGGAGGCATTGAGCACCCTGCTCGATCGAATAAAGGCCGACCCCAAGGCGCGCATCCTATGCTTACCAATATACCTCTGCGACCTCGTCGCGCACGCCACCGAACGACCGACTTATTGGGGAACGCACAGCCACGGCTTCGACGCAAGGTTGGAGAAGTTTTTTCCTGTGTTGCGTCGCCCCCTGGGCGATTACGCGGCAGAAGAAGGGTTAACCTATCTTCTTCTAGATCATTCCTATGCCATGCCTGCCGAACTCCATCTTACAAGGGAAGACCTTATCGATGAGCGAGGTCATTACGGCCTTTATCGCCTACATGAGCGTTCTGGATTGCCACACTCACAATTGCGCGGCGCAACCGCCCAAGGCAGCATTAATCAAGAATGATTATCGCAAATTTCATGGATTCTAGCCTGAAGGACCTTGAGACCAAGGGCGTGATCTCTAGCGCGCCGGGGATTTATAACCCACGGAAATATTTCGATCGGGTGTTGCACTTCACTCCGCACGTCAAGGACCTGGCATTACAACCATTGTTCGAGGAATGGCGTGTGACCTTAATCCACCACCCAGCGGCATACCTTAACCCATGGAAAATCCTCAAATCACTCCTTCAAGTGTGGCGAGTGATGAAAAATGAGCGGGTCGATCTGGTGCGTGGGCGGTTGCCCTATCTCGGCAGCCTAATTGCTTGCACTTGCGCTCGGTTGCACAAGATTCCCTCCGTCGTTTCACTTGGTGGAGACAACCGCATCGTTCAAGAGAGAAATAAAATTTATAATTACAACTCACAATTAATTTCCTACGCAATGGAATGGCTTGTTTTGAAATTGGCAACACGAATAATCGCACCCAACCAATTTACTAAATCTTATGTCGAAGGGATCATCGGTAAAAATGATGCGGATCGTAAGTGTGTAACCATTCCTTGGATCTCTACCCCTATCTCGGAGTCAGCGGACTATGTGCCCGATATTTTCGAGAAGTTAGACCTGCCTTCCACATCGGCTATCGTACCGATCGTCGGTTTTCTCAACGCATATAAATATACGGATGTCTTGTTCGATGCACTCAATGGCTCAAACTTTCAAACTAAAGATAAGAAAAAAGTTATCTTTTGTTTTTGTGGGGATGGACCCCTGCGCTCCGAAGGCGAAATAAGGTTTGCTAAAGCAGATCACATTCGTTTTCTCAACTGGCAGGAGCGCTCAATTGTTCATTCATTGCTACGCCGTGCGGAGTTCGTGCTTATACCCATGTCTGGCAACGTCTTGTTGGAGGCCGCCAGCATTGGCAAGCCCGTGATTACCAGCGAAGTGGAGTGGCATTCGGAGCTAGTTATCGATGGGGAAAGCGGCTTTTTGGTCGATCCGTACGATCCATCCGCATGGTGTCGTGCGATAAACGCGATATTGGAAGCGCCGGATCTGGCAAAACAGATGGGGAATCAGCTGAAGCAGCAATTCTGGGCAAGCTATGCTCCGGATCGATCTATTGAACTGGAGTTTGAGCTGTACCGGTCACTTGTCCAAGATGAGGGGGGGCAAGCATGAAAGTCGCTGCGATTGTTGGTGCGCGACCCCAATTTATCAAAGCGGCGCCCGTGTCCAAGGCGCTTGCGAAAGTCGGCATCGAAGAAGCGTTGATAAATACAGGCCAACATTATGATGACAACATGTCGGCTGCCTTTTTACGCGAACTAAATCTTCCGGAACCGATCCATCACCTTGGTGTCGGCGGCGGTAGCCATGGATGGATGACGGGACAAATGCTTGAAAGGATTGAGCGCGTTCTGATCGACGAACAGCCTGACTGTGTGCTGGTCTATGGAGATACGAACTCCACTCTGGCCGGCGCTTTAGCGGCGGCAAAGCTCAAACTCCCAGTAGCCCATGTTGAGGCCGGGTTACGATCGTTTCGGTCAACCATGCCAGAAGAAATCAACCGCCGCCTAACGGACCACGTCTCATCTCTTTTATTTTGCCCGACGGCTACTGCAGTCGAGAATTTGAAGAAAGAGGGCATTGCTTCTGAAAAAATAAGAACCGATCGCATTGACGTTGATGACGTTAAATGTTTCGCCAGTTTGCAGGATACATTGGTCGCTAACGTCGGCGATGTGATGGTGGACGCGCTATATAGAGAACGCAGGCGAATATCTGAGGGCTCAAGTATTGAGAATCTTGACGCAGATAGCTATGCCCTCGTCACTGTCCATCGCGCAGAATCCACGGATAATCTAGATACCCTGAATTACATTGTTGATGCACTAATCAGCCTTAGTAAAAAAATGCCAATTCTGTTTCCCGTACACCCCCGCACTGCAGCAGCCTTAGAGAATGCCGGTCTGAACAAACGCTTGGAAAAGATATCTGCTATCTCTTGCGTCTCACCATTAGGCTATAAGGACTTTCTCACGGCACAATCCAAGGCGCGTATTATTGTGACGGATTCGGGGGGCGTGCAGAAGGAAGCCTGCATCTTAGGCATTCCCTGCTTGACACTACGCGATGAAACCGAATGGGTCGAAACCATCGAGAACGGTTGGAACCGTCTTATAGGCAGCCGGCCGCGGGATTTGACAGAAGTCGCGTTAACGGCTCGGGCCCCGGAAGATAGTCTTTCAAACCCGTTTGGCGATGGACAAGCAGCTGAACGCATCGCTTTGATTCTGAGGAACTGCAGCGCTGGCTTTTAGGCCCTCGCGTGTTTGTAACAAAATAATGTTCAGGCCAACCAACCAGCACCCCAGGGTCTTCCTAGGCCTTCTGGATATATGTGGCTTTTACAGTACGGTGGTATACGGCCTTCGGGAGCTCGGCGTCGATGCTTTCTTTCTCGATATGGGCGAGGACACATATGGCCACCGCACAGACCAGGAACGACATCCCATTACCGATTTCTATAAAAACGCCACTGGCCGTTTTTACCGGTCGCGATCACTGAGCCGGTTCCATCCGGTGCGTTATTTCCGGACCGCCCTCTTACTTATAGCTACAGCAACAACTATTTTTTGGGTTGCTTTACGTTTTGATGTGATCGTACTGAAATCCGGCATCGGGTTCACTACCAATCAAGCCGATCTCCTATTTTTCCGAATGCTCGGTAAAAAACTAATCTTTACCTTTCATGGTAGCGATGCGCGCCCGCCTTTCATCAATGGCGGTTATGCGCAACGACCAGTGGAATGGCTAGCAGAGCAAACACATAAGACGAAAGAGTATGTTGATAGCATCTCAAAATATGCCACTCACATTACCTACAATCCTCTATGCGCTCATTTTTTCAAAGGAAAAATTTGCAAATCTCAATGGCTTGGCCATGCAGTCAATATCACGAAAATAAGAAATGCTGAATTACTTGCAAGAAAACAAAATAAACGCGTCGGTAACACCATTCGAATTCTTCATGCGCCGAGTGCACCTCTTATCAAAGGTACGGATAAAATCCGGCGCACCATCAAGAAGCTTATATCTGAAGGCCATGCCATCGACTATGTCGAGATTTCAGGAGAGCCGCACGCAACCGTATTGAGGGAGATAGCGCGTTGCGATTTTGTGATCGACGAGCTCTATAGCGATACACATGGTGCCGTGTTTTCGCTGGAGGCCTGCGCATTCGGTAAACCATCGATCGTTTGTGGATACGGTGCAGAAGAACTCGCTCGTTTCGTGGCGGAAGAAGACATCGTTCCAACCTACTATTGCCGGCCGGAAAAGCTCGAGACGGCGACGCGCAAGTTGCTATTAGACCCGGAATTGCGAGAAAGCATGGGACGGCGCGCAAAGGATTTTTTCGAACGACGAGCGACCCCGCGCGCTGTAGCAGGACGGCTCCTGCAGCTCGCCACCGAAACTGCGCCGCCTGATTGTTTTTTTGACCCTTGCGATATTACCTACATGCAAGGCATTGGATTTTCTACTAGAAAAGCGCGTGCGCTGGTTAGCAAACTCATTAATTACGGAGGCATTACCGCCCTAGAGATTAGCGATAAACCGGAATTGGAAGGCCGATTCGAAGCCTTTACTAAAAATAGCCTGCAAACTAGCCGCGATATGCGAATCAAACCCAATAACACCGCATGAGCAAAAACGCGAATTCCAAGCGCTCTCTAAGACACCCCCAGCAGGCTAGAGCGATTGAAAAGAAAGCACACCGTTTACGGCTTCTTTATCTCGATTTCGATGTCGGATATATGAATCCGACTCGGGCTCTTCTGCCTAAAATACTGAATATGGCTGCCGATTTAACCCTATTTGGACCAGGTTATTCGACGCCTGAAGAGGTGGAAGCCGGACCCTCTGCCTTCGCTGAACAGCATGGCCCCTTTGATGCGGTCATGGGAAACGAATACGCCTTAATGCGCCCAGGCTTCAGTGAGGAGTTCGCACGCAATAGTTGGTTCCTGAACCACGCATGCCGATTTGATCGTTCGTGGATTATCAAGGGTGCCGAGTATTTCACATTCATGCGTGATTTCCCTGGATACCGTTTTCTTTCCCTTTTCCAGTTGGACCATTATGGCTTGACAAAAGAT
>Ga0315336_1006700_pt1 | contig 11594 bp, 3 predicted proteins | sample ASW5metaG_FD_204512 | JGI IMG/M metagenome (GOLD analysis project Ga0315336, IMG submission 204512) | Ammonia-oxidizing marine archaeal communities from Monterey Bay, California, United States - ASW #5 | ecosystem: Environmental > Aquatic > Marine > Intertidal zone | place: USA: California...
GGCTGAAGGCTCGCTGACGCTAGCTGCAGGAGCTGGAGGCTCACTGATGGCCGGCGGGTCCGCTGGCGGTGGTGGCGGTGGGGCGGGAGCCGTACCAGGACTCCAGACCGGCGACCCTGTCAAGGCAGGCGCAGGCAGGAGACTCGCTGGAAGGCGGGGAGGAGAGGTAGCGGAAGACCCATCAGCAGCAAGACCTTTCCCGGACACCCCGACCGCCGCTCCCTGCGCTCCCTGCGCAACGGGCTCGGCTTCAGCCCAACCTGCCGGGGGCTGGAGAAAGTGCGGATCCGTCTCTCCGGGCAGGCGCAGCCAGGTGAGGAAAAGCGTGACCAGAACCACTCCCACTAGCGCGAACACGATCAGGCTGGAGAGCTTCAGCTCGACACGCCGCCCGAGCCAGCGGGTGCTGCCCTCTCCGAGGCTCCACTCGACGGCGGTGCGAGCCCACCCGGCGAGCCGGTGCAGCGCACCCGCGACACCGCGGCCGCGGACCACCACCTGGCCCCCCACCGCGACCTCCCGCGCAGATTCCGCCACTCCAGGCCTCTGAACGAGCGCCGCCCGCTCCGCCTCGCGACCGGACCCAGTCTCGGGTGCACGCTCCTGCGCCGGAACCGGAACCGCCGCCTCCGGTTCCTCCTGCACATCGTGCAAGTGGTTCCCCGGCGGGACCCGTTCGTCATCCCGCTCATCCCGCTCAACCCGCGCAGCCGCGCGCCCCTTGCCCGTGCCCGTGCTCCTTTTACCGGTTCCCTTGCCGGGTGCCTGCCCGCGCCGCGGCCGGGGATCCGGCTTCGAGGGCCCAGACGGTCCCGACCGCCCCGGCGTTCCCTGCCGACCTCCGCGCCGGGTCGCACCCGGACTGTGCTGCGCCAGCGGCTCGGGCGGCGCCCCGTCTCCCGCGCCCGGCTCCTCCCGGGAACCCTCGTCGAGGGAGTTGTCGCTGAGGGAGTCTTCTTCAAGAGCTCGCCGCGCACCGCCAGGTTCTGTCGGTGTAAGAAGCCCCACGGTTCGAGCGTCGCGCCGGTGGCCCGGTTCTTCCCTCTTCTCTCGAACGGAACGCTCGAGGACGGGATCCACAGTGGGTTTCCGGACAAAGCCTTCTCGGTCGCCCAGGCTCCCTGCCAGCAGCTCGCGGCGCTCGCGGGCCGCTTCGCGCTCGGCACTTGCTTCCTGCGCCTCTTTCTGATCGTTGAGCCAGCGGTGAAGAAGACTCGAGCTCTCCCCCCTTCCGCCTGCCCGATCCCTGGGCACGGTTCCCCCAGGCACGGCTCCCCCACGCCCAGCGCCCTTAGGCACAGCGCTCTCAGGAACAGGGCGGCTCGACTCCGTGCCGCTCTCGAGCGACATTCCGTGCGCTTGATCGAGCGGCTTTTCGTTCCGGAGGAGTTCGCGCCGGCGCCCCGCGAGACGCTCATCGAGGGGAGAGCGCTCCGCCTTCAACAGAGGCTGCCGCCCGACTCGGGTGGGGCGCTTCTCCGCTGCACGGGCTGCGGCGCGAGCGTCACGCAGCGGTGAGCCCTGGTTCGCTGCGGGCGCCTCCGCGCCGGAACCCTGTACCGGGCCTGGTTGAAGACCCGGCGGAGAGCTCTCTGAAGAACTCTGTGCACGACGTCGAGCCGACTCGCCACGCTCTTTCTCTTCGGCGTGGATCTGACGAAGGATCTCGAAAGCCTGGGCGGTGTTCTTTCGAAACGCCATGACGGAAACTCCTCTCTCACTGGTCCGGCGACCTCGGTGAAAGCTTCAGCCGGGGTCCACTGACTTCTCTTCAACTTCCGAAAAAAATATCTCCGCGTTCTCGGATGTCAAGAAACCGTTTTGATGAACGTTGGCGCTCAGAGCCGTTTTCCGCTGGCGGCAGTGGAAACCCCATCTTAGAATCTCGAACGAGTCGGGCTGACTTACCACAGAGGAGGTTGCCATTGCCGGACAGTGCATTAGCCGAAATTGCGCGAGTGTCCGTGGTTGTGCTGGTTGCGTGGCTGGCTCAGTTTCCGGGTGCGCACGTGGCCCAGGCCGCCCCAGCCGAGCAGGTCCCGAAGCCGAACGGCCCGGAGCAGAAGGTCGTCCCTGACGGTACCCCGAAAGGCGGCCCCCTCAAGGAAGACGAGCCCGGTAAGACGGACGCCGCGAAGCCGGCTCCCGCGAGCGAGGAGTTGGTCGCGCACGCAAAAACTGACGGGGTCATTGTTCTGGAAAGTGTGTCCGGCAGCGGGGAGGTTTCCATGGGGCTGTCGGAGGCCCTGACGTTCTCGACTTCCGGGGAAGGAGAGGATGCTCGCCTCGAAGCCCTCATCGTGGGAGAGAACACGATCCCGCTCGAGGACATGCTATTGCTGCGCTTTCCCGGAGAAAGCGCCCGTCGAGCCCCCTTCACCCTCTTTCTGCGCGAGGGCGGCGAGCTTGCGGGCAGAGTGGTCGGAGGCGACGACAGTTCTGTGCGTTTCCACTGTCCCGCATTGCTGGGTCCTACGGGGAAGGGGCTTGGGGGGAAGGGGCGTGCGGCGAAGGAAAGCCCACCACCGCAATCGATCTTCGAGATTCCGCTCGAAAGCGTGAAAGGGATTCTCGCTCTCGGCAAGGACCCAGGAGCGCGTGAAGGCTTCAAGGGAGCGACGGTCCGAAGTAGGAGCCAGGCGGCGGCAAACGTACGCTTACGAAACACTATTCTCACCACGGCTCCCAAGCGTGACGAGGTCATCCTGCTTGGCGGGGGGCGCGAGGAAGGGGTTCTTGAAGCGCTCGAGCGCGACGCGATCCGTTTCAGCTCAGACGGCCTCGGGGACAATGTCCGCATAACCTACGACGAGCTCCGCTGCATCGTTCTCGCTGACCTGGGCGAAGCTTCTGACGCTCGGTCGGAGGGCAAAGATAAGGGAGACGGAAAGGCTCGCGCCAGGACCCGCCTCACACTGCGAGACGGAAGCCGGTTCGTGGCGCGGCTCTTACGGCTCGAGTCGGGCGAGCTGCGTGTCAGTCGCAAGGACCTCGGCGTCGTTTCCGTCGCGCTCGCAGAAGTCCTCGAGGTCGCATTTCTCGACGGCCGCTCGAGCTACCTGTCCGACCGCGAACCTCTCCGCACCAAGGAACACCTGGGTCCCGCTTTCGTTCTCACGCGTCCTTTCCGTCGGGACACCAATGTCCTCGGCGAACCAATGCGCATGGCGGGTCGCGAGTACAGGAAAGGCCTCGGGGTGCATTCGTACTCGCTGCTGGAGTACGCCCTCGACGGTGAGTTCTCCCGCTTCCTTGCGTGGATTGGACTCGACGAGAGTGCGCGCCCTACCGATCCCGGGACCGTGGACACCGACGTCGGCTCCGTAGTTTTTCGGGTACTGCTCGACGGCAAGCCCCTCCTCGAAAAAGCGATGACCTGGCGTGACCCCCCCGTACAGTTGGAGGTGCCGGTCTCCGGTGGGAAGGTGCTCAGGCTCGAGGTGGATTACGGAGGCCGCGCGGGCAGCACAAATTTCGCCCGCGACCGCGCCAACTGGGCCGAGGCGATCGTCATCAAGTAGAGTTTTCTTTGCTTTTTGGGGTCGAGTGGTTCAGTGTTCAGCAGTTCATCGTCCTGTGCTGTGGGCGGGTCTCCCGACCCGCCCACCCACTTGCCCCGGTCGGACCGGTGGGGCGGTCGGGAGACCGCCCCAAAGCAAATACTCACTATTCTCTGTCCACTATTCCCTATTCTCCCTATCCATGAAAACCTTAATCGCTCGCATCGCCTTCCTGGCGATCTTCCTTCCCCTCGCCACTCTGCGAGCCAGCCCCGTTGCCGACTCGATAGCGCAGGCCGAACGCCTCATCGAAGCCGGCGATACGTTTGGTGCGGCGGAGGCCTACCGAGAGATCCTCGGTAAAATCCACGATCTCTCCCCCCAGGAGCAATTGCCCTGGCTGCCGGAGGCGGAGCTGGGCCTCTACCGGATCGATGCTCTGAGTGAGTGGAACGGTGATGGGGCCCAAAACCAACCCATACTCGAGAAGCTGGCGACTCGTGGAGAAGCCGCGGGAGAGGTCGAAGGAGCTCTCCTCGGGGCGCTTGCCCGTCTCCACCTGGGATACGTGCGCCTCGAAACGGGCGCGTCGGTTGAGGAAGCTCGCGCTATGTGGCGACCCCTGGGTTGCCTCGAGGGCTGGCGCGTCATCGGCCCTTTTGACAACGAGCGCGGTAGTTCCTTTCTTACCGAATATGGTCCGGAGAAGGAACTGCGTCTCGACGCCACCTACGACGGTAAGAAGAGAGCCGTCTCCTGGCGTCCGCTTCCCGCGAAGCCGCTCGCCGGGAACGTCGATCTGGCGGCCCTCTTCGAGCCGAATGAGGAGGCGCTCGCGTATGCGCTGACTTTCGCCGAGGCAAAAGCAGATGCCGAGGCGGCGCTGCGCTTCGGTAGCGACGAAGGCTACCGCATCTGGGTCAACGGGGAGCTGGTGGCTTCGGAGGACGTCCGCCGTAGCTTCGGCTTCGATCAGAATGTCGTGGGGATTCGTCTGCTCAAAGGCTGGAACTCGATCCTTTTGAAGCTCGCCCAGTCGACCGGAGCCTGGAAGTTTTCTGCCCGCCTGACACAACCCAATGGCCTCCCCCTGGAGGGTGTCAGCGAAGCCTTTCCGGAGAGTGTCAGCCCGGAGGATCTCAGTACGGTCGTCAACCGGCAGTCATCTAAAGCCGAGGAAGCATCTGCCGCCGAGGAAGCATCTCAAGGAGAGGGCAGATCTCCAGAAAAAAACAGTCCAGCTTTCGCTTGCGAGGAGGGCTCCGTTGCGGCTCTCCGCAAGCGCATCGAGCAAACGCCAGCCGATGCGCGCTCGCACTTTTTGCTCGGGACACTGCTTCTGAAGAAGCAAGCCCATGACGCGGGCGAGCATCCGGACACCGAGGCCCTCAAGCGCGCGATTCAGATCGACTCGCAACCGGCGATTTATTCCCTGAATCTGGCGCAAAGCCACAAGCGCAAAACGACGATAGCCGCTCAGAAGGACGACAACGCCTGGCGACAGGCCATGGAAAAGGCCTCCTCTTCGGGAAGCGCGCTGGCGGACTACTTGCTAGCGGACTACTACCTGACGACGTTCCGCAACGTCAGCAAGTCCCGGCAGTACGTCGACGCGGCCCTTCGCAAGAACCCCACTCTTGAAAGTGCCGTTCTCCTGCGAGGACGCATAAAGGGAGCGATGAATTTTCCGCGCGCCGTCGAGCTCGCCAGTGAAGAGATCTGGACATTTCAGCAAAACACGGTGTCCGCCCGATTGACGCAGGCGAGCGACCTCCAGGCCAAGGGGAGAATCGACGAAGCGAAGGTCCTGTTGCAGGGAGTACTCTCCGCGAACGCGACCCACTGGGGAGCGCGAACCCGTCTTGCGAAACTCCTCTCCACACGTGACGACGGCGACGAGGCCCTGGTGCTCATCCGCTCCTACAGCAAGTTCGATCCCTTCTCGACCGCGCCTCACGAGAGGCTCGCCCGCTATCTCGAAGGCCGGGACCGGCTCGAGGAGGCTGCCCGAAGCATTGACGACGCTCTCACGATCTGCCCGGAAGATCACGCTCTCCACGAGAAACGCGGACGGCTGCTCCTGCGCATGGGCCGCAAGAAGGATGCCCTCCTCGCCCTGGACCGCGCCCTGTCGCTCCAGCCCAACATTCCGGACTTGCGGGAGTACGTGGAGTTCCTCCGAGCGACGCGCTCCACCTTCGAGGAAGAGTTCCGCAAAGACCTGTCAGTCACGGTCCAGTCCGCTCTCGAGAAAGGCCCCTCGACCGAGGGCGGAGATGCGGCCCGGGTGCTTTCCGATCTCAAGGCCATCCACGTCAACCAGGACGGCACGACAAAGACCTTCGCCCAAACGGCAGTGCAGATCCTCAATGAGCGCGGCCTCCGTATGTACGACACCTTCTCCACGCACTATGCCTCCGGCGAGCAGGTCGTCGAGTTCAAGAAGGCCAGGGTCTGGCGGCGCGACGGCACCACCGCCGACGCGAAGCTCTCGCGGCATGGAGGCCGCGACAGATCGAAGGGCGGAAGTTATCGCTGGGCGACCGTGAAGTTGCCCCCACTCTCGATCGGAGATGTGGTGGAAGTCGAGTATGTCCGCGAGGACGTGGCGCAGAGTTTTTTCGGGGACTACTTCGGCCACCGGGAAATTTTCAAGCAAAGGATTCCGATCGACGAAAAGATCCTCGCGCTGCGCGTTCCTGACGAGCGTTCGTTCTACTTTCACAAGCGTAACATGGACGTCGAGCCGTCGTTCGAGCGAGACCAAGGTAAAGGAACGATCACCTACGTCTGGGTCAAGAAGGACCTGCCCAAGCTCGAGGAGGAGCCCGCCATGCCGGGCTTGGCCGAAGTCAGTCCCGTGCTCGAGATTTCCACTTTTGAAGACTGGGACGCCTTCAACAAGTGGTACTGGAATCTCATCAAGAAACAGTTCGAGGTGAGCCCCGAGATCCGCAAGAAAGTGCTGGAGCTCACGAGCGGGATGGAGACGGATCTCGATCGCCTCCGTGCAATTTACAACTTCATCGCCACGGAGGTGCGCTACAACGCCTGGGAGTTCGGCATCCACGGCTTCAAGCCCTACAACGCCGCGACGATTTTCACGAGGCGGTTCGGCGACTGCAAGGACAAGGCAACCCTCCTGTCCGTGATGCTGGGAGAAGCTGGAATCACTGCTTACCCCGTGTTGATCTATGCCAATCAGCGCAGGGGGGAGGAGGACCTTACGTTACCCATGGTCCATCACTTCAACCACTGCATAACGTTCGTTCCACCGGCGAACGGTCGCGAGGAGCTGTACCTTGACGGAACAGCGCAGTTTCACAGCGCCCACGAGCTGCCGACCATGGACCGCGGCGCAAAGGTGCTCGTGGTGGAACCGGAGCGAGGCCCCATTCAGCAGATTCCGTGGAACGAGCCCGCAGAGCTTTCGAGTTCCGAGGAGGCCGTGGTCACGATCCAACCGAACCTCGACGCCAAGATGCAAGTCCGGGCCAGCGCTTCAGGCGACTACGCGGTCTCCTTGCGGCACTCTTTCGAGATCAAGGCGCAGAGGCGCACTCGACTCGAGAAGATCTTTGGTCGCAGATTCGCCTCCGCTTCCGTCGAGGACGAGCACTTTTCCAACCTCCTCGATCTGGACGAGCCCGTTTCGTTCTCCGTCAGCGTCAACGTTCCCCGTTTCGTTGTGGAGGAGCCGGAAGGATTGGCGGTGAGAGCCCCAGAGGACTTTTTCGGCATCGGCAGCGATCTGGCGCGCATCGGATCCCTCGAAGAACGGAAATACCCCGTGCTCCTGGCAAGTCCGCGTAGCTCCTCGTTGAAGACTACCTATATTTTCCCCGACAGCTTGAAGGTGAAATCGGTACCACCCGAGCACGAGATCGAAAGTCGCTTTGGCCGGCTCCGGGTGACCTATGAGGAGGAGAGTCCTGGCAAGCTCGTCGCTCACCGTCTCATCGAGGTTACATCGCCGCGTGTCAGCATCGACGAGTACGATGCGTTCCGCGAATTCGCAGCGAGTGTGCACCGGCTGAAGGACGAGAAGATAGTGCTGGAGCGGTCATGAAAAAAAGTGTTCGGTGTTCGGTGTTCAGTGTTCGGGAAAGAAGAAAGGGTGCAGAGTCCGAATCGGAGTCAGAGTTCAGCATCAGACTTCAGAGTCAGACGTCAGAATTCGAGCCTGAACACCGAACACCGAACACGGAACACTCCAACCACAGCCGAAACGCCGCCTTGAAAACGGTGACGCTTAAACTTCAAAATCGGCGCTGGGCACTTTTCCTTCTCGCGGCCAGCTCCCTGGTGGGAGGCTCGCTTGCCGCGGACGATCCGGGGAATGCCGATCCGGGGGATATCGTCTCGCTCACCTTACGCTCGCCCCACGAGAGGGCCGGCGATTATGATGCGCTGGCGGTGAGCTGGCTCGAAGCCACGGTCCAGGCTGCGGACGACTTTCGCACAGAGCTCCCCGCTCGCAGGCTGAGTGGCTCGCTCCGCTTCCTCAGAGATCCACTGGCGCTCACCCCGATGGTCGAGAAGGCGCTCGAGGTCCGGTACGAAAACGGTGTGACGCGGGAAGTCCTCGCCGACCTTCTGGCAACACTGTACCGTAAGGCAGGCCGAGAGGAGGATCGACAACGACTTGAAGTCGGACGCGGTTTTCTCCGCGAGTGGCTGATCGCCGGCCCCTTCGGCAAGGGCAAGCGCTCCCTTTTCCTGCAGCAATTCCCGCCAGAGACTGAACAGAATGCTGACGCGGACTACCGCGATGGCTGGCAGCACCTCTCGTGGCGGAAGGTAGAGCGTAAGGCCTCGGACCCACTCGTTCGCCCTTTCGACTACGTCTTCCCGCAAACGGGAGTGGTCTACCTGCTCTCCCAGATCCGTTCGCAGAAAGAGGTCGAAGTGGTGTTGCAACTGCGCACGACCGACAGCATGCAGATCTGGCTGAACGGGGCTCTCATCGTCGACGACGACGTTCGTTCCACGCCACTCGAAAACCGCCGCGCAACCGGCGTCCGTCTCATCGAGGGCTGGAACCGCCTGCTCGTCAAGGCCGCCCGACCCTTCTGGATTCGGTTGTGCAACCCTTCCGGCAACCGCCTCCCCGAGGGCCTCCTCGAGGAGGAGTCGGGAGAGGAGTTTCACGCCGTCCGAACGACGGGCGATCCGCGCTGGGACGGCCCCTTTCGGATTGGAGCCCTCGGGCAGTGGGCCGAGTGGGTAACGGAGCTCGAGGAAGGCAACGAGGCAACCGCCGATGCTCACCTCGGGCTGGCGATGCTGTACCAGACTTACGGCCGGAGTGCCCTCGCCGTGGCCCAGGCGGAGAAAGCGCTGAAGGTGTCGCCCGAGGATGCCATGGCGCTCTATCATGCCGGCAGCATCAGCCGGTACGCCAATTATCTACCCTCGACGATTGCGAAAAACCGATCCCAAGGCGCTTTTGAGGCCGCGCTGGCGCGGGATCCGTCGCTGGTCCCTGCGTACGAGCGCGTAGCGAGGTATCTCGAGCAGGACGAGAAGTACGCGCAAGCGGCGCTGAAGGTGGAGGAAGGACTCGCGATCGCACCGACCTACTTGCGAGGTCTGTACCGTCTGCGCTCCATCTTTTCGGAGCGACGCTGGACGGCCCAGACCCTGGAAGTCATGAAGCGGATCGCCGCTGTCGCGCCTCGCTCCACGGTCCCGGCAGTCTTCTGGGCCCGTCACTACAAGAAGCTCGACAACCTCTCCGAGGCCGCTGCCCACTATCGTGAGGCGCTCGAGCTCGACCGTGGGAGAGCCGGCTTGTTCCTGGCGCTGGGGGCCGTGGAGCTCCGGCGGGGGAACGTCGAGGAGGCGGAAGCAGCGTACCGGGAAGCGTTGCGCCTCGAGCCCGAGGAGGAAAGCTACGCGGAAAGCTTCATCCATTTTCTCGCCGAACGAGGTCGGGTGGATGAAGCACTGGATCGGGCACGCGGTTTTGCGCAGCGCAACGCCGCAGACCCGGCCCGCCAGGAGCTGGTGGCTGAGTTGCTCGACCGCCTGGCGCAGAAAGAGGAGGCGCTCGACACCTACAAGAAGGCTCTCGGGCTCGACCCGGGCGATCTTTCGCTCAAGCGCTATCTGTCGTTCCGCGAGCAGAGCCCACCCACGACGCCTTCCTCGGCGCCTCCCTCCGGCACCGCTGTACCGGCTGCCGCTGTACCGGGGCAGGGCGGACCCGACAGCTTCTGGACCCCGTACGACGAGAAGCTCGAGGACTGGATCCTGCAGGTCCCCGAGGAGGGGCCTCTCGTTGATAAAGCCGCCTCGATCATCGTTCTCGACCTCTTGGTATTACGCGTGGAGCCGGATGGCTCCTATTCCGAATACACCCATCAGGCATTCAAGCTCCTCACCGAGGAATCCAAGGAAGACCTGGCGCAGGTCAACACCTCGGGGGAGGTCTTGCTTCTGCGCACCCTGACCGCTGCTGGGGAAACTCTGGAGCCGGTTGCGGCCGAGGGGAGAGGCTCCTACGTGATGCCGGGCCTCGAGAAAGGAGCCTTGATTGAATTCGCGTACCGCAACGATCGCAGTCTACACGGTAGACCGTTGTCGAACGGCCCGTTTTTCTTCCAGGACTCGAGCTTTCAACAGTCGTTCTTGCTCTCCCGGTACGTCGTGATACTGCCGGAGGGTTTCGACGTCGGTTTTCTCGAGAGCAACCTTGACGGGCCAGCGCGGAAGGGAGGCGTGGATTTCGCTCGCGTGGAGAAAACAGTACGCGAGCTCGACGATGGAGGCACGGTTATCCTTTACGAGGCGCGCAGGGTCCCGAGACTCGAGCCAGAACCCAATATTCCTCGGCGAGAGGAATACATTCCCAACGTCGAGCTGCGACAGAAGCGAGACTGGAAAGACATAGCCGGCGCCAAGCGCGCCCGCTACGCTGGACGCACGCTTTCTACCCCTGAGCTCGAGGAAGTGGCGCACCAGGTGACGGCCGGGATCGACGACCCAATGGCTCGCGCGAGGGCCCTCTATGATCATGTCAACGAGATCATCCCGAGCCGAGGGTCGGCGCGTAACGCTGTGGCCGTGCTCCTTGAAAAGGCCGGCAACCGCAACGTTCTTTTCAAGGCGCTTCTCGATCTCACCGGAGTTCCGGCCCGCTGGGCCTTCTTGAGGCCGCCGGAGGCTCTGATGGCCCGGACGGACTGGTCCCATCCACGAGAGAGCATGTTTCAGTATCCTTATGTCGTCGTGGAAGTGGACGGCGAAGAGCCTCGCTACGTTTCGCTTTTGAGCCGTAAGACGCCTTTTGCCCGACTCCCCGAGCACCTCGAAGGCGGCAAGGCGCTCATCATCGGCGAGCGCGGTGAGAGAATCACCCACCTGCCCAGCCCGCGGCCAGAGGAGAGCGCCACGTCGTTGCGTGGCACGCTTGCCCTCGGAGACTCGGTGGATGTGGAAGCGGACGCCGTGTTTACCATCCATTCGATCTCGGCGCATGGCCAGAAGGACCGTCTGAAGACCGTCCCGGACTTCCAGAAGAAGCAGCTCCTCAGCCGGATTGCCAGTCAGATGTTTGCCGGAGCCAAGGTCAAGAAAGCCGAGATGCCTGGGCTCGAGGATCCCGACGCGCCACTCGCATTCGCGCTATCGCTCACGGCCCCGAAGATGTTGCGCCACAGCGGGGAGGACTTCCTGCTCAAACCCATGGTGCAACCTTCCAACATGGTCAAAAGTTTCGCTGGGCGCGCGACACGAGAACATCCTCTACACTTCCGCAGCCAGCGGGTCTCGCGAGACTCGCTTCGCATCGAGGCGGGAGATCACTACACGCTGCACCACGCGCCAGCCGACGTCCTGCTGCCATCGGCCCTCGGTACGTACACCTTGACCTACAGTGTCAGCGGGAACAGCGTGGTCGTGGAGAGGAAGTTGACCCTGCTCCCCGGCCGCCTTAGCGCGCGGGAGTTTCCAGCCTTCGAGGAGTTCTGCGAAAAGGTGGATGCCGCCGAGCGGGAAAGTGTGATCTTTCGGCGGCGGGGTTGACCCGGATTGCCTCTTGAACAATTGTGGTGCAGGCGTCCCGTCTGCAGTCTTTTGTAGCCAAGCTCT
>Ga0315336_1006701_pt1 | contig 11594 bp, 7 predicted proteins | sample ASW5metaG_FD_204512 | JGI IMG/M metagenome (GOLD analysis project Ga0315336, IMG submission 204512) | Ammonia-oxidizing marine archaeal communities from Monterey Bay, California, United States - ASW #5 | ecosystem: Environmental > Aquatic > Marine > Intertidal zone | place: USA: California...
TGGTTGGCAACGGAAACCTTGCTGCAGACGTCCGCCGCGGCGGACGACCCCAGCAAACCCGGAAACATCCAGTTGCGGCTTTCGCACCGCTACCGGAACCCGCTGACCGCACGGTTTGCGAGCTCCGTCTCGGGTCAGCAGGCACTGAGTTTCTATTGGGAATCGATGCGGTTGATCGACTCTCGGCACCTCAACCCCTCGACCTACGCTGTACGAACGAAGCAGGCGATGACGAACCTGATATACGCCGTCGAAACACCCGCGTTTCTCGAAGCCTACCGCCTTTCGCCGTCGGAGCGCCAGGTAGAGCTGTTCCGCAACTCGATGCAGACGTTGATGGCGAAGAGTTCTCCGCGGACAGCGGGCGAAGCGCTGAACGTGCTCTACGGCACGATCGACCTCGCCGGCCGTCAGCTTGGACTGCCAGCCGCACCGGTTGTGATGGAGTTTGTGTATGGAGCAACAGAATCGCTCGACAAGTACTCCAGCTTTGTTCCGCAAGAGCCTGCCCCCCAGCCGAGTGCCGGCCTGGAAGATCATGTGGTTGGCATTGGCGTGCAAATCAAGCCGCACGACGACGGCGTGGTTGTGGTGAGTCCGTTGCGGGGTGGTCCCGCCGCGGAAGCCGGTCTGCTTCCCGGCGACCTGATTGTCAGCGTCAACGGCAGAAAATTGAGTGGAAAAAGTCTCGACTACGCAGCCGATTTGATTGGTGGTCCCGTCGGCACGCCGGTGCTGCTGGGAATCGTTCGTGACGAACAACCGGTCAGGCTCTTCACGCTCAGCCGTCGTCGCGTCGAAATTCACAGTGTCAGCCAGTCGCGGATGATCGGTGCGGACGAGAAAGTGGGCTACATCAAGCTCGACCAATTCGCCAAGAACTCGTCGCGAGAGATGGATGAAGCCTTATGGGAGCTGTATCGACAGGGCATGCAGTCCCTGGTGATCGATGTACGCGGCAATCCAGGTGGCCTGTTGACGACCGCCATCGAGTTGTCGAACAAGTTCCTGCCGTGCGGTCAGATCGTTTCGACACGAGGCCGCAATGCGAGCGACAACACGGCCGAAAACGCCACGTACGCCCGTACCTGGAAGATTCCCCTGGTCGTGCTGATCGACAACAACAGTGCCAGCGCCAGCGAAATCTTCGCTGCGGCTATTCAGGATAACGAGCGAGGTATTGTGGTTGGACGTCATTCGTATGGCAAAGGAACCGTGCAAACGCACTTTCCGCTACAAACCGTTGGTGGCAATTTGAAGCTGACGACAGCGAAATTCTACTCGCCGAACGGCCGAGTCATGGCCGGTGCGGGAGTAGAGCCGGACGTTCCGGTTGAGTTGCCGTCCGATTCAGAATCCTCGATTAGTGTTGATGTCGACATCGACGCGGCTATCGCCGTCGCCAAGACCAATCGCCTGAAAGATATGGCGACTGCCAAGGCACGATGTCACGACCCGAAACACCATGCGTTGCCTCTGTAGAGCGAAAGTCCCGGACGGCTCCCCGTGAGCGTGATCCCCAAGAAGCCCTTGCTTCCGTTCCCCACTCTCGAGTCTGCCCACCCGAGTTGGAAGCGAGGCTTCTTGCGGTCCGCCGCGGGGGGCCGTTTTGTTTCTTTGATGCGACTACGCAGCACCACACCCCAGCACGCTGATCGAACCGATTGACCTCGGCAAGCCCCATGGGGATTGAGACGGAGCCTTCCGCCGGGATGTTCTCTGTCATCCCTTTTTCTTCACCGGCTCGCGGCGGGGGTCTTCCGCGTCGTGCTGGGGATCACGCGGAGCGGACGTCTCCTCCTCCGCTGGAAGCAGATGTCCCATCTTGTCCCGCTTGGTCGCCAGATAGCCGGCGCGATGCTTTTCGGGCGGCGCAATGATCGGCACCTGTTCGACCAGCTTCAGGTCCATGCCGGGCAGTGGAAAAGCATCTGCCTTTTTGGGATTGTTCGTCAGCAACCGAACCTCCGTCAGCCCCAGGTCCTTGAGAATTTGCATGCCGACCATATAATCCCGCATGTCCGCCTTGAAGCCGAGCTTCTCGTTCGCTTCGACCGTGTCATTCCCCGCATCCTGCAGTTCGTACGCTTTCAGCTTGGCCATCAAGCCGATACCCCGCCCTTCCTGCGACAAGTAAACGACCGCACCGGTTCCCTCCTCGTGGATCATTTGCATCGCCATTTGCAATTGGTCGCCGCAATCACAACGGAGCGAACTGAGCAAATCTCCCGTAAAGCAGGAGGAATGCATACGGACCAACGGCGGCTCTGTGGCGTTCTGCAGGTCGCCCCACACAATTGCCAAAGGCTGCTGCTCTTCATGTGCGACGCTATAAGCAATCACCCGCGGTGTGCCGAACTTCTTGGTCGGCAGTGGCACTTCAACTTCCCGTTGAACCAACTGCTCGCGCGTGCGGCGGTAACGGATCAACTCCTCGATGGAGATGATCGGAATGTCGTGCTCCAAAGCGAGCTGCTGCAGTTCCTCGTAACCGGCCATCCCCTGCCCCGTGCCGCTCAAGATTTCAATCAACGCCCCGACCGGCTGCAGATCCGCCATGCGTAGCAGATCGACGGTTGCTTCGGTGTGCCCGGCGCGCCGTAGCACGCCGCCACTCTTCGCCAACAGCGGGTAGACATGTCCCGGACGAACAAAATCCGCAGCGGTGGCGTGCGGGTCTGCCAAAGCTCGCACGGTGCGGGCGCGGTTCTCCGGACTGACACCCGAACCGCTCAAGCGGTGGTCGACCTGCGTCAGAAAATGAGTCCGATTGGGAGCGGTGTTGCGGTCGGTCTCCACAATCGGCGCCAGCCGGAGCCGATCCGCCACTTCGCCCGTCAGCGGGACGCACAAGATGCCCCGACCGACGCGAAGCATGAAGTCGACCGTCTCGGCCGTCATTGTTTCGGCGGCACAGATGAAGTCCCCTTCGTTCTCGCGCTCCTCGGCATCAACGACAATCACCATCCGCCCCGCCTGCAAAGCAGCGACTGCCGCGTCGATTGCCTCTTCGCCCAACTTGCTCTCCGTCATCTTGGTGATGCTGCTTTCTACAGAAGGCCCGGGTTAAGTCTTCGTCTGGTTCGTTTGGAACTCCCGGCATTGAAACCGGGAACTTTCATTCTACGCATCGACCGGCCGACTTTCACAGTCGCCCACAGTCATAGAAACATGCTTTGCCCCCTGCGCACATGCCGTGCCTTGATCGAGTGACGGTCGATTGAGCGATAATTCTCAACCTGCGCATTGGAAATCATCTCGGAGCGATAGGTCGAGTCGGCATTCTGGGCAACAAATCTTCTTGCATAAAGAATCTTTATTTTGGGAGGCTCGATGATGCAAAAGTCGCGAGTTTTCATGATGCTCCGCGGCTTGGACCGCGATCGACTCCTCGCTGCAACCCATTTCATCTCAGTTGATTCCGCAACGCGCGCGACTTTGGTTCTTGCCACAACCCGCCCTCCGCCGGTGTGACTTTGCATGGTATTTCGAAGAAGGGGCCAGTTCATGCGAAATTCCAGGTCGTTGGTATCACTCGATTTACGAATTTCATCGCGTTCTCATACTTGGCAAGCTGCACAATTCTGCGGTTTCGCGCACTCGATTACTTAAGCGCCCAGGAACAACGTATTATCCCATAATCGCGGCCACCCGTCAAAAAAGGCTAGTCGAGGAAATGTACGTAAAAAAGTGGGACGGTTCTGAATTGCGTCCGCAGGAATCCTCTCGGTACACCCCGCTCGAACGTTTGGAATAACGACATCCGGTCTTCGGGCCGTATCGACAACGCATTCCGGTAACGCGAACCCATCCAACAGCATCTAGTGCTCGCGTCTGCGGAGGACAACAAGATTTCGTGCCCGTGTCGACTTGTGCTACTCACCCGGTGGTTTGATTGGAGTCCCGTAACGGGATTGAGTTGGCGGGAGCTAAGCGACGCCTAGTGCCACCGAAGCGGTCTCAGCCAAAGCTGGGTGGCAGTCGCTGGTGACAACTGACGAATCGCCTATAATCCGACGCATGATACATGATTTTGAAAAAGTATTGCGCCGACTGGTGGGCGTTGGCGGCGCCCAATCGCTTAGCGGAATCAACGCGCCCCTACTCTCGGAAACTCCAGGTGACGACGACACGGCCAGACTGTCGCGAGCCACGGGGGCGTTCCTAATGAGTTTGTGCGGTGGGCGAGAGGCCGTAACGGCAACGACAGCGCTCGAGGATGAAGCTGCGCAGAGCTTCTTGCTGGCCGCATTCTTGTTGCGACTTCGCGAGTGGGTTCTTGCCGAGCAGCAAGAGCTGGCCGATCGCCACAGCGGCGCGGCCCGAAAACGGCAGGAGGCGGCCGCCTGGGTGGACCGAACGGCCGAATCGTCTTGGGACATGGCGTCGCAAAAGGTCGTGTGGGGTTTCCTGTTTCCGGAAGGCGCAGCCTGTTTGGAAGATCTCGACAGAACGGTTTCCGCTCTGAGGGAACAACGCACGATTCGTGTCGTTCAACCCAACCCCCACCCGATCGCCGACCCGATCGCGGAGATTCTGTTCACATCCAACATTCTTCTGACACTGCCATCGGACCTCTCAGCGATCGACGACCTGCCGTTCTCGCGAGCGCTGTGCGATCAGATTAAGATCATTGCTGAGGAAGAGCAAACGTACTGGTTCGACCATCCTATTCCTTTGGATATCGAAACTGAATCCAACGAGATCATCTATGGGCTGAGAGGCCTGAACGAGGCGGTTGCGTTTGAAAAAGCAAAGGGACACGCCGCGCCCGATGCGCGCATGGCTTGTGTGCTCTCAGTTTCGGTCACACACACCGGATTGAAAACCGTCGCTCGGGATTATCTTCAGGAAGCATTCGCGGCGGCGCCCGACATGCCGCATCTCGATGTCTACGTGTTTTCCGAAGCAGCCACCGACCGTCTGATCGACGATGTTCTGGCTCCCGCCGTTGAGCGGTACCTTGACGCACAGGACATCGAACCGCTGCGCCGGGTGTTTGGTGTCGACGGCGAGTATGGACGCCATTACAGCTTTCTCAAAGCTGTGTCAGCTCTCTGGCACGTTTTGGTGGAAAAACGCGTTCGTGCCACGTTCAAATTCGACTTGGATCAAGTGTTCCCTCAGGAGCAACTGATAGCAGAAGGGGGCGGCAGTGCTTTTGAGCACTTTCAATCGTCACTGTGGGGCGCCCGTGGCACGGACGCCAAAGGCAGCGCCGTAGAGCTAGGAATGCTGGCCGGTGCATTGGTGAATGAAAAGGACATTGTCCACGGCTTGTTCACGCCCGATGTCACGCGACCACACAGCATACCTGCCGGGGAAGCGGTGGCATTCTTCAACCGTTTGCCAATGGCGCTTTCAACCGAAGCCGAGATGTTGACGCGCTACACAGGGCGCGGCGGGTATCCGGATGGGAAGCGCACCTGTCTCCATCGGATTCATGTCACGGGCGGCACCAACGGGATCCTGGTAGATGCATTGCGCCGCCATCGCCCGTTCACCCCCACATTCATCGGTCGCGCCGAAGATCAGGCCTATTTGTTGTCGGTTCTCTTTGCGGGTTCGGCGCATCTGCGCTACGTCCATTCAGCGGGACTTGTCATGCGTCACGACAAGGAAGCATTCGCCGGACTGGCTATCGAGTCGGCAAAGGTGGGTCGGTTCGTGGGAGACCTGGTTCGAACGCTCTATTTTTCGCATTACGTCAAATCACTGCCTTGGTCGGATGATCGGGTCAAAGAGACGATCGACCCCTTCACGGGCTGTTTTGTCTCGCACATCCCTACGACGCTAGTGGCGCTTCGCCTAACGTTGCGCGTTTGCGAGCTGTTGGCGGATGGTAATCGGGAATCTCGCGAGGAAGCGCTGGACCTAATGGAAATGGCCGCCGACCGTCTAGACCCGTTGATGGGACGATTACGCGAAACGCCGCAGACGCTGGTCGATGAGTTGGCAGAGCAGCGCTCCGGATGGAACCTTTTCTATGATATGCTCGATGCTCTGGAAAAAGGACTCGCCGAGGGTGATCGAAGCGCGCTGGACTTGCGGGATGCAGCCCTTCGCGTGGTTCGGGCCTGCCGAATCAATCCCGGCGCTGCCTGAAACGATACTCGGCCGCTGTGGTGGCGCATCGGGCAGCCAAAGTTGCGGTCACGGTGTCATTGCGAATGCAACAAACGCGGGCTGTGCAAGCAACGCGATTCACAATCCCGCAGAGAAAGCTGCGCACAAGATGAGTGCAGAGACTGTGTTCGATGCAAGAGGGCAAGAGATGTCGCTAGCCAACGATCTCGGTGAACGCGCTCGTGCGGTCGCTGCTAGCGGAAGAGAGGCGGGGCCCTCTCCGCGCACCGTAACACTTCCCTTCGCCCATCTGAACCTTCGCAGGAATCCGTTCGGTGAATTCACGACGGAAGAAACGGAGTCGCTCGCGCACGTCGACATCGACGACGTGGTGGCGAAACTTTCCCGGCCCGGCTTCACAGTGCAATTCGTCGGTAAAAAGGGGTTCGGTAAAACCACGCATCTGCTGGCCATTTGCGCGCAGTTTCCGGATGCAGGATACGTACACATCCCCGAAGGAGAGAGAGCGCCGCTTCCGACGGGGAATCCGCTGGTGATCGACGAAGCACAGCGGCTGACGTGGCGGCAACGTCGGCAGGTGTTCCGCTCGTCAATACCGCTGGTCTTGGGAACCCACGTCGATTTTCGCCGAATGCTGGTTCGCGCGGGACGAGTCGTGGAAACCTGCTCGGTCGACCGGCAGATGGATGCAGAGCGTCTCTGCGATTTACTGAATGCGCGCATCGACCGTGTCCGCCGTAACGACGGAAGAGTGCCCCAGATTCAGCTAGAAACCGCGAGTCTGCTACTGCAACAATTCGGGCCGAACGTAAGGCGGATCCTGCAGGAATTGTACGTCGCTTTTCAAAGTCTAAGCCAGGTTCAAGATGTCTAAGTGCGATATCAGCATCGACTTCGATCGTAGCAACCGAACGTATCGAGGCGGCGAAACAGTCACCGGCACGGTCGGCATCCGCGTCAACCAGGAGATCAACTGCAACGGCGTCAAACTGACACATTTTTGGAAGACCCACGGTTATGGAAATTCTGACAGCGGTGACAAACACGAAGAAATCCTGACCGAAAGTTGCCAACTGCGCGCCGGAGAAACCTTGGAGTTCTCCTTCTCAATCCTCTCCGAATGTCACCCGGTCACCTATCACGGCCATCACATCAACATCGACCACTACGTCCGGGTCGAAGTGGACGTTCCCTGGGCCTTCGACCCGAAATTGGAGGAAGAATACATTCTGCTCCCCGGCAAGCGGCCGCCGCATTTGACCGGGCGGCGGGATGAGATCGTCGAAGTCAAGAAAAAGACCGCTACCGAGATTACGAGCATCGGCGGCAAGATCGTCGTGTTCTTGATTTTCGGTCTGCTGCTCGTCGCCCTGTCGTTCGTCATGATCATGCTGGTGCCGTTGCTGGTTGTCGGCGGTTTGGGCTATTGGATCTGGAAGAAGATGATCAAAAGCCGCGTCGGCAACGTCGAATTAAAAACAGAGCATCTCATCGCCGCGCCGGGAGAACCTTGGCCGTTGGAACTGGGTTTCACGTCGCGCAAAAGCTTCAACATCAACGGCATCACCGTCAAAGTTCAAGGGCGGGAATCGGCGACGTCGGGCGGAGGCACGAACAAGACGACACAACACCATACTGTCTTCGAAGAAGTCCACACGCTGCATCCCGCGGGGCAGATTATCGGCGGCGAACCGATTCTCAAGCAGGTGCACATCGATCTGCCGGAGACCGAGGCCTTCAGTTTCGATGGGGGCGACAACGAAGTCGAGTGGTCTGCGGAGGTCCGCATCGACATGCCGCTATTTCCGGATTGGAAGGAGCGGAAGGTGTTCCAAATCGTCCCGAGGGAGTTTCTGGACGATAGCGACGGCACGACCGCGCCGAGGCAGGAACCGCACGGGACGCAGAGAGACGTTTCAGCAGTCGATGGTCGTTCGGAACGGTTTTCGGACGCGGAGGAATTCGAGGCCGATGTTTCCGATATGATGAAAACCGCCCAGGCGGATTCCGGATTGCCCAGCATCGTCGGCTTGCTCATGGAGATCGTTGACGCGGGCCAATACGGTCATGAGCAACGCGACATCGCCGCGGCTGCTAAGGGTCAAGTGTTTGACGTCACTGTGGAGATCGACCGGCTTATCTCCACTCTGGGATCGCAGGCGGGTGCGGGCTACCACAACGGCAAAACGATCACCGGCACCGTCGCCGGCACCGACCAGACAGTGCAAATCTTCACGCGCGACAGCGAGAACATCCGCATCGAGCGACTCTCCCGAGGAGACCAATGGCGCACCCCCGCCACCATCCACGCTTGGGACTCGCTTTACAAACGACTGGTGCTGATCGACGTGGAGAGCGAGGCCGGGTGAAAACCTGCGACGAATCAGGTTTTCTCGTCGCCGGTAGCAACCAACTGTTGAGCCACGCTGTTCAGCACGCTTCGCCGTGGCGAACAGGTCGATATTCGCGTCCTGGCGCGGGCGAAGATCGGCAATGTGGCGCCGCCCCCTGCTCTGGTGACTCGACGGGAGCACCTTAATGCTCGCCGATTCAAGCATGTATTCGCCGGCGAGCGTCTTGCGTTGGGAATGGAACGTCTCCTCCGATCCTGTTGCTCTCCCGCCGCAATGCGTATGATCGGGTATTGATCTCGACGGAGATCTACGTGGCAGGGCGTATTTTTCAAATGGGCGGAAGGCAATGAGCGAGAAAACCCCATCGCGCGGCGTGCCGCCGATGATTACGGTTCAGCAGCACATTCTTCAGGAGCAGAAGCGGTTCCCTGGTGCGTCGGGGGAGTTTTCCTGGTTGCTCTCTGGGATCACGATGGCGACCAAGCTGATTCAAGCCAAGGTGCGGCGGGCGGGATTGTCCGACATTCTTGGCGAGCAGGGAGCCGTGAATGTTCAGGGTGAGGTGCAACAGAAACTGGACGTCTACTCCAACGAGGTGCTCGTGCATTGTCTGAGCGCCCGTGAGAGCATCGGCGTGCTGGCGTCCGAGGAAAACGAAGAGCCGTTGCTCGTGCATCACGGATCGGAGAACGCGAATTACGCGGTTGTCTTCGATCCGCTCGATGGTTCGTCGAACATTGACGTGAACGTCAGCGTGGGGACGACGTTCTCAATTCTGCGTCGGCCGGAAGGGGTCAGCCTTGAAGAACCGGAGAAATGGGTGCTCCAACCGGGCAGCAAACAAATTGCGGCCGGCTACGTCGTTTACGGTTCGAGCACGATTCTCGTCTACAGCGTCGGCAACGGCGTTCATGGTTTCACGCTCGAACCTTCCGTCGGAGCGTACATTCTCAGCCATCCCAATTTGCGAATGCCGGAACAGGGAACGTATTACTCGGTGAACGAGGCTTATCACGACTCGTTTCCGCCGCGGTATGCCGAGTACATCGCCCGGTTACGCAGCGGCGTTTTGGGCCACAAATACGCGTCGCGGTACATCGGTTCGATGATCGCCGACTTTCATCGCACGCTCCTGAAGGGAGGGGTGTTTCTCTATCCGCCGACCGACACCAACCAAGCGGGGAAGTTGCGTCTGCTTTACGAGGCCAATCCGGTTGCTTTTCTGGCTGAACAAGCGGGCGGCACGGCGATTGACGGCACCCGGCGCGTGCTGGACATCCGGCCCGACAGCATTCATCAACGCACGCCGCTGGTCGTCGGCAGCCGCGTCGAACTGGCGGACTTCGAACGGTTCGTATCCAAGAGCGATACGGGACGACAGATACAACCTGTCTGAGCAGCGGGAGGAAACCAGCGCTGGGACTTGTGCGGAAACGAGCCGCAACCGACAAGAGTTGATTCTTAGCTACCAGGAGAAGCACATGTCCGCTGCCGGACGAACGCACGTCACTCGCGTTGCCTGTGGTTATTCGATGCTGCTCGCCTTGGTCGCTGTTGTCATTGCGGTGGGTCCCGCGTGCGTCGCGGCAAATGACAGCCCATCTGGCAAGTCGGCCACTTCGAGCAAGAACATTCGCCAGACGACCAATTCGATCGGAATGCAACTGACACTTGTCCCGGCGGGTCAATTTGATATGGGAGCTCCCAAAGGGGAAGTCGCACGCTATCCCTACGAGCGGCCGCAACATCGCGTGCAAATTTCGCAGCCGTTTTACCTAGGAACCTATGAGGTGACGCAGGCGGAGTGGGAAGCAATCATGGGATCGAATCCCAGTTCGTATGCCCCAACCGGCGATTCCAAAAAGAAGGTCGCCGACCTCGATACGAAAAGATTCCCGGTGGAGCAGATCAGTTGGAACGACGCGCTCGAATTCTGCAATCGGCTCTCGCAAAAAGACGACCTGCCCGAGTACTACGAACTCGAAAAGATTGAACGCAAGCACGACCACATCTCTTCCGCTGTGGTCACAATTCGTGGGGGAACGGGGTACCGCTTGCCGACGGAAGCCGAGTGGGAATACGCCTGCCGGGCCGGGACCGAAACGACATTCTGCTTCGGAGCGCAGCTCAACGAAAAAGATGCCAATGTCGACGGAGAATTCCCTTACGGTGCAGCCTCCAACATCGAACCTTTGGGTCGCACAACGACCGTAGGATCGTACCGGCCCAATGCCTTCGGTCTGTATGACATGCACGGTAATGTCAGCGAATGGTGCTTTGATTGGTTTCACAACAAGATTTACGGCAAACGAACGGGAACCACGGTCGATCCCGTCGTTGTCATCCTCGATGCGGACGTAACGACACCGAAAGCCTTGAAGGTCCATCGCGGCGGCAATTTCTGGCTAGACGCGGATGGAGCTCGCTCCGCCTTCCGCAACGGCAACACCCCAGAGTTCTACCTCGACGATCTCGGCCTACGAATTGCGAGGTCGGTGGAATGATAGACCTGCGGGTCCAACGCGGTCGTTCACTCGCCATGAAAACGTAGCGAGTAGAGGTCGGCATCCTTCATGACGAATCGTAGGCGGATCGGTTGACCTATAATGCCCGCAAGCTCGGTGGCTGACTTCCAACTGACCTTGCCCGCGATTTCGTCCCCGAACATTTCCACGCAGTCCTCGAGCGCCAGGCCCGGCAGCGGCTCGCCCTTTTTGTTCTGTATTTCGACGCGAATCGAACCGACGGCCGACGTGGCGTAGTTGATTTCCAAGCTCTTGCCCGCGAACGTCAACGGCCGCGTGATCAACTCCCCACCCGCGAACGGTGCTTGAATCGAAACCAACCCATCGGTGCGGAAAACATAGCGACGAATATGGCTGGTCGGCTGGCCGTTGTGGCGGCTGACCCAAATCGACATCTCACGTGGACCAGTCGGGTGTAATCCCCGCAGCGCAAAATTTGACCGGGAAACCCAATTCTCGGCCCCCGGTCCGGGCCGGACCAGCGCTTCTTGGAACAAACGGTCGTACTGTGTGCCGCCGCGCGTGGTCAGCATCACGGTGTCCGCACAGTCGCCGATCAACCATTGCAGAGGATCGACGCGCTCGATCGGTGGCGGCGTCAGCTTGGCAGCGATCGCTTGCTCGCGGG
>Ga0315336_1006702_pt1 | contig 11589 bp, 9 predicted proteins | sample ASW5metaG_FD_204512 | JGI IMG/M metagenome (GOLD analysis project Ga0315336, IMG submission 204512) | Ammonia-oxidizing marine archaeal communities from Monterey Bay, California, United States - ASW #5 | ecosystem: Environmental > Aquatic > Marine > Intertidal zone | place: USA: California...
AAGCGAACACGCACTCGGCGCTGAAAACTTCAGGGATATGGTTTTAATAGCGGGATGTGGCGCAGTTTGGTAGCGCACCTGACTGGGGGTCAGGGGGTCGCTGGTTCAAATCCAGTCATCCCGACCATTTTTACTATAGATAATGGCCAATCTGATGATTGGCCTTTTGTTTTTCTCCCATTTGACAGCTTAAGTGACAGCTTATGACTATCAATTGGCCGCCAGTGCGGCATCCATGTGGCGCGCCGCGTCTTCTTTGAGGCTGGCAAGGACATGGCTGTAGGTGTTCAGTGTCATGGTTACGTCAGAGTGGCCGAGTAACTCCATCACGGTTCTCGGGTTCACACCTTGCAACAACAGCAAAGTGGCAGCAGTGTGTCGGAGATCGTGAATTCGGATTTTGGGTAAATTGGCCGATTCCAGGAGCCGGTGAAACTGTTTGCGCACGTTTGCCCGATCCAACGGCTTACCATTCCGATTCGTGAAGACGAGATTCTCTTCAGACCACCGGGACCCTGCGGCCAATCGTTGTTCGAGTTGACGGACTCGGTGGCTGGTAAGGGTGGATATTGCAATGTTTGGGAGAGAGAGGGTTCGGTAGGCACGGGCTGTCTTGAGTTCCCCGAATACGACACCCCCTTTAGCACGCTGAAGAGTACGGTGAATGTGGAGCTGTCCCTGTTGCAGATCAACGTCAGACCATCGAAGTCCGAGCGCTTCGCCAAGACGTAAACCGAGCGAGAGAGCAATCGTAAAGAGACACCCGAGTCGGTGAATGGTGCAGTGCTTGAGTAGTCGTTGTGCTTGTTTGGGATCGAGTGGTGTTATTTCCCGTGTGACCACGCGAGGTGGGATTGCTAATGCAGCGGCATTGCGGACTACTAGATTCCACCTCAGCGCTTGATTGAGGGCCGTCCTCAACACTACCCGTGCATACTGGCACGTTCGAGGGGATGCCCATGCGCAGTCCGCCATTGCGGTGATGCATCACAATGGTCAGGGCGTTCAACAGGATGATGTACGCGCTTATATGTGGATCCTTCTTGCTATACCTCTATTGTCGGGTGGTGACTTAGAGCATGCTGTCCAAGTCCGCGACATAGTAGAGGATCGGTTAACGGCGAGCCAACAAGCCGAAGCCAGACGTATGGCGCGTGATTGGGCAAGTGCGAATCGTTAGGCCTAACCCTTCACGTTGAACCCTCCACCAGTCAGCGGTAGAATCGAGTTCTCCAGCAACATCGTCGGCGGCGTTCGAGGAATCCTATGACCGGTCGCCACACACGTCACATCGTTCTTACCGTTCTCGCCATTGCGGTGCTGAGTGCGCCGGTCTATGCGCACTCCGTGCAATTATCAATACGGGGAAGGCTGCAGGCCCATGATTTAACACCACAGCAGGTCGAAAAGCTGGAGGCCGCCGAAAGCCTCCTGCGGTTCCCTGGGCCAGATGGTCAGCCACCGCTGCTGGCCTATCTGGTAAAGGCGGCGGAGTCAGGGGATCTTCCGACCCAGCTTGCCCTCGCCAATTATTATTTTCAGTCTTCTCGTTTGGCGAGCCAATCCCCAGATGAAGCTGCTTTGCACAATGCGGAGGTTCTACGGTGGACGCGGATGGCGGCGGAGCAGGGGCATGCTGAATCAATGGAACAATTGGCTACGTGGTACCAGTCTGGTCGGGTTGCTCCGAATGACCCGGCGGAGTCATTCCGGTGGGCAAGGTTGTACGTCAACGCCTTGACTAAAGCTTTGGATGAAGCTGATGAAGAAGACGTCTTTATCTCCAAATATAAGCTGCAGGTTGGTTGGGGTGGGTTGGTTCGTGGTTGGGAAGAGGGACACTACCCACCACCAGAAGATGCCGAGGGTCGCTCCCGGTTTGGAAGACATTACGAGGGGAAGGATGAACCGGAAGCGGCGCGCTGGTTTCGGCTGGCAGCAGACCAAGGCCATGTTCTAGCGCAGTTCCAGCTTGCAGGGAAGTACGCCCGGGGCGAAGGTGTCCCACAGGATGATGTGCTGGCGCACATGTGGGCGAATCTCGCGGGCTCGCGGGCTGACGAAGATGCTCGCGTAACTTTGGTTGGGGGTGATGAGGCTGGCCTCCGGGACACCGCGATACGACTTCGCGACCTGCTCGAGGTGGGAATGACTCCAGCTCAACGTGCCGACGCCCAACGTCTTGCCCGCGAGTGGGATGCCGCGCACCCGCGCGAGCCGTAACTCTCCGCATTGAACCCTCCACCAGTCAGCGGTAGAATCGAGTCCTCCAGTAACATCGTCGGCGGCGGTAGAGGACAGCTATGACCGATGTTCATTCCAAGACCTGCGGCAGTTGTGGCGCTAGGGTGCGTCGTACGGATGCCAAGTACTGCAATGCGTGTGGAGAGCCAGTTTCTTCAGGCGAGTCATCGGAGAGATCACCAGCCAAGGAAGTCAACAAGACGAGTCGCTGGAGGACGTGGCGGCAAAAGTGTTCAAGCTGGATGTCGCGTCTAAGTTATCAGGACGTAAAGCCGTACCTTTTAATGCTGTTTGCGGCGATGTTGCTCGTGGCCGTGTATTACGTCGTATCGCCGTATCAAAACTGCCAACGTGTTGAAATGGAGGATGACTGGTTGTATGAGATATCACGAAGGAGAGGGTCTGAAGACCCAGTAACCACGAACTTATTGGGTCGCTATCTTGAATACCGTGATTACACCGACCCTTACAATAAAAATCATTGGGCGAAGACTTGTATGGAAGAAACCTCTTGGTGAGGTAGGTCGGTGATCGTCAGAGTAGCGCTATGACCGACGCTAAGCACACGCCGACACCCACGCACTGCATCAGTTGTGGGGCTGAGGTGCCTGACCACGCCAAGTTCTGCCAAGCGTGTGGCGCAAGTGTCTACCGACCTGAGACTGAGGCCCAGCCACCTGAACCAGCACCAGCCGAGGCTCCTGTTCCGGAGGCGAGGACTAGCCCGGCCGGCGCAGTTACACCTGAGCCACCTGAACCGGTGTCTACAGTTTCTGAACCAGCCGGCATTAAATCGCTCTTCTATGTTGGTGTGGTCCTTGTTTTTGCTGTTCTTGGCGGGGCAGTCGGCCGAGAGGTCTATCAGTCCTATGCCGACCGGGATGTCGAGCGGGCAAAGGAAGAGTTTACAACGCAGACTTTCGGGGACATGGTGGACCGAGCTGTCAGCAACAGCCCGGACGCGAATCTTTCAGACGCTCTGACAGAAGAAGGTCGCAGGATGATGGAGCGAATGGCAACTGACCCAGAGTCTTCTGTCACGACCAAAGAAGTCCAGACAGCGAGTGCATTCTTGGGATACTACTTTCGGCACACAAGAGGCACCGCACGCTACTGTGAAGGCCTGTCGGTCAACGTGGACGAGTTCGTTGCCGAGTTTACCGAGCAGCACTCGGCCGAAATTGAGAAGGCCTCAGCCAGCTTAACGAGGCACGGCATGAACCCTGAGACGTTGTGGCAGGTCGTGCGCTCGAGAGTTCCTGATCTAGTCGCGCAGGAGTTTGAAGACAATATCGAGAAGCTAGGCATGTCCTCTCCAAGAGAGCTGTGTGCAGCATACAACGCAAATGCAGAACCCCTTGTTGCCGGGATGCACTTCTCGTTGGCTGCGCCCCCAACGCATAAGCTCCTGATGAGTGGTCCTGGCTAACCTGTTGAAGCCCACCGCAATACGCTTCGCATTGAACCCTCCACCAGTCAGCGGTAGAATCGAGCTCTCCAGTAATATCGTCGGCGTTAGAGGAATCCTATGACCGGTCGCCACACACGGCTCATCGTTCTTACCGTTCTCGCCACTGTGGTACTGAGTATGGCTTCGTGCGCGTCGCAAGATCCGCTGCCGCAGGAACCGCCGCCACAGGAACCGTCGCCGCAGGAACCGTCGCCGCAGGAACCGTCGCATGAGGAAATCGAAAACCTAGGAATCGATGATCTGCGCGCACAGGCGGAGCAGGGTAACGCCTTGGCACAGTCATACCTAGGGCTGAGATACGAGTCTGGCCTAGGCGTTGTGAAGAATGAAACCGAAGCGGTGCGCTGGTATGTGCTGGCGGCTGACCAAGGCGAGGGTGTAGCCAAGGACATAGTTGAGGCTTTAGCTAAGCGAGGCAATCAGGATGCGCTGAAATGGATTTTCCAGGCTGCTAAACGAGGTGATGTCAAGGCCCAGTACTCACTCGGGGTCTTTTATGCTTTCGGTAGCAGTGCTCCGCAGAACTTCGCCGAGGCCTACCACTGGCTTCTGTTGGCGGCGGAGCAAGGCTATGTTCCAGCCCAGTTCTCCCTTGGCCGTCTTTACGAAGGGGCAGAGGGGAACCAAGTAGATGCCCACGCGTGGTTCAACATCGCGTCGGCACGAGAGACCTCTGACGATCAAACTGTCCTCCGTGATGATGGGGTTGCTGTCACTAGGGATGAGACAGAACACAATGCGTGGATCGACTCGATAGGGGGAAGTCGGTACGCCAGTATAGATGTAAGCCGTCTTGAACTGTTTACTAGCGGAGCGCTCACTCCGGCCGAGCCCGTCTACGTTTACTCAAGCACCATGCGCGATAGGGTTGCGAGAGACATGACCCCGAATCAAATCGCCGAAGCCGAACGCCTCGCTCTTGCGTGGGAATCTAGGCAACGACAACCATCGGAGCCGTAAGCCCTCGCGTTGAACCCTCCACCAGCTGGCCCACGGGATTAGGCGGCCGCAGCCTCGTATAAATACTTCTGGAACCCGATGAAGACCTCGCGGATTTGGGCCATCTCCCCAAGCATGGGCTTCGCGTCGTGTGGGGTCTGGTACTTCAGGGTAATCAGGTCAGGCAGCTTGGCCTCGTCGAGTTCGCCCACGCCGACTCTGACATACTGGTCCAGGACGAACTGTAGGAATTCCTGCTCCTTGTCCCCATAAAACGAGAAGATCCGACCCCGGTGGGTGGCGACTCGTTCTTTTCGCGTCACCACTGGTGCGGTGAACTTCACATACGCCAGCACATCGTAGAGGTCGCTCTTCTCGGCGTTGACCATCCGGGCGAGGTCCGCCAGCTGTTCGTTGCCGTAGCCTTTGTCATGGAGGCCGTCGAGCAACTTCTTCCGCGTGCTCGGCGTACTCCAGAGTGTGCGAAGTTGGTCCTCATCCTCGAACAGCGCAGGGAGGTCGCCATACAGCTGCTCAAGAAACTGCGCCGACGACATCGGCGTCCCGTCGGGATTCCAGTAACTGGTTGACATCATGTGCTGGATCGTCCGGTCCTTGCCGTCAGCGAGCTTGACCGTGATCATTTTGCGTGGCGGGTCGGGTTCGGGGCCCGGCCCAGGTCCCGGACCCGGCTCAGGGTCGGGGCCCGGCGGCTTCGGTGATGGCTGTTCTGGTTCCACCGGTTCGCCATCCCACTCCGGATCGCTGAAGTGCTCGTAGGCCTTCACGAAGTCATAGATCGTGAAGTAGTCCTTGCCGTCGAAGAGCCGGGTGCCGCGCCCAATAATCTGCTTGAACTCGATCATCTCCTTAATCGGTCGCATCAACACGATGTTACGGATGTTCCTTGCGTCCACACCGGTCGAGAGTTTCCGCGACGTGGTCAGAATCGTGGGGATGGTCTTCTCGTTGTCCTGGAACGTTCGCAGGTGCTTCTCGCCGATCTCACCATCGTTGGCGGTCACGCGGGTACAGTAATCCGGATGCTCGCTGTTCTTAATTTGGTTGATGAGGTCGCGAACCGCGAGGGCATGGTTCTGCGTGGCGCAGAAGACCAGCGTCTTTTGGGACTGGTCGATCTGTTCCATGAAGATCTCCACGCGCTTTTGCTCACGTTCCCGAATCTGGATGACCCTATTGAAGTCGTCTTCCCCGTAGCGCTTGCCTTCCTCGACCTCACCCTCGACCACGTCATCGTCCTGGGTGTAGACGTAGTCGTCGAGCGTGGTCTGGATCTCCATGACCTTGAAGGGGGTGAGATAGCCGTCGTTGATCCCCTCCTTGAGCGAGTAGGTGTACACCGGGTCGCCGAAGTAGTTGTAGGTGTCAGCGTTGGTATTGCGTCGTGGGGTGGCGGTCATACCCAACTGCACGGCCGGCGAGAAATACTCCAGGATGCCTCGCCAATTGCTCTCATCCTTCGCACCGCCCCGATGGCATTCGTCGATCACGACGAGGTCGAAGAAGTCCGGCGGGTAGTCACCAAAGCTCGGCTTGGGATTGCCTGCCTCGTCATGGCCGGTCATGAAGGTCTGGAAAATCGTGAAGAAGATACTGCCGTTCTTGGGCACCCGTCCCTTGCTGCGGATTACCGACGGGTCGATACGGACCAGGGCGTCTTCGGGGAAGGCACCGAAGGCGTTGAAGGCCTGGTCCGCGAGGATATTGCGGTCGGCGAGGAACAGCACTCTCGGGCGACGCGTCGGCTCCTCGCCCTCGCCGATCCCCTTGCGCCAGTCGGCCAGATTCCAGCGGCTGTGAAAGAGCTTCCAGGCGACCTCGAAGGCGACAGAGGTCTTTCCCGTGCCCGTGGCCAGGGTGAGGAGGATACGGTCCCGGCCTTTCGCGATTGCGTCCAGGATCTGCATGATCGCATTGTGCTTGAAGTATCGAGGGGTCCATTGCCCGCCGTTGTAGTTAAACGGGACCGCTGAAAAGCGCTCCCGCCAGGAACTTTCTTGCGCTTCACTGTCACCGTACACCGCGTCCCAGAGTTCGTCGGGCGTCGGGTAGTGGTCGATATACCCCTCGGTTCCGCTCGTCATCTCGACGTGATAGATTCCGCGCCCGTTGGTTGAATAGGCGAAAGGCGTCTGCAGTTTCTGGGCATACTGCTTCGCCTGCCCGAGACCCTCGGTGTCAGCGAGGCTCTCCCGCTTGGCCTCGATGACAGCGAGTTTCTGGTTCTTGTAGGTCAGGACGTAGTCGGCGATATCTTCCTTGGCTCGCTTGCCGGCGCCCAAAATGCGGCCTGGCGCGATTACTTCACGTCGCACACGACTGCCGGGGGTAACGCCCCAGCCCGCGTTCTTCAGGGCCGGGTCGATCAACTCGGCGCGGGTGTCGGCTTCGTTCCGGTCACTCATACGCCCGCCTCCGCGAGTGTGCGGTCGGCTGTCTGCTGGTCTGCCGTCAGTTCGCCCGTAAAGGCTTTCTGGAAAAAGGATCGTTTAACTTCCGTGTATTCACTTAATCGACTCTTCAAGAGAGAAGTCAGAGAACGGATTCTTTCTTTAAAGCTATCAATCTCCTTCGCAATCTTGTTCTGGTATTCAACCGAAGGTTTAACAAATGAAAAATTAAGTATTTGGCGCCCACTAATATGGGGAACACCTATGCCGGTTTGTGTTCCAAGAATGTACTTAATAAAACTCCTACTACCTATCAAATGAAAGAGAAACCGTGAATCAAGATTGGGACGGCACCTCAACCTAGCAACTCGCTGCACGAGTAGACATGGAAGGTCCTTCTCAAAAACATAGGCGCGTTTCAAGCCAGCAGCTACCCAGGGCCGGTCCATCGCAAGAACAACGTCGTGAGCACTTAGTTCAAATTCGGAATAAGCGGAAATGTCGTCCGCAGGCCACTTCTTTACTCCCTCCCAGCGAAATCCACCTTGAATGATATTGTCTCCACGAAGAAGACGAATTCCGTTTTCGTCATCCGTGTATTGCTTACTTTTAAAAGCAACACCAGCAAGTAAATCAATTTCATCACCCAAAATGGTTTGAGTGGAGTTTTCACTGCCATTTAGAACTTTGGCGCAGTAACTCTCAAACAATTCCTTTGCATTGGCGAGGTTCTGCTCGGCGTGCGCGGTCGCTGTCGCAATTGCCGCGAACGCCTCGTCGAGGAGCGCCACGATCCGCTCCTGCTCGGGGAGGGGAGGAAGGGGGAGCAAGAGCGCCTTAACAAAATCGCCCGTTACCCCTTGCACAGTCATGCCCTTTCCAGCACTAACTACTTGTGATGCAATACTCCTGAACCAATAAAACAGGTATCTCGGTATAACTAGTCGGTCACGTTTTGGCACAATGCCACGAAGATCCTGATTAATAGCTGTGTCCTCAGCGAGAAGACATACTTTGCCGAGCCCCACTCGAGTCGCAATGACTACATTTCCTCCAGGAATCACATTGGTAGCACTTTCTGCAACAGCAGCCTCGGTAACTGCTAGGTTGGTTCTAGAGATCAGGTCTGTGTTCATGTCCCGGACTGTCGCCCACGGGATCGAACCAGAGTAATATTCGCTTTTTTTCTTTGAAGGTGTTCCACCGCCCGTAATGTTACATACGGTTCCGAGACGAACTTCTTTCCACCCCTTTCTCACAACAACTCCCGTATCCCGGCCAGCACCTTGGCGGCTTCGTTCCGGTCACTCATACGCCAGCCTCCGCGAGTGTGCGGTTCGCGGTCTTGGTGTGCGCGGTCAGTTCACCGGTGAAGGCTTTGTGGAGGAGGGATTGTTTGAGGGTGGAGAGACACTCTAACTTTCGAGAAAGAAGGGACTTTGCATTGCCGAGTTGCCTTGCTAATGCTGTGCAGCTATTCACGACTTTCCATTGGGTTTTGTTCGGTGGCAAGGGTAGCCTGATTTTCTTGAGCCGCGAAAGAGCCAATTTTGGTTGCGCGGCTGTTCTAGTTTGCTCTTCTGCCTGTGCCTGAAATAACCGGGATTTCGTGTACCAGTACACGTAGCAGTTGGATGCAGACTCACTTAAGACCAAGCGACAGGCATTCTCGGTCAGGTTTGCTCCGTCGAGATCATCAGGCACAATCCCAGTCTTACCGATGGTACCCGCGATACTTATGTAGAGGTCCTCTTTCGTGATGACAAAGCGGCTAATTGACTCGTAGATACTTTGTTCGATGTATCGAACTGAGTTGACGTTTACTGACCCATCATCTGTAAAGTCGGCGACTGAAATATAGGGGTATGGGGTGGGTTCCAATTTCAGTTTGTAGCCCTTAGGTACTCTCTTGCCACTCCTGACCTTGGCTATTTCGTCAATTGAAACGCAAGCATGCTCAGTTTCTAGAGCGGTGAAAAGACGCGAGAGCTGACTCTCAAACAACTCCTGCGCATTGGCGAGGTTCTGCTCGGCATAGGCGGTCGCTGTCGCAATTGCCGCGCACGCCTCGTCGAGAATCGCCACGATCCGCTTCTGCTCGGGGATGGGGGGAAGGGGAACTTCGACACTACGTACCAAATCAATATTAAGGTTCCGGACGGTCGAACCCACCGCCCGATCATTGAATTGCCGATACGCGGCTTTGGAACCCAGGAAGTAGTAGAGATAGTCCAACGTAAATAAACCGGATTTGTCAGACAAAACAAGCCAACCGTCATGGATGCAACCAGACGTCTTCATTATGTAGGGGCGTCCAAAGCTCATAGAGTTTGAAAGCAGCAAATCACCCTCGTGGACCATGCGCGATCGACGAACACCTTCTGGTTTTATCTTCTGTTTTGTCTTGTAAATGTATTTTGTACTTGCGCTCGCATCGCCAATTTTGATCCAGTTAATACCAGTTGGTTCGTCTGTAATAAATGCTTTAATTGGGCGCGGTGAACCTCCTCTGGCGATACCACAAAGATCGCCAAGCGTTCTGCCTTTCCACCCCTCTCTCACAGCAACTCCCGTATCCCGGCCAGCACCTTGGCGGCTTCGGCATCGAGCGCTGCAATCTCGTCGAGAATCTCTTCGGGCGACCGCAACGGCGCGTCTTCCGGTGCATTCGGATTCTTAACGGAAAGATCGAAACTGTCCTGATCAACATCACTCGTGTTGGTCGTCCAGGAGTGGTCACTATCAACAAAGGTCTTCTGGAGGGTGACGAACTCGGCGAGGTCCTCGTCGTTCAGCGGATTCGTCTTCCCGAGATTGCGCCCCGGGTCGAGCTGATAGAACCAGGTCTTCTGCGTCGGGACGCCCTTCTCGAAGAAGAGCACCACCGTCTTCACACCGGCCCCCAAGAACGTGCCGCCCGGGCAGTCGAGGACGGTGTGGAGGTTGCAGCTCTCCAGCAGTTCCTGGCGCAGCGCCTTCGAGGCATTATCCGCGTTCGAGAGAAACGTGTTCTTGATGACGATTCCCGCCCGCCCACCGGCTTTCAGCCGCTTGATGAAGTGCTGCAGGAAGAGGAACGCGGTCTCACCGGTCTTCACCGGGAAGTTCTGCTGCACCTCTTTGCGTTCCTTCCCACCGAAGGGAGGATTCGCCAGGATGATGTCAAAGCGGTCCGACTCCTGAATGTCGGCGAGGTTCTCGCCCAATGTGTTGATATGCACAATATTCGGCGCGTCGATGCCGTGCAGAATCAGATTCATGATCCCGATGATGTAGGCCAGCGATTTTTTCTCTTTGCCAAAGAAGGTGTTCTTATGGAGTCGTGTGAGCTGCGCGGTCGTGAGTTTCTTGGTGCCGTGGCGGAGGTAGACGTAGGACTCACACAAGAACCCGGCAGACCCGCACGCCGGGTCATAAATCGTTTCGCCAAGCGTGGGGTTGATGACCTGCACCATGGCGCGGATAAGCGGCCGGGGGGTGTAGTACTCGCCGCCGTTGCGCCCGGCGTTACCCATGTTCCGAATCTTGGCTTCGTAGAGGTGACTGAGCTCGTCTTTCTCGTGCTGAGAGCGGAAGCGGAGGCCATCGACGAGTTCCAGGGCGTCACGGAGTGAATAGCCGCTGCGGAACTTGCTCTCGATCTCGTCGAAGACCGCTCCGACCTTGTATTCGATGGTATCGGGGCTGCTTGCACGCTCTGTGAACCCCTTGAGGTAGGGGAAGAGGTCGTCATCCACAAACGCGATGAGGTCGTCGCCGGTCATCGCCGTGTCGTGGTCAACGCCGCCGTCGGCGGTCTTCGGGGCCGCCCACTTCGACCAGCGGTGGGCTTCGTCGATCAGGTAGGTGTAAGACTTCCCGACGAGCTCGGCTTCCATCGCCCGTTCCTGCTCCAGGTCATCGAGGTATTTCAGGAAGAGCAGCCAGGAGGTCTGCTCGGTGTAATCGAGCTCGGAACTACAGCCATCTTCCTTCCAGAGAACATCGTCAATGTTCTTGAAGGTCTGCTCGAACGTGGTCGGCTGGGCGGCCGGAGACGCCGACCGTGCAGACGTCTTCGTCTTGCGTCTGGAGTTGCTCCCCATAGAAGGTTAAATTCTACCGCCAAACGTCGGTGCGACCAGCCGTTACTTGAAGATTTCGGCTGTGCGACTGGTCGAAGCGTTGGAGCGACTGGAGGCGTCAGCGGAACCGTCTAGTGATGAGGATGGCTCACTTCATATCACTGAGCATCATGGGTCAGGTCCGACTGCGCCGAGTTCGCACGCTGGTCTGACAGCTTAAGTGACAGCTTAACGAGTGGACGCCAGTGGATATTGCGGACAATATTGGAATTTGAATCGTCGAATCTCTAAGGAACACAGTTCGGCGGACGTATCCGGACGGGAGTCTATCGAACTGGGGGTCAGGGGGTCGCTGGTTCAAATCCAGTCATCCCGACCAAGTCTGGAAGGGCTAAGGTGGTTTTCCGCTCTGGCCCTTTTCCTTTATGGTTTGATGAATCGTCGCCAAGATAGGGCCAGG
>Ga0315336_1006703_pt1 | contig 11589 bp, 6 predicted proteins | sample ASW5metaG_FD_204512 | JGI IMG/M metagenome (GOLD analysis project Ga0315336, IMG submission 204512) | Ammonia-oxidizing marine archaeal communities from Monterey Bay, California, United States - ASW #5 | ecosystem: Environmental > Aquatic > Marine > Intertidal zone | place: USA: California...
CCGCCGGCGTCGGTGTAAAAGGGCAAGGGCGTGAACAAGTCATTGGGGTCGCTGGAGGTCTCGGCTTCTCTGAGCCGCGCCAGGCCAGCCGAAGTGTGACTGGTCCAGGTGAGCGCGCCTCCCAGCAGTGGTTCGGACAGTCCGTACAAGTCCGCCCGCGGTAGCCACTCGGTGTTGTATTCAAAATCGTTCAGCCGAACGCGTCCCAGGGCTGTCCAGGACCAGTTGTCGATGTCCTGTTTCAGATACAACAGCGTTTCGTTGTCCTTGGCCTCGTCAAATTCCTCTTCGTGATACTGTTCCAGGTAGTTGCGGTCCGACAGGTAGCCGATTTCTCCAAACAACTCGACGTTCAACGGAAGATTCTGGCGATGTTCGAGTCGGGCTCGGCCACGGTTGCTGGTTTCGGGCTGGAGATCACGACGGTCGAGTCCCAGGTTGTCCTGTCCGGTGTCGTGCAGGTAGTACATCAGGCCCGTGCCGGTGTGCGTTCCCGGCAAGCCCCACAGATCATTGCCCTGGTAGCGACCGCTGGTACCCACGCCTGGGCCGCGTTTGCTCAAGTAGTCCGCATCCAGATTCCACTCAATGTTCCGTGGGAGATTGAGTCCCAGGAGTTTTGAAAGGTCCCAGGTGGTTTTGACCTGGGTACCATACACGCTGTCTCTCGACGCCGACGCGCGACGCAACGGGATATTGGGATCATCGGCCGGCATGCTCAGGTGCGGTGTGAGCAGAACCGGAGTGTCTTCCACCAGGAATCGATTGTTGAGACTCGTGATCCAGGGCACCGTGTTCTCGACCACTGCTCCTGTTTGAGGGTCCACTGTCGGTTGCTGGACTCCGATCCATGGATTGGTTGAGCGGTATTCCAAGAAGACATCCGAAGCCTGAAGTCGGTATCCGGGCTTGCCGAATTGACTGGCCGAGGTCCATGCGTTCTGAGCGTGAAAGGACTTCTGCGAGAGTTGTCGGATACGCTCCGCTCGAATTCTGAGCTTGGTCTGCAGCTGGGGTACGAAGGACTTCAATTCCGCGTTGAGCATCAACGAGCGGTCTTCACGCGCGTCGTAGAATGCCCGCGATGCACGCAGCTGGTTGTCGCCCTGGCGAATGACGATGTTGCCTTCCATGTAGACCTGAAACGGAGTGTCTCGTGTCTGCAGCGTCTCGGACTGAAATTCCTCCCGGTTCCCCGTGCGGGTCCAGATCACCATCCGGTCCGCCGACAGGTCGACCGTGCCGATTTCCTCGATGCCGTCGATCAGCAGATTGACGCCACCTTTGATCACCCAGATTTGTTCCGGCGGCGTTGTCTGCTTGGATTCCTGGCTTTCCAGAAAGAAGTGCGTGGCGTCCCGTGGGAAAATTCGAATGCGTCGCAGTTCCGCCGACGCGCTGCGGTCAGGCATGGGCTGCATGGACGGTCCCGACTGCTCGGGCGTGCGGGTGACGGCCAGTTGCGTGGGCTGCAGTGCCTGTCGGCTGGACAGTCGACGTCGCCGCATGGCTCGAGCAAACAAAGGGTCATGGGATCCGTCGACACGCGCAACTTGCCGGACTCGGTATTCGATACCCGCTCGGGTGTGCACATTGATCAGCATCAGTGGTTCATTGATCGTACGGCCCGCGCGATCCAGACGCACTTCATCTTCAAGGTACACGGTCAATTGGTCCGTCGGACCGCCGGCCAGCGCACGGATGGTGGCGTTTGTCGACGAGCGGGAGTTGTTGTGCCAGATCACCATCTGACGGGCGGTGAGAATCGATGTTCCGTCGTCGATTCGGCAGTGGCCGCGGAGTAACAACACGCGTTCCCCGTCAGCATTCCAGTCTTCACCAAAATCGGCTTGCACCCGGATCAGCGCATTGCTCGGACGGTCCGCTGTATCCTCGGCCGCGCGCGCGGACCCGCCGGAGATCGCCAGGACGATCGCTGCGCCCAGGACAACGCCAAGTGTCGTCGTGGTGGGTGAGATGAGTTGGGTCGTGGTCCCCGACACGGGGGCTCCCGATCGGTCAAGCTGGGATGAACGCGGGACAAACTCGATACGGGTCTGAGGATTCCGGCGTTCGACAGGGGGCGGGATTATAGGCGGGGCTGCCAAACAGTGTCAATAAGTGCTCGCGACCGGCGAAAGGAAAACCAGATAGGACACAACGTGTTTGATATAAACACGTTGTGTCTATGTGTTTGGTGGCGTGTTTTTGCGGGGGGTGCCGCTGAGACCGGCTGTGGCCAGCAGTGCGATCAGAGGTGTGACCGGGCCGCGGAATCGCGTGTTGGACCAGTAGACGCAATGCAACAGGCACAGACTGGCGATGATGGTTGCCACCGCCAGCCAGCGAATCCGGCTGGCGGAGCGAATGCGGCAGACGCCGGCCACCGCCAGCAAGAACATCAGTCCGTAGAATCCCGCCACGCATCCCAGAATCGGCCGCGGAACGCCGTCTGCCGTCGAACCGACTGGCCACAGATTCCAGAACCTGCGAAACCGCAACCACATGGCCTGACGAAACGACCGCGGGTGCTCGCGGATCCAATGGAAGGCCCGGCGATACATCCACTGGTCGCGATCGACTTCGTTGTCTGGCACGGCATCGACGGCCAGTTGCCGGTCGAGTTCCGTTTGCCAGGCATCCAGACTCTTCCGACCCCATACGGCACCCCACGGCCGCTGGACCACGGCGTCGATGAATCGGGGGTTGTTGCCCAGCAGCAGAGTGTAGCCACCGTGAGTCGTGGTGACGACCGGTGCTCCGAGCGTCATCACGTTGCGGGTCAACCAGGGAGTGACGGTCAATGCCAGGCCGGCCACAGTGAACCAGGGGGCGGACTTCAGCCGGGCCGGCCAGGACGACCGCGACATGGACGTCAGCCACTCGGTGCCACACAGAATGATGGCGACAATCCAGAATGATGGTCGGCAGAGAACGGCCAGGCCGAGCATCACGCCGGTCAGCATTCGGGTCTTTGCATCGGTTCGCCGAGAAAAACTCAACGCCGTGGCCGCGCACAACAGAAACGTGGCGAGCGTTTCCGTCATGGGCCAGGCCGTATAGCGAACCAACAGCGGGTCGACGCACACCCAGGCCGCCGCGCACCAGGCCATCCGCTGGAATCCCAGTTGTCGGGAGATAACCCAAGTCAAAACGACGGTCAGCGTACCCAGCGTGATGTGCAACACGGCCACGGCGACGGCCGCGGGGAGGATCGTTGTGAGACCTGCCAGTGCGATGGGTAACAGGGGAGGTCGAAACGCCGTGGGCCGCAGTGTGTGCGGATTGACATAGCCCGCTCCGGAACGCAGTTGTTCGGCCAGTGCCAGATAGGCGTCGCGGTCATCTGTCAGCGAGGGGGACCAGGTTCCGACCGCGATCAGGCGGATCACGGCACTCGCGGCCACCAGCAGCAGGAGTGCTCGATGTCTCAAAACAAAACCGTACACACCGTAAGTCCTGAAAAGTTTCATGTTGTGCCAGATTGCAACCGCCGCCGAGAACTATGCGAATTCGACCGAATGTTCGGTGCCGTCCATGGTGACCAGATCGCCCGATCGCAACTTGCGTCCGCGGCGTGTCTCGGTGCAGCCGTTGACTTGTATGTCGCCTCCTTGAATCAAGCATTTGGCATGGCCGCCGGTCTGCACCAGTCCCATACGCTTCAGAAAGTGATCCAGGCGGATCCAGGGTTCATCGGCTGCCGGTTGTGCGGTTTGGCCGCTGTCGGGAGCACCCGGGTCTGGGGTACTCGGGTCTGCGGCTGCCTGCGACAGGCCGCGGCCTGTCAACAGGTAGATAGCGAATGTTCCCAGCCAGTGAGCTGTTTCGTAGTGCCGGTCATTGACCTGATCCAGTCCGGCATGGGCGTGGACCGCAGCGACGCCGCGCAGTTGGTCGCACCGGCTGTCGTCGGTTGCCAGTGCCGACAGGATGCCCTCCAGCATCCAGGCTCGGCTCAGATTCAGGCCATCCAGGTGGGCGAGTTGTCCGTCCGTCCGGGTTTTCGGTTGCACGGGCGGCAGTTTCGCGTCGGCCAGGCCCGGCAGGAAGGCGTCGAGCCATGCGGAGAACGCGTCCGGCGGCAGCAGGCGGCGCATCAGATCGGCTTCCGCCAGGCAGGGAGACAGAAAATCATGTCCGGATGGCTCGTAGTCCAACGGTCCCCGGCAATCATCTCGAAAAAAGGTCAGGCTGCGTTCCCGCAGAAGTTCCGCGAAGACATCGTTGTTCGACGTGATGGCCCAATCGTATGCAAGCGACAATCCGAATGCGGTTTGTGAGTGGACACCCGAACGCACGGGATGGCTCAGTCGGGGCAGCCATTCGCTGAACCGGGTCATGGCCAGATCTTCCAGTGGACGCAGCGCGTCGCTCCACCGCTTGGCATCGGCGTCGATCGTGGCATACTCACGCAGCTCGCCGCCCAGTTGCAACAGCCAGGCGAGTCCGTACGGCCGCTCGAATCCCCGGCGTTCCGGGCGACTCAGATAGCGGTGTTCGGCAACCAGGTTGTCGGCGGTCAGGCTGCGATTCAGAGCCCGACGCACGCGGGGGGCCCAGGCCGCGTCGGGAAACCACCGCAGCAGCCGCGCCAGAGACCAATGTCCGTGCACTGCCGAATGCCAGTCGAAGCAACCAAAAAACGCCGGCGTCATCAGGTGGGGTGGAGCGATGTCGTCGTCAGCGCACATCGAGTGAGCGATCTGGTTTGGGTATTCCCGGTGCACGCAGTCCAGAATCAACTCGGCGAATGCAGCGGCCGATCCCGCTGCCAGTGGTCCGCTGACCTCGTTCACGGTGTTCCGTCTTTCTGTGTTGGAACCGTGGGAACCGGTTGCTTGTTGTCTGCGGGGGTCAGTCGCTGTTGTTTGTGTTTCCACAATCTCAATTTGAGCTGTGGAAACAGTTCGAGGGCGTTGTCCCGCAGAATTTGTCGCCCGATTCGACGGGCGTGCTTTTCGGCCAGATCCCCGCGATCGACTTTTTCCGCCAGAACCTCCGCCAGACATCGGCGCGTGAATTCCGTGGCTCCGTAAATCCCCTCGGCGTGTGTGCAGTCGGCTCCCCACATGATGCGATTCGACGGCATGGCATCCAACCATTCGTGAAATGCCCGCTTGGCGGTCGAATAGCTGAGCATGGGCAGCCAGACCGAGTCGACCCAGACGTGCCAATAGTGTTTTTGGACGATGACCGCGGTTTCTCCAATCCAGGGATACCCGCCGTGAAACAGAATGAACTTTGTTTTGGGATGACCTTCGATCATGTTCATCAGCAGCATGGGGTTTGATCCCTGAATGCGGGCCTGCCCGGTGTGAATCTGAAACGGTAACTCATACCGCGCGCTGCGTTCGCACAGTTGCCACATGATGTAGTCTTCGAAGGTCTTGATTTCCGCCGGTGTCAATTGCGCGCCGCGGCGGCCGAAGACCGCCGACGCCTGTTCGCGCGTGACCTGGTCGAAGTTCAGCGTGCGCTGGTAGGCCACGGTGGATTTCAAACACACGGCCCCGCGGTCGCGGGCTTCCAGAAACAGGCGGTCGAGCACCTGCAGGTAGTTGTCCAGTGAATCCAGCGGCAGGCCGTGTTTCCGCGCGAACTCATACGGGTTGTCCATCGCGTTGGGAAACTCGGACTCGTGAAACCCCCGCAGCAGTGGCGTGACGTTCAATACCATGACTTCGAACGGGTAGCCGCGCGTGAATCGGTAGCGGGCCCAATAAGGATCAACGAACATCAATTCGATGTTGGCCCGCTCGGTAATCACCTGGTAAAGCCACTTGGGGTCCTTGTAGTTGTTGAAGATCCGCTGATCCAAGTCGCGGGCTGCGCGATCACTGATCTCGTTGAAGTTGACTCCGTACAAGTCACGAAACGCCGGTAACTGATACTGATAAAAACTGGTGGCCCGCGCATTGCGAAAGTCCGGCTTGGCCTGCTGCCACCACGTATCAAAATCCATTTCCGGTGAGCGGACGGTCAGCGGGTTGTACCAGGTGTAGTAGCTGTTGCGCCACAGGCTGGCCAGCGTCATGCCGCGTCCCCCAGGCGTCTGTTGCAGGCCTGGGAGTTCGTCAAAGGGCCGCAAGTGGTCATGCGTGTCAATTGCCGGGACCTTGTTCAAGCCCCGCTTGATTCTGTGATAGGTGGTTGTCTGCCGCGTGTTCTGGCCCCAGGCAGTCGCGGCCAGCAGCCAGCAGCAGAGTCCGCATCGGATGAGCTGGAATGTGATGTGCGGCATCTGGGTCTTTCTCCTCAGGTCCGACAGAGTTTCCGTTCGGATACGACAACACTATAACGCAATGTGTGTCCGCTGTGGTGCGTGAGTGACACGACGCGACCCCGGACTCGCAAGATTGCTGCCCGAGCGGAAGGAGACAGGCTGTGGATGTGATCAATGCGATCAAAGGTCGAGCGTCGACCCGAGCATTTTTGCCGAAGGACGTGGATCGCACGATCCTGGAGCGGATTCTTGAAGCCGCCCGCTGGGCGCCTTCCGGAGTCAACACGCAACCCTGGCAAGTGGAAGTGGTGTCACGCGGCGTGTTGGCGCGCATCGGCGACCGGATCATTGCCGAGCGGGAAGCGGGCCGCGAGCCGAATCCGGATTATCAGTATTACGCGTCCGAACTTCCCGAACCGTTCCGATTGCGGCGAAAGGCCTGTGGTTTGGCCCTGTACAGTGCGCTGAACATTGCCCGCGACGACACACAGGCCCGCAAAGCTCAGTGGTATCGCAACTACCAGGGATTCGGTGCCCCAGTGGAATTGTTTGTGTTCATCGACCGCGCGTTGGAAACCGGGTCCTGGATGGATGTGGGGATGTTTGTGCAGAACGTGATGCTCGCCGCCCGCGGCTGCGGTCTGGAAAGCTGCCCGCAGGCCGCCATGGCCGAATACCCCGACATCGTCCGTGAGATCCTGGGTGTATCAGCCGAACGCGCATTGGTCTGTGGCATTGCCCTGGGGTACGCCGATCGGGATCATCCGGTCAACAACTACCGGACCGCGCGGGAAACCGTGGACCAGTTCTGCGGCTGGCACGGTTTCGATGCCGGCGAATGAGTGCCTCCGCCGCGGCCGCTCGTGTGCCTCCCGCCGATCCGCTGCGGTGCATCGCCGGATGGCCGAGCGTTCCGATCGCCGTGGATCACGAGCGGTTTGCACCACGGTGCACCATTTCACGATCCGTCATTTAGAGTTGGCCGCGGTCGTATTGGCTGGCGATCGCCAGCCCCAGGAACCTCAGGAATCCTTCATCCAGATGGATCCGCAGGCGGGCCCCGGATTCGGTTGGGCGGAAGTCGACGCGCACGGTGTCGCCACCCTTGTCAAACGCTTGTTTCGCCAGCGCGCGTCCACGTCCTTGGTTCTCTCTGTCCGCATTGAGGTCCAGCCAGCGCGTGATATTGGCCACGATCTGGAACGGAGCCGATGGCGCACGTTCCTTGGGTGAAGCCAGCTCTTCGAGTACGCGATCGATGGCGGACTTCATGGTCGGCAGTGCGGAGTTGCCGCCCACGCAAAACCAGATCGTTTTGCTGCTGGAACCGACGAACACAGCGGCATTTTCACCGAACAGGCGCGAGTTGCCGGGATCTTCATTCGGCATTTCAATCCGGTGAAAGGTGACTCCTTGATGCGAACTCGCGTTGAGTTCGATCGTCGCCTCTTCGGAACGTTCCTGGATGAGTTGCAAGACACTTTGCAGTGCCGAGGCCACTCGGCGGCCTTCGGCCACCCGCGCGCCGCCGATCAGCGTGAAGTTCTCGCTCGGCTTGCCTTCCATCTGCATGAAGAAGTCGATGTGTCCGGCTTCAGCGGTAGCCGTCAGCGATTTGAAAATGTCCTGCAAAGGTCCGACGGGCTTCACGGCCTTGGCTTGCTGGCCTTCGTCATCTTCGTCGTCATCGTTGCGGCCGTTCAGACCGCGGGAGATTTCGGCTTCCGCGACGTTCAAGATTTCCAACAGGGATTTCTTCTCGCGCTTGTCCATCATCCACGACACCGACATCCCGAAGGGCGTGGTCTCGTCCAGCAGTGAGCTGAAGTAGCTCTGTCGGCCGGCCAGGTCGGTCAGGTAGCTGGCAAACGTGCTGTCTTCCAGGGCATGGATGTTGATGTCGAAAACCGCGTTCTTGTCCGTCTCCGAGGCCCGCATCCCGATGGTCAAGGATTTGCATTGTGTCAGCAGTTGTTCGATAAACGCCAGGGTGCTCTCGCCGTTGGCTCGGCGGACGCGAAACGCCGAATCCCGTTCGCCGTCGCGTTGCTGAAGTTCCGACTGGCTGTTGGCTTTCAAAAACGTCACGAACACGCTCTTGATCGCCTCGGGAATCGTGGTCAGATTGATGTTCAAGCCGATGTCGTAATTCGTCGAAAGTCGGCTGTTGACCGTTACCGGGCTGGGAAATGTTCGGTCCAGTAAGTCGGGGTTGTTGCCCACGAAGGCGTAGCCATCCTGCAGCAATACATGCAACGTCTGATCGGTGCCGACAAGTTCGTAGCGGTTGTCACCGTCAACCTTGCGCATCGAGACGGGACCGATCTCAACCGTCTTCATCAAGTCGGCGATGTTGTCGACCGGAATGTAGCCAATGGGCTCGGGCTGGGGCGGCAGTCCGGTTTTCAGGAACAACATCATGCCGAACGGCTTGTCGCGATCCAGTCCCTTCAAGTTGCCGACATTGCTCAACATCCCGGTGAGCATTTCCGCGATTTCTGATCGATCGGCTTTGCCGAAAACGTAATTGACGCCGCCCAGAATGCGATTCACGCTGGCGACGTTGATCGTCACCAGCGGAGCGCGATACGTTTCCTCGGTAGTGTCGCTGTCCGTGTCCTGTTCATCCTGTGCCCAGACAGATTGGGTGCATTCTGCCGGCGACCAGAGCGCGGGGCCGCAAACCGCTACCGCTGTGATCAAGGCGATCCATGAATAACGCAAGGGAATGACTGGCACAGTTTTGACTCCCGGTGGAAACTTTGTTAGGTGGGAACTTTGTTGAGCAGGGAACCGGGTTGATAAGCCAGCTGCGGTGAAGCGGACCCAACCGTTGTGGATTCCCGCGGCGGAAACGGTTCGCAGAATTCAGCCACCCAGCATACCACAAACGGGTCGACCAAGTTTCAGAGAATTCGCGGAGTTTCACCGGGATCGTCGATTCGAGATCGTGGCGAAACGGCCGCCACAGCCGGGAATTTCGTCCCGAGACCACGCTTGTCAGCGCCCGGTGGTTTGCATAGACTTGGCCTGCCTCCGTTCGGGGGTCGGTACCCGGTAGTGTAATCGGCAACACAACAGGTTTTGGTCCTGTTATTCCAGGTTCGAGTCCTGGCCGGGTAAATGAGGCACGATGGGAATCTCTGCCATGTCGCGCAGAGCGTTGCATCGTGCCTTTTTTATTTGACCGCGTTTTTCTGAGCGGTCGTTGCGAGATTCTGCACGCCCCTGATCCCCAGCTTTCATGAGACACTCAGCGTCCCGTTTGCATGTCGCGCGCCGGGTCGCGGATCGGCAATTGGATTTTTCCACATCTCATTGGTGTTAGATTTCCACATCTCATTGGTGTTAGAGTGGCGATGCGATGCTGGGTTCAGACACGTAGTTCAGGAGCGAAAGACGCAGCTGATGAATCCGATTGAGAAGATTGAAAATGCCCAAAAACGAATCAAATTGCTGTCAATCAGTTCGGGAGCGGCGGTTGGCTGTTTAGCCGGAATCCAGATGGCATCTCACGAACACTTCTTGACGCTTTTTTGCGACCTGCTGCCCATTGTTTGGATCCTCTGGATGGGGCGCATCGGGTCAAAGGCGCTCACCGATCTGAGGAAAGATGTCCAGCCGCAAGCGTAGTTCCTCAGTGCCACTCTTCCCGGGTGGATACCGTCGTCGCCGCCCGCAACGCGGTGACCCAGCGGGACGGTGACCCAGCGGGACGGTGACCCAGCGGGACGGGGCCGGCTGACCGGGCAACGGCACAAACCGGGGACCGCCTGGTCCTGCGGTTGAGCAAAACCGTCGCCCAACCTGGTCCGCGATTTCATGGGCCAGGCTGGAACTGGAGCGAGTACAGATCCGCGTCCTGCAATTGGAACTTCAATCGCACGGGCCGGCCCGCGAGTCCGGCCAGGTCGGGTTTGTTTTTCCAGACGACCGTTCCCGAGACCGTGTCTCCGAAGACGTCCGGGCAGTCCTGCAGGGTGAAACCAGGAATGGGTTCGCCCGCCATGTCCTGTATCTCGACCCGCACGCTGCCCGCCGCGGATGTGGAATAATTGAGCAGCAAGCGGTCGCCACGGAATCGCAACGGTTTTGTGACGAACGAACCGCCGGACAGCGGTGCCGATGCTGAAACAAAACCACCCTTGCGGATCGCATAGCGGTTGTACGTGACGCCGGGACCGAACCACGAGCCGTGATCTTGCACGTAAAACGACCATTCCGGCGCGGCGCCGGGAAGCTGGGACTTGGTTTCGAACAGATTCAGCGCGGTCGAACCAAATCCATAGTACCAGTTTTCACTCGTGGGGCCGGGGCGCAGGATCGCTTCGGGCCAGATTTGGAATCTCCGTCCGTCCCGGCTGGTGATCAACCCCGTGTCCGTATAGACCGTGGCGTAGTAACGCGACGACTTGGCAATGCGGGCGTTGAGCTTCGAGAAAATTCCGCGATGGGGAATGTAACGCATGGGAAATCCGATCCGCAGGTGTTCAGCACCGGGATAGAGTTGAGTTTGGCTCGTATACAGTTGGGTCATCCGTTCCGGCTGCCAATCGACCCATTGGCCCGCGGTCCAATGAATGAAATCCTGCGACGTGGCCACGCGGACATCTCGATCTCTCAGCGAGAACTGCTGTTTCGTGTACTTCTTGGTATCGCCTTTCTTGTTCTTGAAGTCGCGGTAGTAGGCGTAGTAGCACTTCTGGACGGGATCCCAGAACGCCAGATTCTGTGAGTCCATCATTCCGTCGACGATGACGGCTTCCTTGCTCATCATCGACCAGTGAATTCCGTCGGCGGACTTGAACGCGTAGAGCACGCGGTGGTCGTGGCCGCCGAGCGCTTTGAATTTCTCGTCCGGTTTGCAGTCGGGGTTCGCGTCGATCATGGGCGTGAAATTGTGCACGGCGCCGGTGAAGGGCACCTTCTTGCCGCTCAGCAGATCGTTTCCGTCATCCAGGGTCTGGCCTTTGCTGAAGTCGATTTTGCAGTCGGGGTCGAACGTCAGCAGGATGTTGTTGTGCTCCCAACCTTTGCGTTTGACGAATCCCAGATCGGGCCGCGTCCAGTGCATGCCGTCGCGGCTTTTCATCACACAGGTCGTTGCATAATGCGCGCCGTGCACCTTGCCTTCGACCAGCACCAGCGCGGTGCCTCGATAGTAGAACAGAAATGTTCCTTCGTGCTTTAGAACGGTGGCGTACGCGCTGTTGTTGCCCTCCCAGGGTCGGTCCAGGGTGATGGCGTCGGGCTGACGAACCGGTGAGTGGAGTTTCCAGGTCACAGAACCGGATTTGCGTTCGATCAGAAACTGGTCGACCAACGGCTCCAGCCGCGAACCGATGTCAATCGGCTCCGCGGCA
>Ga0315336_1006704_pt1 | contig 11589 bp, 7 predicted proteins | sample ASW5metaG_FD_204512 | JGI IMG/M metagenome (GOLD analysis project Ga0315336, IMG submission 204512) | Ammonia-oxidizing marine archaeal communities from Monterey Bay, California, United States - ASW #5 | ecosystem: Environmental > Aquatic > Marine > Intertidal zone | place: USA: California...
AACGACTGCGACGGCACGCCGGTGGTCCTGGAGTTCGACCTCGACGGCGATGGCCAGGCGCCGTGCGCGGGAGACTGCAATGACTGGAACGCCGACCAGTACACCGGGGCGGCCGAGATCTGCGATGGCCTCGACACCGACTGCGATGGCGTGACGCCTCTCATGGAGTTCGACCTCGATGGAGACGGACAGACCGGGTGCGAGGGCGACTGCGACGACGGCGACCCGACAGCCTGGCTCGGAGCCGTGGAGCTGTGCGATCTGGCCGATAACAACTGCGATGGCGTGGTGGACGAGGGCCTGGACACCGATCTCGATGGGCTGTGCGATGCCCTGGATCCGTGCCCCTTCGACGCCCTCGATGACCAGGACGGCGACGGCATCTGCGATTCCCAGGACCTGTGCTTCGGCAACGACGCGGCTGGAGACGCCGATTCGGATGGCCTGTGCGACGACGGCGTCTCCGACACCTGCTACGGCGACGACAGCAGCGGGGACCTCGATGGCGATGGCGACTGCGCCAACGACGTGAACGGCTTCGTCTTCGACTGCGACGACACCGAGCCCACCGTGTTTCCGGGAGCCCCCGAGCTGTGCGACGGCCTGGACAACGACTGCGACGGGGTGCTGCCCGCCATCGAGTCGGACGCGGACGCGGATGGTATGCCCACTTGCGCCGGCGATTGTGACGACACCGATGCCGACCGCATGCCGGGATTGGTCGAGGTCTGCGATGGACTGGACAACGACTGCGATGGCGTCGTGCCGCTGGACGAGGTGGACGCGGATCAGGACGGCGTGTCCGAGTGTGACGGCGACTGCGATCCGCTGGACCCCGCGGTACATCCAAACGCCAGCGAGGCGTGTGACGGGCTCGACAACGACTGTGACGGGGTGGTACCGGCGGACGAGTTGGACGGCGACGGCGACGGCCTGTCGACCTGCGACGGCGACTGCAACGACGCGGAAGCCTCGGTTCGCCCTGGCCAAAACGAAGTCTGTGACGGGCTCGACAACGACTGCGATGGCGATGTCGACCCCGGTTGCGAGACCGAGACCGAGACCCCGACGACCCCCGGCGTCGACGGCGACACCGACGCCGAGACCGATTCGAGCGGGTGCGGCTGTGGGACCGGTGGTGGGCCTCCGGGCGGCATGCTCGTATGGCTCGGCGCGGCCCTGGCCCTGATGAGGCGACGCCCCGGTACGTGCTGCACCTCTATTTGACGGTCAACGGCCACGTAAGACTGTCTACGTGGGGGCCCGCACCGCGCTAATGGAGCGCTCCGGAGTGAGCCTCCAACCGTGCAGAAGCACCGTGACGATCTCGAAAAGGTGGAGTTCACACTCCAACACCGCCCCTACGGGTGGCTCGGCTTCGTCGTCGGTGCGCTCGGCATCCCCATTGGCGCCGCTGCAGCCATTGTCCTCCCCCACTACATCTACCTGCCGATGCCCTATGAGATGTTCTGGCTGACGCTCCCGATACTGGGGATGGTGCCGGGCGTCTACCTGGCGCGATTTCGGAGACAGCTGGAGGTCAAGCTGTCGCGCGCGAGACTCCAAATCTCGGGCTGGAGAGAGGAACACGACCTGCTCCTCGGCCCATTCGAGATGAGCTGGGAGCGCCACATGGTGCGCAGCGAGCCGATGTGGAAGGTTCGACTTGTCCTCGGCGACGAGACGGTCGCCATCGCGCAGGTGCAGTGTGCAGAGGTCGAGCTGATCCAGATCCGCGACGCGATCCAGGATCAGATCGACCGCACCGGGTCAGCGCAAGGCGTGGACGAGGCGACGGCCAGGGACCTGGCCCGATTGGCGCAGCTCGCCAAAAGCGTCCACAGTCAAGAGGGCTGACGGCGGAGCTTGCCGGAGAAGATCAAGTGCCACGTTCGAATCCCGCCGATCAGGAACAGCTCGGGATCCACGCTCGCGTCGGCGTCCACAAAGGGATCGACCCCCACCCTCGCGAATGGGCCGATCAACCACCCGGGATGGGTGGGATTCAGGCTGCCCCGAGGCGCCAGGCGGCGGTGAACAGCCACTGCACCCCACGGCTCCACCCACGCTGGAGAGGGCACCTTCGCGCCAACCACCGCGGCGACGCGGACTCCAAACTGTGTCTGCCCGACGACGCGCTTTCCAGCAGGGTTTGTGGTTCCCCACGCAGCCTCGCGCACGGCCTTTCGTTGTAGGGGGCCGGGCAGCGGGGCGAACCGGATGCCGGCGACGACTTCGGCGCGCAGGACGGGCGTGGTGGCCAGTGCCTGGGTGGGCTGGGTGCCGGGGACCCGCCACCCGGCGCCCAGCTGCAGCGCGGCGCGCGGCGAGTTGGCGATCCATCCATTCCACTGCACGTGCATGTCCACCGCACCGACCGGCTGTGGGACGAGGCTCGACCCGGCCCCGACGCCGAGATCGAGCACGATCTCGTGCTTGTTTCGATGGCGCCAGAGGCCCTCGCTGTCTCCATCCTGCGGAATCCAGATTCTGTCGGGGGCCAGCACACTCACCTCGACCTCTGGATCGACAGGCAAGGCCATCGCCCACCCACTCACCTGAACATCGACGGTATCGATGGCGCCTCTCGCGGTGGCAAAGGGGCGCTCGATACCGGCTCCATGGAGAGGTTCCGCGTCGCGCTGTGAGGCGAACAGGATGGCGGCCTCGTCGGGGGGGGTGGACGCCAACAAGGCGTTGCGGATCCACCATGGGAGTGACCTTGCGAGTTCCGGATCCGTGGCCTTGGAGATGCTTCCCAGCGCGCCTTCGGGGAGGACGGCCGCCCGCACCAACGTGGGGAGAACCGGCGCAGCGACCAGGGTGATGTCGCTGCAGAAGGCCGCTGTTCGCAGCTGGAGCTCACGGGTGATGTCGCGATCTTCAGATGTCGAGACAGGCGGAATCGCCTCGACGTCCCAGAGCAGATGCCATCCCGCCCACAGCCTCCAGCGCGCCCGATACAGGCCCGCCTCGCCGGGCAGATCCAGCACCCGCGTGACCTCGGCCTGCCCCGCTGCCCGCGGGTCGTCCACGAAGACAAAGGGAAGCTGCGCGCGCCCCTCCCAGGCCGGGTTTGTCGGCAACGCTCCGCCCGGTTCGGCAAGTGCGAACAACACGTCGACATCAATGGCCTGGTCCACCTCGTCTCTGAGGGCATCCTCACCGTCACTCGTCGCGCACACCGAGAGCGGATCCACGGTGAAGGGGTCCACCTGCCCCATCGCCTCGGGAACGACACCATGGACGGCGAGCACCTCCTGCCACGCGCCGTCTACGGCACGGTGGAGTTGTTGACGGGCGACCGGCTCTTCGACGTCGAGCAGGCCGTAGATCTGGTATCGCAGGTGCTCAACCATCAGCTGGCGCTCTTCTTGGGAGCGCGCGAGCTCGGGAATGGCTGGGATTGCCGTGGGCTTCACCTCCGGGTCCTCCGACCAACAACCCGCAACCGTGCCGCGGGTCATCCACTCCAGGATCCGGCCTGGGAAGACCGCGAGAAGATCGCCCTGCCGGTCCGCTGTCGCGGCGTGCCGAGCCCACTCTGCGATGACCGATCGCTCCAGTGAAGACGGCGCCTCTACACTCTCCTGCACGAGGTCACCAAACAGGCACTTCGCATCGACGGGAATGAGGTCCACCAGCCCGACGGTCGTTCTACGGGAGTCCAAGGCCGCCCAGGCAATCGTCTCGGGAAGCGCCTGGTAGTCGAGGAGGAACTCCCCTGTCGGCGGCACGGACGGATCCGGGCGGAAGTCCGGTTCATCGAGCTGCCCGAGGCTCGCCGCCACGAGGTCGTCCAGTTCGATGGGCTCGAGGTCTCTGTAGTGGCCAGGCGGCGCACTCATGGCAACCATCGACGCCAGCGCCCGCAGGTGCTGATGGGTGTATGCCGGCGTCCCAAACCGCACAATATCCCTACCCAATTGGTCGAAGAACTCCCGCGAGTGGGCACTCGCAAGATCGGCGGCGCACGCCAATGCGTCGGGCCCATCTGGCGCCAGTCTGGTCGGCCGTGCATCCCCCGCGACCTCATCACCAGGCCCTTCATGTAGTGGCGACCCGGCGCTGCAAGACCACCACGACGACGCGATCTCGTCCGGCAGCACCTTGGAGAACGGGAGGAGCGGATTGGGGTCCGGAGCGCGATCGAACCTGCCATCGAGAAGCACCATCGACGGGTCCGAAGGAGCGGTGTTCAATCCGCGGAATGTCTCTGCGTCGACGGTCGTCCGTGCTGTCGCGCGGGTCTGGATGGTCTGCTTCCTATCGCCCGGCGCGCACTCACCAGTTGCTGTCGGCGCAACGGGCTCGCCTCGACGCGTCGGCGTCGGACAGCTCGTCTGGAACAGGTCGTCGATCGGAGGTAGCTCGGTGTACCCATATGGCTCGATCAACGTCGTAAAAACCGGCGAGGCCGGGTCCGTCCAACCGAGCGCCAGATCCTGCAACAGCTGAACCCTCACCCTGGCTTCCAGGCGCTGCCACTCCGCCTCCGCTGGGGTGGCCGGCGCAAGCGGGTTCGACGGGGCGAACCGGTAGCGAATCCCGCAGTTCCTGGCTTCGGACTCTGCTTCGGGCTCCCCGAGCGCGTGGAGGGCTTTGCAGGCCTCTTCTGGCGCCTCTTCCAATCGAACCGTGAGGGTTGTCGGATAGGGGTTCTCCGGCCCCTCCTCTGACGAGGCCGCGCCCGACAAGAACAAGAGGACAACGCTCACCACCGCCCTGTCGAGGCGTGGAGCAACGGAAACGGCGGGTCTGAGTACAGGCATGGTGGACCCGCCTATCGCGCCCCGTTCGTCTCGTGCGCTAATGGTCGAGATGGGTCGTGAGCGAGTACATGGAGGTCGTGTCTCCGAAGCCCGTCGCCATGTTGTTCCTCCTCCTCGGCTCCCAATCGAGTGAGGCAGGACCCAAGACCCGGGCCGCGCCACCAGCGGGCTGCGCCGCCTTCGCGCTCGAGACCGCGGAGTGCTTCGCGAACACGCTGTCCACCGAGCACCACGACATGGCCACCGCGGTCGGGGGGCCGGCCTTCCTGGCCGCGGCACTGAAGCGGGCCGGCGCCGTCTCGGCGCAACTTCGGGACGGCGACAACGTACTGATGTCCTTCTCTTTCGATGGCGAGGGCCGTCTGGTTCGACAGGAGGGACAGACCCACCACTACGCCGCGCGGTACGAGGGCGACAAGCTGATCGAGTACGACGCCCAATACCCCCCTGGGAAGCTGTCGTGGACGAAGCGGTTGAGCAGCACCGGGCCCGGTGATTGCTCCGTCGTGACCGCGGGATTCGGGGCCGGCACCCTGCACTGCACAGCCGACGAAAAGGGCACCGTCCGGCGCACGCCCAACGCGACGGTCCGTGGAGAATGGACGAAGCACGCCCTCGAGTACGACATGGGGGCCTGGATCTCCTGGGACACCGACGGCCGCGTCGGAGGTATCCGAGCCAGTGGGCAAACCATCCACCTGACCTACACGGATTCAGAAACCGTCGAGTCTCGCATCGAGAACAAGGGCCCCAACGTGCCGCTGCGGTCCTGGAAGCTGGACGGATGGGGCCTGCCATCTGAACAGCGCTCGCTGCTGACCGGCGGGGTCTGGACGTACCACTACGTCGTGCGGTCGCCAACCGGAGAGACCGGCGAGCTAGCGCCCCCGACCGCGGCTCAGACGTTCGCCATGCGGAGTGCAGCATGTGACGCGGGCGACTTCCGCACCTGCCGGAATCTCGCGTTTGCGGCCTCCTACTGCGGACAGCCCGACAATGCACCTTGCTCCGAGCTCGCCTACTTCGCGTCCGGGGACGACACCCAGGTGCGCTACCGGGCGTTCGCCACGAAGCAGTACGTCGACACCTGCTACGCCGGGGACAGCACCTCCTGCAAAAGCGCGCACTGGCGCCTGTCGACCGGGCAAGGAGCACCGAAGGATCTGCGCGCCGCCGCCCTCGCCGCCCAAAAGGGCTGCGACCTGGCGTCGAGTCCCTCTTGCTACCTCCTGGGCGTCGCCTTCCGGGATGGCCTGGGCGTGAAGGCCAACGCCGACCACGCGCGGTACTACTTGTCCTGGTGCTGCCTCAAGGAACAGGCCGATGCCTGCGACCTGACCGCCGCCCTGGGCTCCGGCAAGGAGACGCCCGGTCGCATCGAGTAGATCGTCAAACGGTACGTTCCCTCTATGATAGGTGTGCCGCACTGCGATCAGCGGTCACCGGTGGAGGCCTTGTGCCGAACACATTCTGGAAGGCTCCGGCCTGGCAAATACCAGTGAGGCAGGCCGATCGTGTGGCGATGTTTCGGGTGCCAGATCGAGACATCCTCTCCGAGGAGGGATGGCCAGAGTCGTTCTGGAGCCGTGTCGAGACGCCTATTGTCCTGACGGGGCATGCGGCAGCCGAGGTGGTCCAGCGGTTCTCCGACCTGGAGTCTGGCGAATCCGCACGGTGTCATATTCCGCCGTGGGGGCTGGCGATGTACGACGGCGCTGTGCTGTTGTTCACGGTGACGCTGTGCTTCGAGTGTTTCAACGCCTACGTCTACACCGCGCAGGGCAAGGAGCTCCGCGCCTTCGACATCTCTGAAGAGAACGCCGTGGCCCTGCTAGCCCTGCTCCGGGAGCGCCTCCCTCTCACCTGAGGGACTGGAAGCGGAACGCCGATTGATGGTGGCGGCCAGGCCGGCGATGACGGCCAGCGCGCCGAACGGTGGGCAAATGAACGCCGTGGTGAGTGCAGCGAGAATGCCTGCACTCAACGCCCAGGAGGCATCGGTCTGAAGTCCCCGCAAGGCGACGAGACAGGCGATCCCGCCGGGAAGGTAGAAGAGCGCCGTCAGCGGACCGGCGACGATCATCCCGAGCGCGGGTCCGAGGGGGTCCTCGCCGGGCGGAGAGATCCCAAAGAACCAGATCAACGCCCCGAATACGGGGAACAACAGACCGAAGATCGCCACAAGTCCGAGGGCACACAAGGCCCCGAGCCCGTAGCCGACCAGCCCATAGACCGGCGGCCCTTCGTCATCGGTGTGGGTGGGTCCGTTCATCCAAGGAAACTACTCCGTGTCGCCTCGGAAGCAAGAGTCGTCCTCGCTCTCGACAAGCTGGCAAACCATCGGGGCCGTCTCGGCATCGCGCAGTACATGACAGAGTTCGCCCTCGGCCAACTACCACCATAGGAAGTATAGAACGGCGAAAAGCACCCCGAGAATCACAACAGACGTCTCCCAGTCCGGTATTCCGACGACGGATGCCGGAGGGGCGCGCCCGCCGGGAGGCGCCTCCAGATACAGGATGTACTCGCCGAGCAGGGTCCGCGCGGCCTGCAGGCGCAGGTGGCCTTCAGTCAGGCCCGCGAAAGAGCCCGCGAACAACACGACGTTGCGGGCACTCTCGGGTTGTGTGCCCGTTACTTCATGAAATGCGTCCGGGGCGTCGAGATAGGTGCCGTACAGCGGGCCCCCGTCCGGCAACTTCGCCCCGCCCTCGACGATGGTGCATCGACACGCGGTACGAATGGCCTTGACCTGAAGCACCGAGTCCCACTCGGCGGCTTCAACAGGGGCGTCGCGCGGTCGGTCGGAGTCCCTCGCGGCCCGCAACGCCGCCAGGGTGTCGTCCGGGTGGCGATGAGTCTGGTAGAAACGTGGCAGCCGGTCGCGGAAGAAGGCATCCACCTCCTGCGCGAGGATCGCGGAGATGGGCAGGGGGCCGGGGTCTGCGGCCTCGACGTCGGCGGCGATGAGTCCCGAGGCTTTCAAGGTGTCGATCATCTCCTCCGGCGTGCGTCCTTGAAGAAACAGCACCTCCCCGTCCATCTCGAGGCCCACCTCCCGCAGGGGACGCAACAGGCTCCCCTCCTCCTGCAGAAGTCGAAGGTCGTCGTCTGACAGCAACGCCCTGCCCACCACCACGTCCTCGGGCAGCGCCAGGTCGAGCAGGGCGCTGTCGCGGTCCATGCAGATCGCGAAGGAGCCCTCTCCCAGGTCCAGCTCAGCCAGGGGGAAAACGATGGGTTCCAGGGCCCGAAGCCGCTCCAGATTCTCGGGCTCGAACCCCAGAATAACCACGGTTCCCGAATCGCCCTGGCCCACGGCTTTGAGCATGCCGACCTCCGAGGATGGGGTAACACCCGCCAGAGCTCCGCGAGGTTGGCGGGGTGTATGATTTGGGGGCCCGACAGCAGTCGTCTGGCGAAGAGTAGGCGCGATGAAGCTTTGGAATCAAGGAGTGCTTGGAGTGTCGCTTCTGCAGGCGTTCGGCTGCGGGCCACCGTCGAGCAGCCAATCAGTCGAGGTGGCTTTCGAGGTGGACCTCAGCAGCAGCCCTCCCCCCAACTTGCAGGGATCTGCCAATGGCACTGTGGACGGGTCGTTGGAGTCGCCCTGGGCGGACGCATTCGACGCGGCATCACAGGAGCTTGGTAGTGCACCCAACGACATCGTTGTCACTGGGGCGACCCTGACGATGGGAAAGGAAACAGACGTCAGACTCGACGATGTCTTCGGTTCTGAAGTGGTCTATTGGAACTGGTGCCATCCTGGTGCTTGGGTGGTGGCGCGGGGAGCCCCCGGGCCCGCCAAGGCGGAGCTCGCGATGGAGCAGAGTGAGAAATTCGGCTACCTCCAGGTGGACTGCGATGTATGCCAGATGGGCGTTTCTGGGCACCCGAGGAATCCACGGTTGCTCTCCGAGACGGTCTCGGTGGTACTGGCGATGGACCTCGAGTTCCGCATTGTCGACAACCCTTGTCCGTCTGGGCAGTACAGCGGCGTTGGTGCCTGGCGCCATGCGGACACGGACGGTCGCGGTTTGCCATGATGCTCAAAGTCAGGGCGCTTCGCCGGGAGCCTCTGGAATGTCCCGACGCCTCATGGCTGTGCACGCGGTTGTCATTCGCCGCAGTCTCATCCGTCCGCTCGAGCGCCCGGGCGCGACCGAGCGGGCGACGAACAGCTCCATACGGTTGGAGCGTGACTTGGCGCTGCTAGAATCCGGCATGTGGATTTTCGCGATGACAGCTTTGGTCACGCCGCCGATGGCGCACGCGGGGAATCCCGAGAAGGTGCGGTGCAAGGAGGACTTGGCCGCAATCGATGAGCTCTACATCGACGGCGAGCGGGACGCGGCATGGGCGTTGGCCGAGGAGGTCGCGATTCGCTGCGGGCAAGAGGGGCTGATTCGGAGGCCCCGCTACGCGAATGAGCTTTGGGATGAGTACCACGACAGCTGGGATGCCGGACGACTCCAAGAAAGCCTAGCGCCGGCCGAGCGCGAGCTACTGCTCAACCTCGCTGCCAAGCCCGGTGGTTGGGACACCGCGTTTGGGTTCGGCGAGCTAGGCAAGCTGCACGTGGAAATGGGGGATTACGGCGCCGCACTGTCGTTCCACCAGCGCTCGCTCGCCATCCGAGAGCAACTCGTGGGCCCCTCGCACCCGCGGATCGTATCCGCACTGAACAACCTCGCCGCTGCCCATGAGTCTTTGAGCGACTTCCAGGCTGCCCTCCTCCTTTACCAACGCGCCCTCGCGATACGGGAGAGGACGCTCAGGTCGAAGCACAAATACACGGCGGTGTCGCTCAACAACGTCGCCAGGATGCACAGAGTCACGGGCGATTACGGCGCCGCCTTGCTCCTGTTCCAGCGTGCACTCGCCATCCGGGAGAAGGTGTACGGTTTGGAGGACCCGTGGACAGTCTCCTCGCTGAACAACCTGGGTGAAGTGCATTTGGAAATGGGCGCCTATGCCGCGGCGTTAGCCGTCTACAGTCGCTCTCTCGCCGCCCGGCAGAACAACCTGGGCCCAGATGATATCCGCACTGCGACGTCGCTCAACAACGTGGGCAGGGCGCACCTGGGATTGGGAAACTACAGAGCGGCGCTGCCCCTTCTCGAGCGTGCCCTGACTGTCTATGAGACCGTGCACGGCAAGGAACACCCAGCCACGACAATCCCGCTGGGAAATCTCGCAATGCTGTACCACGAAATTGGCAACTTCAGCGCCGCGATGCCGCTCCTGGAACGCTCCCTCGCCATCAACGAGACCGTACTCGGACCGCACCACCCCGACACGGCGGGTTCGCTCAACAACCTTGCCAGGCTGTTGGACGTCCTGGGGGATCACGGGACCGCGTTGCCGCTCTACAGACGCTCTCATGCGATCCTCGAAACGGTGCTCGGCCCCGAGCACCCCACCACGGCGGGGTCGCTGAACAATCTTGCCCTCCTGCACCATTCAATGGGCGACTACGGCGCAGCGCTGCCTCTTTATGAGCGCTCGCTCGCCATCAAAGAGGCAGCGCTTGGTCTGGAGCACCCTTCGTCCGCGGGTGTGTTGAACAACCTGGCCTGGCTGCACGTGGACATGGGCGACCACGGCGCCGCATTACCCCTCTTCAAGAGCTCATTAGCCACGCTCGAACGCACGAGCGGCGCGGAACACCCCAACACCGCGACATCCCTCAGCAACCTCGCCATCGTCCACGCAAATATCGGGGACCTCAGCGCTGCGCTGCCGCTCTACAAGCGGTCACTTGCGATCAACCAGGTGGCTCTTGGCCCGGAGCATCGAGGCACTGCGGTATCGCTGGGCAACCTTGGCTCGGCGTACGAGTCCATGGGCGATCTTGCTGCCGCCTTACCCCTCTTCAAGCGCTCGCTTGCCGTATTCGAGACCACTCTCGGCCCCGAACACGCGTACACGATGGTTTCACTCGGCAACCTTGCTCGGTTGTACCGATCCCTGGGGCAGGCCGAAACCGCTCAACCCCTGGTGAACAGGGCGATCACGGTTGCATTGGGATCAAGAAGTACTTCGATGCGCTCGTCCGTATTCGGTGGCGCGGCACGGCAAGCTGCAGCCAAAGGCAATCTCACGGAAGCCGTTCTGTGGGGCAAGCTCTCGGTAGAGGCTCTCGAAAAAACCCGCGGAGGTCTGGAGCAGGCGGACCGGGACCTCGCCCAATCGTTCACGGAATCGTCCGAGCACACCTACCGACACCTGGTCGATAACCTGGTTTCCCTGGGCCGGATCGCCGAAGCCGAAGGGGTTCTCGCACTGCTGAAAGTCGACGAGCAACACCGTTTCCAACAACGGGACGGCAGCGGATCCGGCACCGTTTCGCTCACCCCCGCTGAGGACGAGTGGATCCAGCGCTTCGAAGCCACTCGACAAACCGTGGTCGCCGACGCCCGCGAGTTCGCGGCGCTCCGCAAGGCCTCGGCCCGCGGAATGATCCCCGAGGACTCTCGGGCCCGCCTCGAGGAGCTCGCCGCCAACCGGGAAGCGGCGCGCGCCGCAATCGACGCGACCCTGACAGAGCTCCGCACCAACCTCGCCGACGAAGAACGTTCCAAGGCCTTCGCGGAAATGGGAATGGAGCGCTCGGAAATCACCCAGAGCCGCCTCGCCAAGGGCTCCGTCCTGCTCCACGCCGTCGTTCTCCCCGAGCACCTCCTGCTCATCCTCACTACGCCTGAAGCTCAAGTCGCCGAGAAGGTCGAGGTCTCCGCGGTAGAGGTGAGAGCTGCCGTGCATGCGTTCCGCCAAGCCCTCACGGATCCAACTCGAGACCCGCGCGTCGCAGGCG
>Ga0315336_1006705_pt1 | contig 11587 bp, 8 predicted proteins | sample ASW5metaG_FD_204512 | JGI IMG/M metagenome (GOLD analysis project Ga0315336, IMG submission 204512) | Ammonia-oxidizing marine archaeal communities from Monterey Bay, California, United States - ASW #5 | ecosystem: Environmental > Aquatic > Marine > Intertidal zone | place: USA: California...
GGCGCGGAGCGTGGGATTTCGGTCACTGGCGCTGGTGTGCCTGGCTGTCTCGACCTTTTCCATGGCCGCGGCGCTGCCGAATCCCTGGCGTCATCCCTGGTTGTTCCGGGTGATGAGCGACTGGCAATGGATCGATTATGACGCGAAGCCGCCGCGTTTTGAGCCTCCGCGATCAACCTGGTTTGATCGCCTGCCCCCGGACGACGGCATACGCCGCTGGGTGGAGTGGGATGGTCTCGACGGTCAAGGTCGCCCGTTGCGCTTGCGGTTGACCGACCTGGGAAGTGTCACACGAGCCGGCCGGAACCTGAGAAGATTGGAAGCTCAGTGGCAACGTGGCGGGCGGGTGGAGGCGTCGAAAATCCTGACGATAGATTCCGCTGCTTTTGCTGCTCAAAAGCCGGTGAAGCAACTGGTCGTTTGGTCCGATCCCGCTCCGCCTGACGCCGAACGCCAGGCGGTGTGGAGCCTGTTGCATGGATTGCCCGTCGTGGAAGGGCAATCCACATACTATCGCCGATACCTGGTCCGGTATCTTGAGACATCGATGTCGGCTGACGCTTTAGCCTGCCGTCGCACCGGCGCGGACGCGTTTGTTGAGGTCAAGTCGCGCCGGTACCGCTACCACACGGATCTGTGGTTGAGCGATGTGGTCACGTTCGGCTGTGCTCAGTTGCAGCAGACGGTGATCGACGTGCGCAGCGGAGAGATTGTATCTCGCAGGCGATTGACCGTGGCCCGAGAAGGACGATTGCAAGCGGCACCTCCTCCCTGACAGGGCCGCCTGACAGGTTGGACCGCTGGGCCTGTGCGGCCGGTCGCCGGTTTTCCGCTCGACGGGTCAGGCCAGCAGTTCCGTGATGACGCGTCCGGTCACCAGATTGTGTGGGCGATCGAGCACGTCGTAGATTTTCGTCTGCGGATCAACCCCCAGCAGATGATACAGCGTTGCGGCGAAGTCCTCGGGGGTGCGCGGATGCGATTCGGGATACGCGGCCGAGGCGTCCGATGCTCCGAAAACACAGCCATTGCGGATACCGGCGCCGGCCAGGGCCAGCGAATACACCCAAGGCCAGTGATCTCGTCCCGCATTCTTGTTGATGGCCGGCGTTCTTCCGAATTCGGCGTTGACCACGACCAGCGTGTCATCGAGCATTCCGCGTTGTTCCAGGTCTGCGACCAGGGCGGTAAAGGCGGTATCAAATGTGGGACCGAGCGAGTCGCGCATCTTGGTGAAATTGCCGCCGTGGGTATCCCACGATCCACGCGGTGTGTGGCAGTAACTGACGTTGACCACAGGTACCCCGGCCTGGGCCAGACGTCGGGCCAGCAAACACCGCTGACCGAATTCGGTATTCCCATAACGCGTACGCGTGGCGGTGTGTTCCGCCTGCAGGTCGAATGCCGCGCGGGTCCGCGTGGAACTCAGCAAATCGAACGCGCGCTGGTAGTGGATCTCCAGATCTTGAGCCGGAGACGATGAGACCAAGTCGGCTTGCTGGATGTCCAACTGTTGCAGCAGTGTTTTGCGTCCGCCCAGGCGGTTGAGCGTCAGCTCTGCGCCGGGTTGAATCGCCTGGACCGTGACATCTTTGGGGAGCAGAGATTGATCCACGGCGAAACTGGCGTGGGCCGGTCCCAGCAAGCCGGGAGTCTGACCGTGCAGCACCGTCCCGTTGCTGCGCCGCATCAGGGGGCCGATGCGGACCCAGTTGGGCAAACTGTTGGACCGAGGCTGTGTCGCATTGCACACAGCGCCGAATGGAGGAAAGTCGGTTGCCGAAGGCGGAAAATCGCCGCGCCCGCGAAAGCGGTCGGGATGCCGATGGCCCGTCTGAGCCGGCAAGCAGGCTTGAACGTGATTGGGATTGTCGTGAGTCATCGAGCGGATCACGGCCAGGCGGTCCATGATCTGTGCGGTACGCGGCAGGACTTCCGAGACCGATATGCCGGGGATTCGCGTGTGGATCGCCGAGAATTCACCGCGGACTGCCGACGGACCCTCGGGTTTGGGATCGAACGTCTCCTGTTGTGGATGCCCGCCGTGCAAAAACAGCATGATCATCTGACGGGCACAGCCGAAGCCCGTGGGGCGGGCTGCGGGGTTGCTGGCCGCGGCGCAGCGTGAGGCGAACAGATGCGCCCAGCTCAGCGGCATCCCAGCCATCGTCCCGGCACCGAGCACCTGCCGCCGGGAATACAACGAGCTGCTGGTGCCAGCGGTGGACCGCCGCTGTGCGAGCGCTGCGTTGTGCATCGGCTCCGACTCCCCGTACGATCGATGGACCGTGGCTGCCGTTTCCGAGACAGCCCACAAATAGTGTACCTCACCGGTGGGCGGTGTGGAACACAGCATCGGCTGGAGGCCGAGTGACAATGCGGGTTGTTGCCCGTGCTGTTGGATCAATCGGGAAGGCTGAGGAAGCCCTGGGCTTCCAGGTACTCGACCACTTCGGCGGCCAAGACATCGATGCTCTTGGTGTCCGCGTCCAGGACCAGCTCCGGATTTTGGGGTTCCTCGTACGGATCATCGATGCCGGTGAATTGCTTGATCTCGCCCGCTCGAGCTTTCTTGTACAGCCCTTTGGGGTCGCGCGCCTCGCAGGTGGCCAGCGATGCGTTCACAAAAACTTCGATGAAACCTCCCTCGGGAAGCAGCGAACGCACTTGTTCCCGATCGGCTCGATAGGGCGAGATGAAGGCGGTCAACGTGAGTGTTCCGGCCTCGGCAAACAGCTTGGCCACTTCGCCAATTCGGCGAATGTTCTCGGCCCGGTCTTCAGCTGAGAACCCGAGATTCTTATTGAGTCCCAGACGGACGTTGTCGCCGTCCAGCACGAACGTGTGTTTGTGGCGTTCGTGTAGTAGGTGATCCACGGTATTGGCGATGGTGCTCTTCCCACAGGCACTGAGTCCGGTGAACCAGAGAATAGCTCCCGGATGACCCTTTTGCCGTTGGCGATCTGCATTGGAAACGCGGTGTTGATGCCAGGTGACGTTGGTGGCTTCTTGTTCGGTCATCTCAGTCCAAATCTCCTGTGGGTCCGGTTGCGATTCCGGCTGCCTGTCGAACTTGGAGTGATCATCGTCTGCGGGAGTGACCGCGTGGCGGTCCGGGTTGCCACCGGGGCGGGCGGGTTCGTCGAGATCGCCCGAATACTAGGAGAATTCGTGGAGCGTGAAAAGGTCGTGGTGAAAAGGCCGTGGTGAAAAGGCCGTGCTCGAGAAATGTGTGGGCAACTGGTTTCCCGCGCCGTGTCGTGTTAATCTACGTCGGTTCGTCCTGTTTCCAGCTGCTGTCCGAAAGGTCTTGTGCGCCGTGGCGTCTCCGGAAGTTCCTGACTCAGAATCGGCCTCGGAGCTCAACGGCATGGGGCCGGATTTCGACAAATGCGACCTGATTCCGGTGATCGCGCAAGATGATGCGTCGGGCGACGTGCTGATGCTGGCATATATGAACCAGGAAGCCTATGACGACACGTTGAAGACGGGGCATGTGTGTTATTACAGTCGCAGCCGACAGCGACTGTGGCGTAAAGGAGAGGAGAGCGGCAACGTACAGAAACTGCGATCGCTGTACTTCGACTGCGACGCGGACACGTTGTTGGCCCGGGTCGAACAGGTGGGCGGAGCCGCATGCCATGTCGGCTATCGATCGTGTTTCTTCCGCCGCATCGACCCTGCGACCGGCGCGGTTGAGGTGATTGGAGAGCGAGTGTTTGATCCGGCAGAAGTTTATAAAAAATAGCCATGCGCCGGCCGTTGCCGGTTGTTGAGGCGCGTTGTGCCTCCGATGGGAGTGCAGGCGAAGACCACCGCAATTCGTCTTGCGCCCCTCAGCTCATTCTCACCACTGTCCGACGGAATCCAATGTCATCACACGTGCTCAAACTGGGAATTCCCGCCGGCAGTCTGCAGGATGCGACCGCCGAGTTGTTTCGCAAAGCCGGCTACGGCATCAAATTCTCCTCGCGATCCTATTACCCGACGATCGACGATGAAGAAATCGAATGCCTGCTGATCCGCGCCCAGGAAATGGCTCGTTATGTGGAACAGGGGATTCTGGATGCCGGAATCACCGGACATGACTGGGTGGTCGAAACCGAAGCCGACGTTGTCGAAGTCTGTGAGTTGGTGTTTTCGAAAGTCAGTCGAGGTCCGGTGCGTTGGGTGCTGTGCGTGCCCAATGATTCGCCGGTGCAAACGGTCGAGGATCTGCAGGGCAAGCGGATCGCCACCGAAGCCGTCGGTTTGACACGCTCGTTCCTGGATCGACATGGAGTGACAGCGCACGTCGAATTCTCGTGGGGAGCCACGGAAGTCAAACCACCGCGCCTCGCCGATGCGATTGTGGAAGTCACCGAAACGGGGAGTTCGTTACGGGCCAACGATTTGAGGATTGTTGCGGAAGTTCTGCAAAGCACGACCCGGCTCGTGGCCAATCGGGAAGCGTATGACGATGCCTGGAAACGAGAAAAACTGTCGAACATCTCGTTGATGCTCAAATCCTGCCTGGCCGCCGAAGGCAAGGTGGGTGTGATGCTCAATGTACGCCGGTCCCAACTGGAAGACGTGTTGAATCGGTTGCCGGCCTTGCAGACGCCCACGGTGTCCTCGTTGTCGGATCCCGAATGGGTGGCGGTCAACAGTATCATCGATCATTCCGTGGTGCGGTCGATTGTACCGCAACTCAAGCAGGCCGGCGCGCGTGGGATTGTGGAGTATTCGATCAACAAGATCATTGACTAAGCCGTCGGTTGGCCAGCGATATGTCGATTGCGGTCTATAAGGTGGGTGGCAGCCTGTTGAGTCTGCCCGACCTGGCTTCACGTCTGCGAACACTGACCGGAAGTGGCTCGCAGCGGCCCTTATTGGTCAGTGGCGGCGGAGCCGCCGCGGATGTGGTGAGGGATTGGGATCGGTGTCACGACCTGATGCCCGCAGCGGCACACGAACTGGCGATTCTGTCGTTGCACTTAACCGATGCCCTGTTGTGTACATTGGTGCCCGAGTGTCAGCGCGTTGGTTCTCGCAGCGCCGCCGAAGCCTGTTGGAATCAGGGGCGCGTGCCGGTGCTGGATGTGCGCGCGTTTCTGGAAAGCGAACAGCCAGCCTCGTCGGTTCGACTGCCGTGCGATTGGACGGTCACCAGTGATGCGATTGCGGCCTGGGTGGCGATCCACTGGCCCGCCGACCGCCTGGTGCTGCTGAAATCGTGCGACATTCCCGCGCGTCTATCCTGGGAGCAGGCGGCCCGGAAACGCCTGGTTGACGCGTGTTTTCCGAGTCTGGTGTCTCGGCTGAAAACGATCGCCTGGGTCAACCTACGGACAGATGCGCCCCGGACAAACGGCGAATTCCTGCAAGAATCGGTTGAGGAGCTTCTGCCATGTGATCGCGCGGAGTCCACCGAGGACTCTCAGCTCCGCCGCAGTCACTGAACCTCACTCACAGGCCACGCTGGCCTTGTGCTCGGCGATCAACACGTCCAGCTCTTGCTTCAGACGCGGCAGGATTTCGTCGTAGCGAAACACGCCCAGTTCCTCGGGGCCGCGTTTGAGATTGACGAAATTCGGAGCGCACCACAGGCCGAGATCGGCGTCGTCCGTTTCGCCCGGACCGTTCACTCGGCAACCCATCACGGCGATCGTGATGGGATAGTCTTCCGCGAAGCGTGTCAGCTCTTTGACGTCGCGGGCCAGGTCAATGAAGGCTTCGTTTTCCACGCGCGAACAACTCGGGCAACTGATGATATTCAGTGAATTGCGGCCGTAATCGACGACCGACCGGACCCGTCCGTTGCGAATGTCTTCCAAAATCTGCCGCCCGGCTTCGATCTCTTCTCCCTTACGGTCGTTGGGCACGGTCAGTGAAACACGGACGGTGTCGCCGATCCCCCGGCTGACCAGTTGCTCAAATGCGATGCGCGTCTTGATCACCCCATCGGGAGGCATTCCCGCCTCGGTCACACCCAGATGCAATGGCACATCGGGACGCTGTTCGGCGAATCGGCGGTTCACCTCGATGACTTTTTGCGGATCAGAATCCTTGAGTGACACGCAGTATCGGGTGAATCCCAATTCATCCAGGAACTCACAATGATCCCAGGCGCTTTCCAGCATCGGAGACAGCGAATCATCGGGCGGATGCTGGTCCAATTTGTCTGGATCGACCGAGCCACAATTCACTCCGACACGAATGGCACAATCGTGCGTGGCAGCCACCGAGGCGATGAAGCGGACTTTGTCGCGCCAGGGCTTGTCGCGTTCGTGATGGTAGAGATGACCGGGGTTGTAGCGAATTTTGTCGACGTGTGGCGCGACGATTTCCGCCAGACGATAATTCTCCTGCAGGTCCACGGCCAGATTCGCTGTTACCTGTTGGCGAATTTCGGTCAGCGCCAGAGCGTCTGCTCGGCTGTCGACCGCGACTCGGCAGACGTCGGCCCCCGCACGCTGCATGTCGTCGATCTGGGCAACCGTGGCAGCCACATCCTGCGTCTTGGTGGCTGTCATACTCTGGACTGCAATTGCGTGTCCGCTGCCGATCGTCACGCGACCGATGGTCACGCTGCGGGTTGGGTTTCGGGTCGGTTCCACACCAAAATCCTGAGAAATGAAGCTCAAACAGCTGTAGCGGATTCACAACCGAACCCACTGGATCGCGGCCGCGCATGCGCGTGGGGCCGCAGCGGATTATAGCAGAAGCCACTCGTCCAGCCAGAGAGGGGCGGGCAGCGGCTTGAACTGCATGTCGGCTGTGAGGCAAGATGGGACGATTGTGGATGGCGTGCTGTGCGGAACGTGGTGGTACCCAAGCGAGGAGACGGTCCAAATGAACATGATGCAGGTTGTGCGTGTGCTGGCGGTCGGCGGGGCGGCCTGCCTGCTGCATGCGCTATCGGCAGTCACCCAACTGAGGGCGGACGAGCAAGGCCCGGCCACTGCACGGCCGTTGACTCTGCAACGGATATTCAGTTCTGACGAGTTTCAGTCGGTGAAACGCCGGCTGCGGTGGACGGCGTCGGGTCAGGGCTATCAGAGCCTGGAGACGGCCACGCAGCACAAAAACTCCTACGACCTGGTTGAATACGACGCGGAGTCGAATCAGCGCCGGGTCGTGGTCTCTGCCGAGGATCTGATTCCCGATGGACGGCAGAAACCGTTAGTTGTCCGGGATTATACCTGGTCGGCCGACGGTCGACGATTGTTGATTTTCACGAACACGCGTCGAGTTTGGCGGGAGCACACTCGAGGAGACTATTGGGTATTTGACCGTCAGCAGAAGACGCTGCGGCAACTGGGAGCGAACAACAAGCCGGCGCGGCTGATGTTTGCCAAGTTCAGTCCACAAGGGGATCGCGCAGCTTATGTTTATAAGAACGACTTGTACGTGGAACACCTCGACAGTGGCCAGATCACGCAATTGACCCATCGCACCTCGAACGACTTGATCAATGGGACGTCGGATTGGGTGTACGAGGAGGAATTTCGATTACGCGACGGATTTCGCTGGAGCGGTGACGGCTGTCATATCGCCTATTGGCAGTTCGATACCAGCGGCATGCGCGAGTTCACACTGATCAATAACACGGCTGATATTTATCCGCGACTGACGAAATTCAAGTATCCGAAAGTTGGTGAAACCAACCCCGCATGTCGGATCGGTGTCGTGCCGGCCGCCGGCGGGATGACCCGCTGGATGCAGATTCCCGGCGATGCCCGGGAGCACTATCTGCCGCGGATGGACTGGATCGGAGCTCGAGCGGAACTGCTGGTCCAGCAATTCAATCGACTGCAGAACACAGTGTGTTTGTTCGTGGTGGATGCAGGTTCCGGCAACCCGCGGTGCGTCCACACCGAGACCGATGAGGCCTGGATCGATTTGCAGGGCACCGTCGAGTGGATCGAAAACGGTCGGGAATTCGTGTGGCTCAGCGAACGCAGTGGATGGCGGCAGATCGAACGGATTTCCGCCGCCGACGGCCGAAGCCGGCCGGTCACAGCCACCGGCTACGATGTGATCTCGATCGTACACGTGGATGCCGACGGGGGTTGGGTGTACTACCTGGCCTCACCGCAACATCCAGCACAGCGTTATTTGTTTCGCGCGCGTCTGGATGGCTCGCGGAGCGAGCGGATCACTCCCGGCGATCAACCGGGTACGCATTCCTACCAGATTGCTCCCGGATCTGGCTGGGCTCTGCACCGCTATTCCCGATTCGGAACGGCTCCTGTGACCGACATGGTTCGTTTACCGGATCATGATTCCAAACGCGTCGTGCTGCCCAACACACGATTGAAAAAGGCGCTGCGAGCCATCGAGTCTCCGCGTGTTGAGTTCTTTCAGACCGAAATCTCAACAGGGGTCAGATTGGATGGTTGGCTGATGATCCCGCAACAGACAGTTCCGGGAAAGAAGTATCCGCTGCTGATTTACGTTTATGGCGAGCCGGCGGGGCAGACGGTACTGGATCGCTGGCAGGGGACACGCTACCTGTGGCATTCGCTGCTCACGCAACAGGGCTATTTCATCATGAGTATCGACAATCGCGGCACGCCGGCACCGAAAGGTCGCGCCTGGCGCAAATCGGTTTATCGTCAGATTGGGATCCTCGCAGCAGCCGACCAGGCCGCGGCCTTGAAACAGGTCCTGTCCGCACGCGCGGAACTGGATGCTGAACGAGTGGGGATTTGGGGATGGAGCGGTGGTGGCTCAATGACGCTCAACGCGATGTTTCGCTATCCCGAGCTGTACCATCTGGGTATTGCCATCGCGCCGGTCAGCAATCAGCTCTTGTACGATACGATCTACCAGGAACGATATATGGGCTTACCGAAAGACAACGTCGCGGGTTATCGCGACGGGTCTCCGATCCACCATGCCCGGCAGTTGAAGGGTGATTTGCTGCTGATTCACGGGACGGGCGACGACAACGTGCACTACCAGAGCGTCGAATCTCTGGTGAATCGGTTGATTACGGCCAACAAACCGTTTTCGATGATGGCCTATCCCAACCGAACGCACAGCATTCGTGAAGGCCACAATACGACGCGACACTTGTACGAGACAATGTACCGCTTTCTGTCGAGTCATCTGCCGCCGGGGCCGCGGTGAGCCGGATCCGCGTTGCCGGCGATCAGACTTCCAGCCCCATCAGTCGCATCAATGCCAGGGCGTTGCTCTTTTGAACCACTCCGGGGTGGATGCGGTAGTCGAAAGTCATTTGTCCTTCGGACAAATCGTCGGCAAAGTGCTGATTGATCGCGCGGGGATGGAGGTCGTTGACGATTTCGGTCAGTGCCAGATCATGGGTTGTGATCAAGCCGATGGCGCTATGCGACAGCAGTTTCTGAATGATGCCTTCGGTGCCAACGCGTCGGTCGTGAGAGTTGGTGCCTTGCAAGATCTCGTCCAGCAGAAACAGCAGCGGCAATGCGGATGCGCCGGTCAGTTCGACCACGGACTTCAGACGGCTGATGACGGCGTAAAACAGCGACGTGCCGTCTTGTAACGAATCGCTGATCCGCATCACTGTCGCGACTTGCATGGGGCAAACGCGCAGGCGTTCCGCGCAGACCGGCGCCCCAGCCAGGGCCAGAATGACATTGACCCCGGTTGTCCGCAACAGCGTGCTCTTGCCTGACATATTGGAACCGCTGATCAGGATCAGCTGCTGTTGCGCATCCAGACGCACGTCGTTGCGGACACATTGTTCCGTGGGGATCAGTGGGTGTCCTACGGCAGTGGCTTCCAGGCACAAGTCGTCTTCCGTGATTTCTGGAAATACGTCGGCCGGTCGCTCGAACGCATATCCTGAAAACGCGATCAGAGCTTCGAATTCACCCACGGTGGCCATCCATTCGGGGATGTGACTTCCCACGTGCTTGCGCCAGATTTCGATGCGGTGCACCAGTTGAATGGGTAAGCACAGCAGCAGCGCGATGGGAACGAAAAACTGGTTCTGCAGGCTATTGTTCAGCGATTGCACCAGGTTTTCGAGTTGACGGATACTCCGTGATGGGCAATGGTCATCCACATCGAGTCGAGTGCGAATCGTCCGGAGATAACCCTCAGCGAACTGTTCGTCTTCGATCAAGGTGAGCATCTGCGACAAAATCGCCAGACCGGAACTGGCCTGGTCCATGGTTTGAGCCACACGTTTGATCTGGTTCCGAAAAACAAATAGGAATGGGATTTGAAATAACAATACGACCAGCAGCGGCAGGTAGCCCAAATCCGTCAGCAGCCAGCCGCCCAGTGTCGCGCTGGCTGCCAAGGCGAAGGCAATGGCTGTCAGTCGGATCTTGAGTGACACGGGATGCGGCGACTCCTGCGCCCAGGCGATCAAGTGGTTCTGGTCGAGTCCCTGGTGAACTTTGGCGTCCAACATTGCACATTTCTCACGCAGATCGCCCCGGTGTCTCAGGCATTCCACGGCCGTTTGCCGCATGCGGATCTGAGTCGGGTTGGCGGGAGCCTGCAGCCAGGCCGCCAGAGTGTCCTCACCCAGCCGGGTGCGCGCGCAGTTAATCAACTGAAACAGGGACCCGTGTCCGAACATATCCAGATCGTCGCTGTACATGTGATCCGTTTGCAGGTAGCGCCCACCGTCGGCACCGCAACCTTGCCAGCGGTGGTCGAGACGATCGCTGGCATCGCGGTAGTATTGGACAGCGCGCCGCGTGCGATTCAGCCGAGTGAGTATTCGGGTGTGAATCACGATCAGCAGCAGAAACACGCCTGTGGGTGGCAGCAACCAGTACGGCGAAATCTGCAGTTCCGTTGTCGTGGCCGCCAGGACACACAAACCAGACAGAAATACCACGCCGCGGGCACGCGACAGCCAGTGGTCCTGACGATCCAACTGTTCAGCTTGCTGTTCCCGCGCACCCAGAAGAATCCGGTACTGTTCAGCGGGAGTTTTCGATCGCGGGGAATCCATGCATCTGCTGCGTGTGGGAGGCTGCTGCAAATTGGTGGTAGCACCTTCTACCGGAATTCGATTCATGAAACCAGTCCATGTCGCGATCGCATTGCCAAGGGACTGTGAACGGTTCCACGAAGTCTGCGGTGCGTGCGGCGCGCGGTGATCGGCACGATTGAGGGCGGGCGGTTGCGTACGGCTATCTTCTGGTCGGATCGTAGCTCAGATTGGGAGCCAGCCAGCGTTCAACGTCCGAGAGTGTCATCTTCCGTCGCTGGGCATAGTTTTCGACTTGATCGGCTGTGACTTGATGCACCGAGAAGTAGCGAGACTCGGGATGAGCAAAGTACAGACCACTCACGGAAGCCGCCGGCCACATGGCAAACGATTCGGTCAAGGAGATTCCCACTCGGGAATCGGCCTGGAGCAGTTCGAATAGTTCGCGCTTGAGCGAATGGTCGGGACAGGCGGGATAGCCGAAAGCCGGGCGAATTCCCCGATAATTCTCGGACAACAGTTCGTCCTGGCTGAGTTGCTCCTGTTGACCGTAGCCCCAGTGGTCACGTGCTCGGGCATGCAGCATTTCGGCAAAGGCTTCCGCCAGCCGATCCGCCAGGGATTTGACCAGAATGGACGCGTAGTCGTCCTGTTGCTGTTCCA
>Ga0315336_1006706_pt1 | contig 11585 bp, 8 predicted proteins | sample ASW5metaG_FD_204512 | JGI IMG/M metagenome (GOLD analysis project Ga0315336, IMG submission 204512) | Ammonia-oxidizing marine archaeal communities from Monterey Bay, California, United States - ASW #5 | ecosystem: Environmental > Aquatic > Marine > Intertidal zone | place: USA: California...
GCCGCCCGAGCGTTCGCGCGGCAGCCGCAACTTTTGATCGTCGACGACCTCTCGAGTGCACTCGACGCGGAAACCGATCGTCGCCTGTGGGACCGACTCCGTAGGGAACGACCGCCCGCGGCAATCATCGTCAGCCACCGTGAACAGATCGCGTCGATGGCCGACCGGGTCTATGAGATGCGAGACGGCTCCCTCTGGGAGATCTAGATCCAGTCAACGCACCGGCGCTGGGGCCCGTCTCGGCGGAGGGCCGACCGGTCCCGGGCCGGTGAAGAGAGCTGGTCGCCACCCGGCACCTCGCCTACGGTGCCGCTCCATGCCTGCCCCTCTACGCGGCCTCGCCGCTGTGATGCTCTCGCTCGCTCTCGTGAGCGCGGCGTGTAGCGACGACACGGCGGCGGACGCCACTCCGTCGACGACCACGACGACCACGACGACCGTCGCCCCGACGAGCACGACCACGGACCCGCCGGCGCCCACGACCACGCTTGATCCCAACCGGACGATCACCGTGGGGCTGTCGGGCGACATTGCTCCGGCCCACGACCCCGACATCGCCAAGGAGGGAGACTGGTACTACGTCTTCCTCACCGGTCATGGTGTACCCATCCGGCGATCGCAGGACCTCGCCCACTGGGAAGAGATCGGCAGTGTCTTCGAGGAGCCCCACCCGGCCTGGATCGACGCGTATGACTGGGTCAACGAGGGCGACCACCTCGGCGCTCCCGACATCGAGTTCTTCGACGATCGCTGGCACGTCTACTACCACTCGCACCGATTCGCCACGAACAACGCGATCACCGGCCACGCCTGGAACGTGACCCTCGATCCGGACAGTCCCGACTACGCCTGGGTCGACGACGGCCTCGTCATGTCGTCCAACGACGTCGACCACACCTACAGCGTGCTCGACGCCAACGCGGTCGTGGACGAGAACGGCGATCCGTGGATGACCTTCGGCTCGTTCTGGGACGGCGTGCAGATCACCCGACTCGACGCGGCATCGGGGGCTCCCGTCGACGACGAATCGTCCCAGCTGCTCGCCGGCCGAGATCCCTGGTTCCTTGGCGTCGAGGCCTCCTCGACAGCCCACCACGACGGGCACTGGTACCTGTTCGTGTCGTGGGGGTTTTGTTGCCAAGGGGTCGACACCAAGTATGAGATCCGGGTCGGGCGTTCTCCTACAATCACCGGCCCCTACCTCGACCGCGACGGCAACGACATGCTCGTCAACGGGGGCTCGCTTCTCCTCGGCGCCCACGATCAAGTGATCGGCCCCGGATCAGGCGACGTGCTCGTCACGGATGACGACTCCGTACTCGTGCACCACTGGTACGACCGTGACAACGACGGCGAGACGACGTTCGGCGTGCGCCCGCTGCTGTGGTCGCCCGACGGTTGGCCGGTCGCCGCCGACACCGGCTTCGTCGCTGCCGGCCCGGCCGCAACCGCCGACGATGTCGTCGGCGTCTGGACGCTCGGGCAGTACCAGGACAGCACGCCCGCCACGATCGAGCTTCGCTCTGACGGCACAATCGCCGACGACCTCGGCACGTGGTCCCTCGATGCCGCGACCGGCACCGTCAGCCTCCAGGTTGACGCTTGCCCGGCGCTCGCCGGGTCGACCCATCTGCTGTTCTTCGGCACCGACGCCACGGGCGCAGCGGCGGGCTTCGGCCACAGCGACACCGGTCTCCCGGTCCGTGCGGTGAAGACGGAGGGCGCGCCGCTCACATGCGCCGCACCCGCCGACCTCAACCTGAATTCCTGAACGCTAGGAAGGCCCCCATGGCGAGCCGGCGACTTCGTCCCAGCCCGTGGGGTTGTCGAGGGCCTCTCTGACCTCGTCATGTCGAGACGTCCCGGAAGCGGTCCAGGCAGTGTGGTCGAACCGGGTGATGATCTGATCGCCGCGGGTCAGTCGGCGAAACGTCCCACTCACGATTCCGCCGATCCGCTTGTCGAGCTCGGAAAGCTCGCGGGCTGAACCGTCGTCACAGGCGTCGCAACCACAATGCGGCAGCGAGCCCAGATACACCGCTGGGTCGCCGACCCCGATCGTCACGCCGGCGTCACCGACGTCGTCAATCCGGCTGCGGGCCACCACGATCGGCAAGGCCCCGGCCACGGCCGGAACGAGGCGGTCGATTCGTGAAATCACCGTGTGCGGCTCGCTGCGCCAGTCCACGACGGCATCGTGCTCGGCTGTGGCCATTCCGGCGTCCACGAGCGCGTTGACCCATGCGTCGACTCGGGCACCGACGATCCGCCATTTCTGTGGGTCGCTGACCCGCGAGTATTCCTCGTTCAGAGGCTCGGCATCGCGGTGGGGATCCGGCCAGGTACTGAGGCCACGGCCAGTGTGGGTGAACGCCGCTTCCACCGCTGCCATGAGCGCACTCTCGACCATCGCGACATGGTGGTCTCGCCCAGCTTGGAGCGCCATCGATTTTCAATGGATCGGCGGTCCGGACATGCGGCCGCGGCGATGCCTGATCGCTGTCCGCTCTTCCACGTAGTCGAGACGCAGGGCCACATCCCGGCTGAAAGGCGGCACCACGAGCGCTCGTCGGCCCAGTCGACATTCTCGCCCTCGGCAAAGCACGGCGAGCCGTCTTCATACTCGAGATGCTCCGCGCCCTCGGAGGTGAGAAGGAAGCCGTGGTGCTCCGGGTCGGTATTCGGGGAGGACCCCAAAGCTGTCCCATTCGCCGACTTCTTGCCCACCGTCAGTGGAGCGCAACCAACGCCAGCGCCAGGCTCGGTCGGGGTGAAGCGGAAGCGCCACGCCCGAGAGCGGCCCGATCACGAACCCCGCAAGTACGCGATGACGTCGAAGCGCCCATTTGGTCGTTCTCACTCTTCCTCCGCCTTCAAGTCCTCGGCGGAGGAGACACGACCACTGGCCTCAAGTTGGCAGATTTCGGCCGTTTGTGTGGTCCAGCCCAGCTCCCCGTCCTTCAGCACGATGGCGATTCGAGCGTCTCCGGTGTTGCCAGTGTTCGTCCAGACCGAGAGGTCACCGTTCTTGACGCCCGCGAGATCGATCAGGTCCTTTGTCTTCAGTCCAGCGTCAGTGAATAGCTGGTCTCGGAAGGTGGCGGAGTCAAGGTAGCCAGCGTGGCTGAGCCCAGCCCATCCGAGCTCATCGGAGATGGGAAACGACTGGTCCATCGCTGCGAGAGCGCCGATCTCCGACAAGTCAAGGCCCAACTCGGCTCGCTCGTTCGCCGTGAGGCCTTCGAGATCGCGCTCGACTACAGCGGCGGGCAGAGACAGACCCGGCCCACTCGAGATCTTGGGCTCTCCGGAACAGTTAACGAGCGCAAGGTGACGAGACTGTTCAACAAACTCTCGTCGCCCTTCAAGATGATTTGGATTCGCTATCGAGGGATCATCTCCCCCCGCAGCTGAAGCGACGGCGAAGACACCCAGCGGTAGCAACAGCGCGGCGACAATTCCCGGCACGAAGCGGCGCGTACCGCATCCCTTGGAGTATCGCATCGAGCCTCTCTGCCTTCCGGTGTCCGGCTCAACTAGTTTGCCGCCATTGAATCGCTCGGTCACGTCAGCGCGGCGACCTCAACCTTGGCAAAGCACGAAACATGGTCCGGCCCGTGAGATGACGCACAACCACGTGCGTCACCGTCCGTCTATTCTTGGCCGGTCCGTGCAGTAGATGGGATGCGGGATGGGATAGTCCTATTGGCGGGACATTTCGGTGGCTGCTCTCGCTGCAGTTTCGCTTCGGCTGTGCCTGCGGGGAAGCTGGATGGTCACATCACGGAGCAGTCCGCTGAAGGGAAAGGGTGCGGAGTACCGGCTTGACACCGCCGAGCCGTGATCGCGACCAAGGCTCGAACCGACCGACGAAACCATTCGCATCAAGAACGGGATCGCGGCGCGACCACACGGCTCACCGTTCACCGACACCTCGACCCACCCCGCCGTGCGACTGTCGCGCTCGAGGTGCATGTGCAAGGAGTTCTCGCCGGCAGGAATCTTGATCGATGACTCCACGATCGTGTGGTCATCGAACGCGTTGTAGTCGACGACGAGTCGATCGCCTTGCACGAAGACCGAACAGCCCGCGTTCTCATTGCCGGTCGCCCAGAGCACGCCTTCGTCGCCGAGCTCTGACGTGACGCGCGCGGTCAGGTCGAAGGTGGAGCCGCCCAGGCCCGCCGATGGTTGCGCGGGCACCGGCGTCATCGGTGGCCGGTAGATGTATCGACGGTCGGGCCGGTGAGGCCCGTGCTCGCTCAAGACCGGCGCGAAGAGCTCGACGGTTCGATCGTCGAGCGGAAGGACCCCGTGGCGTTCCGCCTCAGCCCACCAGAGGTCGATCAGCTGCGCGAGACGATCCGGCTCGACCGCCGCAAGGTCGTTGCATTCAGACGGGTCAGTGCTGAGGTTGTGGAGTTCCCAGGGTTCGGTGTCGTAATCGTCGCCCTGATTGTGTTTGGTGACCGCCTTCCACGACGCGCCATCCAACTCCGCGATGACCCCGCGACTGCCGGCCATCTCGAAGTACTGCACGGTGTTCGACGCCGGCGCACCCGGGTCGGCGAGGATCGGCCCGAACGAGTGGCCGGTCACCGGCAGCTGCTCGGTACCCCGGTAGGTGCTCGGTGGGGTGATCCCGAGCAGCTCATAGATCGTGGGCGCGATGTCTGAGACGTTGACGAACTGAGACCGCTTGGTTCCTGCCTGCTCCCCGATTCCCGCGGGCCAGTGCATGAGCATCGGGACGTGAACGCCGCCCTCGTGGGTGTTCTGCTTGTACCAGCGGAACGGCGAATTGCCGCACTGTGCCCAGCCCCAGGGGTAGTTGGTGTGACTGTGTGGGCCACCGATGTCGTCGATGCGCTCGATGGCCTCGTCGGGCGACTCAAGAATGCCGTTGAAGTACTTCATCTCGTGCATCACCCCGAATGGCCCGCCCTCCTGGGATGCGCCGTTGTCGGACAGCACGAGGAGGATGGTGTTGTCGAGTTCGCCCATGGCCCCGAGCCCTTCGACGAGCCGACCGATCTGGTCATCGGTGTGGTCGAGGAACGCGGCGAAGGCCTCCTGCAGGCGACAGGCGAGGCGGCGATGCGTGTCGGGCAGATCGTCCCAGGCCTCCACGCCCGGGTTGCGAGGCGCCAGCTGGGTGTCGACGTCGACGACGCCGAGCTCGACCTGGCGGTCGTACCAGCGTTGGCGGACGATGTCCCATCCCTCGTCGTATTTCCCGCGGTACTTGTCGAGATACTCCGACGGCGCCTGGTGGGGCGCATGCGTCGCACCGAACGGCAGGTAGGCGAAGAACGGACGATCGGGCCGCACCCCCTTGCTGTCGCTGATCATCAACAGCAGCTGCTCCACCAGATCCTCCGACACGTGGTAGCCGTCGGCTGGTCCCGCCGGGGCATCGATGTGGGAGTTGTCGCGCACGAGTTCGGGGTGGAATTGATCCGTCTCACCATCGAGGAAGCCGTAGAACCGGTCGAACCCACGACCGAGCGGCCATTGGTCGAACGGTCCGGCAGCCGAGGTGTCCTGGGCGGGAGCGAGGTGCCACTTTCCGGTGCAGAAGGTGGCGTAGCCCTCCGTTGACAGGACCTCGGCGATGGTCGCGGCCGAGTTCGAGATGTGGCCCATCTGGTGCGGAAAGCCGGTCCGAAAGTTCGCGACCGACCGCATCCCGACCGCATGCTGAGATCGGCCGGTGAGAAGCGCCGCTCGTGTCGGTGAACACACCGGGGTGACGTGGAAGTTGGTGAACTGCACCCCATCGGACGCCAGCTGGTCCACGTTGGCGGTGTCGATGTCGGAGCCGTAGCAACCGAGCTGAGCGAAGCCGGTGTCGTCGAGGAGCACGATCACCACGTTGGGCGCGTTGTCGCCGGGATGGGGCGACTCCAGGAAGTGTGGCTCCGAGTCGGCCAGTGTTCGGCCGATGACCCCTTGCCAGTCGTTCGTCATTCTCTCTCGCTCTCGATCGATGCGGTGATTTCGTTGATGGATGCCCGTACTCCGATGGAGTAGGTGTCGGCGATTGCCGTCGCTCGGTGTTCGGCCTGGGCTTTGAGGCGCTCGGGGTCGAGCGCCACGGCCATGAAGGCGCGGCGGCTGGGGAAGGTGTTGAAGCGGACCTGATGCCACACTCGACCGTCGCCGACGATGGTTCCCTCCGCGGCGAACCAACCGTCGACACGGATTCCCTGCGGCACCGCAACCGAGCCGGCCACTTCCTCATAGGCCTGCATGTGCTCCGGCGTTGTGGCCGCCCTCGCTTCGTCGTGGAAACGAATCACGTGGATCATCGTGTAGGCGCCGTCGGCATCGTTCGGCGGGTGCGGTACATCTGACCACTCGACCGCCCCCGCGATCTCGGGCAGAGGCAGCGGCTGGCCACCGACGACGATCGTCTCGGCCATCGCAGCATCCTTGTGCTCATGGGCGCGCTGGAAATCGTCGCGCTGTTGCATCGAGATGAACGAGGCCCGTGTCGGGTAGCGGACGACCGCGACGCGGTCCCACTTCGGCTCGGCACCCAGTAGCTGGTCCTCGACATCAGCAACGAAGACCGGCGTTGCGCCGATGGCGGCGAGTGGAATCTGATCGGCGTACGCATCGTTGGCTTCGCGGCCGCTCAGTGCGTTGGTGCGTCCATCGTCGTACTCGGCTCGGTCTCGGTACCGCATCAGGTTGATCATCCACACGGGCCCGTCTTCGTGTGGCGCCGTTGTGGCGAGTGTTCGGGCGTAGTCGGTATCGATCTGGCCGTAGCGGGGCATCAACATTGGCTGTCCTTCGGTGGTGGTCAGTCGAACGCCCGGGTGCGCCACTGGTGGTAGGCGGCCCAGACGACCAAGAGCGGGGGGACGACGACGATGGCGGCGATCAACGCGTAGACGATGGTCAGTCCGGTGACGACGCCGAACTGCTGGAAGGGTGTGAGGGGGCTGAAGATCAGCACGCCGAAGCCCAGCGCCGTCGTGAGGGCCGAGCCGATGAGTGCGGACCCGGTGGTCGAGAGCGTCGCCTGCGCGGCCTGCACCACGTCGCCGTGGTTCTCGAGTTCCTCAGTGAAGCGATGAATGATGTGGATCGTGTAGTCGACACCGATGCCGATCGACAGTGCGGTGATGAGGGCGGTGATCACGTTGTAGGGAATGCCGAGCAACGTCATCGTGCCGAGGATCCACAACAAGACGAGCATGATCGGCAGCACGGCGATCACGGCAAGCATCGGTTTGAACTCGGTGGCCCAGAAGAAGAGCATCAGCACGATCAGCGCCGCCACGACAGTGATGGTGATGGAGCTCGTCTGACTGGCGGTCATCGACCCGGTCACTTCGAGGCCGATGACCTCACCGGAGGTGACCGTGATCTGCTCGCGGTCCCCGAACCAGAGCCCCTCGATGTCGTCGACGAGCTGTTCGGTCCGTTCCTGGTCGCCCGTGAGTGCGCTGAACTGGATCAGTGTCAGGTCTTGGCCGTCGTGGTCGTCGACGGCGACCTGAGCGAAGCCAGCGGGATCGATGTCTTCGAGACGGTCGACGATCGCCTGTACGCCCGTCGGGTCGAGCGTGAGGCCCTGATCGAGCCTGGAGCCGAGTTCGAGCAGCTCGGGGTCGTAGTTGTCACCCTCGAAGCCGTCGTCGGTCGACCAGTCGGCGAACAGCAGACCGAGCGACGCGGAGATGTCGCCGGCGGCGCCGGTCGGGCGGGACAGGTCGTCGCCGAAGGCTGACGTGAGCTCGAAAAGGTTGCGCAGCGTGCGGTCGTCGGTGAGCTCGGCTTCGATCAGGACCGTGACGATCTCGGTCTGCCCCCCGAGCGCTTCGTCGAGTGCCTCGATGTCCTGGAGCGAGTCGCCATCGGAGGGGAGGAAGTCGTTCGAGTCGAACTCGGTCGAGATGTTCGCCGCGGCGACGCCGAGGCCGAGCGTGACGACACCGACACCGGCCAGGACGGCAAGCGGTTTGCGGGCGACGCCCGACCCGATGCGCTCCACGATCGGTCCTGCGAGGGGAATGGCGTCCGACACCGGGCGAGGTTCAGCGAGATCACCGCGGGCTTCGCGGCGCCCGTCGAGAATCGCTCGGGCGGCCGGCATCAGCGTGAGCATCACCAGCAGTCCGAAGAAGACGCCGAAGGCCGCGACGACACCGAAGTCCTGATTGGCCGGAATCGGCGATGTGACGTTGGTGAGGAAGCTGATGATCGTCGTCCCTCCGGCCAGGCCCAGCGGAAGGAGCACGCCCCGCAAGCCCGCTGTCGCCGCGGCGGCGGTCGAGTGGCCCTCGCCGCGCATCTCTCGATAGCGAGCCACCGACTGGATCGCGTAGTCCACCACGAGGCCGATCAGCATGATCGGTACGACGTCGGTGAGCTGATTGGGAAGGCCGATGACGCCCAGGCCATCGGGCCCCAGGATGCCCTGAGCGCCCATCGTGCCGAGGATGGTGATGCCGAGGCCGGCCAGGGCGAGCACGACGTCGGAGCCCGTGCGGAAGAAGACGAAGAGCAGCACGGCGATGACCAGGAGGGCGATCATCATGAGCTGTGACATCGAGGAGGACGACGACTCGGCGGATTCGTCGTCGATCGTCGCTCCAGAGAGCGAACGGACGTCAAGCGGGCCCTCGACCGTAGCCACCGTGTCGGCAACGTCGAGTTCGATCTCCGCCAGCCCGTCTCGGTCGCCGAGCGCTCGGAGCTTGATGGTCGAGATCGCCAGACCATCGCCCTCGGCGATGCCGCTCAGGCTGGCAACGGCCGGTTGGAGCGCCGGGTCGGCTTCAATCGCCGCGACCACACCGTCGATCTGCTGCTGCGAAACGCTGCTCAGGTCTTCGACGCCCAGCGCCTGCTTGAAGATCGGCGGGAGAGCGCTGATGGGCTGGTCGACCGCAAGGCGGTCTTCGACCCCGGGGGCGGCGAGGGCTGCGCTGATGACGCGGTCGACGTGGTCGAGACCGGCGGGCGTGAAGATGTCGCCCCGGTGCAACACGGTGATGTTCGTCAACCCCGCGGAGTCGGGGAACGAGTCGCTGAGCGTCTGACTCGCGACCGCCACGCCGCTGTCGTCGGGGAGGAACACCGTCGAGTCCGCCGGCGGGCCGACGAGGCTCATTCCGGAGATGAGGCCGGCCGTCACCGCCAGCAGCGCGCCCAGCGCAATACGCGGCCGCTCAACGATCCACGCGGTCACTCGATCGATCACGATCAGTTCCCGATGAAGTCGTTGATGACGCGGTCGAAGCTCGCGTCGGGGGTTCGGAGGGTCTGCATTGGCGGGGTTCCTCAGTGCTCGGGGTTCGGCGAGAGGTGCGTCTCGAACCAGTCGAGCGCGGCGTCACTGCTGCGAGCGAAGCCGTCGAAGTAGATGCCGTAGTGGTCGATGTCGGGGATCACGTCGTAGTGGACGTCGATGTCGCCTCGAGCCGAGAGCAGCTCGTGCGCCCGGCCGCCGGAGGCGCTGATGTCGAACAGCGCCTCCTTCTCGGCGTCCATGATCAGGGCGGGAGCCGCCAGCCGATCGACCGCCGCGAGGGGGTCGTAGTGCTGCATCCGGGCGACGTTCAGCGTGCCGCGCAGGCCGGGGATGCCATCGAGGTCGGTCGGGAACGGATCGATCGTGCCGCGAGCGATCTCGCCGGCGCGCATTCGGGCGAAGGCACGGATGTCCGCTCCTGGGCTGGCGAGGAAGGCGACCTGGGTGACGAGGGCCTTGAACCTGTCGTCGGTCGAGGCGCAGTAGAAGGCGGTTCCGCCGCCGAAGCTGGTGCCCCACGCGCCGAGACGGGTGGGATCGACACCGGGTTCGGTGGCGAGGTAGTCCGTCGCCGCCCGGAAGTTTCGCACCCAGTTCCATGGGTCGATGAGTTCGCGCACGACGCGGATGTCGGCGTGGGTGTTTCCCTTGGCATCAACGGTGAGGTCGTCGTCGAGGAGCAGTGTCCGACCCGATGACCCGTACCACCCGTCGTGACTGAAGGTCAGCGCGACCATGCCCGCCTTGGCGAACCGAACCGCATAGTGGGCGACGGAGTTCTTGCCTCCACCCCATCCGTGCGACACGACGACACCGGGTGCACCGGTGTCGTCGGCCAGATCGGTCGGCCGGAACAGCGTCGCTTCGAGCCGGTACCCGTCGGACCAGACGGAGGTGTCGATCATCTCAACGGTGTCGGGAACTCGCAGCGGGGCGTAGTCATCCTCTTCGGTGTACATGATGCTCCTTTGCCTGGGATCAGGCGACGTCCGGGTCGGGTTCGAGGCCGTCGTCGAGCTGGACGCCGAAGCTGTTCAGCATCATCGCGACCATGGTGTAGTGACCGACGGTGAAGACGAGGTCCATCCTCTGTCGGTCATCGAGGTCTGCGTCATCCGCGAGGGCCGTCCACGTCTCGTCGCTGAGCTGTTGGCCCGCATGCAGCTCATCGACAGCGCGGAGCAGCGCTCGATCCGCCGCAGTCCAGGCGGGATCGTCGGGACCGGCCTTCACGCGTTCGATCTCGTCCACGGTCAGTCCCATGAACTGCCCGATGATCACGTGCTGAGACCATTCGTACATCGAGCCGCAGATGAATCCCGTCCGGAGGATCAGGAGCTCGCGACGGTCGGCCGGGATCGTGTTGCGATCCGACAGCACATAGTTGCCCCACGACCCGAATCCCTTCAACGCTTTGGGCGAGTGCACGAGGGTGCGGAAGATGTTGAAGATCCCGGTCGGCGATCGGAACCGTTCGAGAACGGCCGTCTGGTCTTCGTCGAGTTCGTCGTCGCTCAGCGGCGGAATCCGGGGTTCGGTCGGTAACACCATGATCAGTTCTCCTCCTCGTCGAGAAACGCAACGACCCGGGCGGGCGCTGCGCTCGCTCCGGTGATGGGCAGGGCGAAGAAGCCGACGGTGAAGCCGTTGAGTGGCAGCTCTTCGAGGTTGGTGAGCTGTTGCACGATGAACACCTCACGGTCTCGGCCGGCGAAGTGCCCGTCCCAGATCTCGGCCGGGTCACCCGTCTCCTCGAAGGCCTGTCGCATCACCATGAAGGGGCGATCCCAGCCCAGCGCGTCGGTGCCGAGCAGCTTGGCGCCCTGCTCGGCGAGCCACAGCGTTCCCTCGCGAGTCATGCCCGGGTAGCCGTAGTACTCGAGCTGCTCAGGCGTGATCGGGCCCTGACCGGTGCGCAGGAGGGCCGCCCCGCCCGCGGGGATCTCGCCACCGGCCCGATCGAGCGCGTCCTGGAGCACCGGCACGGGGATGCCCTCGCCTCGCCCCACCTTGCCCGCGATGTCGAGGACCACGCCGGGCACCACGAGTTCCTCGAGGGCGATGTCGGTGATGGTGCGTGCCGGCTTGCCCTCACACGTCGTGCCGTAGTGAAGGGGCGCGTCGACGTGCGTGCCGATGTGGGTGTTCATGATGAGCTTCTCGTCGCCCCACCCCTCACCATCGGGAAGATCGTCGATCGAGCACCCGAACGCGGCGCAAGCCATCTCGGCGCCGTTGGTGGCCGGATCGATGGGCTCGACCTTCGGCGAGATCACTTGCGCGGCGGCTCTCGCTATCTTCGGCATGCGGTCCC
>Ga0315336_1006707_pt1 | contig 11583 bp, 14 predicted proteins | sample ASW5metaG_FD_204512 | JGI IMG/M metagenome (GOLD analysis project Ga0315336, IMG submission 204512) | Ammonia-oxidizing marine archaeal communities from Monterey Bay, California, United States - ASW #5 | ecosystem: Environmental > Aquatic > Marine > Intertidal zone | place: USA: California...
TGCGGACTTGCGAGCCACCACACTAGCCAGATAATAGCTTACGCAGGATGGCACAATGTCTCCACGCCCGCCGGTTGCTCCGTATCTGACCGTTTCGCCAGCCGCCGGCGCGATCGCTTTCTATACCGCGGCCTTCGACGCCAAGCAGAAGGCGCTGATGCCGGCGATGGACGGTCTGCGCATCCTGCATTGTGAGCTCGAAATCAACGGCGGTGCATTGTTTCTGTCCGATGCGTTTCCCGAATTCGGCACCGCGCGGATGCCGCTGCCCGGCGAGCCGGTGACCATGTCGGTCAGCCTCGAATTCGCAACCGGCGAAAAGGTCGATGAAATTTTCGAGCGGGCGACGAAACTGGGCGCCAAAGGCGAAGTGACGCCGACCTATTCGTTCTGGGGTACGCGAACCGCAATTGTGCGCGATCCATTCGGCCATCGCTGGATTATGAATGGGCCTCTGTCTCAGAAATAAGCGTCGCGGAAATAAGCGCTGTCGAAACCTGTTCAACACATAAAAAAGCGCGGTGATTCACCGCGCTTTTCATTCAGAGCTTTGAGTGCCGCAGTGATTACTTGCCGACAGCTGCCTTCGGCGCGTCTTTTTCGCGGTTGTCCTGCTTCTCGACGATGCGTGCCGACTTGCCGCGCAGACCGCGCAGGTAATACAGCTTGGCGCGACGCACCTTGCCGCGGCGCACGAGCTTGATCGAGTCGATCATCGGCGAGTAGACCGGGAACACGCGCTCCACGCCTTCTCCGTAAGAGATCTTGCGGACGGTGAAGCTCTCGTGGATGCCGCCGCCGTGGCGGCCGATGCAAACGCCTTCATAGGCCTGCACGCGCGAGCGCTCGCCTTCGACCACCTTGACGTTGACGATCACGGTGTCGCCCGGTCCGAATTCGGGAATCGTCTTTCCGGCGGAAAGCTTTTCCAGCTGCTCTTTGTCGATTTCTTGAATGATGTTCATCACAAAACTCCATCGGCGGCGCGCCCGAAAGGGGCTGCGCGGAAATTCGTATCCAGCATCTGCACGGATTGGCCGGTGCTATACGCCATAGCCGTCCCGTTGTCACCCTTTCGTCGTGTCTTTTCGTGGCCTTGGAACGACGTTATGGGCGATTTTGGCCGCCCAGAGGTCCGGCCGCCGCGCCTTGGTCAGGACTTCGGCTTCCGCCCGCCGCCAGGCCTCGATTCGGGCATGGTCGCCGGACACCAGAACATCCGGGATGGCCCGGCCCTCGAAGTCCTGCGGGCGGGTATACTGGGGGTATTCCAGTAGTCCATCCGAGAAACTCTCGTCGGTTCCTGAGCTTAGCTTCCCCATGACGCCCGGCAGAAGCCGCACGCAGGCGTCTATCAGGGCCAGGGCTGCGATTTCACCCCCCGAGAGCACATAATCCCCGAGGGAAATTTCCTCGAGCTGGCGGGCCTCAATGACCCGCTGATCGATGCCCTCGAACCGGCCGCAGACGATCAAGGGGCCGGGGCCTGCGGCGAGTTCCGCTACCCGTTTTTGGTTCAGGGGAGCACCGCGCGGGCTCATCAGGAGGCGCGGACGGACAGGATCGATCTGTGCGGCATCGATGGCCGAGGCCAGCACGTCGGCCCGCAGCACCATGCCCGGTCCGCCGCCGGCGGGGGTATCGTCGACGCTGCGATGTTTGTCGGTGGCGGCGTCGCGGATGTCGCGTGCGTCAAGCGCCCACAGATTCGATGCCAATGCCTTCCCGGCAAGGCTGATGCCGAGCGGACCGGGAAACATTTCCGGAAACAGCGTGAGCACGGTGGCGCGCCACATGGGTCAGATATCCCGGTTCAGATGTCCGCATCTTGCGGTGAATCGCCGTCGATCTCTTGCGGCATCACGATCACCACATGACCCTCGGCGAGATTGACGGTGGGCACCACGGCATCGGTGAACGGCAGCAGCAAGGTTGAGCCTTGCGGCGGGGCGATCTCGATAATGTCACCTGCGCCGAAATTATGGACGGCGAACACCTTGCCGATTACGGCACCCGCAGGATCCTGCGCGCGCAGTCCGATCAGATCGGCGTGATAGTATTCGCCCTCGTCGGTTTCGGGCAGTTGATCGCGATCGATATAAAGCTCAAGGCCGTTGATGCGTTCGGCATCTTCGCGGGTCGCGATGCCCTTGAGCACTGCGACCAGATGATCCTTGGCGATACGCGCGCGCACCACTTCAAACTGGCGCGCACCGTCTTTGGTCGAGAGGGGACCGTAGTCAATGACCGCCATCGGGTCTTCGGTGAACGGCCACAGTCTCACCTCGCCGCGCACACCATGCGCGGCGCCGATTCTCGCAACGCAGATCGGCGCTGCTTTTGTCATGAAGACTTAGGCCTTGGCAGCGGCTTCGGCGTTGGCCTTGCGCTCCTTGCGCGGCACGGCCTTTTCCGGGTTATTGCGCGCTGTGCGCTTGGCAACGCCTGCTGCGTCGAGGAATCGCATCACGCGGTCCGATGGCTGCGCGCCCTTGGCCATCCACGCCTTGACCTTCTCCATGTCGAGCTTCAGGCGAAGCTCGCTGTCCTTCGGGAGCAGCGGATTGAAGTGACCGAGACGCTCGATGAACCGGCCATCGCGCGGAAAGCGGGAGTCGGCGACGACGACGTGATAGACCGGACGCTTCTTGGTGCCTGCGCGTGCGAGGCGGATAACGACTGACATTTGATTCTCCGTTGGTGTGTTTGAATGTCGTGAAAATGGGTTGAGTTATTTTTTCTTGCCGATCCCCGGAAATCCGCCGAGGCCCGGCAGCGTTGGTTTTCCCAGCCCCGGAAGGCCCGGAAAATCTTTCGGCAGCGAGGGCGCACCTTGCGGAATTCCGCCGGGCATCTTCGCAGCCAGTTCTTTCATCGCGTCGGCCGACGGCATGCCGTTGCCGCCAAAGCCCATCGCCTGCGCCATGCCCGCCAGCGGGCCGCGCTTGCCCTGACCCATGGCCTTCATCATGTCGGCCATGTTCCGGTGCATCTTGAGCAGCTTGTTGACTTCCTCGACCTTGAGGCCTGCACCTGCGGCGATGCGTTTTTTGCGGCTGGCCTTGAGGATGTCGGGATTCTTGCGCTCTTCGCGCGTCATCGAATCGATCACCGCCATCTGGCGCTTCACGACCCTGTCGTCGAGGTTGGCGGCAGCGAGCTGGTTTTTCATCTTGGCGATTCCGGGCATCATGCCCATCAGCCCGCCGAGGCCGCCCATGGTCTGCATCTGCTGAAGCTGATCGCGCAGGTCGGCAAGATCGAACTTGCCCTTGCGCATTTTCTCGGCGACGCGCGCAGCTTTCTCGGCGTCGATATGCGCGGCGGCTTTTTCGACCAGCGACACCACGTCGCCCATGCCGAGAATGCGGCCCGCGATGCGCGAGGGATGGAAGTCTTCCAGTGCATCGGTTTTTTCGCCGGTGCCGATCAGCTTGATCGGCTTGCCGGTGACGGCGCGCATCGACAATGCCGCGCCACCGCGTCCGTCGCCGTCGACGCGTGTCAGCACGATGCCGGTCAGGCCCACGCGCTGATCGAACGCGCGTGCAAGGTTGACCGCGTCCTGGCCGGTCAGCGAGTCGGCGACCAGCAGCACTTCGTGCGGGTTCGCAGCGGTTTTCACCTCTGCCGCTTCCGACATCATCTCTTCGTCGAGCGTGGTGCGGCCGGCGGTATCGAGCAGCACGACGTCATAGCCGCCGAGCTTGCCGGCCTGCAGCGCACGCTGCGCGATCTGCACCGGCTTCTGGCCCGCAACGATAGGGAGCGTCTCGACCGAGAGATCGCGGCCGAGCACCGCAAGCTGTTCCTGGGCTGCCGGGCGATAGACGTCGAGCGACGCCATCAGAACTTTTTTCTTGTCGCGGCTCGTGAGGCGGCGCGCCAGTTTCGCAGTAGTGGTGGTTTTGCCCGAGCCCTGCAGACCGACCATCATGATCGCCACCGGGGCTGGCGCATTGAGATCGATTTGCTGGCCGTCAGCGCCGAGCGTTGCAACCAGTTCGTCGTGAACGATTTTCACGACCATCTGGCCGGGCGTCACCGACTTGACGACGGTGGCACCAATCGCCTGCTCGCGGACCCTGTCGATGAACGAGCGCACCACGTCGAGGGCGACATCGGCCTCGAGCAGCGCGCGGCGGACCTCGCGCATGGCGGCATCGACATCGGCTTCCGATAGCGCACCGCGCCGCGTCAGCCGATCGAGAATGCCTCCAAGCTTTTCCGACAGATTGTCGAACATGCCGCGCGTTATCCCGTTGCTCAGCCCCGAAGGGACCTGAAATTCCAAACACTTTTACGCCCGAGGGCGCACAGCGCTGTCGGGCGTTGGCCTCCGGCATCCAGTGCCGGGCGGCGGGTCGAAAAGAACGTCTTTTCGAGAAGTGCCGGGGTTAAACCGCCCATAGCCGGAAAAGTCAAGAAAAGACCCAAAAATGCTGGTTCTGGGGCGGCTTGCGATGGCTCCTCGGGGAACCTAACTGTTGTCCAGATAGGCCGTTTTGGGCCTCTTGAGGCTCATGAACGTCACCCGCCGCCGTGTTTTTGGTCTGCTCGCCGGCGCGGCGGTCGCCGTGGGCCTTCCGTCTGTCTGGATTTCCCGCATGAAAACCTATGCCGGCCCGCCGTCCGATCATTTCGACGGAACGTATTTCTATGACCCCGATGGGTCCCCGCCGAAGAAACTCTGGGAGGTGCTGCGCTGGCAAGTCACCAAGACGGCGGCCAAATGGCCTGAGCGCGCGCCGTCGCCCTATGCCGACACGCCGCCGCCGCAGGTGACTGGCGACAAGGTCCGGTTTTCCTATGTCGGTCACGCAAGCTGGCTGATCCAGACCGCAGGGCTCAACATTCTGGTCGATCCGGTGTGGTCCGAACGTGCCTCGCCGGTGAGTTTCGCCGGGCCGAAGCGCGTCAACGATCCTGGCATCGCTTTTGAGGCGCTGCCGCCGATCGACGTGGTGCTGGTGTCGCACGGACATTACGACCATCTCGACGTGAGGACGCTCTCCAGGCTGGCGGCGAAATTCTCGCCGCGCGTCATTACGCCGCTCGGCAACGATGTCACCATGACATCGACCGACAGCGCGATCCGGGCGGAGGGTTTCGACTGGGGCAACCGCGTCGAGATCGGCAACGGAGTCGCCGTGACGCTGGTGTCGACGCGGCACTGGAGCGCGCGGGGATTGTTCGACCGCAACAAGGCGCTGTGGGCGAGCTTCGTGCTGGAAACGCCGGCGGGAAAAATTTATCTCGTCTGCGATTCCGGTTACGGCACCGGTGCGCATTTCCGGCGGGTGCGGGAGACGTTCGGCCCGATTCGCGCAGCAACGTTGCCCATCGGAGCTTACGAGCCGCGCTGGTTCATGCGCGAGATGCACATGAATCCGGAAGACGCCGTGAAGGCGCTGGCCGATTGCGGGGCCGAGGTCGCACTGGCGCATCATCACGGCACGTTTCAGCTGACCGACGAGGCGATCGATGCGCCGGTCAACGATCTGGCAACGGCGCTCGATGCGGCAGGTGTGGCACGCGAAAGATTCCTGGCGCTCAAGCCCGGACAGGTGTTCGAGATCTAGCGGGACTTATTTCTGCTTGATCTCGTAGGACACGCTGACGGACACGCGCAGCGTCTCCTCGCCCTGCACTACGGGTGCGGACGCAGCGATCCCCGCAGACATTTTCCGATACGGCACCGGACCCGGCGTGGTTTCTTCCGAAATGCTGATCGGCGCGCCGAGCGAGATGTTCGCGGCCTTGGCGTAGATCTCAGCCTTGCGCCGTGCATCCGCGATGGCTTCAGATCGTGCGTCGTCCAGCAGCTTCGAGGCCTTCGACACCAGAAAGCTGATGCCGCTGATTTCGTTGGCGCCGGCGCCCACCAGCACGTCGATGGTGTCGGCCACCTTTGTGATGTCGCGAATAGTCACAGTGACGCGGTTGCTGGCCCGGTAGCCGACAATCAGGAAGGGCGCATTGGCGTTGCGGTTCGGCGCGCTCTGCGGCGACAGCGACAGCCGCGAGGTCTGGATATCTTTTTCGGCAAGGCCGGAGTTCTTCAAAGCCTGCAAGACGCCGCCCATCGCCTTGTTGTTGGCCTCGGAGGCTTCGCGTGCGGTTTTTGCCTCGGTGGTGACGCCGCTGTCGATCTGCGCCAGGTCGGGCGGCACCGAAATCGAAGCTTCGCCGGTGACCGAAACCGTCGGCGGCAGCGTCTGGCCCAATGCAGACGAGGCCATGGCGGCAAGGGCAATCGCGGCGATAACGGTGCGGGCGCGCATTTTTAAACTCCAGATTTCCTGAGCAGTCGTTTTTACTTGAGTGGCAATTCTACTTGAGCGGAACGAACACGTTGATGACGAGCTTGTCTTCCGTCGTTGTCAGCGGATCGGTGACGTATTCTTCGATGAACGTATCCTTGGCTTCCAGCTTCTTGTCGTCGAGGTGGTTGGTGATCGCTTCGTAGGTGTTGTCCATGTTGTCGTATGAGCCGCGATGGACAAATTTCAGTGTCGGGCCTTCAGGCGAGTTGCCCACGCTCATGCCCTTGGTGAGATTCTTCGGATCCTGCTCGACCGGAATCTCGGCCTGAAAGGTAAACCCCGCATCGTCAGTCGAGGTGTAGACGATCAGCGATGAGCCCGCGGCCTTGATGCCCTGTTTGTCGATAAATCCGGACAGTGTTTTCAGCGACGATACCAGCGTCTCGAAGGCGTTATCCCAGGTCGCGCTGCCTTTCAGGATCACGACTTTCTTCGCGGTCAAAGTCTGCTGTTCGCCGAACGGGTCAGCGGTCTGCACGTTCGGTGCGGTGGGTGATGGAGGCGGTGCTTCGGCCGCAGGAGGCGATCCAATGGCAGGAGGCGCGGCGGGAGTTTGCGCTGCCGCCGGCGGCGCAGATGCCGGCGTTTCCGCAGCAGGTGCCACCGGAGCAGCAGGGGTTGCCGTTGCAGCCGGCGGGACGGGCGTTGCCGGCGCAGCGGAGGTGGCAGGGGGTGGCGTTGTCGGGGCTACCGGCGGGGCCGCAGCGGTCGGACTGGCCGGCGGCGACTGGATTTGTCCCGTCACTGGTCCCGGATTCGATCCCATGGGCACTTTGGTCCAGACCGCGGCAGCAATGACCAGCGCCATGGCGACCAGGACGGCAACACGGGTATTACTCATTCAATGGTCTCCGAGGCGTCTGCGGGGGATAAACTCGTCCGGCGGCGAAGCGGATACAGGTTATCACGAACCGCCGTGAACTGGCATGGGTTGGAAACTGGGCAATCGCGAGGCACGACGGCGGTCAGGCAGATGCTCTGGTCAAGTTGCTTTGCATTCGCCATATAACGGGGATCATGAGCACGCTCGCCAATCACAGCTTCGCCAAGATGAACGGGATCGGCAACGAGATCGTCGTTCTCGACCTGCGCGATTCGGCCGCGACGGTCACGCCCGGCGAGGCGCGCGCAATTGCCTCACCCGTAGGCGTGCCTTTCGATCAGTTGATGGTGCTGCATCCGCCGCGCGTTCAGGGCACCACAGCCTTTATCCGTATCTTCAACAATGACGGGTCGGAGGCTGCGGCCTGCGGCAATGGCATGCGCTGTGTCGCGCGGCAGGTGTTCGAGGAAACCGGCAAGACCGCGCTGACCTTCGAGACCCGTGCGGGCTTGTTGAATTGCTGGCAGGGGCCGTCGCCCGATCTTTATACCGTGGACATGGGCGTGCCGAAGTTCGGCTGGCAGGAGATCCCGCTGGCCGAGGAATTTCGCGACACGCGCTATATCGAATTGCAGATCGGGCCGATCGATGCGCCGATCCTGCATTCGCCCTCCGTTGTCAGCATGGGCAACCCGCACGCGATTTTCTGGGTCGACGATATCGAAGCCTACGACCTTGAGCGCTTCGGGCCGCTGCTTGAAAATCATCCGATTTTCCCCGAACGCGCCAACATCACGCTGGCGCATATCGTGGACCGCGAGCACATCGTGATGCGGACATGGGAGCGCGGCGCCGGTCTGACCAAGGCTTGCGGTTCTGCAGCCTGCGCAGCGGCCGTGGCGGCGGCGCGTCTGAGGCGCACTGAGCGAACCGTTCACATGACATTGCCCGGCGGCGAACTGACCATCGAATGGCGCGAGCGTGACGATCACGTGTTGATGACCGGTCCGGCGGCGTTCGAGTTCGAAGGGCAGTTCGATCCGGCGCTGTTCGCGAACGTCGCCTGAGATGACCGTCGACGTCGTCACCTTCGGCTGCCGGCTGAATGCTTTTGAGTCGGATGTGATCCGGCGCGAAGCGGAAAGCGCGGGTCTTCAAAACACCATCGTCGTCAATACCTGTGCGGTCACCAACGAAGCCGTTGCGCAAGCGCGCCAGACCATCCGCAAGCTCAAGCGTGACAGGCCCGATGCGCGCATCGTGGTCACAGGCTGCGCGGCGCAGATCCAGACGCAGATGTTTGCGCAGATGAGTGAAGTCGATCGTGTGCTTGGCAACGACGACAAGATGCGCAGCGCGGCATGGCGTGACACGCGCGCGGCGTTCGAGGTCTCGGGTGAAAAGATTGCTGTCTCCGACATTATGGCGATCACCGAAATGGCGCCGCATTTGGCCGCCGGCTACCAGAGCGGGCTGCCGCGCGTGTTCGTGCAGGTGCAGAACGGCTGCGATCATCGCTGCACCTTCTGCATCATCCCCTATGGCCGCGGTAATTCGCGTTCCGTGGCGATGGGCGCTGTGGTCGATCAGGTCCGCGCGCTGACCGAGGCGGGTCACGCCGAGATTGTGCTGACTGGTGTCGATCTCACCAGTTATGGCGCGGACCTGCCGGGGGCGCCAAGGCTTGGAATGCTCACCAAGCAAATCCTCAAACATGTTCCGAACCTGAAGCGGTTGCGCATTTCGTCGATCGATTCGATTGAGGCAGACAGCGATCTGCTCGATGTGGTTGCGACCGATGAGCGGCTGATGCCGCATCTGCATCTGTCGCTGCAGGCCGGGGACGACCTCATCCTCAAGCGCATGAAGCGGCGGCATTCGCGCGCCGACGCCATCGATTTCTGCCGACAGATGCGGCGGCTACGGCCGGACATCGCGTTCGGCGCAGACATTATTGCCGGCTTTCCGACCGAAACCGAAGAGATGTTTGCACGGTCGCAAGACCTCGTTGAGGAATGCGGCCTGACATTTCTCCATGTCTTTCCTTATTCGCCGCGTCCCGGTACGCCGGCGGCGCGAATGCCGCAGGTCGACGGCCGCGTGATCAAGGATCGCGCGCGGCGGCTGCGTGCAAACGGCGAGACGGCGCTGCGACGCAGGCTTGCTTTGGAGGTTGGAACCACGCGCGAGGTTCTGATCGAGAGCGCGACGCAGGGGCGGACGGAGCATTTCATTCCGGTCGCGGTGACGAACGGCGAACAGAATACGGTTCGCAGTGTGACAATCGCCGGTCACGACGGCGCGCGCTTGTTCGTGTAAGCAACGCGCAGACGAGTCTGGCAACCTTCAAGTCTGACGGTCTTGTTATCTTCAATTTGCATCGCAATTGATGTATTGAAGTTACCATGTCTCAATGCTGCACTCGCAAAAGCGCGGGATAACTTTCAGAACGATGACCTTTCGTGATTTTTGCAAGGCATCTGATGTCCGAGGAGAAAATCCATGTCGCTCGATTCCGATGTGATCGTTGACCGTCGCAGGATCCGCCGCAAGCTGACGTTCTGGCGCGTGGTGGCGGCGCTGGGTGTCGTTGCTGCGGTGGTTGCGGTCGCAGTAGTGGCGTCACCTTCGGCGCGCAGCGCGATCACGGGATCGAATGCGATCGCGCGGGTGAAGATCGACGGATTGATTCGCAGCGATCAGGCGCGCGTCGAAGCGCTCGAGCGGCTTGAGAGTTCATCCGCTGCTGCCGTCATCGTCCATATCAACTCACCGGGCGGCACCACCGCCGGCTCCGAACAGCTCTATGACGCGCTGACGCGGCTGAAGGCGAAGAAGCCGATGGTTGTGGTGGTGGAAGGTCTCGCCGCGTCGGGCGGATATATCGCTGCCCTTGCATCCGACCAGATCATTGCGCAGCAAACCTCGCTGGTCGGTTCGATCGGCGTTCTGTTCCAGATTCCGAATGTGTCGGATCTGCTCAAAACAGTCGGCGTCAAGGTCGAGGAAGTGAAGTCGTCGCCGCTGAAAGCAGCGCCCAACGGTTACGAACCCACCAGCCCCGAAGCGCGCGCAGCGCTCGATGCGCTGGTGAAGGATTCCTATGCCTGGTTTCGCGGTCTGGTGAAGGATCGCCGCAGTATGGATGACGCGACCTTGCAGACCGTGGCGGATGGCCGTGTGTTTACCGGCCGTCAGGCGGTCGGCCTCAAGCTCATCGATCAACTTGGGGACGAGAAAACCGCGGTGGCGTGGCTGGTCGCGCAAAAGAAAGTCGGCGCGGGCGTGCCGGTGCGGGATTTCAAGCTCGCCCCGCGCTTCGGCGACATGACTTTTTTGCGCGCGACCGCGTCAGTTGCCCTCGAGGCGATGGGATTGGGGGCGCTGTCCCGTCAGGTTGAGCAGTCCGGCGTCACGCAGGCTGTCGATCGCTTCGGCCTCGATGGCATGCTCGCGCTCTGGCATCCGTCCGCCGCAAACTGACCACAATGAATCCAGTTTCAGTCGTTCTTCACCGCATTGCGGTGGCGAGACCAACAACGAATTCCGGCGTTTGTCACGCGATTTAGCCTTGTCACACTTTGAATTAGCCGCTTGACAGTTCAAGGCTTTTTCAAGGAAATGTTCTCCGCACCTCACGGGCCAAGTACTCAATGATCAAATCCGAACTCGTTCAGCGCATCGCCGAGCACAACCCGCATCTTTACCAGCGGGATGTCGAGAACATCGTGAACGCAATTCTCGATGAAATCGTTGCGGCGCTTGCACGCGGCGACCGCGTGGAATTGCGTGGTTTTGGCGCATTTTCAGTGAAGCATCGCCCGGCGCGCGCAGGCCGCAATCCGCGCACCGGCGCCCATGTCCCTGTCGAACAAAAGAGCGTTCCGTTCTTCAAGACCGGCAAGGAAATGCGTGAGCGGCTGAACCGCGACGAGGCGGCGGACCCGGCTCCGGCGACCTGATCCGGGCGGCTGTCTGAAGTCATTCCAAAGTGCGGCCGCTCATGTTTTTGTGAACCGCCTTCAGGACTAGTCGCAGGGACACACCATGCTCCGCAAGATTTTCAACGTCCTGGTAATCCTGCCGCTTGCGATCCTGTTCGTTGTGTTCGCGGTTGCGAACCGTCACATCGTCACGCTGTCGTTCGATCCTTTCAACTCCAGCGACCCTGCGCTTGGCGTCGCGCTGCCGCTGTTCGTTGTCATCATTGCTGTGGCCATGTTCGGGGTTATCGCGGGCGGTGTCGCGACCTGGTTCGGCCAGCGCCACTGGCGGCGGGCGGCCCGGCTGCATGAGGCCGAGGCGCGCCAGGCCCGCGCCGAACTGGCCGCCCAGCGCGAGCGGGCGCATGCGGCTGTGGGCCGCGGCGAGGGGCAGGTTCCAGCGCTCAGCCCCGGCCTGATCCCGCAATATCCGGCTATCGGGCGAGACAAG
>Ga0315336_1006708_pt1 | contig 11582 bp, 8 predicted proteins | sample ASW5metaG_FD_204512 | JGI IMG/M metagenome (GOLD analysis project Ga0315336, IMG submission 204512) | Ammonia-oxidizing marine archaeal communities from Monterey Bay, California, United States - ASW #5 | ecosystem: Environmental > Aquatic > Marine > Intertidal zone | place: USA: California...
CTTCGGCGTCCTGTATCTCGTAGACGACAATCCGGCGTATCGAAGGATGCTGGATGTCAGCATTCAGTCACTCAAGCGGTTTCACCCGGATTGGCCAATTCACGTAGTTGAGGTGCCATCTCCTCCTGTTGGAATTGCGCGGCATATCTACCGCAAATTTTCGTTTTGGAAAATGGCGAAGCGCCGGGCACGAGCCGGGCAAGATGTCCGAGTCATTGGAGACAAGATCGCTACGATGCTAGGCAGCCCCTTTCAGAGCACGCTCTATCTCGATGTCGATACCGTTGTCATGCGGCCCCTGACTGAGATGCACGCAAGGGCGTCTCAGAGTGACGTATTGGTAACCCCCCTGCCATGGAAACACTATTCACGAGTTGAAGCGTGGCAGCCCGCATCGTGGCCCTACATGATGGCCGGCGTCATATTTTTCGGCGAACGATTCAAAAACATCTACCGTCAGTATCAACTGCGCTTGAATCATTCGCTATCGCGATTGCCGACCCAGGATCAATTTGTGTTCAGTCTTGCTTGCCACAATGAACGCGGCCGCATGACGGTAGCAGAGGCACCCCGCTTTCAGGTTGATGTGCTGAATGTGGACCATCACCTGGGAAATACAGTCAAGCGCAACAGAGACGGGTGCATTGACATTCGCGAAGAGCGTCTGCAGGAATTTCATGTTTTTCACTACAATGATCATAAACCGAGCTATCTAAAACAGATTGAAGCTGTGTGGGGGTTATCCTGACAGCGGCCCAGCATACAGTTAGTGTCATCATCCCCGCCTACAACGTAGGCCACTGCCTATCAAAATGTATCGACAGTGTTTTCAGGCAAACGCGGGTGCCCGATGAAATCATCGTTGTCAATGACGGCTCAACCGATAACACAGGCAATGTCATTAAGAGTTACGGCGAGCGCATCCGAAGCATCGAGCAGGAAAATCTTGGCCAGGGTGCAGCGAGAAACAGTGGCCTCGATGTGGCCTCGAAAGATTTTGTCGCCTTTTTGGATGCAGACGACTACTGGCTGCCCGAGTTTCTCAGCGTCACCTCAGATTTTCTCGGTGTGTGCCCAGATGTAGTAGCGGTCTCTACCGGTGGTGAGGTTTTATCTCGCGGAGGCCAGCGTAGAAAAGTCCCTCGATTTCTGAGGAATCCGTCCATCAACACGTCACCGCGTATTCTTGAGGATTTCTTTGGCTTCTGGGCACGACACGACCATCTGCGCACGGGCACTGTCCTGATGCGAAGATCTGTGCTGTCTGAAGCAGGCGGCCAGCGTCCGGATCTTCGGATCAGCCAGGACTTGGAGTATTGGGGTTATCTTGGAACGTTCGGCAGATGGGGGTTTATTCCACGTATTTTATGGGTTGGTGACTCGCGTGCGGCGGCCTTTCGTTACGGCTGGCAAAAGCGCTACGAAACGCGGCGAAAGTTGTGTCCGTCGGTCAAGAGTTGGGAATCGAGAATTCTTCGCCGCCTTGACGACGCCGACCGAGATGCATTTGCGAAGATCCGTGGGCGTGTGGCCGCAGGTTACAGTCACAGCAAGGTTCTAATCGGAGATCCAGGTGGTGCCTTGGAGATTTTCAGGACGTATGAGGGTGAGTTGCCTGTCAACATCGTTACTCGCATCATGCGGCTGGGCTGCCGACTGGGATTATCGGGTTGGGCTGCCGCGTGTGGAATAATCAGATTGAGGGAACGCACCAAGGCCGCTTCTTGGATGAGTTGATAATGTCTCGTGAAGTAAGTGGATAAGCGAAGGAGCACAAAGCGAACACGTTGACCGTATACGAAAAGTGTAAAACGGAGATCGCTACGCCACCGGCAATCCTCTGGATCGCCAGGTCCTTTTTGGACTATCGCGTTTGCGTGTTCAAAGCGCTCTCGGAGCTGACATGCGGCAAGCTGCGCATCGTCTATTGTGGCGATTATGTTCCAGAGACGGTCCAGGCAAAAGTACGACAGGCACTGGGAGATCAGGCGATAGCGCTTCGTGGCGAGTGGAGGTGGGGAGACGACGATCGAAATCACATGGCGAATTGCAATGTTTCCCTTCGATATCAACCAGGCTTGGGAAGAATCATAAGGCAGTCTGGTGCTGATGTGCTCATTGCGGATGGGTTTTTTAAGTGGACGTTGTCGGCCGTATGGCATCGTCTCTTGCGAAGCGTACCGCTTGTCATTACCTATGAGCGTACAGAGCACACGGAACGTAGAGCGCAAGCAGTACGAACGTGGTACCGCAAACGCATCGTTCATGTTGCCGATGCCATGGCGTGTAGTGGGTCGTTATGTCGAGACTACGCGGCTGGACTCGGCATGCATCCCAATCGCATCAGCACGGGCCACATGACGGCCGATATTGATCGTATTGCAGCAGAGGCGCAAACGCTGTCGACTGACGTAAAGCGCGCTATGCGGTTAGAGTGGAGAACGCAGGGGTTGGTGCTGACCTGCGTCGGGCGACTTGCTGAAGGAAAAGGCGTGCATGAATGTCTCTCGGCGTGGAAAGCCATTCAAGGCGACGTCTGCAGAAACGCTACATTGATCTTCATCGGTAGCGGTCCATTGAAACGAAAACTTCAACAGCGTTGTCATGATGAAAACATAACGGGCGTCCGATTCACTGGACACATACCTTCTGAACAGATTGCGAGGTATTATGCGATGGCGGACGTGCTTGTGATGCCGACGTTGGAGGACAATTGGAGCCTGGTGGTGCCCGAGGCGATGGCGACAGGCCTTCCAATCCTTTGCTCCATCTATAATGGCTGCTGGCCGGAGCTTGTTCACGAAGACGTCAATGGCTGGGTATTTGATCCGACGGACAAAGCCGGATTCGCGCACGCGTTGACGCGGTGCATAAATGCCGCCGACCGATATCCTGGGATGGGAAAAAAATCGAAATGCCTCGTTCAGAATTATTCTCCGCGAAGGGCCGCAGAATCAATCCTGCAAGCGAGCCAAATGGCGATCGAGCATCGAAATGTTTCCAAGAATCAGCTTCTGCCCAAGAAGATAACAAGCTGTATTTTTTGACAGGATTTACGGGATCTACGGGATCTACGGGATAAGAGCTTTCGTTCCAGGTAGTGCCTTATCGTGCGCAGTGCCAGTATCCTGTTGATCCTGTTCATCCCGTCCAAACCTCTTGGTATGTGGCTATGCTGAACCAGGTCATGCATGGTTGAATTCTCTAGTTGATGGACTAATGGATACTGCTGTAATGCCAAACGTTGTGCAGCGTAGAGGCATGGCTCGCGTTTCCACATCGAGAATGCGAATGCAGCCGCAGATTTCTGCGCTTGTTCTTTGCCTTCTCGCTATGATGCTGCGACTAACTATCTTCATACGCCAGCGAAGCGGAGGTGAATATGCGGCCCTGGACGGTGCCGCAATTGTTCAGATTGGTGTTGTAACCCTTACGCTGGTGTTTCTCGGACTCAATACTCAGGGCTTCAAAAGAACCTACAGCATGTTGCGAAGGACATCGGGCATGACGTGGCTCGCATATTTTGCGTTGGGTGGAGTTATGGCCGTCTTTTCCGTCAGTCCAGCTTTTGCAGCATATCGATCCCTGGAAGGGCTCAGTCAGGCCCTTGCGCTATTCGTTGTGTTAGCAAGCATTGGGAATCATCGAAGAACCGAAAAGTTCGCTTTGTCACTGGCGTGGATTGTCATTGTTCTTGATGTCATTGGTGCCATGAAACTGGCGGGTTGGTCCCAGGAAGCGATGGCAAGCAACTCCGTTTCCGCTTCAGCAGCGATGGTCGCATGCTACTCGTTTGGAGAGATGTTATCAGCGGACAGGCGCCGCCGCATGTGGCTGGGAATTAGTTTCGTCACGGCGATAGGTGTCGTGGTTTTTGGAATGAGCCTTGCAAGCTGGTGGTCGGCGCTGCTGGGGCTGACGCTCGCAGGCATGCTGCTTAGACCTCACAAGGCAGTCATCATTGCGTTGCTGCTGGTGATGCTTACGGCTGTTCTGTGGGGCCCACAGCTAACGGATGCCGTTGTCTTGAGGAGTCGACCCATCGAGGATCTCAACACACTGCATGGAAGAACATTTCTGTGGGAGAACTATTGGGGTGTTTACAAGGAACGTCCTATTCGCGGCTACGGTTTCGCAATGGGTGCGAGATTACCGGGCGTCCTGCAAACGACAAATACGCACAACGCTTTTTTTTCCGTGTTGTTGGGATGCGGAGCTATCGGATTGTTGGTGATGGGATGGACAACCTTTCGCTTTGTCAACGAGTCATGGCGGGGTCGTTTTAGAGGACTCCCAGGCTGGACGGGGTGTACGGCAGCTATCGTCTGCGGAATTGCCAACAGCATGTCACTCGGGTTCCTTGGCGAGGCCTGGATGCCGGCATCGTTTGTGTTCGCCGCGATCTTCTGTCTTCACGTCCTGTATATAGCACCTGCTGCCCTTACATCGCGTCAGCGTCGAAGACCACGACACGCTACAGTTGCAACTCCGGAATCATTCGCATTGCCTGTCGTGCCCGGCGCCCGTTGAGTTACGCGTTAATTACCATGGCATTCTACGACGCGTGAGCTGTGACAATTTGCTAAATCGATGACATCCGGGTCGGATGTCGTCGTGCGGAAAGTTCGTCTCACAATGACAATCTATTGAACACTATACACGTCACACGGAATTTTCTGACAGGAACAAGAAATTCCACTGGTCGACGGCGGTACATTACGGTAAACATTCTGGTGTTACCACAAGAAGAGGGGGATCTTGATATTGGTTAACAAATCGGCGAATCGGCTGTCATGCACATACTGATCGCCCACAACGAGTACGGAAAGTTTAGCGGCGAAGAGAAGGCGCTTCAATCCTACGACTCGCTTCTCCGTAAGAACGGCCATGCCGTTTCATGGTTCACACGCAGCTCCTCTGAGATCGGCGATTCCGTCGCACTGAAATTCAAAGCTGCCCTTGCCGGCGTGGAAAATCCCTATTCGCGAAGGGAGATGAAGTCGCTGCTGAAAGAAGAGCGCCCCGACGTTGTACTGGTGCAAAACCTCTATCCGTTTCTATCCCCTTCGATTCTCAGCCCGTGCAGGGAGCTTGCTGTACCGGTGGTTATGAGGTGTCCAAACTACAGACTATTTTGTCCGAGTGGTCTGCACATGACGAGGGGCGAGGTATGTGAACGCTGCCTCGGACCGGGACGTGAAATGTGGTGTGTTCTAAAAAATTGCGAGCAAAACCTCTTCAAGAGTTCCGGATACGCCGTTCGCAGCGCCGTTTCTCGACTCGGCCGCCGAATTGTGGGGAACGTGGGCATGTTCATTGTACTATCTGAATTTCAGAAAAAGAGATTCGTCGAGAACGGCATAGCAGAAGACCGAATAATCGTCATTCCGAATTGTGCGGAACCGATCAGCGACCCCATTACGCACGGTGTCACGATCGCATTCATGGGACGCGTCGCTCCTGAAAAAGGGATCGAAGATTTGCTAAAGATGGCGCGTAGGCTTCCCGACTTACCGTTTGATGTCGCCGGGGAGATCAGCGACTCAATACGTCACCTGGTAGAAGAAGCACCTGAAAACGTACGGTTTCATGGATATCTGCGGGGTGATAGACGTGACGCATTTCTTCGCGAAGCTCGCATTGTGATTGCATGCAGTAATTGGTTTGAAGGATTTCCAAACGTGATCATTGAGGCGATGGCGGCCGGCAAGCCAATTGTTGCAACGCGCATTGGGGCAATCCCCGAGATCGTTGATGATGGCGAAACGGGTCTGCTCTATAACCCCGGCGATACGCAACACGCGGTTATGCAGCTTAGCGGACTCTACCACAACGTTGAACGGTGTCGACAGTTGGGTAGCGCGGGACAGTCCAAAGTCATGGAGAGATTTACACCCGAAGTGACTTACGAAGGATTGTTGAAAGCGATCCGGCTGGCGATGGCAGATCCCGCCGGAGCCGCGGTGTCATAGTTCGGCACGAGTCGCATGCTGTTCAACTCGGTTGAGTTCTTCCTTTTTTTTACGACGATCGTTGTTTGCCACTTTCTGTGTCCACACCGGTATCGCCTCTGGATCCTACTGACTGGAAGTTATGTGTTCTACGTGTTCTGGCGGTGGGAGTACGCGTTTCTCCTGCTTGGGCAGACCTTGGTAAGCTACGCCGGTGCGTGGGGGATTGCGCATAGCAGCACGTCAGGGAAGAGAAAGATCCTGCTTGTCGTTACCCTTTCGTCGGCGCTTGCTTTGTTTATAGCATTTAAGTACCTGGGCTTTGCCGTCGCGTCTTTAAACGCCCTGCCCAGACTGTTCGGTAGCGATGCAATCCTGCCGGCAATCGATATCCTGCTTCCGATAGGGATATCGTTTTACACCTTCCAGGCCATGGGTTACGTGATCGACGTGTATCGCTCACGGGTTCCTGTTGAAAAGCATTTGGGTCGCTACGCGCTTTATGTGTCGTTCTTTCCACAACTCGTTGCCGGTCCCATCGAGCGTGCGGAGCGTCTTCTGCCTCAATTCGTGCGCGAGTCGCGTATTGATTTCGATCGCCTCCGTTCCGGAGCCGTGCTGATTGCGTGGGGCCTATTCAAGAAAATGGTGATTGCCGATCGACTTGCGCAATACGTGGACATTGTTTATGCCGCTCCGCATGCATACTCGGGATCAACCTTGCTGCTTGCGACATACTTTTTTGCCTTTCAGATCTATTGTGATTTTTCGGGGTATTCGGACATTGCGGTCGGTGCCGCTCGCATCCTGGGTTACGACCTCATGCAAAACTTCTGCCGACCCTACTTTGCAGACAGCATCGCGGAATTCTGGCGCCGCTGGCATATTTCGCTAAGTACATGGTTCAGGGATTACTTGTTCATCCCGCTTGGAGGAAGCCGAACCACTGCTGCAAAGTGGGTCAGGAATGTTCTAATCGTCTTTTTGCTTAGCGGGCTCTGGCATGGAGCCAACTGGACGTTCGTAGTATGGGGCGCGCTACATGGCGCGCTTTACTTGTTTGAGCGCAAAATCTCGAACGGGCGCGTGTCGAGCAGTGCGAGCAAACGGGGCTGGAAATTCGTTCGAATCCTGATCACGTTCCATCTCGTGCTATTCGCCTGGGTGTTTTTTCGTGCAGCCACAATCGGCAAGGCTTTTTCGATACTGGGACGCATTGTTACGCACATGACCGAACCGCTGTATTCCGGGCCATCGGGTGTCACCATGGCGTTGTCGCTAGCGGGCATCGGGATACTGCTTGTGGTCCAGGCCCAGCAGGCAAGTGGTCGAAGCCTGAGCGCCCACTCGGTGGTGGTGCGGTGGGCGGTCTATGCAGGACTGGTGTTTGGTATTTCAATTTTTGGAGTTGGGACGCGTGCTTTCATTTATTTTCAGTTTTAGCCGGAACGATTCAGCTATGAGTGGTGTCGGTAAATCGGTCCCGAGGCGCTTGCGCGCTCGGGACGTTTGGCGCGAATTAGGCCGCCCATTTTGCCCCGGCTTCTGCGTTCCCTGGAGCCTCAGGTACACGAGTACACCTCGGCTCCCGGCGCCTGGAATCCGGGGCAAATTGGACGACCAAATTCGCGTCCCTCATCCCGCGTCTGCGGGACTCGGGCACCCAAACGCATGCCGCGGTTGCCACCTCGCCCCGACGCTTTCGCGTCTGGGCGAGGTAATAAGGACTTTAGAAACGAATCCACTGAATGGTTGGTCGTGGCGTCACGACCTAAACGCACATAAGATTAAGGAGCTTTGTAACCCATAACGTCGCGATGCCATACGTTCTTATTCCGTTCCAGTTTAGTCTATGCGGCTGAGGGGATCTCGTCAGCCGCCGGTTAAAGGTCTAGGGCTGCTTGAGACATTTTCATATGCGTTCAATCATCAAGCCGGTAAATCAGTCGAATGGACGTAGGTTTATCGTTCAGACAGCGATATTTCTATGTGTGCTGTTCGTGATCGACCGCGGGCTCAGCTTGTTGCTTGAAAGCGGACTTCGCCGTTACTGGGGCTTGGAATCGCCATGCACACTGTTGGTCGTGGGGCATTCACGCGCAATTCTCGGTATCGACGAGGAAATGATTACGTCACGGCTGGGTAGGCCCACGGCTAAGTATGCCGTGAACGGGGCGACAACGCATGACCGCGTTGCGATGGTGCAGCACTACATTGCTCAGCATCCTGGTGTGCGCTGCGTGATTTACGATGTGGAAGCGAGCACATTTGCTTCGAGAGGATTGAGTGCTAATTCCTACGGCTTGTTCTTCCCCTTGATGGGAGACGAGATCATGGGAAAGTATGTCAGGAAACATGTTGCCAGTTCGTTCGAACTCGGCGTTCGTCGCGTATTTCACACGGCCAGATTCGACGAAACCACATTCTCTCTGGCTATAAGGGGATTGCTGGGAATTCGCAAAAACTTGAAGATCGATAACCTGAGCGCAGCACGGTTGCAGAATCAGATCGCCTCAGGTAGAGTCCGAAAACCTGCGATTGACGAGAACAATCTACGCGCATTCGAAGACATGGCTCGTGATCTGGGGGACAGGGGTATCCTGCTTGTTCTCGTAGACATGCCCGCAGTTGACAAAGTCAACGCCACTAACCCGAAAGGCAGCGAAGAGGTAAGAGCGCTATTTAGGCGAATAGCGGCGGCACCTCATATATTTTACTTGGATTATCATGACCTCTACGAAGTCGATTACGGACTTTTTCATGACGGGATTCATCTAAATGTGAATGGCAAGCGTGCATTTACTGAGCGATTGCTGGAGGATCTCTCGTCCCATCTCGTCAGGCAGTCGTTTTGAAGGTATGTGTGAACAATGCTCCCCGATATTAAATTTGCCGAATATACGCTTAGTCAGACGGTCCGTGAGTTAGACCGTCTTGTTCAAAACGGCGAAGGGCACTACGCATGTTTCTGTGAGGCAAAGCTTTTTGTAAGCGCATGGCGTGACCCCGCACTTGTCGAGTCACTTAGCAGTGCCACGCACGTATTTGCTGACGGTGTGTCAGTCCTGCTGCTGGCGCGCCTACAGGGCAAGGCGGTGCCCAAGCGAATTCCCGGGCCGATTGTGATGCCCGAACTGTGCGACTTCGGTCAATCGCGAGGATATCGACATTTCTTTTTAGGAGGCGAACCCGGCGTGGCCGAAGCGTTGGCCGAGCATTTAGCGATTAGTTTTCCTGAGATCCAGGTAGTGGGAACATACACGCCACCGTTCACGCCCTTTACTGAGGAAGACAATGAAAGCATCCATCGCGCCGTGGAGGACGCGAATCCCGACATTCTCTGGGTAGGACTTGGTGCCCCAAAACAAGAATACTGGATCTCCTCGCAGCGGGACAAACTCAGCGTGCCGCTCGTGCTCGGCGTTGGTGCAGCTTTCGACTTTCATGCCGGTAAAAAAAGATGGGCGCCGCTATGGATTCGCAAGATCGGGATGGAATGGGCATTTCGCATGATCACGGGCGGACCAAAAACGTTCTTCAAGAACATGAAGTTTGTATCCGTGATGTTTTGTGCGCTCGTGGCGGCGGTGTTCGAGCGACTCTTGGGCAAACACAAAGTAAATGACGAATGACGAATGACGATTGTTCCTCGCTTGCGCTGAGCTTGCTTTGGCGGGACAGGCAAAACACCCTCAACTGTATTCTCTCAGCTTCGGCATCCTTGCGGTTGCCGCTACATCAGTAGCGCAATGCGTAAGCATTCCGTATTGATTTCCTTATCGCAGCAAGCGCCAGGCGAACAGGGCGTGTGATGTAGTAGACCGGGAACATGCAACGGGGCAGGGGCATGGAACGCCAATCGTTGTAACTTGGTTTTATGCCACGAATGACAAGGTAGCGGAGCCTGTCACGTAGTCTTTCCCTGGCCGACAGATGGATTCTCAAGCGACTGAGGTCGTCTTCCGGTATGCCGTGCGTTACAGTTCGATTTCCAGCTTCCACTTGCGCAGTCAATTCCCGGATATCTTTTTCTGATTCAATGAGGGCGCGCATTTGCGTCGGCGGCTCAACCTTGCAGACGGATTCTGCCAACGCAACCGCAAGGCACAGCATTTTTCTTGCCCCGCAATGTTCGGCCAGTTCCGACAAAGCTTTCCAATCCGGTGCGTGTCGACTCGTAATAAATGCGGCCACATCGGCTATCCACGCTAACCTTTGCCAAAGATGTTTAGTGCCGTGTGCGCATAGCATGAGAAAAAGGAATTCAGAAGAGAGCGTATGTGCAGTTTGGTTCTCTATGGTTACTGACTGTTGACCATGCGAGAGGGCTGTTGCCGGAAGGTTTAAGGAGAAATAGTCGTGAGCAATTGACGTTGCCAGGTCGACCTGCCATTTGCCCTTGTTGTGCTGCATGATATACGCCCCGCCGCCACGAATCATGTCTGCTTCCGCGGCCTGCGGTACCCGGGCCGTCCAGGTGTAGCCGTGCTGAGACAGGAGATCCCTGGCCGACTTTAGATTCGCTGGGGAGAGGATGAAGTCAAGGTCGTCATACGGCCTTACGGTCGGGTCGTCATAGAGCAGGTTTGCGAGGGTTGGTCCTTTAAAGGGAATTGCATCAAGTCCCGCGCTGCGAAACGCGTGAAGCACTCTGAACATTTCATCAGTCAGTCTCGTTTGCCGAGCCACGTTGGTTACATAGAGACGCTCCAAATTCTTGATGACGGAAACCGGGACACCATCGGCGTGATTTCTAAGACACGTGTAGAGCAGCGGTCCCAGACGCTGTTTTTGCGCATGATTCAAAACGGCATCCCAGTCTTGAATCGCTTGAGTTGTGCGTGAAAGCGACTCCGCTGCGGCACCGTTAAAGTGAAACGAGAGGCACGATTCGAATAGATCGGCTGATGAGGTAATCGTATCGGTACACGTAGAATCGGCGTTCCTGTCCTGCGTTAGACGATGTGGATACTTGCCCGCGGAACATCGATCGTTGAAAACCTCGCCTTCGTGCGAGTTGGAAGTCCGTTTCGCCTGGAGCGCAGCAACTGCGGACAGGTGTTCAATGTTCGACCCGCCTGCTACGATATGCGCAGTCCCGAGGCGCAAGCGCTCGGGACGGGCAGGTGTTCGATGTTGATTCATTTCTATAACGCGCGTCTTCTTCAATTTTCTCTAGGACGAGACCAACTTGCCCTTTTTTTAGTGAATTCTGCCTAACTGGATCAGAACGTACTCCAGTAATACGGCTTCTCTCCCTTGGTCCACTTCCAGTCCGGCGCGGCATCTTGATAGGCTTCGTAGTCCAGGCTGTATTCGGTGCCGTCTTGATTGGTCCAAAAACGATCAAATAGTTCGTTGAACTTTTCCGTCGCGTCTCGGGATCCGATCACGACGACATTTGCTTCCATATTAACGCCATCCATATTGCGCCCCGTCCAGTTGCAGGATCCGGTCGTGAGTTCATATTTTCCCGTGCCAGGATTGCTGATACTGAGAATCTTTGCGTGATTTTGCTCGCCGTGCGTTGAATACCACCGCACCTCGATGTTGTGGTCGGGCGCTTGATTCAGTAAGTACCGCGCAACTTGTCGATTAGGAGTACCATCCTTTACCTTATTAAATGAATCT
>Ga0315336_1006709_pt1 | contig 11581 bp, 9 predicted proteins | sample ASW5metaG_FD_204512 | JGI IMG/M metagenome (GOLD analysis project Ga0315336, IMG submission 204512) | Ammonia-oxidizing marine archaeal communities from Monterey Bay, California, United States - ASW #5 | ecosystem: Environmental > Aquatic > Marine > Intertidal zone | place: USA: California...
CGCGACTTGGGTGCGGGGCGGGGCGCTTGAGCGGCTCCCACCTCGTTGGCATTGCTCGTCATGTACACGCCCGCGACGGTCATTCCGACGGTGATGATCAACGCGGAGAACACCATCAACATGAGTGCGGCTACGATCGCAAAGACCCGGTAGGACTGGGCGCGATTGCCGTCCATTCCCGCACCGTGATCGGGCGGCATCGCGGCGTGTTGCGGATAACCCTGAGGCGGCGCCACCGGCCCTCCGGCGACCGGGCCCTGGATCCCCATGCCTATGCCCATGCCCATGCCGGGGGCCATCGAATTGGACCCGGGGGAACCAGGAGGCGGCATTCCAGGCATTTGACCTGCACCCGGGCCCGGAGGGGCCGCCGAGGGAGGAGGCGCTGACGGCTCCTCGATGGGCTTGGTCTTTCGCTTCGGCTGCGGGATGGCGAAGAACTGGGTCGACGACTTTGGTTGGCCTACCGCGTCGGCATCGGCTGCGTCGGCCTCGGTGAGCGGCACCATGCGCAGGTCTCCGGAATCGGCCGGAGCCGACTCGGGCTGTTTGGCGGGCCGGGATGAACTAGACGGCGCCGACTTCTCCGGCGACCAGGACTTCTGTCCACCTCCCGGGGGCTTGGCCTGCGGGCGTGCGCCCGCTCGACTAGCCCCGCCAGGGCGCGCTCTCTTACCTCCAGGACGAGATCCTGGACGGGGAGGACGCCCGCCGGGACGAGGTGGATTGCCTTTTGCCATCTATTCTCCGGGAAACAGTTCAGGTTGCCAGACCGATACAGTCTACTTCTTGCGGGGCTTTGCGCGCCTGAAGATCGCACGGCGAGCATTGAACCACGCGGGCCCGACGAAGGTCAGCAGCACCAGGAATCCGAAGATCGGCATGAACAGCGCCGCCGTCGAACGGAATGAAGTCATGCGGGTCCAACGCTCCCCTCGCTCCCGATATCCACTGGGAGCGTCCATCCAAGCCGACGGGTGGATCGCGACCGAAGTCTCGGCGCGTGCAATGTTCAGCAGTCGGAGCTTCACGTCGAAGCTCGTGCGGTGATAGAAGCTGTCGGGCACCTTGTATCGCAGCTCGTACCAACGGTATCGCGCGGCGGCGGCTTTCTGGAAGACCTCGGCCAGCCCCCTCGGCTCCTGCTTCACGAACGACGAGCCGCCGCCGGCCTCGGCGATCCACTCGAGACTGACATCGTCGATCCCGTGGTCCTCGAGACCCCCGTCGATCTTGTAGTCGGCGTACTTTCCGCACAGCTCGGTCGTCGTGATGCTCTTCTTGAAGCGATCGGGCTGCCGTTGCTTGCTGCGTTTCCTCGGCAGCGGTTTTCCAAGTCCCACCGTATAAACCGACGTTCGGCGGGACGCCCCGACACCGCGGCGCGCCTCGCGGATCAGATCGAGGGTCTCGTTGAGCCGGGGCACATTGTCGCCGCAAACGTCCTTGCCCATCTCGTTGTTGAAGCCATCGGTGAGCACGATGAGCGTCGGCTCGGCGCTCCGGACGGCCATGAAGTCATCGATGTCTTTGATCGTCAATAACTCCGTTACCGAATAGCGAATCGCTTGGTACAGATACGTGTAGCCGCCGGTAGGCACGAGGAGATTCTGCTTGATGATCCGCTGGTAGTCGGCGGCCGACTTGATGACGCGCGGCGCCTTGCCATCGAGTCCGACGACATCGGGTCCAGAGAAGCGGAGAAGCACGACACCGGTCTTGGCGTTGTCCTCGGGAAAGAACCCGGACACGACACTCTTGGTGAGCAGGGCCTGATAGACCTTTTTGGCGCGCACGCTATCGTTGTCGTACATCGAGCCCGACCCGTCGATGAGGAGAATGAAGAGCTGCCCCGCGGTCACCGGGTCGTGGGGAATGAGCTCGTAGTCCTCCTGCAGACTGGTGTCGTGACTGACCGAGATCTGCTCCCGGTCGAGGGAGCGATACAGGGTCGTGCCAGTCGTCGGGTCTCGGAGATCGAAGGCCAGTCGAACCTCACCGGCGCCTCGATCGACCTGCGGCATACACAGATCGACCTCCTCGATCTTGGCGTTCACGCACTCCGACCAGCCCGTGAGTACATCGATCCGGATCTCGCTGCCCTTCGCGGGCTCGTCCTTGTCGATTCTGTAGGTCGAACCCAGGATGGGAATCGGGTACTCCTCGCTCTGACAGCCACCGAGGACCAGGACGAGCAAGAGCGCAAAAACCCGGATCAACGCTCTTCCTTGGGCAGCATGAGGAACTCGACCTCAGTCTCTTGATTCGGCCCCATGAGGATGCGGTCCTCCATCTTCAGATCGGTCTCGAGGGGCGCTGGCCGACGGACGTCGTATCGCAGGTCGATCCGCTCGAGGAAACGCTTCACGATGGTCGGCTGGATCGACAACCCGCGCACAGCGTAATTGTCGTCCTCGTCGACGACGAAGGATGCGTGCAGCTCGGCGACGCCTTGTTCGGCGGGGAGATACATGTCCAGGCCACGGGGAAAGTGGCCCAAAAACCTCTCGGATGGGGATCCGTCTGGATGCGGAACCGGAATCCGCAGCCCGAATCGCTCGGCCGAGAGCACCCGAACCCAACCCGCGTACATGTCATCGGGGATGGCCCAGACCAGGAGCCCGTGCAGGAACCCCCAGGTGAACGCGCCCAGCGCAGGTGCCAGGTAGAGGTCTCCGGCGAGCAACGAGTAGAAACCAAAGGAATGCCAGACCGCCGCGCACAGGGTGCCGGCCACGAAGCCGCCGGCCGCGTGATAGGCAAACTGCATGCCCCAGTCGCCCCAGGTCGGCGTTTGCTCCGCGGCGAGGCTGTCGGCGCCGAAGCCAAAGCGCCGTGCGATCACTTCGTGGAGGATGCGAGCGATAAAGGGCCCGATGCCAGAGGCCACTCCAGCGCACGCCCACGGCACGAGCTTGTAGCGCAGGGTGACCAGCGAACCGTCCGACAGGATCGGTCTCATCTCCGAGGAGCCGAGATACGGGCTGACGAGGTACCACAGGCCGAACGCCGACAGGGTCATCAGCCAGGTCAGAAAACCGCCGAAGAGCGCGTATCCAAATCGATAGTGCATGGGCCGGCGCCGCAGCGACCCCTCGGCAAAGACAGACATGAACGCGATCGAGAAAGCGATGTTGCCGAGCAGCCACGCCCCTTCGCAGCTCTGGTTCCAGTACAAACCACTGCTGTGAGCGACGGGTCCGACTACGACCACAAAGAACAACGTGACCCACCAGGCCAGAAGCGCCGTGCCCGCGGTGATCAGCGACACGACGCCGTGCCGCGCAAGGGTGTAGGGAATCAGGTAGATGTTCATCGAAACGCGTCGATTGAGGCTCTGCACACTATCGCACGCAGGCTCGCCGGGTAGATAATCCCGCCATGGCGAAGACTGTCACCTTCCTCCAGTTGTCCCAGGAGTTCGGCGGAACTCGCTTCGGGCCCTTCTCCACCGTCGAAATCCGCCTCGGCTCCGAGCCGAGTCGAAACGACATCACCTTGCCCGAGGCGCTCGGCGTCGCGGTCGAGCACGTGAAGATCCTCAAGCAACAGGACAACAGCTTCATCATCGCCCCGGTGGATCGCACTGCCGCAGTGTTCTTCTGGCGGCAGGGAAGCCGAAAGTGCAAACAGATCCAGACGCCCATGGCGGTCCAGGGCGGCGACGGCTTCTCTCTGGTGACCCCGGAGGGTCCGCGCTTCTACCTGATGATCGAGAAGGATCCCACCGCCATCGCCGAGGCGGCGAAGGACTCTGAAGGCCCGGGCCTCGGCAACCTGGCCTCGGGCAAAGGCAAGGGCATCCTCAAGGAAATCAAGCGCGTCGGCCTCGGCCGGGTGATGACCACGCGCGTCGGCCACCTGTACCAGAACGTCGGCCGCATGATCGTCACGGGCCAGATCTTCTCGCCGATGTACATCGTCATGGGCATGACCATGGCCAGTGGTTGGCTCTTCGCCGGTGGCGCGTCGTGCACCGCCTTGTCCTTCAACCAGAAGAAGGGCAACTACCAGGCGCAGCTCACCAACTGCAAGGACCAACTCGGCGTCGATCCCGAGAGCGGAGGCATCCCCACGGTGCCGGGCCTGACGAGGAAGATCCTCATCAACCGCGACTGGCAGACGACCATTGAAGCCGACAAGGAGCTGTACCAGGCGTACGCCAAGAACCTGCGGATCATCTTTGCCGAACCGGAGCGCTACAAGTGGGTGTACACCAAGAAGTCCGGACCGTACGCGAAGTTCAAGGCAGCCCTCGAAAACACCGGAATGCCTCCTGATCTGGTTCGCGTCATGTCCTTCGCGGCGGCGCTGGACGGCTACGGAAACGACCGCGACTGGGGCATGGTCATCGATTCGGACGACGAGGAGGTCTGCGGTCGGGGCCCTCTGAACCTGACGTACGCCCAAGGGTATCGCCTCGGCCTGACCAACCTTCAGCTCGACGCAATGGTTGAGCGACACCTGGCAGAGTCCAACGACATCGAGAAACTCAAGGACAAGCTCACAGCCACGGCGAACCGAATCGACGCGCCCACCGAGTTCGACTCCGACCTCATCGACAGCACCGGGGCCAACCTCCAGGGTGGCATGCAGTGCATCTACATCAAGGGCGAGGACGACCGCAGCGACGTGAAGGAGGTCGCCGCGGCCATGCAGCGCATGCTGGGTGCCAGCATCTCTCGCGGACTCCCGAGGGAGGAAGAGGCCTATTGGATCGCGGCGCGCGCGACCAAGCTGTACGCCATGGACTTCCGGCGCAGCTACGATGAACTCAAGTTCGACGCCCGCCAGGCGCCATCGGTGGCGATGGAGCTGCTACCCGTGAAGAAGAACCGCTCGGCATATGCCATCAACGCCGCTGCGGCTGTCGTCGCGCGCTCCGTCGCGATCCCTTGTCTGGCAACGCTCGACAAGGAGATCGCCAACGCGCCGCCATCATTCATGTTCGAATTGCCGAACCTCGGCAACTGCGCGATCGTGAAGGCGTTCGTGGAGTACGACCGCCTCTGATCCATTGGGTCCGGCGGGGGGCGCAACGCATGCGCGAACCGTCAGCCGATGGACTCGCGGAAGTGGTGGGCCTTGCTGTTCAGGTTGGCCCAGAACTGCTTCCACGGGCCGCGGCCCATGAGATCGCCGCCGAAGTACTTGGGCGGGTTGACCGGCGCAAAGCCTTCGGGGAGCACGGTGAGCTCCATGCGACGATCTTCGATGAGGCCACGCATGTCTTCGAGCAGGCGGACCTGAGCGTCGACGAGCTCGTAGAAGTTGCCCATTTTCTCGGCGAGATCTTCGCGGGAGACCGAGACCATCACCGCGTCGACCCAGGGGCCAGCGGCGAGATTCAAGAAGTTCCGGAAGGACAGGAAGCCCCGGTTCATGAGGTCGCGGGCGATGGACCACTCGATGGGGGTCAGCTCGTCCTTGCTGTCGAGCAGGATCTTGAGGCGGCGCAGGCGCAGCTCAGTCACCATCATGCAGGCCCGGAAGAGCAGGAGCACGTTCTCGGTGCCCTCGATGGAGGGATGGGTCGCGTGCCACTTGATCTTCCGCTCGTGGCGGTCGAGATAGCGCTGCACGCCCTTGGAGATCTTCTTTTCGGCCTGGAAGCCCCAGATCTTGGTGGTCGCCGGCGTGATCAACGTGGGGAGCGGATCGAGGAGACCACCCTCGGCGCCTTGGCTCCGAGGAATATTGAGTCGATCGAAAAACTCCCAGATGCGGTCGATCTCCGCTTCCTCGAAGACGGCCAGGATGGTGGCGACAAACTCGGGTTCCTGCTTCGCTGCGGTGCGCACGAGGCTCGCGATGGTCGCGACCTTGGTCATGGGATCTCCTGGTTGGACTAGACGGCCGAGCCGTTTAATGCGGTAGACCCTATTCGACCACTCCATTCCGCCCCTCGCGGGTCGATGTGCCGGCGATTCCAGGGCTTCAAAGTCACGTCGGTATGCAACAGGCGTTATGGGAGCGCATGACATGGCTCGGAGGCACTTTGGTTCGGCGTTGGTATTTAGGAATGTTGGTCGCGGTTTTTCTGGGTTTGACCGCTCCTTCGGCACAGGCGACGACCGACACGGGTAAGTCCACGGCCGACACCGACACGGACACTGACGCCGACACGGATGCCGACACCGATAGCGACGTAGATGTCGACACCGATGCCGACACGGATTCGGATACCGACGCCGACACCGACGTTACCGATACCGGCCCGATCATCTTCGGGGTTCCGGCCTCGAACCTCGCCGGAGAAAACGGCGGATCAAACTGTTCCAGCAGCTGCTCGTCGACGCCCGCCCCGTATGTCGCCGGCTGGCTCGTTCTCGCGCTGGCATTCGCGACGCGCAGCCGCAGGTCCTGACCGCATCAGAGCTGCGTATGCCGTATCGGAGCTGCGTATGCCGTATCAGAGCTGCATATCCATCCATTCGACCCGGCCGGACAACCACTGTTTGAGCCAATCGACCTGGTCTTCGTAGGTGCCGCAGCACAAGTAGTTTGGCCACACGTACTCATCGAGAATGGGCCAGGCTTCGAAGTTCCGCTGCACGGGACTCTCTGAGGCGCCGTTGTCGGTGAGCAGGGCGACGACGTCATCGATGTCCCGCATCATCTGCTCGGTGGATAGGGGTCCCTGGCGGTGCTCCCGCCAGCGCTCGGCGTAACGAGCCTCGTAGGCCGGATCCTCGAACATCCGCTCGTACCAGCGATATCCATTCGGGTTGTCGGCGGGGAAGCTCTCTCCCCCATCGTCGAACTCGTGATGCCAGCCCTGGGTCTCGTAGGACTGGAAGTAGTCGGCGTTGCCAAGGGATCCGTTGTAGTCCCAGATCGGGCCCATGGTGATCGGGCCGTCCCGATCCTTGGAGAGGAACGTCGAGAGGACAAAGCCGTCGACGTTGCGCGCCATCTCCACGAGGAGGTGGTGATCGTGGAACGAATCGGCATCTACAAAGGGTCCGAAGCCCGAGACCGGATCGGCGAAGTCGGGCGACGCCAGCGCATCCTCGAAGGCATTGAAGTGGTCTTCGACCCACGTCTTCTGTGCGTCGGTGAGCTCGTCGACCTCCGGATCGACGAAGATGATGCCATCGCTGTAGCGCTCGGTTTCGAAGAAGTCGTCCTCTTCCAGCCAGTCCTTCTTGAGGAGGTAGCCGCCCGCAATCTCTGGCTCCGCGTCGTGCTCGGGGAGCAGTTTCTCGATGTCGACGCGATCGCCGTCGCGCTCGATCTTTTCCGTCAGGAGGTACACACCCCGATAGTCTTCCTTGCCGATCGCCCCGGGCTCGGTCGCCATGAAGAGCTCGACGAGACGCGTCCGCGGGGCATAGCGGCCGATGTCATTGCTCCACTTGTAGATGAGGTGGTTCCGCATCAGCGTCTTGTCCGAATACGGCGCGTGCAGGATCCAGTCGGCCTCTTTGGGCATGCCGAACAGCTTCACCGAGTCGTCGTTGCCGTCGTCGTCCCAGGTCTCGATCTTGTACTGCTTCTTGTCGTAATCCCGCGACGATGCCCCGCGGATGTGCATGCCCGCATTGCCGGAAAAATCCGGATCGCCGTTGATCTCCGCCCGCCCCAACGCCGGATCGAGGTCGATGAAGGTCGCCCGGACCGGATGGTGGATCTCGTAGGTGGCCTCGTCGATATCGAGGCTGTGTGTGTCGATGAGCACCAGCGGGAGCGGGGACGAGAACCCAGCCAGATTGGGGTCGATGTCGATCGTCCCGCTGGGCGGGGTCGTTCCGGGGACCGTGGTCGACTTGCTGCCGCAGGCGAAGAGGGCGAGGAGCGGGAGGAGGCGCATGTCGCAATGTAGTTGGGCGAATTGCCGTCGGTGTACGGGACGGCCCGAACGACGGGCTACGGCGAATCAGACGCCTCGAGCGTCCGGCGGCCAGATCACCTTGTGCACCTGAAGCTGGAAGCGAACCGAGAGCCGGTCTTCGACGATCCAATCGACGAGATCCGAAGGATCGACCGTGCCCCACACCGGCGAGAAGAGCACCGTGCAACGCGCGCTCAGCCCGTGTTCAGCCGTCTTCTGACGCGCCCATTCGTAGTCGCGACGGGAGGCGATCACGAACTTCACCTCGTCGTTGGATTGAAGTTCGGCGATGTTCTCCCAGAGGTTCTTCTCGACCTCGCCGGAGTCGGGGCACTTGAGGTCCATGATCACGTGCACTTCGTCGGGAACCGGTCCGATGGGCATGTTCCCGCTGGTTTCCAACAGCACTTCATGACCGAGACCAAGGAGTCTCGCCATCAGCGGAATCGCCGTCTTCTGGAGCAGGGGCTCCCCGCCGGTGATTTCGATGGTGTGGATGCCGTAGTCGTGGGCGCGTGTCACGACTTCGTCCAGATCCTCCTGCTTGCCACCGGTGAAGGTGAACTCGGAGTCACACCAGGTACAACGCAGGTTGCACCCGGTCAGTCGGATGAACAAGCAAGGTTTTCCGACGTGGGTGGACTCGCCCTGGATGGACGCGTACATCTCCGTCAGGCGAATTCGGCGCTCTCTGGGAATCATCCGCCGCGAATAACTGGTTAGAATGCCGGCGCCTTCCACCCGGGACCCACGATGCGTATCGCCTTTCTATGTGGCCTACTCCTGATCACCACCGCTTGTGGGGACAACTTCCTCGACGTCCAGAACGCCGACAGCATCGAGGCATACGAAACCTACATCGAGAACAATCCCGACAACCGCTACTCGATCGAGATCAATTCTCGGCTTCCTGAGCTGTACCTGGAGGCGGCGCGGGAGGCCAAAACCCTCGAGAGCTATGACAAATTCTTCGAGCGTTTCCCAGAGGACGGCCCCCTCCACGAAAAGGCCAGGGAGGAGCGCGAGGTCTTCCTCTACGACTGGGCCAACGGGCTCAATACCGCCGAATCGTGGGCAAAGTTCATCGAGGAGTACCCGCGTGCCGAAAAAAATCGGCGCGCCCGCGCCAAACGCATGATCGCAGTACACGAGTACGTCGAGAACCTCGAGCTCGCCCCGACCCGCATGGAGCAGATCAACCTCGCCGAGGACCCCGAAGGTCCTCTGAACGGATGGGGCTTCTACGTCGACGTCACCAACAACGGCGACAAGACCATCGAGTCGATGTCCCTGACCATCGAGTACCTGGGCGACGAGGGGAGGGCCATCGGCTCCCGCGAATGGCTGATCGTCGCGCCATTCTGGCCCGTTCCGGTCCTCGAGGAGAACAAGGTGCCCATGGCGCCGGGCGACACGCGCGAGTGGGCCTGGGAAACCGGAAACATGCCCGAGGGTTGGTCGCGAAAGGTGCGGGTCTACGTTTCTCGCATCACCCTGCAGGGTAAGACAAAGAAGAAGTAGAGAGAGATCTTGGGCATGAGGCTGTTGGCGCTGGCGTTCTTGTTCGGCTGCCAGCCGAGCACTCTGCCGCCACTCGACATCTGCCACAGCGAGGCTACCGCCGCTGGCGAAGTCTACGTGGGCGAGGTCGATTGCGCAGACATGCGCATTGTCGGCGGCGAAGGTCGAAACGCGGACTACTGGATGGCGAACAGCCTCTTCCGGGTGATCATCCGCCATCCTCAGGACGCACAGACAGTGCTCCGCGTGGGCGGGGGAACAGTGGTCGACGGCGCTCCGTGGGGCAGCAACGACCGACTTCACGAGATCATCCCCATCGTGGACGGAGGATGGCTCGACCTCGAGGAGCTAGAGGTCGACGGCGATCGGATTCGTATGGCGGGGCCCATCGTGCCCCTTCCCGGTTTGACCTCGGCGGCATTGGGCGAGTGGCGGGAGATCGCGTGGCGAATCGAGCCCGACACGCCATGGCTTCATGTGGAGGGCGCCGATGGCCTCTGGATTCACGGTGCCGGAGGCGGCTCGATCCTCGACGGGCAATGGGTGTACGGGGACACCGTCTACGGCCATGACGGCGAGATGGCCGATGATCTTGGCGGCGCGATCTTGATCGATGGCTCGAGCAAGCTGTTGATCTCTTCGAGGGCGGACGCCTGGAACGCCCTGGGTGGGAGCGAACGCGTCGAGGGCGTGGCCGAGGGCGCCGCCGACGTGGAGATCTTCCGCCAAGGATCGCTGGTGGCCCGCATCCCAGTGGCTCTGGATGGGAGCTTTTCCTCCACCGTTCCAGCTGGCAGCGACTCCTGCCGCGCCACTCTCAGCGGCTTCGCGCCTTCGGCTCTGGCGGAAATCGGCGAGGGATTGGATCTCGTGCTCGGCGCTGCCGGGAGCATCGCGATCGCCCACACAGCGGGCCGCCAGGTCGCCGCCTCGTGGAGCGACAGCCATGGTCGCGGTGGCTGGCGACTGCTCGATCCCGATGGTGGGACCCTGGACATGGGTGCCGGCATCTACGACCTGACGCTTTCTGCAGGGCCCACATTCGAGCCGGCAGTGACTCGCGTGGAGGTGTCTGCGGACCAGACCGTCGACATCGGTATGCAGCTAGACATCAAGTTTGACCCCGGTAATCGCGTACTGGCGGACACCTCCTGGCACGGCGACCGAAGCCGGACCTGGCGCGGGACGGACACGTCGGCAGCCCAGCGCGCCGCCGGTGCGGGAATTGGCTACATCGTCATCACGCCCGAAGACGAAGTCGGCAAAGTGCAGGACAACGTCAACGGATTTCCGACGATTCCCACCAGGAATGGCTCGTTGATCCTGGGGCCCGATTGGCAGATGTCCACATGGACCTGGTCGGGCAACAGCAAACGCGCCGCCCACGGCGCCATCGACATCAGCGGTCTCGACGTGGGAGATGCGCTGTCGGCGGCCAAGGGAGGCATCTCAACAAACCGGCTCGCGGTGGTCGACCTGAGCCTCCTGAGCCAGCTGGGCACCCCCTTCTCAGTCGATCCCCCTCCTGAATTCATTGCCCTCGAGCACCCTGGCATCAACGGCCCCATCGACTCCGATTGGGAATCCTGGTTCACGTGGCTCGATGCCGGCATGCTCCTCAATCCCGTCGGCCCGAGGACCTGGGTCGACGTGATCGATCGCGATCTCTACGGTTGGGTGGACGTCGAGGCGGGCTTGATCCCCGGACATGTGGTCGCCACAACAGGGGCTTTGCTCACCCTCGATGTCGAGGGCTACCGGCCGGGCGACGTAGTGAGCGTGGATGACAGGCAGCCCGGTTGGACCGTTGGTCTCGAGCTCCTGGGAGCAGAGGACATCGATCAGCTCGCTCTCATCGGCAGTGGCGGCGCGATCATCCGGTCCTGGTCAGGAGCCACCCGCGCCGATGAGTTCCTGCTCCTCGACGACCATCGTTGGGTGGTTGCCATGGCCTGGTCGACCACCACCGACGACTTCGCGGCCACGGGGCCGGTGTGGATCAATCCTCCCGACTGACCCTTCCGCCGCGTGAACGAAGCCAGATCGCCGCCGGGGTGCTGGCTCCCAAGACAGCAGCTGCCCACGCGACAGCTGCACCGGGCATCGCACCGAGAGCCGGCATCGCCCACGCCGCGACGAGCGCGTAGACCGCCACGCTGGTCGACCCGAGGATCATCGGCCCCACGGCGCCGACCGGGACGGACTCCCCCTGAGCCAGCCACAGCG
>Ga0315336_1006710_pt1 | contig 11581 bp, 8 predicted proteins | sample ASW5metaG_FD_204512 | JGI IMG/M metagenome (GOLD analysis project Ga0315336, IMG submission 204512) | Ammonia-oxidizing marine archaeal communities from Monterey Bay, California, United States - ASW #5 | ecosystem: Environmental > Aquatic > Marine > Intertidal zone | place: USA: California...
CTTTGAAATTCCGGGGTGAAGGGTATGTCAGTGCCGACGCTGTATCTGCCGCCGGCGGCGTCAAGGTCGCGGCGCGCATGGAAGGCAAGTGGCGCGAGCCCTTCGGGCTGAAGAACTTCACCTTTGAGAATCCGGCCATCCTCATCGGTGCCGATTCGGAAGGGTCCGTCGAAATGGGCGTTGGCGCGACGGCGGAATTTGCCGCCAGAAACCGCCAGAAACTGCGGTTTGCCGGTGACTTCATCACCAACATCAATTTCTCCTCGACGATACCGCTGCCGAAAAAACTCGGCGTCCGTTTGCAGGCGAAAAAGCTCGGCATTATGGCCCAGATGGAGGTGGCCGATGCCATGTTCCGTGGGGTTCTGACCGGCCCCATGGCGAACGTTGTGACGAAGCTCATTCCCGATCCCACTGCCAGGAAAGCGGCTCAGTTCCTGCAAACGGAACTGCGCAAGCGTTCGATGATCGACATCTTGCAAATCGAAAAACTCCCCTACCCTTACTTCGAAATGCGCGATGTCGATGTGTATTTCGCCACGCCGGGCGCGGTGATTCCGGGCCGCGAGGACACACTGGCCGGCATGGGCATGGTCGTTGCCGGGAAGATGTCCCTCAACCTCATGGGCCAGCGCTTTCCCATAGGCGAGGTGAACAACCGACTGACTTTTGCTGACGGCTTAAAAATTTACGGCAAGTTGGAGCCGCGCAATCTAGGGCCGCTTAAGCTCAAAAAGGCAGTCGTTGACGTCGCCGCCAACATTCAGGCCCTGCCCTACTTCAAGATCAAGGCCGACGCCGCCTTGTTCGGCGCCACCGAAAAACTCGATATTGAGGTTTCCAAGGACAAGATCGGATTCTTCTACGACAAGAACCTGGGGCCCGTTATCAAAATGCGGATTGACGCGAAAACCGTCGGCAAGGATTTGTTCCGGGTCCGCGACTTTACGGTCAAGGCGTCAACGAAGACTTCCATCGACACGGTCATGACCAAGGAAGTGTTCCCGCGCATGGGCATGCCCAAGGTGGTCTCGGACATGATTGCTAAATCGACACCGCTGGTCATTGACGGCGGCGCCTTCGAGGGCTCGTTGACGGAGTTCGTCACCGGCAAGCCGGTGACCTTGAAGCTTGATCACAAGTTCTTCGGCCAGCGCATGGACCCTGCCGTGGTCGAACTTAGGCCCGCGTGGAAAGACCCGCTTTCCGCTTTCCCGGCGATCCCGATCGCCGATCAACTGAAAAAGAGCTTCCTGATCTATCTGGCCACCAACCCGGTTAAACTGCCGGCCGTCAATCTTGGCTTGATCAAAGTTGAAGACGCCAAGCTGTCGGCGCTCGCCACCGATCCGAAAGACCCCAAGTTCTTGGTCAGGGGCAAGATCTCGAACTTCCTCGGCGCGTCCCGCGCCGTCGATATCGCCTTGTCGGACAAGGCCTACGCCTTCCGCGTCAAGGACAAGATCGCCGGCGGGCTTTGGGACGCCGACTTCCGCGCCTGGAGCGTCGGCGGCACGGCGCAAGCACCGCATGACATCCGCTTTTACGGCCGCGTCGACAGCGATTTCGAGAAATGGCTACGCCAGCAGGTGGGCAAGAACCTGAATAAGGGCTTCAACGCCATCAATGCCGGCTACACCTCTGCGTCCAACGGCTTGCGTGCGGCTGAAAGCAAGGTTCGATCCCTGGATAACCTGATCGGCCGCAAGCGCGACGAGGCGCGGCGCGATCTCAACAATCTCCGGCATTTCATTTCTCAGGCACGCAAGCACCTGGACCATACGAAATGGGTCATGGACAAGGCTTGGAGCAGCTATCGCTATTATGATCGGCGCTGGCGCGACGAGCGGCGCGGCGCATTCTGGCCCTGGGAGTGGGCCAAGGTCGCCGTCTTGTGGGGCTTGCGTTCCGGCGCCTGGGTCGCCGGCAAGGCGGCCGAGGGACTCTACGACGCGGCGAATAGCTCATTTAAGGCCATCGATAAAGGGCTCACGAACATACCGCTCGACCTACACCCGAAGGTCGCGCCGCTGATCGTGGCGCGCGCACTCGCGCTCGGTACACTGCAAACGGCCAGGCTGGCCGTCGAAGGCGCCCAGCACCTGAACAAGGAGTTCAAAAGCGTCACCAACGCTTTGGTCAACGCCGTCGCCGGGGCCAAGGTTCTGGTGCTCAAGAAAGCAACATTCCAGGGCAGCCTGCGCGAGACGAAATCGAACTTTTTCATGCTCGCCGACGTCATGAAGCAGGAGAACGTGACGCTCAAATTGAAGGTCAATTTGCTGAAGCCCTGGGAGACCGACCTCCGCGCATTGACCGTCGTGCTGACGTCCATGATCAAGGGTGAGCGCGTCAATCTGGCCCGCGAATCCATGCCGGCGCCGCCGGCCTTGCCGGTGGCGATTGTCTCGAAGAAGGAAATCGGCGAAGCCATCGCCGCCGCCGCGCGCGAAAGGATCCGCATCGCGTTGGAGGCCAAGCGCAAGGAAGAAGCGCGCAAACGGCAACTCGCCGCCGCCACCCAACCGAAGCCGCAACGCCCGGCATCGAGCCTTTCCGCGAACAGCAACCTCTGGGTGATCGGCAAAGACCGGATCGGCAATGACTGGGGTATTCACCGCTGGGACGGCGGCGGTTGGACGAAGATGCCCGGCAACTCGACGAAGATCGCCGCCGGCCCGGACGACACGGCCGTTTCCGTCGACGTCAGCGGCTCGACGCATTTCTGGGATGGCGGGAAATGGTCGAGCCTGCCGGGCTCCCATAGCGACGCGACAATTGGCCCCGACGGCACCATTTACGCCCTTGGCATACGTAATAACGGCGGAAACTACGATATTTTCCGTTGGGATGTGAATCGCTGGACTCAGCTTCCCGACCGGATGATTCAGGTTTCCGCCGGCCCGAACGGCACTCTCTACGGCGTTTCCGCCGCCCAATACGGCTATCGATGGGATGGCCAGAAATGGCACCGCCTGCCCGGTCGTATGCGGGAAATCAGCGTCGCCGGCGACGGCACCATGTGGGCCATCGGCATCGAAAAACAGGGCGCCAATTTCAACATCATGAAATGGGATGGGCGCGGCTGGAAAACCATGTCCGGCTCGTCGGCTCACATCACCGCCGGTCCGAATGGTACGGCGGTTGCCATCGATACGGGCGGCCCGGCTCACTACTGGACCGGAGCCAAGTGGGAACATCTTTCGGGCTCATCGCGCGACGTCAGCATGGCCAAGGTTGGCGTGCCGACGAAGGTCTACAGCGGCATCTATGTCGGCACCAACGGCAACAAGCAGTGTCTCGATTCATCCGCCAGCGGCGGTGAACTCGGAGCTATCGGTTGCCAGGATCACCGGAACCTGCGCTGGACTTTCTGGACCGACGGCACCATCCGCCATGGGCCGCAAGGCTTATGCGTGACCGCGAGGAACGGCAACGCCAGAGCCGTTGTGACGCGATGCGACGGCAGTTCCGATCAGAAATGGGCGATCCGCTGGTCGGGCGGGCGAGGCCCATCGAAGCTGGATCCGACTTGGCGCTTCCGCGTCGTTCATATCGCGTCGGGCCGTTGCCTTCAGGAGGGCGGAAACCGCAATACGGCGGCCGAATGCCGGGGCTCGAACAACGCCGGTACGTGGCCAGCGGAACAGACCTGGCGGGCCGCGAAAAGTCTACCCAGGCCCGCGTCGCGCGAAGCCAATGTCTTCACCCAGGCCCAACTGGTCAACGCCTCAGGCCAGTGCGCCGACGAGAACAGCGGCAAACTGACCCGCGGTGGCAAGGTGATCATGTGGACCTGCAACGGCTCAGGCGCGTCGCGTGAGCGCCAGCTTTGGACCCACAACGGGCGCGGCCAGATCACATCGACGAACGGCCTTTGCCTGGACGTCGAGAACCCGAATGTTCGTCGCGGCATCCCGATCATCATCTGGGGCTGCAACGGCTCGGGAGCGCCCATGCAGCGTCAACGCTGGCGTATGCTTGCCGATGGCCGCATTCAGCACATCCAGAGCGGCCTATGCCTGGACGCTACCGATAACGGCCGGCAGCGCGGTCGGCTGGTGTTGAGCACGTGTTCGACCACGTCGACGCAGAAATGGCGCCGCCGGGGGGCCAGCGGCTGAAAACCCCGCTGATCCGTTCATAACTAAAGGCGCGTGTGACGAGTGTCATATGATTAAAAGCTAAAGTTTTTTAAACACTCACGTGAACCCGATGACGAAATCTGTTACTTAGTAAGTACGAACCAACCATGGAGACGAACATGAAAAGAGTTTTAATTGCAGTCGCGGCTTTTGGTTTCATCGCGGCGTTGGCCGCCGCGCCAGCGTCTGCGCAGAAGGCTTCGCCCGAAGAAGTCAAAATCTGTCAGGAGACGATTAAGGAAATGACCGGCGGAAAGCCGCCGGCCGCTGCCGTTAAGCTTTGCAATGAAGGCAAGCTGAACGAAGCCATCGAAAAGGCCATGGCGGGCTAAATCCCGTCGATTTTTCGAATTGATTCGACGTAAACAGGGCGGTTCGGCTTGTGCCGATACCGCCTTGTTTCGCTTTTGAATTCCGCAGTGATTATCTGAACCGGCTCGCCTTGGGGAACCCTTTAAACGGCAATTGACCGGCCTGGGCGCGTTTGCCGATCCAGCTCTTGATATTCTTTTCCGTCCGCGTTCCCGCACCGGTCTGCCACGACAGCCCTTCCTTGAGTTTCAGCGTCGTCACATCAGCCAGACTGCCCTGACTGTATTTCTGCAACATGACGCCCTGGCCGCGCGTCATCTCCGGCAGCTCATCCATGGGGAAGATCAACAATTTCCGTTTCGTGCCGATAACGGCCACGTGGTCGTGGCCGTCGCCGACGAAAGTCAGAGCGGTAGCTTCCTGACCGGCCTTCAGATTGAGCACCTGCTTGCCGTTCTTGGTCTGCGCGATGACATCGTCCTCGCCGACGATGAAGCCGCGCCCGGCATCTGAGGCGATCAGCATTTTGCGTCCGCCGCCCTCGCCGCCACCTTGGAAGATAAACATGTCGATGACATCGTCGCCGTTCGGCAGGTCGACCATCAGGCGGATCGGCTCACCGTGGCCGCGTCCGCCCGGCAGTTTGTCGACGCCGATAGTATAAAATCGGCCGTTGGTGGCGAAGATCAAAAGCTTGTCCGTGGTTTCCGCGTGCAGCGAGAATTTCAGCCGGTCGCCTTCCTTGAATTTCAGTGCCGCGGTATCGTCCACGTGGCCCTTGGCGGCGCGGACCCAGCCCTTGTCGGAATAGATCACCGTCACCGGCTCTTTTTCGATCATTGCCTCCAAGGGTACGACGACGGCGGTCGGCGGCAATCCGATTTCCGTGCGGCGCTTGCCCAACTCGGTCTTCTTGCCGAATTCCTTGCGGATTTCGGTGATCTCGTCGGTGATATGCTTCCAGCGTTTCTTTTCGTCCTTGAGGAGGACGTTCAAGTCCTTGCGCTCCGCATTGAGTTCGTCGTTCTCGCGCCGGATTTCGATCTCTTCGAGCTTCCGCAATTGCCGGAGCCGCATGTTCAGGATGGCTTCCGCCTGCACTTCCGTCAGATCGAAGGCCTTCATCAACTCCGCCTTGGCTTCGTCGGTCTCGCGGATAATGCGGATCACCTCGTCCAAGTTGAGATAGGCTGCCAAAAGCCCGCCCAAAACCTCCAGCCGGTGCTCGATCTTGCCGAGGCGGTGGTTGGTTTGGCGGACCAAAACGACGTGACGGTGATCAAGGAAGGCCTGCAGCGCTTCGCGCAGGTTCATGACGCCGGGCGTGTTGTTGGCGTCAAGAACATTCAAATTGAGGCCGAAGCGGGTCTCCAGGTCAGTCTGCTTGAACAGGTGCTCCATCAGAAACTCCGGATCGACGGTCCGGTTTTTCGGCTCCAGGACGACGCGTACGTCTTCGGTCGATTCGTCGCGGATATCAGCCAGCATGGGCAGCTTGCGGGCATTCAAAAGATCGGCGACCTTCTCGATCAAGCGCGATTTCTGTACCTGATACGGCACTTCGGTGATGACGATCTGATACTGACCATGCGGCAGCTTCTCTTTCGTCCAACGCGCCCGGATACGGAAGCTGCCGCGCCCGGTTTTGTATGATTCGACGATGCTGTCACGCGGCTCGACCAGGACCCCGCCCGTCGGGAAATCGGGCCCAGGGATCATATCGACCAGCTTGTCGAAGGTGACGCGCGGGAACTTGATCAAATGCAACAGCGCATCGCAAAGCTCGCCGGCATTATGCGGCGGAATATTTGTCGCCATGCCGACCGCGATGCCGGACGCGCCGTTGGCCAACAGATTGGGGAAGCGCGCCGGCAGGACGACGGGCTCTTCCTCCTCACCGTCGTAGGTCTCGCGGAAATCAACGGCATCTTCGTCGATGCCGTCGAGCAAGGCCTTGGCCACCGCGGTCATGCGGGATTCCGTATAGCGCATGGCGGCCGCGTTATCGCCGTCGATATTGCCGAAGTTCCCCTGCCCGTCGACCAACGGATAACGTTGCGCAAATTCCTGGGCCAGACGGACTAATGCATCGTAGACGGATTGGTCGCCGTGCGGATGGTATTTACCGATGACGTCGCCGACGACGCGCGCGCATTTTTTGTAGCCGGTGGACGGATCCAATTTGAGCTGGCGCATGGCATAAAGAAGCCGCCTATGCACGGGCTTCAGTCCGTCGCGAACGTCGGGCAGAGACCGCGACATGATTGTCGAGAGCGCATAGGAAAGATAACGCTCGCTTAATGCATCGGCGAGCCGTGCCTCGCGGATATCCTCGGCAATGGCCGGTTTACTCATGGTCGGACCCCAAAATCATGGATTGTTAGCTACTAGATATAGTATTCGACAATCTGCCCACGTCAATCAATAGCATGATGATGGCATAAAGATCGGCACATATTTTTGACTTGAAAGAATTAAATATGATCCCCAGTTACCAAGTGTTAATGCCAGAAACATGATTGGGAGAAGTGGCTGATGGCGAGTGGTACGGTGAAATGGTTCAACCGCAAGCGCGGATTTGGTTTTATCGAGCCCGACGAAGGTGAGAAAGATGCATTCGTTCATATCAGCGCGGTCAAACGCGCCGGTATGTTGAGCTTAGATGAAGGGCAGCGCATGGAATACGAGCTTGTGCCGCTTGATGATGGCCGTCTCATGGCGGATGAGTTGAAGCCGGCGGCCAACGATGGTGCCGACGCCGGCATGGCGACCTTTTCCGAAGCGGCGGGCTAAAGCGCAGCCTATTTATCTCGACTTTCGCATTCTTTCGATAAAGCGATCGCGCGCCGCCGGGGCGGCGCCGGACTTGCCGTGGCTGAAAACCTCCTTGGCGAGGAAATAACCGGTCAGTTTCAGGCCTTCGACGATGCTTTCGGGCGTGCCGGGACGGCCGCTTTCCAGCAAAAACGCCGGTAAGGGCAGCAGAGATTTCTTGTAAGGCGCGGCGGCTTCGGTGGAGACGGCACGAGCCGACTTCGGTGAGACGAATGCGAGGTTTTCCATCGTTCCCGTCGCCGCGCAGCAACTGAAGTCCAATCCGAACCCCAATTCCTGCAACAAGCCCAACTCCCATTTCACGTAGACCGTCGGCCAAGCGTCTGAGGCGATCGATTCCAGCAAGATCAACAACCCTTCGTATACCGGAGCGTGATCCTCGCGTTCCGGCAGCGCCGCATCGGCGACGGCGCACGCGGCGCTCAATGCGGCGAGGCGCGCCGGATCATCCAGAAAGGGCGCCGAGACAGCTTCTGTCATTTCACAGGTGTAGCTGCCGAGATGCTCAGCCAGCCTAGCCCGCCAGGTCGCGTGAACCCGGTTACCGGGCTGGAACAAGCCGCGTTTGCGCCGCCCCGCACCGCCGCGGACCAAACCCAGATGGCGGCCATGCTCGCGGGTCAGCAGGGTGACGATGGCGCTCGATTCGCCATGTTTTCGCGCCGCCAGGACGATGCCGTCGTCATGCCATTCCATGACGGTAGTGTAATTGTTTAGTGTTGGCCCTCAAGTGTCCGGAGACCGATTTTTTTTATTGCCCCTCAAGCGCCGGGCACTCACTCCGTTCGTTTGGCTTACGCGCCATCCGGCGCGGGCCCCCACTTGGGGCCCTGGGTTGGTTTGTGCCCGCTGTTGAATACATAGGTTCGGTTATACGTTTCCCTAAAACTTAGGGGCGTTCGTGGATGGCGTAGATAACGGGCTGGTGAGTTTTTAGCAGTTTCACTATCGATGAGAGGGATGCGGGCGATCTCTACAACCTTTTACCGCATCCGCCCTCCACGAACGCCCCTCGCTTACGATGGGTTTGGAGCCCGGACGTGAATGCGCCAACCGCCGCAAGCCAATCCAAGCGACTAAGTGGGAGCATTGCCAATAAATTGGCAATTGAGGGGCATGAAAAAGAAAAATATTAAGCGTTGAAATCGAGATCCCAATCCCGGTAGCGGTCCGGGTCGTCGCCCCATTTTTCGCGGACTTTGACGAATATAAAGAGGTGAACTTTGGCGCCGAACATGGTTTCCAGTTCGGCCCGGGCTGCGGCGCCGATGGCCTTGATCTGATGCCCGCCCTTACCCAGCACGATGGCTTTTTGCGTGTCGCGTTCAACGAAGACCACCTGGCCGATGCGGATGGAACCGTCTTTCTTGTCTTCCCACGACTCGGTCTCGACGGTCGCCGCGTAGGGCAGTTCCTGGTGTAGTTTCCGGTACAACTGCTCACGCGTCACTTCCGCCGCCAGGTGGCGTTCCGGCATGTCGGTAATCTGATCCTCGGGGAACAGCAATGGGCCTTCCGGCAAGAGGCCGGCGAGGTGGTCGAGCAATTCGGCGACGCCGTCGCCCTTTTCCGCCGAAATCATAAACAGTTCGCTGAAAACGCCTGTGTCTTGAAGTTTCGCCGTCAGTCCCAGGAGGTCCGGCTTGTTGACCAAGTCGATCTTGTTGATGGCCAGGACGACGGTGCGCTGGGTTTTGGTAAGGCGCTCAATGATGGCGCGGGTGTTTTTGTCCATGCCACGCTCGGCGTCGACCAACAAAAGCACATGATCCGCATCCCCTGCCCCGCTCCAGGCCGCATGGACCATGGCCCGGTCGAGACGGCGGCGCGGCTCGAAGATGCCCGGCGTGTCGATGAAAATAACCTGAGCCTTGTTGTCTCCTTCGCCGGTCATGCAGATGCCCAAGACCCGGGTCCTGGTCGTCTGAACTTTCGGTGAGACGATGGAAACCTTGGTGCCGACCACATGGTTGATCAAGGTCGACTTGCCGACATTGGGCGCGCCGACGACGGCGATGAAGCCCGACCGTGTCCCGGCGTTGTTGATGGGGTCACTCATGATCAGGAACTGCCGCCAAAACGCGCCAACAGCTTTTCCGCCGCCGCCTGTTCCGCGGCGCGTTTATTGGCGCCCTCGGCCTGTTCCGGCGTTTCGCCCTCGACTTTGGCGGAAACCGTGAACACCGGGGCATGATCCGGCCCCTTGCGTCCGGTAACTTCGTAGGCCGGCAGAGCCAATCCGCGCGCCTGGGCCCATTCCTGCAGCTCCGTCTTGGCATCCTTGGTCGGTTGCAGGTTCTCGGCGATCAAGGGTTCCCAGTATTTCTCGATGAAGGCCTGGGCCGGTGGCATGCCGCCGTCAATATACAGCGCCGCGATCAACGCCTCGCAGGCGTCCGCCAGCAACCCGTCCTTGTCGGCGCCGCCGGTATCGCGCTCGCCGTCCGACATGATGATGCAGGCGCCGAGATCAATTTCCTGGGCGATGCGGGTCAAGGCCTCGGCCCGCGCCAGGGCCGTAAACCGATAGCCCAAGTCACCTTCCGCCTCGTCGGGAAAACGCTGATAGAGCATTTCTGCGATGACCAGACCAAGGACACGGTCACCGAGAAATTCCAAGCGCTCGTTGGATTCGGTTCGGTCCGTCGTCATGCTTGAATGGGTCAGTGCGTGACGGAGCGTATGGGTATTTTGGAACTGATGACCGATGGCCACTTGCAAAAGATCGAGGGGTGATGGGGATGGCCCGTTCATTCGATACTCTCGAAAAATCGATCAAGGCGGAGCGCGCTGCCCCACTCCCAGAATTTCCAGGCGGCGCCGTCGACAGAGAAAAACTTGAATTCGGCCCGGCCGACCAGGTTCTGGCGCGGGATAAACCCGACGTCGTTGAGGAACCGGCTGTCCTGGGAGTGGTCGCGGTTATCGCCCATGCCGAAGTAGTGGCCCTCAGGCACCGTATAGACATCCGTATCGTCCATCGGACCGGAGTCCGTCTCTTCGGCGATCAAGTGCTTGCGGCCATTGGGCAGCGTCTCGATATAGCGCGGGATACGCCGGTAATAGCCGGCTAATCGGCCGCCATCGACGAATTCACCGGCGCGCTCGCGCTTCACTGCCTTGCCGTTGATGTGGAGGATGCCTCGTTTCATCTGTAAGCGGTCACCGGGCAGGCCGACGATGCGCTTGATATAATCGACGCTGTCATCGGTGGGTTTCCTGAAGACGGCCACATCACCGCGTTCCGGTTCGGAAAACAGGATGCGGCCGGAAAATAGCGGCATCCCCAACGGCAGGGAAAAACGGCTGTAGCCATAAGAAAACTTCGATACGAACAGATAGTCACCGACCAACAGCGTCGGCTTCATCGACCCCGATGGAATATTAAAGGGCTCGTAGGCGACGGTCCGGATGATCATGGCGATGGCAACGGCGACGACAACGGTTTTCAACGTGTCCAGCCAGCCGCCTTCCTGGCGTTCCGCCTCGTCCTCTTCGGCATTCACCTCGGAATCAACATCGGCCATGTGGCACGGTCACCTTTCCATTCTGGCAATTTGGGCGGGCGCCGCGTGGCCCGCGTGAAGCGCCGCCGATAAGGCCCGCCGATGGCGTCACTGTCAAGGTTCATCCTTATCCGAAGACGCCGCCGGCAGCGCTTCGATAATCACCATGGCATGGGCCATGGGGTATTCATCGGTTTGCGAGACGAAAACCCCGGCTTCCATGCCGTCCGGGACCAGATCATCGAGGCGTGCCTTGGCGCCGCCCGTGATCACCATATAGGGCTGGCCGCTCGGGTGGTTGGCGACGACCATGTCACGCCAGAACACACCTTGGCGGAAACCGGTGCCGAGCGCCTTCGAACACGCCTCCTTGGCGGCGAAACTCTGGGCCAGGGAGGACGCCGGGTTTTGCCGGCGGTAGGCTTTTTTGCGCTCGGAGTCGGAAAACAGCCGCCGAACGAACCGCTCGCCAAAGCGATCGAGGGTTTTCTCGATGCGCCTGATATCGCATAGATCGGTGCCGATGCCGATGATCATGTTTTGCCCGGGCGCTTAGGCTGACTTCACGCCCGACGTCTCCGCCCGGGCCTGATCCATCAATGCACGCATGCGCTTGATGGCGCTCTCGAGGCCGCCGAAAATCGCCTCGCCGATGAGAAAGTGTCCGATATTGAGTTCGACGACCTGCGGCAGGGCGGCCACAGGGCTCACTGTGTCAAAGGTCAGGCCATGCCCGGCGTGGCATTCAAGGCCGACGTCGCCGGCATGCGCCGCGGCGGCAAT
>Ga0315336_1006711_pt1 | contig 11580 bp, 9 predicted proteins | sample ASW5metaG_FD_204512 | JGI IMG/M metagenome (GOLD analysis project Ga0315336, IMG submission 204512) | Ammonia-oxidizing marine archaeal communities from Monterey Bay, California, United States - ASW #5 | ecosystem: Environmental > Aquatic > Marine > Intertidal zone | place: USA: California...
GTGCAGCAGACGATCGCGTCGAAAGCTAGCTCGCTGCCGTCCTCGAACAGGATGCCGTTCGGTGTCAGCGACTTGATGCCAACACCACTCTTCACCATGATCTCGCCGTTCAGGATCAGTTCGCAGGCGCCGACATCGATGTAGTAGCCGGAGCCGGTGCGGTAGGCCTTCATCAACAGCCCGGTCTCGTCCTCGCCGAAGTCGATGGCGAAGCCGCTGTCGGCGAGGCGTTTGTAGAAATCCGCGTCGCGCTCCCTGATCACGTCGTAGAGCGCGCGCTGGCCCTTCGGCACCAAGGCGAAGGGCGTAGAGGCGACGATCATGTCGGCCTTGTCGGTGGTGATGCCGCGCGCCAGCGCCTTTTCCGAAAAGATCTCGAAACCGACATCCATCAGCGTATCGGATTTCACCACGGTCGTCGGCGAGCGCTGGACCATGGTGACCTTGGCGCCCGCTTCCCACAGATCGACGCTGACATCGTGGCCCGAGCTTGCCGCGCCGATCACCGCGACGCGCTTGCCGCGGAACTTCTCGCCGGTGGAATACTGGCTGGAATGCAAGAGCTCGCCCTTGAAGCTCTCCGCGCCCGGCAATTCGATCTGCCGCGGCGGCCCATAGGCGCCGGTGGCGAAGACGATGTGCTTCGGCTTCAGCGTGATGCGCTGGCCCACGCGGTCGACCACCACGGTCCAGACCTTTGCGGCCTCGTCATAGGCGGCGCTGATGCATCTGGTGGCGACCCAATAGTTCAGCTCCATGACGCGGGCATACATTTCCAGCCAGTCGCCCATCTTGTCCTTGGGCGTGAAGACCGGCCAGTTCTCTGGGAACGGAATGTAGGGCAGATGATCGTACCAGACCGGATCGTGCAGCACGAGCGAGCGGTAGCGGTTGCGCCAGGAATCGCCGGCGCGCGCGTTCTTCTCGATGATGAGGGTCGGGACGCCGAGCTGCCGCAGGCGGGCGCCCAGCATGATGCCGCCCTGGCCGCCGCCGATCACCAGGCAGTAGGGCTGCTCATGCACGCCGAGATCACGCGCCTCGCGTGTCCTGGCCTCCGCCCAGGTCTCGCGCTTGGGGTCGGCCTTGTGGCGGATGCCGAGCGGCCGGGCCGGGCCTTTCCGCTCCTCAAAACCCTTGAGCTCGCTCATCGCTGTGAACAGCGTGCGGCAGCGGCCGTCCTTGAGCCGCAGGATCCCCTCGCCGCGCGCGACGGCCGTCTCGAAGCTGAACCAGGCCTCGACCACTCCGTCATCGACGCTTGGCTCTCCGGACAGGCGCCAATGGGACGGCTGAGCCGAGGGTAACGTCGCCTTCAGCATGTCGCGGATGGCCGCCTGCCCCTCCATCGTCTTGATGTTCCATGTGAAGGTCAGAAGGTCGCGCCAGTAGCAATCCTCCGCAAAGAGGTTCGTCGCCGCCTCGATATCGCCGGCCTCGAGCGCATGGCCGAAGGCGCCGAGCCAGGTTGCCGCCTGTTGCGATGGTGCGATATCGAGCATTTTTGTCCTTCCCTCTGAATATGATCGAACGACATGGCAACAACCGGCGACCTTGCCGAAAACTCGCCTTGAGGCGACCGAGATTCGGGTCAGGCCGAGTCGAAAATGGTGGGTACCGAGAACCGTAGCGGAGCGTACTTAGCGTACGTGAGCACCGGAAGCGTAGGAACCCACCATTTGCAGGCCGGCCTGACCCGAATATCGACCGCCTCAATCCCCTAGCGGCTCCATCTCCTTGCCTGTCCTATGGATCTGGGCGTTGTATTTGATCCTACGCACGGTCTCGCGCGCCGGGCCATCAATCCTGTAGGCGGTCGCCACCGCGAGAAGATCAATGGCCGCGAGGAAAGCGTATCGCGACGCGGTCGGCTTCAGCGTGTCGGGATATTCGGGCACCGCAACCGTCAGCCGCGCGTCGCAGACGCGTGTAAGCTCGGTGTCGGGCGCCGTCACGCAGATCGCGTTGGCGCGGTAATGCTTGGCCAGTTCCACCGCTTCGATCACCTCGTGCGTGCGGCCGGTGGCCGAGATCGCGATCACCAGATCGCCGGGCTTCAAGGTCGAGGCCGTCATGCGCATCAGGTAGGGATCGCATTGCGCGCTGATGGTGATGCCATAGCGGAACAGGCGGTATTGCGTCTCCTGCGCCAGCGCCGACGAGCTGCCGCCGAGCCCGAACACCGTCACCTGCCGTGCCTTGGCGATCAGTTCCGCCGCCTTCTGCAACTGTCCCGGATCGATCTGCCGCTCCGCCTCCTGCAGCGCCCGCCGCGCTTCGCCGAATACGGCGTTCCAGAACGGCATGCCGCTGTCGCTGTTCGCGGGTTGGGGCTTGGTACTGAGATAGAGCGCGCCGACGACCAGGCTCTGGGCCAGTTTCAGCTTGAAGTCGCGCACGCCGTCGCAGCCGATGGCGCGGCAGAACCGGGTCACCGTCGGCTCGCTGACCCCCGCCCGCTGGGCAAGCGCGGCATTGGAAGCATCGACCGCATATCTGACATCGTCGAGCACGACGTCCGCGACGCGGCGCTCGGCCGGACGCAGCTCCGCATAGCTGTCCTTCACCTGCGAGATGATGTCGGGAATGCGCCTGACATGGTCATGCCGGTCGCCGTCGTCGGCCGTCGTTCGCAATGCCAGGCTGTCAGCTTCCGTCATTGGCCAGTTCTCCCAAATCCGCTTCTGGACCCATTATCTTCGTGATTATCCGCCTACTGGCCACAGGCAATCAACCGAGCGAGTATGTAGGAAAGTAACACACATCGCAAGAGGACATAAAATGTCGATAAATCAGATACTTAATCGTCAAGCTGCTGATCGTTGCCGCTTCCGGCCGATGTCGCCGCTTGACAGGAAAGTAGGATAGTTACAGACTGATTTGGCGGACAGATGCGGCCTTCGGCAACGCATCGCGCAGTCTCCGAGGGGGAGCATGAGTACGGCAAGCGCAAGAACGCCCAAACTCGGCGTGCAGGCAGCGACCAAGATTTATCAAACGGCATCCGGCGATCTTCTTGCGCTGGACCGCTGCAGCCTCGATGTCCAGCCCAACGAGATCGTTTCGATCGTCGGGCCCTCCGGTTGCGGCAAGACCACGCTGTTGTGGTCGATGTCCGGCCTGCATCACCTGACCGCTGGCTCCATCCTGCTCGACGGCAAGACGATCACCGGCCCGCGCCCCGAGATCGGCATCGTCTTCCAGGAAGCGAACCTCTTGCCATGGCGCAACCTCGACGCCAACATCAACTTCCCCTTCGAGATCAAGGGCGAGAAGCCCGACCGCGCCTGGATCGCACACCTGCTGCACCGCGTCGGGCTGGATGGCTTCGGCGGCAAATTCCCGCGCGAGCTTTCCGGCGGCATGCAGCAGCGCGCGGCGATTGTGCGGGCGCTGGCGCTGAAACCGTCCGTGCTGTTGATGGACGAGCCGTTCGGCGCGCTCGACAGCTTCACTCGCGAGGAGATGAACCGCCTCGTCGAGGAGATCTGGCTGGACACCAAGACCACCATCGTCTTCATCACCCACAGCATCGAGGAAGCGATCTTCCTCTCCGATCGCGTGGTGGTGCTTACCTCGCGGCCCGGCCGCGTCGCCAAGATCTACGATGTGCCGTTTGCCCGGCCGCGTTCCTTGGAAATCATGGCGACGAAGGAGGTCTTCGACCTCACCAATCGTATCAAGATGGACATTGTCGGCGAGCGCGTTCGGCCAATCGCACCGGAGCGGCCATCGGCCGAAATCGTGAGGATCAGGCCGTGAGCGCAGGCGACGCCATTCCGGAATTCTCGAAGGCCAAATCGGGGGATGGGCAGGAGGTCAGCCTTACCAACCTTTCCGCCTTCGCCAGCGGGCCCAGCATCAAGTCCGGAGCCGAAGTGGCTGCGATCCTCGCCGTCGCCGTGGTGATCGTCGGTGGCATCGAGCTCGCGCTGCGCATCTTCCACGTGCCGCAATATATCATGCCACCGCCGAGCTCGATCGCCTATGCTTTGTTCGACGAGTTCCCGCTGATCGCGCCGCATCTCGGCTACACGCTGGTGGAGCTCGTTTCCGGCTTCGCCATCGGAGCCATCGTCGGCCTGGTGATGGCGGCGGTGATCACCCAGTTTCCCTTCGCCGAAAAGATCGTCGCTCCTTACATCCTCATCCTCGTCACAACGCCGATGCTGGCGCTGGTGCCGCTGCTCATCCTGCGCTTCGGCTTCGGCTACACGCCGCGCATCATCGCCGTGGCCTTGGCAGCCGGCCCGATGGTGATGATCAACGCCGCGACCGGCTTCCGCCGCGTCGACAGCGCCAAGATCGCGCTCGCACGCTCCTATGGCGCCAGCACGTTGCAGATCTTCTGGAAGATCCGCGCGCCTATGGCGCTGCCGATGATCCTGGTCGGGCTGATGATCGGCGCGATCTTCGGCCTGCTCACCGCGGTCGGCGCCGAGATGGTCGGCGGCGGCTTTGGTCTCGGCAACCGGCTCACCTCCTATTCGTCGATGATCCAGATGCCGCAATTCTTCGCGGTGGTGCTCATCCTGTCGACGCTCGGCATCCTGATCTACGTGCTGTTCTTCCTGATCGGCAAGAAATGGGCGAGTTGGGAAACCTGACCGGCAAGCGAAATCACGCCCCGCAGGCGGGCGAAAGGCAAGGCAAGCGATCAATAAAAGGGCAATCAACAAAAGGGGAGTGCCATGACAACCGAGAATCCGATCCATTCCAATGCCCCGGCCGGCATCAGCCGACGCTATTTCCTGCAGGTGACGGCGGCCGGCGTCGTGACCGCCACCGCGCTTGGCGCATCAGGTCTGAAAGCGAGGGCCGCGGCCTACGAGAAATTCACCTGGATTTCGCCGCGCGGCACACTGGAGGTGCTGGACGACTATCCTTATTGGTCGGCCAAGAAGGCCGGCTATTTCGGGGACCTCGCCACCGACATGCAGCCGGGTCCTTCGGACGGCACCGCGACGGTGAAGTTCGTCGATGTCGGCCAGGCCGACATGGGCTTCCCCTCACCCGGCGTCTTCTCCTTCGCCATACAGAACGGCATGAAGCTGAAGTCGGTGTTCCACATGGGCGCGCGCGACACCTTCAGCATCGCCTTCCGCAAAGGCCAGGGCACCAAGAACCTGAAGGACCTCGAGGGCAAGACCATCCTGCTCGGCTCCGCCGCCTGGCAGGCGATCGTCGATCCGCTTCTGGCCGCCCAGGGCGTCGACATCAAGAAGGTGAAATATGTCGAGGCCGGCTGGCCGACATGGGGCACCGCGCTTGCTGGCGGCCAGGGCGACGCCGCGCTTTCCTGGGAGGGGCTGCGCGCCGAATGGATCGCCAAGGGCCTCGACTTCGAATACTGGCTGGGCGTGCAGAATTCCAAGCTTCCGGCCAATACCTTCGTCGTGCGCGCCGCCGACCTCGAGGATGCCGACAAGAAGGCCTTCCTGGAGAAATACCTGCGCGGCTGGGCGATGGGCCTCGAATTCGGCTACCAGAACCCGCGCGCCGCCGTCGAGGCCGTGTTCGAGCAGTTCCCGACGCTGGCCAAGAACCTCGGCCCCGAACTCGGCACCACCTCGATCCTGCAGCAGATCAACGTCTTCCGCGGCGACATGGACAAGCGCGGCGGCTGGGGCTCGCATGACATGGCGAGTTGGCAGGGCTTCTTCGACGAGATCCTCAAAATCGGCCAGATCAGCGCGCCGGTTAAGGCGGAGGACGTCTGCACCAACGACCTGATCCCGGCCGCCAACGACTTCGACAAGGCCAAGGTCAAGGCCGACGCCGATGGCGTCAAATTGTCGGAAGGCTTCGCCGCGCTCGACGTCGAGAAGATCAAGGCTCACCTGTTCGACTCGGCCGTCAAATAAGTCGGACGCATTGACCGCGGGCGGCGCCAGCGCCGCCTGCGCTATTGTTCAAGAACCATTGGGGAGGCTGGGATGGCCGACAAGGTAAGGATACTGGTGGTTGGTCTGGGCAATATGGGCGCTTCGCATGCCAGCGCCTACCACCGCTCCGACGGCTTCGAGATCGTCGGCATCATGAGCCGCAATATCAAGAGCAACAAGAAGATCCCGAAAGAACTTGCCGGCTACCTGCTCTACGAGGATTTCGACCTTGCGCTAAAGGAGACAAAACCGGACGCAGTGTCGATCAACAGCTGGCCGAACACGCATGCCGAATACGCGCTGAAGGCGATCGCAGCCAACTGCCATGTCTTCATGGAAAAGCCCCTCGCCACCAACATCGAGGACGCCGAGAAGGTGGTGGCCGCGGCGCGCGCGAAGAACCGCAAGTTGGTGCTGGGCTACATCCTGCGCGTCCACCCGTCCTGGATCAAATTCATCGAGGTCGGCAAGACGCTCGGCAAGCCGCTGGTGATGCGCCTCAACCTCAACCAGCAAAGCAGCGGCACCGCCTGGCACTGGCACAAGAACCTGATCGATTCGCTGATCCCGATCGTCGACTGCGGCGTGCACTATGTCGACGTCATGTGCCAGCTGACCGGCGCCAAGCCGGTACGCGTGCACGGCATCGGCGCCAAGCTCTGGGCAGAGGCCGACAAGCAGAATTACGGCCACCTTCATGTCACCTTCGATGACGGCTCCGTCGGCTGGTACGAGGCGGGCTGGGGCCCGATGATGAGTGAGACCGCTTATTTCGTGAAGGACGTTGTCGGTCCCAAGGGCGCGGTTTCGATCGTAGCCGGCCAGGGGGCGGGTAGCGCCAAGGATGCCGAGGAAGTGTCCGACTCCGCCGACATCGACCGCCACACCAAGACCGACGCGTTGAAGATCCACTACGCGCAGGTGGACGGCGACAAGAACTTTGCCAAGCCAGACGAGATCGTCAGCATGGAGGACGAGCCTGGCCATCAGGAGCTTTGCGATCGCGAGCAGGCCTTCTTCCTGCGCGCCATCCGCGAGGACCTCGATTTGACCGAGCAGATGGATGCCGCGGTCAACAGCCTGCGCATCGTGTTGGCGGCCGAGCAGAGCATCGCGGAAAAGCGTACCGTCGAGCTGACCTGAGGTCGCGCCTGTGCCGGCGCTGGAGGAGGCGCCTGCGGCAGGTCACGTCCCGGATGAAGACGCGCTGGGGTCGAGCCTTGGGGCCGGCTGCTTGTATGACATGGGAGGAATAATGGCGGCCGTCACCGACAGTCTGTTGAAGACCTACACCCAGTCCGACGCGCTGGCGCTTGCCGGCCTTGTCAAGCGCGGCGAGGTTTCGCCGGCGGAGCTCGTCGAGGCCGCGATCACCACCATCGAACGCCTCAACCCACGGCTCAACGCGGTCATCCACCGCCTCTACGACATGGCGCGCAGCCAGGCGGCGACGGTGGACAAGACCGCACCCTTTGCCGGCGTGCCCTATCTGCTCAAGGAACTCGCCTCGTCCTGGAAAGGCGCGCCCCTCACCAACTCCTGCTTCTACCTGAAGGACTTCGTCGCCGATTCCGACAGCGAGGTCGTGCGCCGCATCAAGGCGGCCGGCCTTGTGCTCGTCGGCAAATCCAACGCGCCTGAGAACGGCTGGTCGATCACCACGGAGCCGAAACTCTACGGCAAGACCAGGAACCCGTGGAAGGACGGCATCACGCCCGGCGGCTCCAGCGGCGGCGCCGCTGCCGCGATCGCCTCGGGCATGGTGCCGATCGCCGAAGCCAGCGACGGCGCCGGTTCGATCCGCGTGCCGGCCTCCTGCTGCGGCATCGTCGGCCTGAAGCCGTCGCGCGGCCGCGTCAGCCTCGCCCCCTTCGGAGACTATTGGTATGGCGGCGCCTATTTCCTCTGCTGCTCGCGCACGGTGCGCGACACCTCCGCCTATCTCGACGCGGTGGCCGGCGCCCTTCCCGGCGACGCCTACACGCCGCCGGTGCCCGAAGGCAGCTGGCTCAGCCTTTCCGCACGGACACCGGAGAAGCTGCGCATCGGCTTTACCGTCACGCCGCCCAACGGCGCCGCGATAAATCCTGAAGTCAAGGCGATGGTGCTCTCCACGGTCGCCCTGCTGGAACGCCTCGGCCATGATGTCGAGGAGCACGACATGCGGCTCGACGCCGATGCCGCCTGGAAGACCTATACCGACATGACCAACGTGCAGACGGCCGCGACATTCGGCTTTCTCGAAACGCTGGTCGGCCGCCCCGTCACGCCGAACGATGTCGAGCCGGTGACCTGGGCCATCATCGAGCGTGGCCGCGCGACCGGCGGCATCAAGCATGTTTCCGATGTCGAGCAGTTGAGGCTTATCGGCCGCGGCATCGTCGGCGACCTCGACCCCTATGACATCTTCATCACACCTACGCTGACGCGGCTGCCGCGCCCGCTCGGCTTTTACGACATGTCGGAGACTGACCTCGACCGCTACAACGCCAAATGGGGCGACGCGGTCTTCAACTTCCCGTTCAACATCTCCGGCCTGCCAGCGATCTCGCTGCCGCTCGGGCAGTCGGCCGGCGGCGTGCCGATCGGCATTCAGCTCGTCGGCCGCTACGGTGACGAGGCGACGGTGCTCGCTCTCTCATCGCAACTGGAAGACGCCATGCCATGGAAAGATCGGCGGCCGGCGCTGTGGTGATCGCTTGCCCTCTGGCTCCGAGGGCATAGACCAGGCCCGGCTGGCCGATCCGCTCTCTGGGTCGCAGCGCCGCAACGTCATATCACCCGTCCCGGTTGCGCGTCGCACGCCGACATAGCGGTAACTGGAGCCATTGCCGTCGACCACCGTCTTGCGGATCGGGTAATCCGCCAGCCGGCCGATGACCGCTCGCCGGAAGGAACTGCGGGCCGGATCGGCTAAACCCCTATAAAATTCCTATATCTTTGCCCTCCCTCCCGTCTCGAACCTTTATGGCGAGCGGGTCCATATTTCCGTTCGAAGAAACGCCGCGAGACGCCGCCATCGCCAAGGTGACGGGCGTCGGCGTTCAGTTTCCAGCCTACCTATGCGGGCTGTGACACAATTCGAAAACAAGGAACGCCTGCAATGGACCTCATAGTTCTCGGGATCGGGATTTTGTTCTTCGCCCTGTCCTTAGCCTACGTCAAAGCCTGTGACAGGATCTGAGCAAAGGGCCGTATCATGCTTTTCGACTACATCCTCGGTGGCGCGGTGACCTTGTTCCTGCTTGCCTACCTCACCTACGCGCTCATTCGCCCAGAGCGCTTCTGACCGGCACGCGGAGAGCCCATCATGACCATAAATGGCTGGATACAGATCCTCGTCTATTGCGGGATCCTGTTTTTGCTTGTGAAGCCGCTTGGCGGCTACATGTACCGCGTCTTCAGCGGTGATCGCACCTTCCTGTCGCCGTTGCTCGTCCCCATCGAGCGCGGCCTCTATCGTCTCGCCGGCACAAACGAGAGGGAAGAACAGCACTGGGCCGTCTATGCGACGGGCATGCTGCTCTTCAATCTCGTCGGCCTGCTGGTGCTTTACGCGCTGCAGCGGCTGCAGGGCGTTCTGCCATACAATCCCGCTGGCATGACCGCCGTCGACCCGCAGCTGGCCTTCAACACCGCCGCCAGCTTCATCACCAACACCAACTGGCAGAACTACGGTGGCGAAAGCACGATGTCCTATCTCGTGCAGATGGCGGGTCTCACCGTCCAGAACTTCGTCTCGGCCGCCACCGGCATCGCAATCGCGATCGCCTTGATCCGAGGCTTCGCCCGCGCTTCCGGCAAGTCGATCGGCAATTTCTGGGTCGATCTCGCCCGCTGCACGCTCTACGTGCTCCTGCCGCTCTGCATAGTGCTGACGCTCGTCTATGTGTGGCTCGGCATGCCGCAGACGCTCGGGCCCTATGTCGACGCAACCACGCTGGAAGGTGCCAGGCAGACCATTGCGCTCGGACCTGTCGCGTCGCAGGTCGCCATCAAGATGCTCGGCACCAATGGCGGCGGCTTCTTCAACGCCAATGCAGCGCATCCGTTCGAGAACCCTGACGCCATTTCCAACCTGATTCAGATGCTGTCCATCTTCGCCCTTGGCGCAGGTCTCACCAACGTCTTCGGCCGCATGGTGGGCAGTGAGCGCCAGGGCTGGGCGATCCTCGCCTCCATGGGCGTGCTGTTTTTCGCCGGCCTCATCATCTGCTACTGGGCCGAGGCCGCCGGCAACCCGCTGGTCCATGCGCTCGGTATCGACGGCGGCAACATGGAAGGCAAGGAGACGCGCTTCGGCATCGCCTTGTCGGCTCTCTTCGCCGTGATCACCACAGCCGCCTCCTGTGGCGCCGTCAACGCCATGCACGATAGCTTCACTGCGCTTGGCGGCATGATCCCGCTCATCAACATGCAGCTCGGCGAAGTCATCGTCGGCGGCGTCGGCGCCGGCTTCTACGGCATCCTGATGTTCGTCATCGTCGCCGTCTTCGTCGCCGGCCTGATGGTCGGCCGCACGCCCGAATATCTCGGTAAGAAGATCGAGGCGAAGGAAGTCAAGATGGCGATGCTCGCCATCCTGTGCCTGCCGCTGGCGATGCTCATCTTCACAGCCATCGCCGTGGTCCTGCCGAGCGCCGTGGCCTCGATGGCCAACGGCGGTCCGCACGGCTTCACCGAGGCGCTTTATGCCTACACCTCGGCCGCAGCGAACAACGGCTCGGCCTTCGGCGGTCTCACAGGCAATACGCCCTGGTATAACCTGACCATGGCCATCGGCATGCTGATGGGCCGCTTCCTGGTCATCATCCCTGCTTTGGCCATCGCTGGGTCGCTGGCCGCCAAGAAGACCGTGCCCGCCTCCGCCGGCACCTTCCCGACCGACAGCACGCTGTTCGTCGGCCTGCTCGTCGGCGTCATCGTCATCGTCGGCGGCCTCACCTTCTTCCCCTCGCTCGCCGTCGGTCCGATCGTCGAGCATCTGGCGATGATCCATGGACAGACTTTCTGAGATGACCATGCCCCACCTCAACGACATACGTTGGAACGACAGTCACCGCAGCGGTGACGGAGCACCCGACGACGGAAGGGGCGAGATGCCTCGTCCCTTCCCGACGCTTTCAACCTTTCTCGGCATGGCGGCCGTGCTGTTGGTGCTGTGGCTGCTGGCCACCGGCCTTCCGCACCTGTTCCCGAAGACCGAACAGCCGGCGCCGTCCAACATAACCGATACTGGAGCCTCAAGATGAGCCAGTCCAAATCCGCTGTTCTCATGGATGCACGCATCCTTGTGCCGGCCATCGGCGGCGCCTTCCGCAAGCTTGACCCGCGCACGCTGATCAGGAATCCGGTGATGTTCGTCGTCGCGGTCGTCTCGGCGCTCACCACCGTGCTTTTCATCCGCGACCTGGTCATCGGCGGCGGCGATCTCGGGTTCACCCTGCAGATCATCATCTGGCTCTGGTTCACCGTACTGTTCGCCAATTTCGCCGAGGCGGTCGCCGAGGGCCGCGGCAAGGCGCAGGCCGACTCGCTGCGCAAGGCGCGCACCGAGACCCAGGCCAAGCTGCTCACCAACGGTGAGGACCGCTCCAAGTTCAAGCTGGTCCCCGGCACCAGCCTGAAGGTCGGCGATGTCGTGCTGGTCGAAGCCGGCGACATCATCCCTTCCGACGGCGAGGTGATCGAAGGC
>Ga0315336_1006712_pt1 | contig 11578 bp, 9 predicted proteins | sample ASW5metaG_FD_204512 | JGI IMG/M metagenome (GOLD analysis project Ga0315336, IMG submission 204512) | Ammonia-oxidizing marine archaeal communities from Monterey Bay, California, United States - ASW #5 | ecosystem: Environmental > Aquatic > Marine > Intertidal zone | place: USA: California...
TCGATCCGGTAGACTGATTCATGGTCAAGTTCCTGGTGACACCGGTCATAGCTAAACGGGCCAGCTGCCCCCTCGTAGAAGGGGTCGGTAAACCAAATCCTTCCTTCGGTGTCGATGACCAGGTCGTTGGGGATATTAAAGGCTTTTCCTTCAAACCGATCGGCAAGGACGGTTGTCGTGCCATCGTCTTCATAGCGAACGACTCTTCGGGCGCCACCTTCGCAGGCGTAGATTCGGCCATCCCGGTCCAGGGTCAGGCCGTTGGCGTAGTGGGTATCCGTGCGGTACACGCTCAGCGAGTTTTGTCGCGGATCGAATCGCACGATGCGGCAGGCTTGAATCTGGGTGTAAAGGAGCGTTGCCCCGTCCCATATGGGGCCTTCGCTCACGGCTCCGTACGGCTCCTGAAGTACTTCAAAGTTCCAAGGCATGGTCAATCTCCACAAGTATGTCAATCGCCGTGTCGCTGCGCCAGTTTGTGGGTAAAAAGCAGCATGTAAAAGCAAGGTGACTTTGTTAGTAAGGGTGGTGAAGCTGTATCGTAAACAATCGTACCGCAACTTGGGGACAAAAGGGAATAGACGCGACCGCCTGTCAACCTTGCCAGGGTCTGGGCGAGTTTCCTCACTGGCCACGGTCGGACGTGTTGGCACCCAAAGCGAACAAATAGGGCTGGCTTATAAGCCAGCCCAACCGTAACTTAAACAGTGGTATTCACCGTGGTGCAGGTCACCCGGCGACCAGTTGGCAGACCGATTTCCGCCGTGTGCGGGGTAAACATTTGAGGAGGTTCACCTATGTGCAGCTTCATTGATCCATCGTTTCGCTATGATGCAGACGATCATCACGAGTATTGTGAAGAGGGGTACCGGCTATTCGACTCGTTTCTCACGCCCCAGGCGCTGGCTCGCTGTCAGGAAGAGATTGACCGCATGCTCGGCGAACTTCAGCCGGGGCGCTCGCCGGAGGAAATGATTTCGTGCCATCACCAGGAACCGTGGATGTTCCGCCTTGCACGGGAACCTCAGGTGCTGGACATGATTGAGTGCCAGGTAGGGCCAAACATCGTGTTGTGGTCCTCCCATATGCTCGTAAAGCCACCGCGGACGGGTAACCTGGTCCCGTGGCATCAGGACACACCCTATTGGAATCTGGCCGGCCGGATGGCCGGTGGAGTTTGGATCGCTTTTGACGATGTCGACAGCCATAACGGGACGATGTCGGTCCTGCCCGGGTGGCACAAAAAGGGTGAACTGCCGCGACGCGACTCCGGTGGAGTTGCGTTTTCTGAAGAGATCCAACCCGAGGCATTACCTGCCGACCTGGAAGAGCGGTGCATCGAATATCGCCTGCGGGCTGGCCAGGCGGCGATCCACGATACGATGATACCGCACACCTCGACACCGAATTCGTCGGACCGATATCGCCGCGTGCTGGTGCTGCGCTACATGGAGGCCGAAGGCACGGTTGGCCCCAAGGAGTATGAAGATTACCGGACGGGAGAAAAATTTCCCCGTGAGTGCTTTCTCGTGCGTGGTGAAGATGTTGGCAACTATGGTCTGCGGCGCAGTCCGTTTTGAAGTAAATTGCCCGGCAAGCGAAGCAGATGCCATCAAGCGATGGTTGGCACCTTGGTGCGAGGTAACCGCTCTCGGGTCCTGCGATAAGGAGGTGGCCCATCGAATTGCGTTCTCCAAAAGTTCCCTTGGTGTTGCTGCACGGCTGGACCTGTGGCCCGGAGGATTTTGCTCCTCAGGTCACCGAGTTCAGGCGGGACCGCGAAACGATTGCACCTGCGTGGGGCAAACTGATCAACATTAAGCTGGACCCGGCGACCGCATTTCGTGAAGTGATCGACCAGCTGGCTGACCGTTTGCCCAGGGGCGCGGCCATTGCCGGTCACAGCCTGGGAAGTTTCCCGGCGACCATGCTGGCGATACGGCCAGAAGTTGCGTGCCGCAGTCTGTTGCTTTTGGATGGCGGAGTCGCGCTTCGTGCCGACTTGCGCGCCAACCTGAGTGCATTTGCCGAGTCGCTGCGGCCCTGTTTCGACGCCAAGGACGAGCCCGGTTTGCGGAAGATCATGTTGCCAGTCTTGCGCACGCTGTTTGAGAGTTTTTTTCCGGAATCCGACAGTGGTCCTACGCGCAGAGCGATTATGGGCCGGCTGGAGCAGGTGAATCCTACCGGTGCCGCTTCCCAAATACTTGGTGCTTTGTCGCTGCCGGTAAAGGATGCGCTGCGGGCGGTGCGGGCCCCTGTGGTTGCAGTTGCCCCGGAACATGGCCGCATGGATGTTGACGCGCTGCGCAAGGCCTGCCCGGAGGTGCGTGTCGAAAACGTTCCTGATGCGGGGCACTTTTTCATGCTCACCCGGCCGGAGGCTACCTGTCGGGTTCTTCAGCGGGTACTCGAGAGGATCGATATAGCAGGGTCTGCTAAGGCGGGTGACGATTCCGCCTGATCCATGGGGACGCCCTCCCCTGCCCGTGAAAATCGCGCTGGAGCTTGAGCAAAATCCATGTTTCGGTTGATGGCCATCAAAACATCATGGGGCTTGCCATTTGGGAACGGCGAAGTGCGCTGGAGCGGACCAGTTGGCGGATCGCAAACCAACCAATCGGCACCACTGGCATCGCAATCCAGAAGGCCATGTTCCAAAAGCGGGCCTGAGGTGGGGCGACCTCCAGGGAGAATGTCGTAGAAAAAAACTGACCACCCGGCTCGGTAACGACAAGCTTGACTTGCCAGCGGCCGGTGATTGGCACGTTAAATTGAGCTGCCTGGAAGAGCGGGCTGGTTGCATTTTCCCGGGTCGCCTCCGCTTCGAGCAGTGGTGTTGTGCTGTTGGGGGGGATGAGGGCAAAAGTTGCTTTTACGCTCGAAACAGGTGTCAACTCCCGGGAGTCTTGGACAAAGAGACTCAGGTCGATCGGACCTTGCCGCAAAGGGACCGGTTCAGCAAAAACGGTTAGACGGTAGGCCGGCGACGTGCCCGACCAGCAAACACGCCCCCCGTCGGCGCGGAGCCAGTGGTGGTCAGCGGTGAACCACACGCAGGCGACGAGAATGAGTTGCCAGGCCGAGTGCCGCAAGGTTTATCCTCCCAGCACCATGGTGCCGCGCATCTGCATGGGCTGAAAAAAAATCCAGATGCCAGCGGCAAACAGGGTTACCGACAGCACGGCCCATGGTGTCCAGGCCTTGACCACAGCCCATGACAGGTTGTGACCGGGGCAGGCAATTCGATAGGCAACGTACAACGACCCACAGAGCCCGATGTCCAGGCAGACGATCTCCAGTGGCAGGATCCAACTGGCGACATCGCCACAACATGCGCAGGCCAGGGCAAAGTCACCGAAGGTTGCCAGGTGGTAGTCGCTCAGCACCCGGGTACCAGCAGCCCACAGGGTGCCAGCGCTTGTGAACAGGTGGAATGTATAATGTGCCGTCCACATCCCCAGTGCCAGGGGTACAAGTACAATTGCAAACCGCGTGGCGGTTTCGACGACCCCTCTCTGCGAGTTGCTCCACCAACGACTTACCGCGGCAACCGCCAGGATGATACCGGCTGGGATCACAGCCAGTGAGAGGATCATGCCAATGGCGACGAACATCGGCCGGCTGATCGATGGCAGCTCTGCACGAACCTGTTCTTCAAGTCGCACCACAGGTTCGACCATCCAGGCGGCGTTCACAAAGGCCGCGCTGGCTAGAATCATCAGCAGCGCTGCCACGTCGGTACGACGATACCAACGGCCGGTTTGCGCGGACAGGGCGCCCCCGGTCAATTGGCTACTTCCAACGAAGGCCAGCATGCCGACGTTTTCGCGAGGGCAGGCTTGTACGCAGTCGAGGCAAAAAGTGCAGTCGAGGTTGCCGGTCTTTTGGGGTTGGAACAGTTCCATGTTGCAACCGTTGCCTTGTGTTCCCCCGCGGATACAATCCTTGGTGTCGCAAGTGTGGCAGACATTGGCATCGCGCACGGCCACCTGCAGTGGCGAGCAGAGCGACTGCACAAAATTAAACTGCCCGATGGGACAGACGTACTTGCAGAATGCTGCACCCCGAAACAGCCCGTCGACTGCAAACGATGCCACGAAATATCCGATCACAATCCAGGCAGTCCACCAGGGGGTGTCCCACAGGGCAAAAGCCTCGTACGCCCAAAAGAAAACGATCAGAAGTCCCACAGCGAGCCACTTGTTCCTCAGCCAGTTGGGCCAGTTCCATTTGGTTCGAAAGAGGCGTTTCGCCAGCGTACGTGGCAACGTGAAGGGGCACGCCATACAAAAGATATTCCCAGCCACAAGCAGTCCGATGACGAGCAAGCCGCGCCAGTGAATCCAGGGTGCCACCCCTGCCAGGTTGAGCGAAGTTGCCTGGGGGCCCCACAGCCCGTCGATCACGATGAGTGCAGCCAGCAAAAACATGACGATCTGTAGCGTGGGGCGAAAGGTGTTGCTCTTCAGAAGAGTCCCCACCAAGGGGGCATTGAGCAAATCCCAAACTTCCCGGACCGGTTGAGGTCTCTTTCGTTTTTGTGCTCGCAACCTGGCAATTCGCGCAGCGGTTTGTTGCCGGCGCCCGTGGTCCAGGGTGTTCGACTGGGGGTGTGCTTGACGTGGCGGGTGACCACCGGCGGCTTGAGGTTGGGGCGAATCGTTCCAGAGTTCGGTGGCAACCCAGGCCAACGCAAGCAAGTAGGCGATCGATCCGCACAACCACATGAGCGCGCCGGCGATGGCTTGATCATCCAGCGGTGTGATGTTCCAGAGTCGGGGGACTGTTGCGTAGTGAGGGTAGAACAGTCGGTCGGAAAAGGTGAGCAGTCCCGAGAAGACGGTCCCTTGCAAACCGGCCACGAGCAGGTACGGAAGCATGACCCAGCGGCTCATCGTCGCTGGACTTGGGTAGGGCGCAATTACGACTCGCCAGAAGACAAGGGCCGCCAGGAAAAACGATGCATGTTCCACCTGGTGCCACGTCTGGGAGGCTAAGGCCAATTGGTAGAAGGCTGGCAGGTGCCAGGTCCAACCGGCGATGACGAACAGACCCAAAGCCACCGCCGGGTGCGCCAGTAACCCGGTCACCCAGCGGACCAGGGGGTCGCGCAGGAGCGGGGCGGCGAGGCGTCGGCGAAAAAACTTGGGTAGACCGATCAGTAACGGCAATTCGGGATCGGCCAGCCACAACAAGGGAGGGGCCACGAACATCAACAGCACGTGCTGAAGCATGTGCATCTGTAGCAGCAGCGAGGAAAACGGTTCGACTGGCGACTGGAGCGCCATACCAACGGTCGTCATCGCGAGGATAAAAGCCGCCAGGCGCCACCCGTCGAACCGCCGGGCGCCCCGTTGTCGGAGGCGGAGCCAGCCGCGCAGGTAGACCAGGCCGGTGAGCACAAGCGCCAGCGTGAGCCAGGCATCAAATTGCCAGGATGTCCAAAATGTCTGCCAATCGGCTGACATAGCGGTGATCCGTTGGGGAGATTTGGGATTGCGAGCCGGGCGGACAACCGCGGAAAAATTGACCGCCAGGCTCCCGCGCGCCGCTCACTTGCCAGACGCGTACGTCGAGGGAGTGGGCACCAACGGCGGCGGGCGATTCGGCGGGCGGAGGGAAACCAGGAAATCAACCAGGGCGGTAACCTCGGCATTGGTTAATTGTTTACCAAAAGCCGGCATATTGCCATCGCCCTGAACGATTTGCCGGACCAACGCTGGCCGATCAAGACGCGATCCGACGTAGGTCAGGTCCGGCCCTCGTTTACCACCAATCCCGTCGAGGCTGTGGCAGTTGCGGCAAGTCTTCAGTTGCAACAGAGTTGCGCCTTGCAACTCGATGGGGGTGAGTCGCTTGACAATGTCCGGAGGCACTGCATCTTTAGTCCAGGCATTCATAATTGGCGACCACGGTTCTTTGTATCCTAGCCAACCCAAAACGAGTAACGAGAGGAGAATAAAAATGACCGACATACAGGCCACCGGGCGGCTGCGCCAGTGGCGTTCCCCGGTGCCCGTCCAGAGTGGCAGCAGTACCAGGCCAATCACGATGACGATCGGTGCGACGAGGATGATGATTGTTTCCAATGCCCGCGGGCTGAGTGCCAGCACAGCAAACAATGGCAGGAAGTACCAGTCGGGTACGGGCGAGGCCGCCACGTTCGCCGGATCGGGCGGCAAATCGGGCCCGTCGGGGCCATAGATGGCCGCCAGGGCAAATACCAACAGCAGGGTTGCCCCGATAAAAAAGGCATCACGGGCGAGTGGGCCCGGGAAAAAGGGATCGCCGTGACCGCCGCCGATCAGCTTCTCGTACTCTTCATCGTAGGTGTTCTGGTCGACCGGCTCGCCCTCGGCGGGTGGCTCGGAAATTCCCTGTCGAACAACCAGGTAAAGGTGTACTGCCAGGGAGCCGATCAGCAGGCCGGGGAGAATATAGACGTGCAGCGCAAAAAAGCGGCTAAGGGTTTCGCCCCCAATCATGGGGCTACCCATCAGTAAATCACAGAGTGCTGGTCCGATATACGGAACGCGTCCGATCATCGCGACGCCAACACCTAACCCCCAGTACGAGTTGGCATCCCACCGCAATACCTGCCCAGTGAATGCCATGCCAATGGTGAGCAAAAACAAAGCGACGCCGAACATCCAGGTCAGTTCGCGCGGGTATTTGTAGGCTCCCATCAGGAAGACCTGGGTCATGTGAATGACGACGACGACCAACATCATCGTTGCGGACCAATTGTGGATTGCCCGCAGCATCCAGCCGAGAGGGACCTCGAAATTCAGATAGAGCAGGCTCTCGTACGCCTCGCCAGCCGAGGGGACATAGACCATCGAAAGGGCAATTCCGGTGGCGATCTGCAGCATCAGCAGTGTCATGGCAGTACTGCCAAAGACATACATCCAGCCTACGCGACGGCGCAGCCCCCGCGGGACCGGGTGGCGAATAATGGGCCACAACGTCTCGCGCAGGACGAGTCGGTGTTCAAACCACATCACGGCGGATCGGATGGCTGCGAACAATGGATTCTCCTGAGCCGGGATCGTACTTGCTGTTTAAGTGGTTGCTTGATTGTCTTTGGGTGGGGTTCCCGGATCCTGCAAAGTTGGCACGTGACCGACGTGGGCATGTAAGTTGTCTTGTTCAATCTTGTGCTCGAGTTTGTATAACCCGCGAGGTGCAGGACCTGCTGCATACCCGCCATCTTCGTAAAATACGCTCCCATGACAGGGGCACATGAAGAGTCCCGGTTCCGAAAACCAGGTCACCGGGCAGCCGAGATGCGTGCAGTGTACCGAAAAAATTTCAAAACCCTTCTCCGGATCGCGCCGAACATAGATGGCCAGGTCCCCGGTGATACCGTCCCAGGGGCCGCGGAGTGGATTTTTAATGGTGACGAGTCGAGTCTCGTTCTCTTTGAAGTCGGCTGTTTTTCCCAGTGAAACCCACTGGTCCTTGCGGCGCCAGATCGCGGCTCCGAACAAGTAGCCGATGATGGGAATACTCAGCACCACGCTACCGGTTCCGAGCAGCAGCCAACTGACCCAATCGAACCAGCCGCGGCGGTCGGTTGTGCAATCGGCGAGCGAGACGTTTTCGCTGTCTGTCATGGTGTGGTTCCCGTAGGTTGCGGTTGCTCCGCGCCGCTGGAGGGGGTTTTCGGTGCTGGTTGATCCGGTTTCTCTTGTTTCATCAATTCGCGAGCGGGTGCGGTCCGCCAGATTCCCATCAAGGCGACGATGTCGGAGATGTCCTGGCTTGAGGGGGGTTGCTTTTGGGACGATTTTTCGCCGAGCCCGACATAGTTTGGCATGCCCAGGTCGGTGCGCCCGGTGATGATGATCCGCCGCAGGGCCTGGTCACTGATCAACTCCAGAAAGGCTGGATTGTTAAGAGCTCCAGCTCCCTTGGTGCGCCCTTGGCCGTCAGTCCCGTGACAGTCGGCACAGTAAATCGCAAACATTTTTTTACCTGCGGTGGGATCTCCTGGGCTGGTGGCCAGGTAGGGTGGTGGGTTGGCAGGGATTCCTTCAGCGCTAGCCCATTGGGAGCGAATGCCCGTGGCCAGGACCTTTATTTGTGCTTCCGAAAGCAGTCCCCCCTCTTTGTGAGAGAAGGCTGGCATGAGCGTGCCGGGCCTGCCGTTGTGGAGGATGTCCAGCAGTTGCTTGTCGGAGAAGATGGACAAAAAGAGCGGGTCATTCAGCGAAGGGGCTGGTCCAACTTTCCCTTCGGCACCGTGGCAACCTGTGCAGTTGACGCGATACAAGTCGCCAAAGTCCATCACTTCTGAAAGCGGTATCGCCCGCTCGCTGCGGATCGGTTTGCCAGGCAGCGGATCGGCGCAGCCGACCGCCAGCAGGGCCAGGGCCACAAGCAGAGTTTCGCGAGGATGTTTCTCAACGAGCATCATGATTTTGGTCCCGCCACGGAGACTTTTTCACTGCGGATCACGACCAGTCCCACGACGATTCCGTAGGCCAATTGCGACGCGAAAAACCACCACCAGTCGACGTGTTCATTGAGCACCGGATTGAGGATTTCCATGAAGCTGTAGATCGCGGCGGTCCACAACAGCGGCGCAACAATACCACCCCAGAATACGGGAAAACGGGGCATGGTCGGCAACAGGATTCCGAACATGAGTCCCACACCCAGTGCGGTTACGACAAAAATTACAAGCCCCACGATCAGTGCCAAAAAGCTGAAAGTGTTGAGATTGTCGGGGGACATGGGCATGATCATGCCCGCCAATAAATTGACCGGATACCACAAGCCGCGACCACTTACGGCGCCATAGGTCAGGGCGACAGCAGCCATGGCGATGCCGCCCACGATGCCTCCCTTGAGGCCTGCCGAATAAGGGTGCACCTTTTCGGGGATTTTCATGCGATGTCCGGGCATGCCGGGGCGGAGCGGTTGGACCGGCACTTTGGAGACTTTGATCGGCGCGGGGCGGGCTTCGATCGGTGCCATTTCTTCACCCCCATCGCTTGCCAGGATATAGATCCATTTGGTGAGCCCGACCACAAAGACAACCAGGCCGATCACCGTGAAGGTGAAATTCAGCACCAGTCCACTGCTCATCAGCATCGCGCCAAAAGCAATCACAATTGGCGCCGCGGTCGGGCGGGGCATACAAACCCCCCGCTGCTCTTCTTCGGGGCTGCTATTTTGGTTCGGTGTGGGATCCATGCTGTTACGGGATACGGTTTTTCAAAGAGGGGCTGGCTGATGCGCGGGTGATGACGGGGTAACGGGTATTTCGTGTATGGGTTTCAGGCGACCTGATCATGGTGGTTAACGACCAATAATGTAAACGAGTGTGAAAATAACGATCCAAATCGCGTCGACAAAGTGCCAGTACCAGGAGACCAGTTCGGGTGCCTCGCATTCGGCCGAGAGGCAGCGGCGGGCTTCGATGCCCCACAAGATACACATCGTGACGACGCCAATCGAGACGTGAAATGCATGAAAGCCAATCAGGGTATAAAAAGTACTCCCGAAGGTATTGGTGCCGATCGTGAGGTGGTGCTCGGTAATCAAGCCATACCATTCGTAGCCGGTGCCGACCAGGAAGAGGGTTCCGAGCAGAATGGTCAGGGCCAACCATGCGAGATAAAGGCCATGCTGGCCCTTGCCGCGGGCCTTCAGCCCAAGATAAATGGTACCGCTACTGCTCAGCAGGCAGATCGAGTTGATGATGACCAGTCCCAAACCAAGGGAGTTGGCGGGGGTGGGCATTTCACCCGGTATGGCTCCCGGAATGGTTTCGCCCAAAAACACGATGTACGTCGTGATTAAGGTGCTGAACAGGGCCACCTCGGAACACAAAAATGCCACGATACCAGACTCTTTGGTCGTGAATCGCGACTCCTGGTAAGGATTGTGCACGGCAGCGGATGGGAGCGTGGCCTGATTCAAACTACAGCTTTCAACGGAGTCCAGGTTTTTGGTTGGTTACGGGTTACTCGTATTGTGAGTCGGGGTCGTCGGGATGTTTCAAATCCCACAGTGGGCGACGACTTTCGACGGTGGGTATTTCCTCAAAGTTGTAGGTGGCTGGTGGGGAGGTCGTGGCCCATTCCAGCGTCCAGGCATCCCACGGGTCATCGCCGGCGGTCTCTCCATGACGGAGGGAGTGGACAATGTTAATGAAGAATAATAAAAACCCAACGCCCATGACCGCGGCGCCGGCTGTCGATAGTTGATTCCAAATTTCCCACTCGGGCTCGGCATAGGTATAAACCCGCCGGGGCATTCCCAGCAAACCGGCGATGTGCATTGGGAAGAACAGGACGTTAAAGCCAACGAACAGGAACGTGAACTGCCAGATTCCGAGTTGTTCGTTCATCATCCGGCCGGACATCTTGGGGAACCAGTAGTAAAAGCCGCCGATCAGAGCGAACAACGATCCGCCGAACAGCACATAATGAAAATGGGCCACCAGGAAATAGCTGTCGGAAATTTGCCAGTCGAACGGGACGACCGAAAGCATAATTCCGGTCAACCCGCCTATGAGAAACATCGACAAGAAACCAAGCGCAAACAACATCGGAGTTCGTAGTTGCAGGCGGCCACCGTACAGGGTTGCCACCCAGTTAAATATTTTGATGCCGGTTGGGATCGCAATCAAAAACGTCGATGCGGCAAAAAATGTGTCAACCATGTCGTTCATGCCGACCGTGAACATGTGGTGTGCCCAGACACCAACGCTGATCAATCCGATCGCGGCGGTGGCCGCTGCCATCGAGGCGTATCCGAAAATGACCTTACGCGAAAACACAGGGATGATCTCCGAGACAATGCCAAACGCCGGCAGTGCCATGATGTAAACTTCCGGGTGGCCGAAGAACCAGAAGAGATGTTGCCACAACAAGGCCGATCCACCCGACTGGGGATCAAAAAAGTGGGCTCCCAGGTACCGATCGAACAGTAGCATGACCTGGGCAGCGGTCAACGGAGGGAAGGCGAGCAGGATCAGGATCGCGTCGATCAGCATCATCCAGACAAACAGGGGAAGCTTCGTGAGTCGGATCCCGGGAGCACGCATGGTGAAGATCGTGGCAATCAGATTTACACCAAAGGCGATGGTGCCAGCCCCGGTCATCATCGTCCCCAGAATCCAATAGTCCGTGGCGTTCCCGCGCGAATAGGCGGGTGACGTCAGCGGGGCATAGGCAAACCAGCCGATATCGGGCGCATTCGATGCCCCGTACAGTCCCTCGGCGCCGAGGTAGGTGTAGTAGAGGAGGCAGCCCCCAAAAAACGAGAGCCAGAACCCCAGGGCGTTGAGTCGGGGAAAGGCCACGTCACGGGCACCGATCATCAGAGGGACGAAGTAATTTGCAAAGCCGGCCAGCATCGGCATGATCACAAAAAAGATCATCGTGGTGCCGTGCATCGTAAACAGCTGATTGAACGTTTCGGGGCCGACCAGGGTGTTGTTGGCCTCCCACAGTTGGGCTCGCATCAAAAAGGCTTCCAACCCGCCGACCACCATGAAGATGAAACTCATGACCAGGTACATGATCCCGATCTGTTTATGGTCGACCGATGACACCCACCC
>Ga0315336_1006713_pt1 | contig 11573 bp, 5 predicted proteins | sample ASW5metaG_FD_204512 | JGI IMG/M metagenome (GOLD analysis project Ga0315336, IMG submission 204512) | Ammonia-oxidizing marine archaeal communities from Monterey Bay, California, United States - ASW #5 | ecosystem: Environmental > Aquatic > Marine > Intertidal zone | place: USA: California...
CCGGATTGTCGGGTACACGGACATGACGAGCAAGCTCGCCAGACCCGCGAGCGAGTTCTTTGGCGCCAACGTCGTGCACCTGCTCACCGATCTCGGGGGCGCCGAGGCGTTCACCCTCGACCGAGAGGACGAGGTGGTCCGCAAATCGCTGGCGGTCTTTGAAGGTGAGGTCATCTGGCCCCCGCCCAGGGACCCGCCCAAGCCGGAGCCCGAAGCCAAGGCGTCTGATGCGGACACTGTCCAGCTCCCGCAGAAGAAACGCGATGAGGTGGTCAAGACCAAGTCGTCCAAGCCCAAAAAGAAGGGGCATGGGCACTCGGCGCCGGCGGCGTCGAATGCCACCGCGACGCTGGCTCTCGGCAGCTTCCTGGCCGTGTGCGCGGCCGTTGGAATCTTTGCTCCGACCGAGTTCATCCAGCAGTTCACCGTCTTCGTGCTCGCCATCTTCATCGGCTACCAGGTCGTCTGGAACGTCACCCCGGCGCTGCACACCCCGCTCATGAGCGTCACCAACGCCATCAGCGGCATCATCGTGGTTGGAGGGCTTCTCCAGGCGGCATCGGGAACAGTCGACGCCGCCTCGATCCTCGGGGCCGTGGCGATTCTGGTGGCCACAATCAACATCGCTGGAGGGTTCCTGGTCACGGAACGCATGCTCCAGATGTTCAGCAGGGAGGGATGAAATGGAAAATCCCTCTACCGTCGCCTATCTCGCCGCAGCCGTCCTCTTCATCCTGAGCCTGGGTGGGCTCTCCAATCAGGAGACCGCCAGGCGCGGCAATCGCTACGGCATCGTCGGCATGATCATCGCGATGGCTGCGACCGCGGCGTTGGCGAACATCACCAGCTGGAACGCCACGGCCTGGGGACTCATCGCTGGCCCCGTCATCATCGGCGCTGCGGTCGGCGCTTTCCTGGCCGCTCGCGTGGCAATGACCGGCATGCCGCAGCTGGTCGCCATCCTGCACAGCTTCGTCGGACTCGCCGCGGTACTCGTCGGATTGTCGAGCTTCTACCACCCAGGGCACGAACTTCATGGCGGCGAGCAGATCGTTCACCTGGTCGAGATCTGGCTCGGGGTGGCCATCGGCGCCATCACCTTTACCGGCTCGATTGTCGCCTGGGCCAAGCTCGGTGGATTTCTATCCGGACGTCCGACGCTCCTTCCCGGGCGGCACGCGCTCAACGCCATCGTCGTCCTCGGCATCGTCGGCTCCTGCATCCCCTTTGTGATGGGCGTCACCGGAGGTACAGCGGTCGGGCTCGACCCGCAATTCTACCTCCTCGGCATGACCGTGCTGGCCAGTCTCATCGGCGTGCATCTGGTCATGGCTATCGGCGGTGCCGACATGCCCGTCGTCGTCTCGCTGCTCAACAGCTACTCCGGATGGGCCGCAGCGGCCGCGGGCTTCATGCTCAACAACAACCTGCTCATCGTCACCGGCGCGCTGGTCGGTTCCAGTGGCGCCATCCTGTCGTACATCATGTGTACCGCCATGAACCGGTCGATCTGGAACGTCGTCTTCGGAGGATTCGGAACCGCTGGCGGAACACCGACCAAGCCGTCCAAGGCGGTCGAAGGGGAGATCACCGAGATCGACATCGAGGGTGCAGTGGCCCTGGCCGGAGAGGCCGAGAGTGTAATGATCGTGCCCGGCTACGGCATGGCTGTGGCCCGCGCCCAACACGTCGTCAACGACTTCAGCAAGGCCCTGCGAAAGAAGGGCGTGAACGTTCGCTACGCAATTCATCCGGTTGCAGGCAGGCTTCCCGGCCACATGAACGTCTTGCTGGCCGAGGCTGGCGTCCCCTACGACATCGTGCTCGAGATGGACGAGATCAACGACGACTGTCCCGACACCGACCTGGTCCTGGTCATCGGCGCCAACGACATCGTCAACCCGGGTGCCGAGACCGACGAGTCGAGCCCGATCTACGGCATGCCGGTCATCCAGGTGTGGAACGCCAAGAACGTCATCGTCCTGAAACGAGGGATGAGCGCGGGGTATGCCGGTGTCGCCAATCCGCTCTTCTTCAAGGCCAACACCCGCATGCTCTTCGGCGACGCCAAGGACAGCATGTCGGCCCTGATCGCGGCGCAGGACTGACCGCGCCGATCTCGGTGGCTACCGGCCCGTTGCGATGAAAGCGGCCCAGTCTTGCGGTGTGGCACCCGCGGCGATGCGGTCGAGCTGCGCGGCGCGAAGGGCGTCCGGTGCGGACAGTGGCCGCCGGCGATGCAGATGGTACCGGTAGAGGTCGTCCATCAAGACGGCCGTGCCCTTGTCCGACACGCTCCACAAACTCATGATCAGTGAGCTCGCGCCGGCGATAGCGAAGGCGCGACGAAGACCCATCACGCCCTCGCCGGAGCGGATCTCGCCCAGGCCGGTCTCACACGCGGACAGGACCACGAGGCCCGTGTCCCGGAGGTCGAGAGAGGCGACCTCCTGGGCGGTGAGAATGCCATCGCGCTCCAGCAGTCCCTTGTCGGTGTTGGCATCCGCCAAGACGAGGCCCGACAGCTGCATGGGGCTGTAGCCCTTCCCGTCTTCCAGTGCTGATTTACAGAGGCCGGTGGCGAAGAATCCGTGGGTGGCAATGTGGGCGATGGCTCTTCCGCCCAGGGCGTCGGTGACAGCCTCTTCGGTCGCGTCGCCCCCACGAAGTGTCTGTACCGACCCGTTTCGACGAGACTTCTTCCAACGATGTGCCAGGGCTTCGACCTCCATTTCGGCGCCGGGTAGCGGGCCGTAGTCCTGGCGTGTGCAGGCGGGGCGCGCGTCACTCGACCGGAGAGCACCGTAGTCGACGCCGCCGATCACCAGGGCGCCGCCGCCATCGTGATCGCGTGGCGGTTCGAGGAGATCTGTGGCCCGATCCAGCCAGGTGAATGCATGTCTCTCGACAAGGTAGCCGTCCGCCGAGGGAAGGGCGCCGAGGGGCACTGCTGCGACCGGTCCGTCTGGAACCACGATGATCTTGCCTGCATCGGTGACCGCATTGATGGGTTCCCAGAGGACTTCGTAAAGCCTGCGTCCCCGATCGTCGACGCGTTTGACCGGAGCGTTCGGGTCTGCGAGGAGGCCGCGCCAGCCCTCGATGGCTTCGTCTATGGGGCCTGCGCTGCCGAGGTCAACCAGGCGGATTGTGCAGTCAGGCGTAGCGACAAATGCGAGGTATTGGGGGCGGTCTCGGTTGCCGAGGCGCGTAAATTCAACGAGGGCGGTGTCGCCTTCAAGGGCTTCGCAGAGGTCTCGTGGGCTCGCTTCGCGTGCCGCGAGGACTGCGCGGTATTGAGCACTCCTCGACATCAGATCGCGCTCGAGGACACTGGCTCTCGTCACCAGGTCTTCCTTCGGTTCGCCGGAGAGGATGTGTTCGGACAGTTTGATGTGGACGGCTCGAAGCTCCGCCGCGACTTGGGCGGTCTCCCGATCAACCGCCGCAGCGGCGGCGACGCTCCGAAGCCTGCCGCTGACGACGCCCTTCCAGCGCAGGACGTGCTGCCAAGCCGCTTCGGGTTCCAGATCTGGCATAGCGAGCCATCGATCGAGCACTGTGCGTCCGGACTGAATGTACGAGAGCGCCTCTCTTTCGTTCAGACCATCAATGGTGTCCATGCGATTCTCGAGCAACTGGAGAGCGAGGTCGAGGTCAGCTTGCGCACCCGAGACGTCTGCGAGGGCGAGTCGTGCTCGCGCGCGCTCTTGTAGTGCGCCAGAAACGCCGGCGTAGTCGGGTCCTAGCGAGTCTCCCCAGCTCTCCAAGGCCAGGCTCTCGTGTTCGATGGTCTGCTTGTATTGTCGCTTCGCAAGGTAGATTCCAGCCAAGATGTGGTGGGACTGCCCGATCTGCGGCGCGCCCGGACCGATCGTGCGTGTCTGAAAAGCCATCGCTTGCAATGCGAAGTCCTCAGCGGCGTTCAAGTCTCCGGCGAGACGATGGATGGTGGCCAGGCCTCGCAACATGACGCCAATGTCGTAGTGGTCGGGATTTGATTGGCGGACGAGCGCGACCGCATCGACGAGGAGGCTCTCTGCGTGCGCGTGTTGGCCCAGACGCGCCAATGCCATGCCGAGATTGAACATCGACTCCCCGACAGAGGGGTGTGACGGAGGCAACAACTTCTGGTTGATGGCCAGCGCGCGCTCGTGGTCCTCGACCGAGCCGGCGTCGTCCCCGATTTCGCTCGTAAGTACGGCCCTGGCGGATAAAGTCGCGGCGACATCGAGGTGAGTTGGACCCTGGTTCACCGTCGAAAGGCGCAGGGATTCGTCGTAGAGGCCGATGGCCTTCGCAAAGTCCCCGGTCCTCTTGTGCACCAACGCGAGGTTGTGCAGCACCGCAGCCAGGTGGATGCTGTCTGGCCCATAATTTTCCCGCCACAACGAGATGACCAGCTCAAACGCCTCGCGTGCCTCCGGATATCGCCACTGTTCCGTGCGAAGAAGGCCCAACATGACCAATGCGTAGCCATAAGCCCTGGCGTTCGGCTCCTCGATGTCTCTGTAGATCTGGAGGCTCTCTTCAAGGAGATGGCCGGTCTGCTCCAGATCTCCGGTCAACTGGTAGGTATGGGCGAGGTTGGCCAGCGCTATCCCTACGTCCGAACTGTGCTCTCCGGTGACAAGACGATCGATCTCCAACGCCTTCTCGAACAGGGCAATCGCCTCGTCGAGCTCGCCCGTCTGTTTGAGGTACACACCGAGTTGCTCGTACGCCTTGCCCGTAGCTGCGTCGTCGGGACCCGATGCTCGCAGCGTCTCCTCGACGTTCTTGCGAGCGGCGGCGATGGCTTCGGGAAACCGGCCCTCGGCGGCAAGGGCCGCGGCCTGCTTCATGAGGCTGATCTCTTTGACGGGTGGGTCGCCCGGGGCCGCCACCACAATGGCCGCCACTGTGAATGCTGCAAACATGCACATCAAAATTAGCAGAACACCACAGTGACGTGTTTGCCGGCGGGTACAATGTCGCGGCGTGGAGGTGCGGTGAGCTGGTCGAGACGGGCGGTCCTCCAGGGTGGTGCGGCGGCGGTATTGGCCGCTCCGTTCCTGCGCTTTCTTCAAGGTGATGCCAACGCATCTTCGGGCGATGCCTGTCGCCTGCTGGTGTTCTTCACGCCCAATGGCACGGTTCCAAGCCGGTGGATGCCCAATGGAGAAGGGCCTGGCTACAGCTTTGCGGCCGGCTCCATCCTCGAACCCCTGGCGTCGAGGACGTCGGATCTGCTGGTCGTGAGCGGCCTCGACTTTCATCGCGCCGACAACCACGAGCCGGGCATGAAGGCGATGCTCACCAACAATGGAGCGGCGGGTGACGTGGGTGCTGGCATGTCCGTCGACCAGTACATCGCCACCGCGATTGGCAACGAAACCAAGTTCAGATCGCTCGAACTCGGCGTGCAGACGAGCGCCTGGGGTGGGAACGACCAGACGCGAATGTGCTACGGCGGACCCGGCCAATACGTGACGCCAGACGACAATCCAATCGGGGTATACCAGCGGATGTACGCCGATCTTCTCCAGGATCCGGCCGAGGCCGCACGCCTGCTGCGGCGCCGGCAGAGCATCCTCGACGCCTCCATGGCCGATCTCGATGACCTGCATCGTCGCCTGGGCGCCGCCGAACGGATCAAGCTCGAGGCCCATCTGGACGCCCTTCGGCAGGTCGAACAGGGGTTGTCGTCGAGTGGGCTGTGCGATCCCGGCGTGGCCCCAGCGAACTTCGGCACCTACGACAACGACAGCTACCCGGAGATCGCCGACGCCCAACTCGATCTGGCGGTAGAAGCCCTCGCCTGCGACCTGTCGCGGGTGGTGAGCGTGCAGATGTCCCACACGGTCGGGGGACCGGTCATGACCTGGGAGGGGCTGTCCGACGCCCACCACGCGCTGTCCCACATGGACGACGGAAACGCCGCTGGCGTCGCTGATTTCGTCACGGCCGAGCGCTGGTACGCCTCCCGGTTCGCGGCGCTCCTCGATCGGATGGAGGCGATCCCCGATCCCGGTGGAGACGGATCCCTGCTCGACAACACAGTGGTCCTGTGGGCCAAGGAGATGGGCGACAGTCGGCTCCACATCTGCCAGGGAGTTCCTTTCATTCTCGCTGGCGGCACCGGAGAGCACTACACGCTGGGCCGCCACCTCGCCGCGTCTGGCAACCACGTCTCCCTGCTGGTGAGCCTCATTCAGATGTTCGGATTCGCCGACACCACCTTCGGTGACGCCACGGCCGGCTCGGGCCCCCTGGGGCTCACATGATCTCCCTGGCCTTGGCGTTGCTGATCTCCTGTGCGTGCAATCAGGAGGATCGAGGCGGCCCCCTCGATGTCTCGACCGAGCCGGGCGATCTGGCCGATCCCGGGCCGGGAGAGCGCCTGAATCGTCGCCTGAGTCACACGGCCTACGACAACACCGTCGCCGACCTGATGGGATTCCCGAGCATCTGGGCAGAGGACTTCGCGCCCGACAACGTGGTCGATGGATGGCGCAACAACGCCGACGCCCTGGTGGTGGGCTCACTGCTCGCGGACCAATACCGCCTGGCCGCCGAGGAGATCGCCTCCGAAGCCGTCGCCAACCACATCGATCGCCTCGTGGATTGCGACCCCTTCAGCCAGGGGGCCAACTACTGTGCCCGGGCGTTCATCATCGACTTCGGACAGCGAGCCTTCCGCCGCCCGCTCCTCGACGACGAGGTGGATCGCTACCATGCCATCTACAGCGCCAGTGAGCCCGAAGACGGTTTCGACGAGGCCATCGGCTGGGTCATTACCGGCCTGCTTCAGTCTCCGCATTTTCTGTATCGGTCGGAGCTCGGTGCCCCTGACGGTGCCCGGTATGCGCTGTCGGACTGGGAGATCGCCAGTGAGCTCTCCTACCTGCTCTGGGACACGATGCCCGACGACGCGCTGTTCGCCGCGGCCGCGTCGGGTGCCCTGAGTGCCGACATCGACAGCCAAGTGGAGCGAATGCTCGCCGATCCGCGCGCCGACGGGATCTTTCCAGACTTCGTTCAGCAATGGCTCGCCCTGGAGTCCCTGGAGTACACCCCGCGCGACGAGCTCATCTACCCGGAGCTGACCCCGGAGATCCGGGTCGCAATGCGCGGAGAGGTGGTTCGTCTGGTCGCGGACGTCGCTGCTTCGGGCGGAAGTCTCGCCGATCTGCTCACCGCGACCCACAGCTTCCAGACCGACGAGCTGGCGGCGTTTTATGGGGTCTCTCCGCCGGCCGGGTCGCCGGATACTGGTGGATTCAAGCGCCAGGATCTCACTGGCACCGGGACCGAGGGCCTCCTCAATCGCGGTGCGGTGATGACGGTGTATGCGCGTCCGACCGGGTCTTCGCCGGTTCATCGCGGGCTCGTTGTCCGAGAGCGCCTGCTCTGTCAGGAGCTCCCGCCTCCGCCTCCAGACGTGGACACCACTCCGCCGACGGTGGATCCGACATTGACGACGCGGGAGCAATACGCGATGCACGCGACAAATCCCGAGTGCGCCGGGTGCCACGAGACCATCGATCCCATTGGCTTCGCGTTCGAGCATTTCGATGGAGTCGGCCGCTGGCGCGACACCGAGAACGGCCTGACAATCGACGCCACCGGTGAGATCCTCCAGAGCGAGAGCAGCGATGGCCGCTTCGACGGTAGCGTTGCTCTCGGCGAACACCTGGCCGTCAGCGTCGATGTGCGAGCCTGCTACCTGCGCATGTGGACAGCCTATGGATACGGCGTGTCCCACGACGAGCGGATCGACGCCGCAGTGAGCGAGGCATCCGCGGGTTTTGAAGACGATCTCGCCCTCGACGCCCCCCTCCGCTCTCTGGTCGGGCTGGAGCACTTCTCGGTCCGGGTTGCGGACGGAACCGAGCTCGCTGGCCCAGCGGCCGAGGGCCTGCTCCCGACCTACCCGATCGAAGATGCCAACGACCCGCCAACGCCGCGGGACCCCAACGAGGACGTGACCCTGGAGTGGACCCGGCAGGACACCTGGGTCGACAGTTTCTGCTGGGACGGCCGGGTGACCAACAACGGCGACGTACCCGTCGTCTGGAGGGTCTCAGACACCCTCCCAGGGGAGCCCGACAACATCTGGGAGGCGGTCGCCGCAGATCTCGGTGGAGGTGTGTGGGAGTTCACCGGCGCAGCGTGGAACGACACCCTCGACCCCGACCAATCCACGACCTTCGGCTTCTGCGGCCAACTCTAGCAGGGTCAGGCGCGTCTTGTTCCTTGGGGTCAGGCGCGTCCTGTTTCCTGTGTGGCCAGTGCATCGGGCTCCGGAACCAGGAAATGAACGATGCTTGCAGCCAGGAGCGCCGTTACGCCCGCGACAGCCGCGTTCACCGCGAATCCATACGTCCATGCGACGCCGGCGACTGCCGATCCCAGTCCAAAACCCAGCTGGCTGAAGCACATGTTCAAGCTCATCAGCGAGCCGCGGTGCTCTGGACCGGTCAGCGCCGACATCAGTGCTTGCAGGGGCGTGATTCGCGCGGCGACCAGGATCATCACCACGGGGAAGAACACCCAGAACATCCACAACCGAGGCACGAAGGGCGTCGCGAAGAAGAACACGCCCACACCGAAGCTACCGGAGACGATCAGGCCCTTTCGCCCGATGCGATCGGAGAGCCGACCGACAAGGGGACTGGCCGCGCCCTGGGCGACGCCGCCGAGCAGGAACATCAGCGCCACGTCCCAGGCGGAGGCGCCGTGGGCCTGCTCCAGCCAGGTCGGCATGTAGACGATGAACGCGCCGACACTGAACATCATGAACAGCGATGCGGCGTTCACCGACGAGATGTCCACGCGGGCGACGAGGTCGCGGTAGTCCCGGACCACGATTCCGAGCCCGAACTTCCCGGCGTGCGCCACATCGGGATGGGGTAAGGAGGTCCAGGTGAGCAGGCTGCCGACGACCATGAAGCCGGCGAAAACGACAAACGGGAGCCAGAAACCCCCGAGGCCGGCCAGGACCGTGCCGGCGGGGATGCCGATGATCTGTCCGAAGGCCATCGCACTGAAGATGACACCCATGGCCGCGCCTCGACGCTCGTAGGGGTAGATGTCGCCGATGTAGGCCGCGGCTGCCCCGGCCATGACGCCACTCGCCATGCCCGCCAACCCACGGACTGCGAGCATGCTCGGATAGTCCCAGACGAGGCCGTGGGCCAGCAGCGCCAGGGTCATCGACATCGAGCCGGCGCGAAGGACCGCAACCCGGCCGAAGCGGTCGGAGATGGGGCCGGCGATCAGCGCAAAGACGGCGACCATGGCCGCGTAGATCGAAACCAGCGAGCCGCCATAGCTCTCCGGCATGTCTAGCGCCTCGAGGATGCGGGGCAGGACCGGCGCGATGATCAGAAACTGGCTGGCCGCGACGAAGTTGACCAGCCACAGCGTCAACAGGATCTGTACGGACTGAGACCGATTCAGGTGACGTCCCTGATCGACTGCACGAGCGCGTGCAGATCGCTGGTCTGGGTGGCGGGATTGACGACGGTGCTGCGCAGCCAGGTCCGGCCTTGAAAGGTCGTCCTGGTGAGGTAGAAGCTGCCGTCTCGGATGAGCCTCTCCCTGACCGCTAGCTGGTGGGCATCCAAGTCGTCGCTCCCGTCGAGGTGGCGATAGCAGAGGATGTTGAGGGTCGGATCGGCCAAGACCTCGAAGTCGGGAAGGCCGCGCAGCAGGGCCGCGAGCTCTCGCGTGCGCTCGAACATGGTCACGATGTTCGCCGCGAGTGCGTTGGTGCCGACCGTGGCGAGCGTGAGGTAGAGCGTCGCGCCGACCATTCGCTTGGTGCACTCCAAGGTGCGCAGCCCGGTGTCGTACCAGCGCTCAGGCTCCTGCCCGTCGAGGAAGACATAGGAGGCGTCTTGGGCAAAAGTTGCGTAACTCGCTCTGTTCTCTCGAAACAGGACCCCCGTGATCAAGGCCGGGAGCGAAAGCATCTTGTGGGCATCCCAGACGACGGAGTCCGCGCGCTCGATGCCGGCAAGAATGTCGCGATGGGCTTCGCTGACCAGCGCTGAGGCGCCGTGGGCGCCGTCGACGTGCAACCACAGGTCGTTTTCCTCGCACCAGGTGGCGATCTCCGGGAGGGGGTCGATACATCCGGTCACCGTGGCACCTGCGTTCGCGACGACACCGATCACGCGGCGATTGGCCTTGCCGTGGGCGATGGCCAGGGCGTCGCGGCTCATGCGCCCCTCGCTGTCCACCTCGACCTCGATCGCGCCGGCGTCCCCGAGGCCCATGATTCGGATCGCCCGATGCAAGCTGTAGTGGGCGGCGCCGCTCACCAGAAAGGCGAAGTCCGATCCGCCGTCCGCCCAGGCATTGTCGATCGCGGCCTGGCGGGCGGCGAGGAGCGCTGTGAGGTTGCCCACAGAACCGCCTGAGGTGAGGATTCCGCCCCCGTCCTTCCACCCGAGGTGGCCCAACATCCAGTGGATCGAGGACTGCTCCATCGTCGCAGTGGCCGGTCCGGCGTCGTAGCTGGACGAGCCATTATTCAGTAACGACGCCACGAGATCGAAGATGGCGGCATTGGGGAGTGTCGCTGCCACCTGGTGCCCGATGTACCGCGGGTGGTGCTGGTGAATCGAGTCCTCGAGGAGGCGCTCGACGAGCGGCATGGGTTCGGTGGGCTCGGAGGGGAAGGCGTTCGGCCACCGCTGTGCCATCTTGTCGGGATCCCGCCACTTGATCACGTCGGTGGACGCGGTCGTCAGCGTCTGCTGCAGATGAGCGGTGAGACGGTCGACGACGGCGTGGCCCAGGTCGCGGAAGGACTCGACGTCGTATCCGGGCGCGCGAGTGGGGGCCTCAACCCATTCTCGGCAAAGATAGAGGATTCTAGCGTTCTCTGGCACGCGCTCCAAGAAGCCATCGCGGTGGCCGGTCTGGTGGATATTCGCCGCCCGGGTCCGCAGCCTCTCCCGGGCCTGGAGCAGCGTTCTCCGCGCTCCGTTGGCGTCTCCAACGGCGAGCTGGGCCTCTCCCAGGGCGAGCCAGACTGACGATTCGAACTCCTCGATGCCTCCGTAGCGCTGGAGAATCTCCATCGCCGCCTCGGCGGGAGCGACCGCTTCCGATGCCCGTCCGGCCAGGCTGAGGACCCGCGACAGCGCCGCGAGGGCTCCAGCTTTCGCGGGCTGGGCGATCTCCAGTTTGTTCACGGCGGCGACGGCGTCGACCTCGGCCCGATGGAGGTCCCCTGCCTGGCAGAGAATGTTGGCTCGGTAGATACGCGCCCAGCCCTCTTCGCGAACGTCTTCGGCCCGTTCGGCCTCGTCGACGACCTGCTCGATGAGCTCCATCGCCATCTCGATCGCACCCAGGCGACTGCACACAAGCGCCAGGTTTCGGCGCGCTTTGGTGGATGTGTCGGCCAGGCCCATGCCGTCGGCGTCCGCGAGAGCGCGATCCAGGAGAATCTGCGCCTCGAGGTAGTCGCCGACCTCGATGCATGCGAAGCCGACGGCGACTCGTGCGTTGCACGCTGCGCGCACATCGCCGGCCTCCTCAAACGCGAGAAGTGCAGCGCGGTAGCCGGATAGATC
>Ga0315336_1006714_pt1 | contig 11572 bp, 12 predicted proteins | sample ASW5metaG_FD_204512 | JGI IMG/M metagenome (GOLD analysis project Ga0315336, IMG submission 204512) | Ammonia-oxidizing marine archaeal communities from Monterey Bay, California, United States - ASW #5 | ecosystem: Environmental > Aquatic > Marine > Intertidal zone | place: USA: California...
AAATTAAGCATAATGAGAATGCATTAATTGCACTATCGCCTGAAGGAACACGATCAAAAGTAGTAGAGTGGAAGACAGGATTTTTAAGAATTGCAAAAAAATTAAATGCCAAAATTGTTCCAGTTTCTTTGGATTTCTCAAAGAAAGAAATTTTGTTTGGAGATGTTTTTATACCATCAGGTAACAATAAAAAAGATATATCAGACCTTAAAGATTATTACAGTATTTTTACTCCAAAACATCCAGAGAAATAGAACAAGAAAGAGAACAACTTGAGATAGATTATTTCCGCAGGGTGCGTGTGAATGAATCTGTGCGCAGGATACATTTGCATGCATGCTTCGGTAGCTTGCGGATTAAGCTGATAACATAAGGTAATGCATTCTTTTCCTTTTAAGTGAAGTATTGGAGGAGGTCAAAGAAATGAAGGCTCGTGTAATTCTTTTGGGGGGAGTTCTTTTCGGGATATTGTCCGGCTGCTCGAATGACGTCCCTGGTAACCAGCAGCCAAACATATTATTCATCGTGGCTGATGATTTGGGATTTACGGACCTAGGTGCTTTTGGGAGTGAAATTTCAACACCAAATCTGGATGAACTCGCGTTTGCGGGAGTCCGATTAAATAATTTTCATACAGACCGGGCGTGCCAGCAAACTAGAGTCATGATGATGGCTAGTAGCGGAATTTCCGGAGCACTGGAGTACTTTCCTCCAGCCGAAGGGAGTCGTGAGCGCAGGAATCGGTTGAGTTTAAATTGGGTCACTCTTCCGGAGTTACTTCAGGATGCTGGATATCAGACTTACATGACCGGGAAATGGGATTTAGGTATAGAGGAAGGGTACACACCGGCAACTCGTGGATTTGACCGTTCCTTTGTCCAGCTAGGTGCTTCGGCCAGTCATTTTGCAGAGAATTTTTGGGATGACTATAGTTTGTATGAGTCAGACGGAGAGTCAGTTGAGTATCAGGACATGCCCGATGATTTCTACTCAACCAACTACTACACACAAAAAATGCTGGAGTTCCTGAAGTCGGATACCGATCAAAGGCCTTGGTTTGCCTATCTCCCGTACACGACACCTCATTGGCCACTTCAGGTACCAGAGAATGAGTTGGATCGTTACGCCGGCCAGTACGGTGAAGGCTATGATGCGCTCCGGTTGTCGAGGGTCGATAGCGCCAATCAACTCGGGGTTATACCAGGTGGACTGAATCTGGAGGGCTTTGATCCAGTTGCTGCACCTTGGGAGGAACTCTCTGCAGAAGAACAGACAAAATATTCCCGTGCCCAGGAAATTTATGCTGCCATGGTCTCAAATCTCGATACAAATGTGGGGCGTCTCATCGATTACTTAAAAGAAAGTGGTCAGCTTGAGAGCACGGTCATCATGTTCACATCCGATCATGGTGCTTCTTCCGGTGAGTTCGGGCAAAGACCCACTACACCCGGTAGGGGTCCGCAGATACCTGATTTCATCGATAATTCTTTTGAGAATTGGGGCCGGCCAAATTCATTTGTAGATCATGGGCAGGGCTTTGCTGAAGCTGCTACTGCCCCTTTGAAGGGGCACAAAGGAAGGATTAGTGAAGGCGGGCTCAGGGCAGCGGCATTTATCCACTTTCCTGGTCTGGTTGTTAATGGCTCGATCGACGGAAGCTTCATGACAATCATGGACGTGCTGCCTACCTTTCTCGATATCGCAGGCACTGTACATCCGGGCCCAGGAGAATATAAAGGAAGGAAAATTGAGGGAATTGCCGGGCGCTCCGCTTGGCCTTATCTTAATGGTGAGGCTGATGCTGTTCACTTACCGACGGACTCCGCCGGGTGGGTACAGGGAGAATTGGGCGCACTGATAAGAGGTAATTACAAGATTACCAATGAAAGGTTGCCCGGATCTGATGGGTCAGTATCATGGCAACTCTATGATATCACGTCCGACCCCGGAGAGACTCAGGATCTCGCATTACAATACCCTGAGTTAGTATCTGAGCTTTTAGTTGAATGGGAAACTAATTGGCATTGAGCTCACCCTAAATCAACTAAAACAATTGGAGCCCAACTGGACTATAAAAAAATCATGAAAAAAACAACCATAGTTATTATTTATAGTGTTATTTTTTTATTGTCGACTGGCTTTACACTTTCCTCTCATGCTCAGACTTCCCAGAGCGAAGCAACCAAAAGATTGATCAGCCGCAATAAAATGTTTAGGCCCCGCATCGTAGAGGTTGCGACAAATGTGTACACGGCCATCGGCTACCAGGTAACAACCAATACCATGATAGTCGGCGAGGATGGTGTCATCATCATCGATCCCGGCCAAGCACCTCCCTTCGCAGAACCTGTAATCAACGAATTTCAAAAAATAACTAATAAGCCGGTTAAGGCGATCATTCTCACCCATGGGCATGGCGACCATGCCGGGGCTACTCCTGCATTCATGGACCTTGGGGACAATATTGAAATCTGGGCGCGAGCTAATTACGGATCAGAGATGCGGAGGACTTCAACGAATAGACTATCTGGCGGTGTTCGGCCATCAAATACGCAAGGATTCGATCTGCCTGCAGAGCAACGCCTTGGTGTTGGTATAGCGATTCCCCCGGCTCGACCGCCAGCCGCTGACATGATGATGCGAGACGGACTCAATGATCGACAACAATCACCGCAAAGGAAAATGGAAATTATTAATAATTTGGTACTGCCAACGCACACATTTTCCGGGGAACGTCAGACTCTTTCCGTGGCAGGCGTGGAACTTGAATTAGTAGCAGCACCTGGTGAAACCGATGATCAGTTGTATGTGTGGTTGCCCAAAGAGAAGATCGTTTTTGCTGGTGATAATTTCTATCAGTCGTGGCCGAACGTCTACCCGTTGCGTGGTACCGCACGGCGCTCTGTTCGTAACTGGATTGCGAGTTTGAATAAAATGATAGCCGAGAATCCGATCCACCTGGTTGGTGGTCACACAAGCCCGATACTCGACAATGCATTAGAGGTATTAACAAATTACCGGGATGCGCTGAAATGGGTGCATGACCGAACAATTGAAGGCGCAAAAAAATTCATGACGCCAGATGAATTGGTTGTCTACGCTGCCTTGCCCCCAAGGCTAGCAGAGCTAGACTACCTTGCCGATTACTACGGAAGTGTTGAGGGCACAGTCCGTGATATATACGCCCAAGATCTCGGTTGGTTTGATGGCGATGTGTTAAGTCTCCACCGTGAGACGCCGATCAAAGAGGCCGAACGAATGGCTTCGCTGGCTGGTAGTGTCGAAACATTGATGGAAAAAGCTAAAGTTGCAATGGAGAATGGGGATCCGCTGGGCGCAGCCAAGCTTGTGCGACATGTGATTCGCCTGAGGCCGGATGACGGTGAGGCTAAATTGTTAATGGCGGACGCGCTCGCAATCATCGGTGAACAGACATTCAATGCACCTGTACGCAATTACACATTATCCTCATCCAATCAGTACCGCCTGGAGGCTACCGAAGCTAACTAAGGTTGCTGGACCTTCATTAATTAGATCAAAGATAAAGCCGGCAAAATATGAGGCTTCCTAAGTCAGGAACACAACATTCTGTGGAGTAAGGCCAAGGTGACAGACTTAGCTTATAGTGCTGCTGCTGAGCGAAATAAGGACGCCATTTTAGAAGTGTTCGGTCATGTATTGCCAGCTAAGGGTGAAATTCTGGAAGTAGCTAGCGGGACCGGGCAGCATATTGTTCACTTTGCACAAAAACTACCTAACTTAATCTGGCAACCAAGTGATCCTGATCCGTCTGCCTGCAGGGCAATTGAAAGTAGGGTACTTCGATCGGGCCTCGACAATGTAAAGGATGTGGTATCACTCGACGTTAGGGATCTTCCTTGGCCGGTCATGTACTCAGATGCGCTGATTTGCATTAACATGGCTCACATTAGCCCGTGGGCAGCTACAGAGGCCCTGTTTGAGAATGCCAGAGACCACCTGGCGGCGGGATGCGTACTCTACCTGTATGGACCCTATCAGAGGGCCGATCAAGAAATAGCACCCAGTAACGAGGCATTTGACGCCTCTCTGCGGGCCCAAAACCCGGCCTGGGGCCTACGTTATCTTGAGGTTGTTGCGCGTACCGCTGGAGATTGTGGTTTTAATTTAGAGGAAACAGTGGAGATGCCGGCAAATAACCTCAGCCTAATATTTCGAAGAGGGTCGAAGCGAGGGAAGATTTAGGGGAACACTTCTTACCCGTTACATTATTGGTTCCCCCACTTTGGGCTGTTATTAAAACCGGGTCCGTGAACCTCGGCCCAAGTCGCATCTTGGATGGTTTCGAAATGATGTGGAACGTAGGAGGGGATAATCAATATATCGTCCGGTCCAACTACATATTCGTTCTCGCCCACGAATGCCCTCACTCTGCCGGTATAAAATAGCATAGCTTGCTCATCAGGATGATTGTGCTCCGTTGAAGCTTTCCCAGCCCCCTATCGTCACCATCGTAATCCAGACAGTGTCCGTATACAGGCGCTTGCTGTATATACCTTCATAGGGGTTGGCGGCCTCGATGTCTGCTCTGTTTAGCAGCCGCTCCTTCGGCAGCGTCACGCTCTGAGCCGCAACGCCAAGTGATAATGATGCGCACAACCCAGTCCATGCTAGTTTCTTAGCGCTATTCATTTGATCTCCTTTGTGCGTCCACTTAAGAACGCCTACATCGGCTTGCGGAAAACGATCACGGCGCGGTCTGTGCCGCCACGTATCGAAGGGTCACGCATGCTGAGTGTGCGGCCATCGCTCGGATTGGCAAGTAAGTCGCTGGTGACCGCAAGCTCGAATCCGGAGGCCGTGACTTCGTCAATAATTGCTTGCGCATCGATTCGGTGGAGGGTCATCGCGTCGCGCCAGCCCGAGCCGTCCTCGGCTTTGTGGTCAACGATGAGATACGTCCCACCAGGTTTGAGCGAGGCGAATACACGCGCGTTCATGTCCGCGATATCAACGCTTTCCTCGGCGGATTCGCGACTCAAATCATGATAGAAGAGCACCATCGTAACGGCATCGACTTCATCAGGTAATTCGGCTTCGTTGTAGTGGACCTGCGTGTACGTGGCGTTGTCGTGCGCGGCAGCGAACGCTCGGCTCGGTTCGCCGCCGAAACGTTCGGTCCACGGCATGTCGACCATTTCGACGTGACCATCCGAGCCGACTGCTTCGACGAGCAGGGTCGTATAGTAGTGTCCGAATGCCGCGAACTCGATGACGTAATCACCTTCCTCGATACCCGCGAGCATCAACATCTCCACCGGCTTGCGGCGCGGATCCCTCGCGCGCTGCTCATCCGTTCGCGCGCTCGATTCGATGGCGCGTTTAATGTTCGCAGGTGTATCCGCGGACACTACATAGGAGTCTTGTGCCGTCGCCAGGATTCCGCCAAACACTAATCCGCTCACCGCGGTAATTCCGATCATCAATCTCATGATTATCTCCTTTTGTTATTTAAGTCAGAACACATCAAGATCGTTAGCGAGAACAACTTCCCCATCGTAGAGGGCCTGTACTTCGGTCAACGCGGTCTCGACTGGCGCACCGTAAAAGAGTACATGATATAGCACCAGTAAATCAGGCCTCGCTTCAGTAGCGACGCGAGCAAGTTCGCTCGTTACCGTATGCGAGCGTGAATGGTACAGTCGCCAATCCTCAGAAAGTTCGCTGACTCCTTCGTTGCTGATGACTTCATGTACAAGAACGTCGGCTCCCTTGGCCATCTCGGTCAACTTCTCGCTATAGGATGTATCGCCCGAGATTACGACGACCTTGTCGGGCGTCGTGACCCGATAACCGAAAGCTGGACTGATATCACCGTGTGCGACAGTGAAAGCTTCAACTGTGACACCGTCGTTAGTGAAGATGACGCCTTCCTCAATCTCGGTCGGAATGATCCGATAGAACCCCGGATTAACCACGGTCTGCGCACCGCTTGAGCGTATCATGACATCCGCATTCATCATCTCGTACATACCCTTGGCCATGGCCTCGAGACCGGTTGGGCCCCAGACGCTGATCTGGGACGTCCGCCGCCACCAGAGCGTCCAGGCCAGTTCGACGAGGTCGAGCATGTGATCACTGTGAAGATGTGTAATGAAGACGTGTTGGATATTCGCTGGAAAGAGCGCGGGTATCCCCAGGTGCGAACTTGCTTCAATCGCACGCTGCACGACACCGCCTCCGACATCGAAAACATAAGCTTGATTCTCGTAGACAATGGCGACCCCGGCACCGGCTCTCGTGTGATCAGGAACGGGCGTTCCCGTGCCGAGAATCACGACTTGGGTTTCGCTCAGCGCGGAAGTACTCGTGAGTAACATCACGGCACTGACAGCCAGAATACTGATGAATTTATTCATTAATAGTTTTTTCTCTTATTCTTTGTTCGAATTAGTTCAGTATATCGGACTTGTTAGTGTCTCTCACGAGAGTCAAGCGGCGCTTTTTTGCCTGTAACTCTATTCGTCATCGAACTTCTCAGATATGCTTATTTCTAGTTAGCGAGAATGTCGTAACGCAAAGAAATTCAAGGGGTATTTTTTATGGCCCAGGCTACCGCAAGGCATATTCTGGTTGAATCTGAGTCATTCTGTAATGAGCTCAAGGATAAAATTATCAATGGCGAGGATTTTTCTGAGTTAGCCCGAGAACACTCCACATGCCCCTCAGGTAGCAGGGGTGGGGATCTTGGCTCATTCGGGCCGAGCCAGATGGTAAAAGAATTTGACGAAGTGGTTTTTAGCGCAGGCCTCAATGAAGTCCAGGGCCCTGTAAAAACACAGTTTGGCTACCACCTTCTTGAGGTTACGAGCCGGACGGACTGATTTTGGGCTTACGGAAGAGGTTTAGCCTAGAGTCAGAGACCCGGGATCCCTACGGCTAACACTGCTGCCAAAAAATTAAAAGGATCTGCTAAAAAATGACCCCAGCTTTAGGTTCTGGCCTTAAGGGCTCCTCTCTTGAGGTGTCAAGGGGCAATCGGTGCCTTTTTACTAATCTGAGTTTCCGGTTGGAGTGTGGCGAAATGGCCTTGGTGACAGGTGCCAATGGCTGCGGAAAGACATCCCTGCTAAGGGTTCTGGCAGGCCTGGCGGTACCCGACTCTGGGCATGTCATGCTGGGTAAGACGGGTATCCATGGATTTTTACCCGAACAGCGGCGAGACCTTGTTTTCAAGGGCCATTTGAATGGGCTAAAAAAGGAGCTCACGGCGAGGGAAAATCTGGAATTTTTCTGTCGGCTCTGGCAAGGTCGCCGCCAAGTCGATGCAGTACTGGCGGAGCTACAGCTATCCCGGGCGGCTGATTGCCTGGTACGTCATTTGTCTACCGGGCAGCGCCGCCGGGCCAGCCTCGGCACATTGCGCTTGCAGCCGGCAGCCCTGTGGATTTTAGACGAGCCCTTGGCCGGACTCGATAAATCTGGGATTGACCTCATTTGCGGATGGGTAAGGGAGTATTTACAGGAAGGGGGTATCGCGGTGATTGCAACCCACCGGGCCCAGGCATTCTCAGGCAGCTACCAGCTCAATATCGAGCTTTAAGCATGAAAGACTTCATCCAGGTTCTAACCAGAGACCTTAAGGTCTCCCTGCGACGCTGGAGTGAGCTCTGCAACCCATTGATTTTTTTTCTTATGGTTGCCTCTCTTTTTCCCCTGGCAATCTCCCCGGAGGCCCCTGATCTTAAGCGGGTTGGCACGGGCGTTTTGTGGATTTCGGCACTGCTAGCCTCTTTGCTTGCTCTGGATGGCCTGTTTCGTGATGACGCAGAAGATGGCAGCATGGAACAGCTTGTACTGAGCCCGATTCCGCTAACTATTGTTATTGCGGCTAAAATACTGGCCCACTGGCTTATCACGGGTTTGCCCTTGGTGGTAATAGCACCAGTAGTAGCACTTTCTTACTATATGCCACTTGATACGCTGACAACGCTCATTTTGGCACTGATTCTGGCTACGCCCACACTAAGCGTTTTGGGGGCTATCGGGGCTGCGCTCACGGTTGGTTTGCGCCGTGGGGGGCCTATAGTGGGCCTCTTGGTATTGCCTCTAACCGGCCCTGTTTTGATTTTTGGGACTCGGGCTACAGATCTGGCGGTACAGGGGGAGTCGGCTGCCGGGCCACTTTACTTGCTGGGGGCGTTGTTGGCGCTGGCGATTGCGTTAGGGCCGTTGGCTACCTCTGCTGCTGTACGAGTTTCATTAGAGTAGAAAATTCATGAATTTACGTTGGTTTCATAAACTAGCTTCTCCGCCATATTTTTATCGATTGGCCAGTACCCTAGGTCCGTGGCTGGGTAGCTTAAGTATCGCGCTGATTGCGGCTGGGACGTATGGGGGGCTTGTTCTTGCTCCTCCTGATTACCTCCAGGGGGATGGCTTCAGGATGATTTATGTTCACGTGCCGAGCGCATATCTCGGCATGATGGCCTATGTAGTGATGGCCACGGCCGCTGCAACCGGCTTTATATGGCGCATTAAGCTTGCGCACGCTGTTGCGGTAAGTGCGGCCCCGTTGGGCGCATCTTTCACCTTTCTTGGCCTTGTGACAGGAGCGATCTGGGGAAAACCCATGTGGGGAACTTTTTGGCAGTGGTCTGATGCCCGCTTGGTATTTTTTCTGATGCTGTTCTTTCTTTACATGGGCTATCTGGCACTTCGTGGGGTGACCGAGGACAGGGACAAGGCTGATCGGCTTAGCGCTGTACTGGCTGTAGTTGGAGTAATTAACATTCCGATCATCCATTATTCGGTCGAATGGTGGACCACCCTACACCAAGGCCCCACTATCACCCGGTTGGATGGACCTTCGATTACGATGGATATGCTTGTTCCGTTGCTGATTATGATTGCAGGTTTTTCGGTTTTCTTCGTGTGGTTGCTGTTTGTCCGGCTACGGGGCGAGATCTTAGTACGTGAAAAGAAATCCCGGTGGGCACAGGAACTTGTGCAGCGAGGCAGGGTATGATGGAATTTTTAAGAATGGGCGGCTACGGAACGTACGTATGGTCAGCGTATGGGGTTACTTTGGTGATACTGGTTATTAATATTTGGTGGACATACCGGTTCTACAGAAAGAGCCGGGAAGCACTTGGGGAAATTTCGGAAAACTTTAGCAAACGTCAGCCTACCATTAGGAAAACCTCATGACGCCAAGGCGACGACAACGAATGATTCTTATAGCTATAGTTTTTTCTGGGGTTACTGTTTCCGTGGGCTTAGCGCTAAAGGCCTTTCAGGAAAATCTTTTATTTTTCTTTTCGCCGACGCAAGTAGAGGCGGGTGAAGCTCCAGATTCAAGGAATTTTCGGTTAGGCGGCATGGTAGTGCCCGGAAGTATTGCTCGGGACGCGGGGAGTATGACCGTAAATTTTGTAGTTACAGATTATACGCATTCCATACCAGTACAGTATACCGGAGTACTTCCGGATCTATTCGGGGAAGGGCAGGGTGTTGTTGTGCGGGGCCAACTCGGTGAGGCAAACAATTTCTTTGCAGAAGAGGTTCTGGCCAAGCATGATGAAAATTACATGCCACCAGAGGTTGCTGAAGCACTAGCCCAATCAGAAAAGGCCGTGAACCGTGATCCCTGAGCTTGGACAGTTATCGCTTATTCTTGCTCTCTGCCTGGCTGCGGTACAGGCGACCCTACCTTTATTAGGGGCTGCCCAAGGGCGTGCCGATCTGATGGCTCTAGCAAGGCCTGCGGCAGTAGGGCAGTTTGTTTTTATCAGCGCGGCTTTTTTGATTTTAGTGCAGGCTTTCTTGGTTGATGACTTCAGTGTACTTTATGTTGCTACCAATTCGAATTCTGCTTTGCCAGCGGCATACAAGGTGGCTGCAGTGTGGGGCGCACACGAGGGATCATTATTGTTATGGATAGTTATTCTCTCTGGGTGGACATTTGCGGTGGCTGCTGGAAGCCGGCATCTCCCGGATATTTTTGCTAGTCGCGTTTTGGGTGTTCTTGGTATTGTCAGTGTAGGGGTCATGCTTTTCACGCTACTTACCTCGAATCCTTTCGAGCGGCTTCAGCCGGCCGCATTTGAAGGCAATGACCTCAATCCTCTTTTGCAGGATCCGGCACTGGTCATGCACCCTCCAATTCTGTACGCGGGTTACGTGGGTCTAGCTGTCCCTTTTGGTTTTGCGGTTGCAGCGTTATTAAGTGCGCAATTGAGCCAGGAGTGGGCCCGCTGGACCCGACCGTGGACGGTAGGAGCCTGGGTTTTCCTGACTATCGGGATAGCCCTGGGTAGTTGGTGGGCATACTACGAGTTAGGCTGGGGAGGCTGGTGGTTTTGGGATCCGGTAGAAAATGCTTCTTTTATGCCTTGGCTCGCAGCAACCGCCCTAATTCATTCCCTTGCGGTAACGGAACGGCGAGGTATTTTTAAGAGCTGGACACTTTTACTGGCCATTACTGCATTTTCGCTCAGCTTGCTTGGAACTTTTCTCGTGCGCTCTGGGATACTAATTTCTGTTCATGCGTTCGCATCCGATCCAGCGCGCGGGCTCTTTATTCTTGTGCTGTTGAGCATCATTAGCGGCGGCGCCCTAATTTTGTATGCTATTCGTGCGCACCGGATGAATCAGGATGGCGGATTTCAGCCGTTGTCTCGTGAATCTTTTTTGTTGCTTAACAATATTCTTTTGATTCTTGCCGCTGGATTAATCTTGATAGGCACGCTTTACCCACTTTTTGTAGACGCTTTAGGAATGGGAAAATTGTCAGTTGGCCCTCCGTACTTTAACTTAGTTTTCCTTTTTCCGATGCTACCCCTAGTCTTCCTTATGGGGGTAGGGATGCATTCGTTTTGGAAGACTATGCCTAAATCGGTTCTCGTCAATCGATTAAAAATTCCAGTAATTTTAGCGTTACTATTGGGCATTGGCCTCCCGCTAGTGGTATTTGGTAGAGCTACGGTCCTTACCTTGGTTGGTTGTGTTGCTGGAATATGGGTTATTGCTGCAGCAATGCTTGAGCCAGCACAGCGATTAATTAGGGGTGGGGGCTCTATATCGAAGATAAGACGCAGTCAGTGGGGAATGATGGTAGCCCACCTTGGGGTAGGTGTTTTCATTCTGGGCGTTACGGTGACTTCAAGTTATAGCATTGAGACAGACCAGGCACGTGCTCCAGGGGATAGCTGGGAGTTGGCGGGCTATCAGTTTGTCTTTCGCTCTACCCGGGACGTGATAGGGCCAAACTATCAGGCCGTAGAAGGTGAGTTTGAGGTTCGAAAGAACGGACGGTTGCTCACCGTACTAACACCGCAAAAACGTGTCTATCGTGTCCAGCAAAGCCCAATGACTGAAGCTGCAATTCAGTCTGGATTGCGCCAAGATATCTTTATTGCGTTAGGTGATTCATTGGGCGGAGATGCCTGGAGTTTGCGTCTGCAATATAAGCCACTAATACGGTTCATCTGGCTTGGTGCCCTTATTATGGCGTTCGGAGGTATTTTAGCTGTTAGCGATATTCGCTACAGACGCCATAAACAAGATCAAAGCCAATCACCTTCCGGTATAA
>Ga0315336_1006715_pt1 | contig 11570 bp, 11 predicted proteins | sample ASW5metaG_FD_204512 | JGI IMG/M metagenome (GOLD analysis project Ga0315336, IMG submission 204512) | Ammonia-oxidizing marine archaeal communities from Monterey Bay, California, United States - ASW #5 | ecosystem: Environmental > Aquatic > Marine > Intertidal zone | place: USA: California...
CGGAATCAGGCCGCGCTTCTTGATGAGGTCTCTTCCGTAAGACTTTCTATCCGGTCAAACTCATCCCGTAATTTGCCGTAGGCTTGGTCTAAATCATCTGCTTTCCCGCTGGCCCGTTTTAGGTGAGTCCCGTACAGGACTCGCCACTCTTCATCTACCTTTTTGAAACTCTGCGCCAGCCTGGCCAAATCATCTCGAACCTTGTTGGCCTGCTCGGAAAGCTTTAGGGCGTGCACTCCAGTTTTGATGAGTTCAACTTTGTGAGACAGGGTCAGCGGTGATACTACTAGTAACCCTTTCTTCGTGTAATCGCTGAGCATGCCATAGGCGTCTCTATCTGTTAGCAAGAAGTAATAAACTCCTTCGGATGGTATGTAAGCGAAGGAGAACTCGGCAGAGCCTTTTCCCGGGCACACGTAATCTTCTTGAATCTTGTTGAAATGTCCGCGAACGTCGCGTATGGATAGCCGTTTGATACCGTCAGTTTCGGATCCTTCCGGCGCTTCCACGAGGGCCCGATAGTTGTCCAAGGGGAACTTGGAATCGGTGCATATCAACCCCACGGTGGACTTGATGTCCGCGTCAGGTATTTTCCCCTCTAAGATCCTTTCCCTTATGCCGAACATTTCCGGGGGAATTTGGTCCGTGAGAATTGTCTCCAAGCTAATCTCTCCCATCGATGCCCGTTCTTTAGGCACGCGGAGCATCTGCTCCACTGACCGATGGGTTTCCTGAATATCCTTGGCGTAGGTGGCAAGCTGTCCGACGCTTTGGTTCAACCCAGACTCCATCCAACCCTTGGTGACCGCCGGCTCTATATCTTTTGGTTCTATATTGCCTCTCCACAACATAAGCACAGCCAATCCCAATAGAAGGACGATGACCACTAGGAGCAAGCCGAAAATCGCCGTGTCGATCTGATCCCTCCGGTTTAGAGATTATCTCGGCTATCTGGCGACGCCGCGCCCATTAGAGTGAGACCATCTTGGCCCATGCGCCTACCCTGTGATTGGCTTTGAGTTTACGCAGTCGGCGGGGGTTCAAGACAATTTGGTTCTCACCACGTAGGAGCGGGCAATCTTATCATGGAGCCCTTGGTTTCTATCGTTGGATCTAACCATCAGAAAGCCGATTAATAAGACGAGCGTTGAGGCGATGTAACCGCTATATCGCACGATGGTTATGCCGATGCGAATCGGACGTGCTCCGACTCCTACGATTCGTATTCTAAGGGCCATTTTCTCCGGTGTTTGCCATGGCCAAACCCAAAATCCCACGGTGTACAGAACCAGGAGCCTGATCCCGCCGCCTATCTGCATGCCCCTTAGTTTTTGAGCCTCGGTGTCTTTACCGAGTTCCTCCCGCAGATCTCGCAAGTCATACGCGGAGATTGGGGAGTCTCGGGAATCTGCTCCATGGAGTATGACAACGGATTCGGCTGGTGATGCAGGGAAGACGGCCAAGGCGGCACCGGTCCAAGGAAGAAGATAACGAATGAATAATTGCGTCGATGAAGAACGCCGCCAACCTTTGCACCAAACTTGCGTACTCGAATGGCTCACCTTCAATTCTTTCCTCCTCTAGGGTGCGACCCCGGTTGTGGACAGGAAAATTTCAACTCTCCAACCCCAGGGCGAAGTGCATAGCAGAATCCACTGCCTGCATCTTCGCAAATCCTAGATTGATGATGTAACGATGTAGCAAGTTTTTGGGAATCGTGGTCATGCTATCAAGATTCGCTGCGCAATTCCTGGGGAGGCCGTCCTCTGGTCCCAAGGGCACTTCCGCCGGTACAGCCCTGACGCGTCTTGAAACAGGCGCAACCGTAACGAAATCACGGTGAATATAGGCTTCGTCCCGAGAGATCAGGACGACTGGGCGGTGTCCAGTTGGGAGAGGAAGGTCAGCCCACCAAATCTCTCCCCGCTTCATTTTCTAGAAGCCTCTTGCCAATCGTCTTCCCAAGATTCACCGTGGAATGCGTAGTGATGTGTAGCCTCTGCCAGGGCGATTTCCTCTTTGGTTTCCGGATATTTCAGATAGCCGTGTATGTACTGCTCGACGTCTTCCCGCTCTTTTACCCGGCGCAGGTGTTCTTCCACCGCTCGGCGGAAAAACTCGCTGCGGCTCAGGCCGTTGGCCAGGCGTTCTTTCTCAACCGCTTCAAGGGTTTCTTCGGGGAGGCTTATCGCTATTTTAGCCATGATGTCGCCTTGTTGTCATACTAATTTCATACCATAGTATGATAAATCTCCGGGGAAGATGCAAGGTATTGATGTCATCCTCCACGTTTTGGGCAGTCGGCTTATAAAAAAGGCAGCCCCCATTATTGGGGGCTGATCTACTAGTCTAGTCTTGTAAAACGAGTTAGGCGGGATGCTCAGCGGTCCAAGCGGCCGCAGTGGCCCGGGACACCGCTTGGCTAACGTTGCGGTCCAGGGAGTAGGGAAGGACGCACTCGGACGTGGGTTCGGTTATCAGGGCGGCCAGAGCCTTGGCGGCGGACAATTTCATGGAGGTGGTTATGCGGGTAGCTTTGATGTCTAATGCGCCCCTGAATATGCCTGGGAAGACCAGGCTGTTGTTGATTTGATTCGGGAAGTCGCTGCGACCGGTGCCAACCACTGCCGCTCCGGCCGCGAGGGCTAGGTCGGGCATAATCTCTGGAATCGGGTTGGCCATGGCGAAAACGATGGAGTCCTTGGCCATGGAACTGACCATCTGAGGCGTCACTGTGTCGGCAACCGCGAGCCCTACGAAAACGTCGGCGCCCCGCATCGCGTCGGCAAGACTGCCTTTGAGATCTTCAGGATTGGTTGTGTCCAGCATGGATGTTTTGACCGGCGTTAGGTCGGTTCGGCTTCGATCGATTATCCCGGCGCTGTCAACCAGGACAACGTTCTTAGCTCCGTGGTCCAGTAGTAACTTCGTGCTGGCGATGCCGCCTGCGCCAGCTCCGCAAAATACAAACTTGGCGTCGGCGATCTTTTTGCCGGTTAATTCGATGGCGTTGATGATAGCAGCCAGCACGGCGATGGATGTGCCGTGTTGGTCGTCGTGAAACACGGGGATGCCCAGGTCCTGTAGGCTGTCTTCAATCTCGAAGCAGCGGGGCGCGGCGATGTCTTCCAAGTTGATGCCGCCGAAGGTGGGAGCCAGGTACCGGACCGTCTGTATGATTTCCGCAGCGTCCTGAGTGCCCAGGCATATGGGGATGGCGTCGATGTCGGCCAATCCTTTGAACAGGATTGATTTGCCTTCCATCACTGGCATGGCCGCTTCAGGCCCCACGTTGCCCAAGCCCAGCACTGCTGAACCGTCGCTAACCACCGCCACCATATTGGCCCGGTTGGTCAGGTTGTAGGATTCCGACTTGTCGTTGAATATGGCCATGCTAACCGCGGCGACGCCCGGAGTGTAGGCGACGGACAAATCATCCGCCGTTTCCACCGTCATCTTTGATGCTATGCTGATTTTCCCCCGGCTCTCTCGGTGCCGCCTGATTGCTTCAGAGTTGTAGTCCATTTTTCCTCACTTTGGCCGGCGGAGTTTTTACGGGAACCCTTTGGGGCGCCTCACTTTGCCGGGGATAATCTTGAGCTCTATGAGATTACTGGAAACTAACTTGTAACAGCGCCTTCGGAGGCGGAAGAAACCAGCTTAGCGTATTTGGCAAGTACGCCGGTCGTGTAGTTTGGGGGAATCGGCTGGAATTTCGTCCGCCGGTCGGAGAATTCCTCCTCGGTGAGCTTTACATTCAGTTGCCGGGCTGGGATGTCTAGAGTGACAATGTCCCCTTCTTCCAGCAAGCCGATGGGTCCGCCGACAGCCGCTTCAGGAGTAACATGACCCACCATGGGCCCGTGGGAAGCCCCGGAGAACCGTCCGTCGGTCACGAGAGCCACGTCGTCGCCAAGGCCCTGGCCGATCAGCGCGCCGGTAACGCCCAGCATCTCCTGCATACCCGGACCGCCTTTGGGTCCTTCGTAGCGGATTATTACGATGTCTCCGGGTTTTATTTCCTTCCGCTGGATGGCTTGGAACGCGGCTTGCTCTTGGTTAAAGACCCGGGCAGGCCCCTGATAGACCTTTTCCTGGTGTCCGGCCACCTTGATGACCGCTCCGTCTGGAGCCAGGTTGCCGTAGAGAATCGCCAGACCTCCGGTGGGGCTTCTGGGTTGTTCTATAGGCACCACTATGGATTGGTCGTTGACGGTTTCAAATGCCTCTACGTTCTGTCGTAGAGTTTTGCCGGTGATGGTCATCGCGTCTCCGTGCAGCAGGCCGGCTTGAAGCAATCGCTTCACTACCAACGGCACTCCACCGACCCGGTCCAAGTCGGCCATGACGAACTGGCCGGCCGGTCGCATGTCCGTGATGTAGGGCGTGCTGCGACTGATGCGATCGAAGTCTTGGAGGCCCAGTTCTACCTGGGCCTCTTTGGCGATGGCCATCAGGTGCAATACGGCGTTGGTGGAGCCGCCCATGGCGACAACCACGGTGATGGCGTTCTCGAAGGCCTGGCGGGTGAGTATGTCCCTGGGCCTTAGGTCTTCTTCCAACAGGCGCATCAGCGTTCGCCCCGCCAAGAGGGTTTCCTCGTCTTTACGAGGGTCTATGGCTGGGATGGAGGCGTCACCGGGTAGAGACATGCCCATGACCTCGATGGCGGTGGACATGGTGTTGGCGGTGAAGAGACCGGCGCAGGAGCCTTCTCCGGGGCAAGCGACGCATTCCAAGTCGTGGAGTTGCTCCCGGGTCATATCTCCGTTGGCGTAGGAACCCACGGCCTCAAAGACGTCCTGGATGTTAACGTCCTTGCCCAGGTAGTTACCCGGCATGATGGAGCCGCCATAGATGAAGAGGGCAGGTACGTTGAGACGAGCTATGGCCATCATGCAGCCGGGCATGTTCTTGTCGCATCCGGCCACGGTGATGAGCCCATCCATGCGCTCGCCGAAGGTGACGACTTCGATGGAATCGGCGATGATTTCCCGGCTGACCAGGGAGGCTTTCATGCCTTCAGTCCCCATGGAGATGCCATCGCTTATGGTGATAGTGCCGAACTTGAAGGGCACGCCGTCGGCTTGGCGGACACCTTCCTTGGCGGCATCGGCCAATCTGTCTAGATGAACGTTACATGGAGTTACATCGCTGGCCAGGTTGGCGATGGCGATGAAGGGCTTGTCCATGTCGTCCGAGGTTAGGCCCATGGCCCTTAGCATGGCGCGGGCCGGCGCCCGGTCCGGGCCTTCTGTTATCTCTTTACTGAAGTGCTTTAGTCTTAATTGGCTGGTGGTGGCCATCCGAGTCCTCCTGAGAATAGCTTCCCATACGAAGGTTGGCCCCTCCGAGTGGGAAGACACCATTATAAGCGTCGATAATGATGGGTTACAAGCTTCACCAAAACGGGGGTTAGGGAGTATGGATAACGGCAGCCTTCCAAGGTCCCTAGCTAGACTCACCGGGGGTTGCGGAGCCCCTCGTTTTCTTGTACTCTGTGGCCTGATTCCAAATCGAGGGTGAGGTAATTCGATATGTTTAACCCGCTTACATTATTAAGGGTACCGAGGGTTCAAGCCCATTGCGATATCCCCTGTGGGATTTACGATCCGATATCCGCGAAGATAGCCGCTCAGACGGTGCAGAAAATGGTGTTGCGGATCCAGGCCTTGGAAGCGCCGGGACCTAGTGGGGAGACCGCCGCCCGCCAAGACTATGTCAACAAGATTGCCCGCTACGTCACGGTCAAAGAAGAGCACGCTGAGATCTGCAAGAAGGAACTGAGCATCCTTTGGGCAGACTACGCTTGGCCGAACCTTCCCGCTGGCTTCGACCTCCACGGAAGCTTCAACGCTGCGCTGAAGCTGGCTGGACGCTGCAAGCAGAACGTTGACATGGTTGCCTGCGAAGAACTGGTCGCCGCGGTCGACGCCGTAGCCACGGCTTTCTGGGCCACCAAGAACGTGGAATACAGCGACCCCAACGCCGCTGCCCGCTACGGCGCTTAAAGCTTCGTTCAGTTTCTAGGAATTTATAAGGGCGCCCCGATACGATCGGAGCGCCCTTATAAATTCATGGCACAGCGGTGATGATTCGACTCAGTCCAATCGACCGAATCGATCCAATCGTGGAGAGATATGAAGGCATCAGTAACGACAAGTTTTTGTATCTCAGTCTTGTTGTTGATTGATGCTTGTTCTGTGACATCCACGGGTCTGGCTGACAACAAGACCGAAGGTACCGTTGCTGCGGATATCCAGTCTGACGAAGATGCGATAGCCATGGCAGTGTTGGCAGACAAGGTGGTTGTCCGGGCACGCGAGACCTTTGCGGATGCTGTGCTCAAGCCGGTGGGTGTCAACACGAATGATGGGCGACGGGTCTTTCGTTTCACCGATGAGGCTGCCACCCAGGTAATCTCGATAACCGTTGCTAGCGACTCCAGCGCAGCGGGCCATTGGCAAATTCACGTTGGGGTCTCGCCCTTGACTGAACACCCAAGGCCGGGAATGAGACTTCATGACCTGAAGATTGGTCCAAGTTCGGTTGTCGCGACTGCGACGAAGTATTGGGAAGGGTGTAGTGTTATGGGGTTGGGCTTGTCCGGTGAAGGCAGCGAGTTGTTTTGGCACGTGTTTTGCGGGCTACCCCAGGGAGTATTTTCTGGCGTCGTGGACGGCCGGACCGTATACTTCATCTAACTCGCTAACGTGCCACCAGCGCGGATGCCACCTACCGAAGAATCCGAGCCGCCGAAAAAGCAGTAGGCTAAAGGCTGCTACGCTAGCGCTGCTTCCGCCGCCTTGATTGTGCGGTCTATGTCCTCGTCGGTGTGGGCCAAGGAGACGAATCCGGCCTCGAACTGGGATGGTGCCATGTATACACCATTCTCCAGCATGGCATGGAAGAACCGGCCATGGCCTGGAACGTCAGATTTCTCCACTTGGGCCAGGCTATCTACCGGACCGCCGTTGAAGAACCCGGTGAACATGGAGCCGACACGGTTGATGGACGAGGGTACTCCTTTGCGGGCGAACACATCAGTTAGACCCTTGGTCAACCGGACGGTCATGGCATCTAACTTGTCGTAGACGCCGGGCCGGCTCACCTCTCGTAGCGTCGCCAGTCCGGCGGCTACGGCCAACGGGTTTCCGGAGAGTGTGCCTGCCTGGTACATGGGACCGAGGGGCGCTACCAACTCCATGATTTCCTTCCTGCCGCCGTAAGCTCCCACCGGCAGTCCACCGCCGATGATTTTGCCGAGAGTTGTTAGGTCGGGCGTTATGCCGAACCGGCCTTGAGCGCCGCCCACTCCCAGTCGGAAACCGGTAATCACTTCATCAAATATCAGCAACGAACCGTGTTTCTCAGTGATACTGCGCAAGCTTTCAAGAAATCCCGGTGCGGGCGGGACCACTCCCATATTGCCTGCCACCGGCTCAACGATGATTGCGGCTATGCCTTCCGGGAACCCGGCGAAGGCCTCTTCGACTGAAGAGAGGTCGTTGTAGTCGGCAACCAGGGTTTCGCTGGCGTACGACTCGGGAACACCGGCGCTGGTGGGCACTCCGTGAGTCATTGCTCCGGACCCCGCCTTAACCAGCAGACCGTCGGCGTGGCCGTGGTAGCAACCGGCGAACTTGATTATCTTGTCCCGTCCGGTATGGGCTCGAGCCAGCCGGATGGCGCTCATGCAGGCTTCCGTTCCGGAGTTGACCAGACGAATCATACCTATGGACGGGATGGCTTCGCAAACGAGTTGTGCTAACTCAACTTCTTGAGCTACCGGCGCGCCGAAGCTGGTGCCTCCCGCAGCGGCTGTTTTCAGGGCATCAACAACTGCCGGATGGGCGTGGCCCAAGACCAGAGGTCCCCAGGATCCGAGATAGTCGATGTATTCGTTGCTATCCTCGTCCCATATATGGGCACCGCTGCCCTTAGCGATGAACGGGGGTGTGCCGCCGACTGCGCGGAATGATCTAACCGGAGAGTTGACCCCGCCTGGGATGTACTGCTGAGCCTGGGCAAAAAGTTTTTCCGACTTGGATGTTTGCATCATCCGTCCTGCTTTAATTGTCTGCTAGGAAGCCGATAGATTAAGCGGTCTGTCTAAGTGCGCCTAGGATGCATCCCTCAGCCACTGAGAAACCTCTTTGGCGTGGTAGCTGAGGATAAAGTCCGCGCCGGCTCTCCTGATGGAGGTTAGAATCTCCAGGGTTATTCGCTTTTCGTCGATCCATCCTTGGGCTCCGGCGGCCTTGACCATGGAGTACTCGCCGCTGACGTTGTAGGCGGCCAGAGGATGGTCGAAGCGTTCCCGCGCTCTTCGTATAACGTCCATGTAGGACATGGCGGGTTTGACCATGACAATATCGGCACCCTCGGCGATATCGCTTTCTATCTCACGCATCGCTTCCCGGGCGTTGGCCGGGTCCATCTGGTAACTTCGTCGGTCGCCGAATTGGGGCGTCGAACCAGCGGCTACGCGGAAGGGACCGTAAAAGGCCGAAGCGTATTTGGCGGCGTAGCCCATGACCGGAACATCTTCATAACCGTGGTCGTTCAGGGAGTCGCGAATCGTTTTGACTTGGCCGTCCATCATCGCTGATGGGGCGACCATGTCGGCCCCGGCCTGTACATGGCTGACGGCTGTTCTGGCAAGTAACTCTAGAGAAGCGTCGTTGTCCACCTTCCCGTTCTCTATCACGCCGCAGTGGCCGTGGTCGGTGTATTCACACATGCACACGTCGGTGATGACCGTCATGTTCGGGACTTCTTTCTTGATGGCTCGGACGGCTTCTTGGACGATTCCTTCCGGGTGGTATCCCTCGGTGCCTAAGGGGTCCTTCTCTGCAGGTAGACCGAATAGCAATACGCCGGGGATTCCCAGGGCTGCAGCCTCGACCACATCTTGGGTCAGTTGGTCAATGGAGAAGTTGAAACAGCCGGGCATGGGTTCGATGGGCTGACGCAATCCCTGACCGTGGGTCACGAACATGGGATATATGAAGTTAGAAGGAGCCAGTGTGGTTTCACGAATCATCTTTCGAAGAGGCTCGTGCTCGCGGACCCGGCGCAGGCGTAAATCTGGGAAACTAACCATAAGTAAGGCTTCCTTTCTCAACGATTTTGGATTCGGCAAAGTGCGCTACTAGGGCATCGGCAAGACCTTCGACAGTGTGTTCGTCGGCGACCAGATCGACGCGCAAGCCCAGTTCCCTGGCGGTGGTTGCGGTGGTGGGGCCGATACAGGCGATGCTACTTGCCTCTAGGGCGGCCTGGTCTCCGTTCAGCATGTTCACTAGATTGGTCACGGTGGACGAACTTGTGAAAGTTACAGCATCAATTCCTTGGGAAAGGGCTTCACGAGCTTGGGCGTCCACTCCTTCAGTCGGGACGGTGCGATAGGCGTTGACGCGGTCCACTAGAGCGCCGGCTTCGGTGAGTCCCGTAGCGAGGGCGCCCCGGCCGATATCCGCCACGGGTAGCAAGACGGGCACCCCGATCCAGTCGTGTTGGGATAGTTCTTGAACAACGACTTCGGAGACGGGCCGGGTTGGAACGAAATCGGCGGTGATACCCCTCTGTGCCAGGGCATCGGCGGTGGCGGGGCCTATCGCCCCAACCTTCACGCTGCCCAAGGCTCTTGAATCCAACCCTAGACAGGCTAGACGGTCGAACACTGCTTCAACGGCGTTGCTGCTGGCGAAGATTACCCATCGGTAATCCTTGAGACCGGCAACGGCTTTGTCCAATTCGGCGTAATCTTCCAGGGGTTTCGTTTGGATGGATGGAATCTCAAAGGTTTGGGCACCCAATCCTTCCAAGAGCCGCCGGAATTTGGAAGCTTGGGTTCGTGATCGGGTGATGAGCACTTTCTTGCCAAAGAGCGGGCGGCGGTCGAACCAAGCAAGCTCCTCCCGTAGGGCCACCACTGGGCCGATGACGGTGACGACCGGCGCTCTAATCCCAGCTGCTCGGCCTCGTTCAAGGATGTCATCCAGGCGTCCCGTGACGGCGGCTTGGGCAGGCCATGTCCCCCACTGGACCAGGGCTACCGGGGTGTCGACAGGCACGCCTTCTTTTTTCAGGGTGTTCAGGATGGATTCCAGAGCCGACCAGCCCATCAATACCACCAGGGTGCCGCCGGTGCGGGCCAGAGCTCGCCAGTTGACCGACGTTTCTTCTTTGGCGGGATCCTCGCTGCCGCTGACCACGGTGAAACACGTGGCTATTCCCCGATGAGTGACGGGGATACCGGCATAGGCAGCTGCGGCGATGGATGAGGTGATTCCGGGCACCACCTCAAAGGGGATGTCTTTCTCGGTCAAGGCAAGGGCTTCTTCCCCGCCCCGGCCAAAGACGAAGGGGTCTCCGCCCTTGAGGCGTACCACGACCTTGCCTGCTAATCCACGGTCGACCAATAGTTCATTGATTTGGTCTTGGGTTAGTTCCTGGCGGCCCCGTTCCTTGCCCACGAATATTCGCTCGGCGGACGTAGGGGCCGAATCGATAAGAGACCGGTCCATCAACCGGTCGTAAATCACTACCTGGGCTTGCTCCAAACAGCGCAAACCTTTCAGCGTGATTAGACCAGGGTCGCCGGGACCCGCGCCTACCAAATACACTTTCCCAGGTGAATTATTCAAAGAGACTCCGTTTTAATAAACACGGTCGTTAGTACTAAGGTTCAACCTCGGACCATTCAATCTCCAGAAGCGGTCCGCCGCCGCGCTCAACTACTGCCAGATAGGCATCGGCGGCGAGTTGCAGCGGATCCATGGTTAGGCCGTCTATCTTGGCGCGAAAGGCCTTTTTGCCATCGGCCGAACTGAGGAAGATAGTCAGGTAGAGAATCTCCCCCTCTTCCCGGGCGTAAGCGCCCATGGGCAGTTGGCAACCACCTCCCAGCTTTTCCAGAAAGGCCCTCTCGGCGGAGACTGCCAGACGGGTGCTGGTGTGTTCGATAATCCGCAGCATATCTTGCATGCGGTAATCGTCGCCCCGTATCTCCACCGCCAGGACTCCCTGTCCCGGAGGTGGCACGAATCGCTGGGGTGACAGATATTCGGCGATGTGCTCGGTCAGGCCCAACCGGATAAGTCCGGCTGCGGCGAGAACGACGCCGTCGTAGTCCTCTCCTTGGCCCTTGCGCAGCCTAGTGTCCACGTTACCCCGTATGGGCAGCACGGTGGCCTGGGGGCACAGTGTGTTCATCAATACGCGGCGGCGGGGACTGCCCGTGCCGATTCGGGCACCGTCCGGCAATTGGGTCAGTGGGCTGTTCCAACGGTTCACCAGAACATCCCGTGGGTCCTCCCGTTTCAACATAGCCCCTAGGACCAGGCCATCGGGAAGGGTGGTCGGCAAATCTTTGAGGCTATGGACCGCCATATCAATCTCGCCGTCCAGCAGCAGTCTTTCAATCTCGTTGACGAAGACGCCCAGGCCCATCCCCTCCAGGGAGGACTCAGTATTGATATCCCCCTGGGTTCGGACCGTGACGACCTCGAATTCGCGATAGGGATATATCTGATGAAGCCGGCCGATAACATGATTCGCCTGAT
>Ga0315336_1006716_pt1 | contig 11568 bp, 11 predicted proteins | sample ASW5metaG_FD_204512 | JGI IMG/M metagenome (GOLD analysis project Ga0315336, IMG submission 204512) | Ammonia-oxidizing marine archaeal communities from Monterey Bay, California, United States - ASW #5 | ecosystem: Environmental > Aquatic > Marine > Intertidal zone | place: USA: California...
AACCCAGATCGGGGCGTATCGAAATTCGATACGCCCTGTTTTTTTGTTTTCCCCATCGCGAGTCGTCTCCTCATCGCAATCATGATTGGGCTCTAGGTTCATCCAGCGGACTATTTCTCCGCGATGATCGTCGTAAGTCCGCGGTCCGTTGAAACGGAAATTACGGTGAATTCCTGTTCATTCAGTGTTTGAATAATCCAGTTCGCGGGCAATTCAATCTTCCGGTATGCACTCTTGTGTAACGTCCACTCTGCACCTTTGCGTTCGTGGACGAGGTCGTGAACGATGACGCCGCGATCGTCGCGCTCTACCATGCAGGTGAAAATCTTGTCCGCATCGCTACGGACGGGTAGGAAACGGTCTAACCCCGTGAGCGGCGTAGAAAGATCGCGGAAACTGACGATAAACCGTCCGTCAACCGTCAGCGTGGTGTAGATGTCTCCGATCAATTTCGACACTTCGTTTCGTGAGGATAGGTGTGTGAGCGTATCGCCCATACATACACAGATCTTCGCCGATGTGTCGCAATGGCGCTTGAATTCACGCATATCGCAACACGTAGTCTCAATCGTGAGATCAGTCGAATGCGTACGCAATTCTGCGAGCAGTACCGCGCTCGTGTCGATGGCACTGACGCGATACCCCAATCGTGCCAGCGCGATCGATTGGGCGCCGGAACCTGCGCCCAGGTCGATGGCATGCGCACCACCGCCTTGGCCGAGTTCGTTATCGCTGAAGAATTGCCGGTTTCGATTTACGGCGGCTTCGATGCCGCCGATCATCCAAGTGTAATGCCGGGCGAGTAGCCTGTCGTAATGTTCCGCTGCGTTCGTCAAAAGTCTGCCCTAGTCGTCGTGGGATCCTGTTGCCGGAATCGTCCGCTCGGGACGGGTCAATGAGACGAGCATCGCGGAGACCACGAGGACCGCCGCGCAGAATAGGTAGACGTAGCGTGTACTGTCGGTGGCTGCGTAGATTGCGCTGGCGATGGGCGCGCCGAACGCGTTTCCCAGCATGAATAGGGTTGTGCTTAGTCCGAAAATGGACGCCATGTGGGTTTCGCCGAAGGCGTAGATAAGGCCGACGGGAAAGACTGCGCTTCGACCACCGGCGGCGAGGCCAGCCGTGATGGCGAATGCGTAGGCGAGCGCGGTGGAATTGCCCGGTATAAGGAAGCATGTACCGACGGCAGGGAAAAAGTAGCAGCAGACGAGCAGCCCTCGAATTGAATATCGATCTGCGAGTGGACCGAATACCATGGTGCCCGCAGCTTGGCAGATTAGGAACAAGCTATACACTCCTGTTGCGGTGCTGCGGCTATCGAGGTCGCGTGTGAGGTAGACGACCAAGAATATTGTGAAGACGTTGAAAATCATTCCAGTCAACATGTCGCCGAGGCTGATGCCCCAGAAACTTCGGGTTTTCAACGCACTCGAAAAATTGAGATCGAATTGGGGATCGTATCCGCCCTCATGAACGTCTGCATAGGCCTTCTCTATTTCTGGGTCGGGATTGCGTACCCACATGAATGTCGGCACTAGCGCGATGAGATAGCCGAAGGCGAGGTAGGTATAGATTTCGCGCCAGGTGTAGGTGTCGAGCAATTGTCCTGCGGCCATCGGGAAAGTTCCGCCGCCGATGCCGAGGCCTAACATGGCGATTCCGGTCGCGATGCCGCGATGAGTAATAAACCATCGGGCCACGACAGCGGCGACGGGGATAAAGGTGTTCGACATGGTGCCGATCGCAGCCAGCGCGAGCACGACGTAGAATTGCCACAATTCAGTTACACGGCCGAGCAAGAAGGTGGTGAGGAAATTCAGCGCGCACCCAAAAATCATCATGCGCCGCGCGCCGAACCGGTCAATCATCGCGCCGAGTACGGGGCTGAGAAATGCGGCGGTGAGGCCCCAGAACATGGTCCCGATGCTCACGTCGGAGAAACTCCACCCGGTCTCTTCCGTGATTGGATCGATGAGCACTGGAATGAGAAACAGGCCAGTGCCCGCCGTGATTGTGAGCGTCAACAATCCGCCAAGTACGGCCCACCACCCTTCGCGACTGTCCAAAACCGATCACCTTTCTTAATTGATTGATGACTGACTGATGATATGAAAACGTGTACTCTACGGCTTGAGGTGGCGGATTGCCTAATGGATTAGGCGTGACGCTTTTCGCGCCAAGGGCATTGGTCAAACGAAAGAGTGACGTTCGTAGCCAAGGCGATCCAGGAAAGAATGTTAAAAATGAAACGAAGATACGATCATATATTTTGCGCAGTGATATGGGCATTGGTTTCAATGTCTTTCGTTGCGAATTCGCTTGAGATAGAACGGGTTCTTTCCGTCGGCCGTGTCTGGTCCGGTCATTCGGTTGGATTTTCTTTGTATACAGCCGAACCTCATCAATACGTTGCCTATTACGACGCTAACCGCCAATTAACGGTCGCCATGCGGCGGCTGGAAAGCGAAGTTTGGTCCGAGAAAAAACTACCGGAATATGTGAACTGGGATAGTCATCATTACATCACGATGGCTGTTGATCGAAAAGGATTCGTGCATGTGAGCGGGAATATGCACAGCGATCCTCTGGTGTATTTTCGGACCACAGAGCCCTACAACATCGCGACACTTGAACGTGTCGAATTAATGGTGGGCCGTGATGAGCAGAAGTGTACGTATCCGCAGTTCCTGATTGATTCCGACGGAAACCTTCTGTTTATGTATCGGGATGGCAAGTCGGGGGACGGTGTACAGTTGTTGAACCGGTACGATGTTGAGGACAAGATCTGGACGCGATTGTCGTCCGAACCGTTGTTCGATGGTCTCGGCGAAGTTAGTTGTTATCCGGAGGGGCCGGTTTTGGGGCCGGACGGTTATTTTCATTTGGTGTGGGTTTGGCGAGTTCACGGCGGTTGCGAAACCAACCATCAACTGAGCTACGCGAAGTCGAAAGACCTCGTGCAATGGGAATCGGCTGCCGGGGCATCGATCCAATTGCCGATTACTCCGCAAGCGTCCGATCTAGTTGTCGATCCCGTTCCAGTCGAAGGCGGCATGATCAATGAATCTACCGTGGTCGGCTTTGACGGCCAGGGACGCACCGTCGTTTCGTATCATAAGTTTGATGGAAATGGCGATACGCAGATCTATAACGCGCGTGTTGAGGACGGCGTCTGGTCGTTACATCAGACTAGTGACTGGAAGTATCGATGGTATTTCAGCGGTGGCGGAACGATCGAAAATGATGTCGATCTTGGTCCCGTATCCGTTTCCTCGAACGGTCAGCTGACGCAAGGGTATAAGCATGTGAAGTATGGGAACGGTGTCTGGCTTCTCGACGAAGGGACGCTGAAGCCTCGCGCTACTGTACCAGGCGGTACGGGGGAGATGGACGTTGTTTCTAACCCTCGACCTTCTTTTCCTGGGATGGCGGTCCGATGGAAGGCCGATACGGGACTACGGCGACCGGGCGATTCACGGTTTTTTCTTCGTTGGGAGGCGATGCCCGTGAACCGGGACAAAATTCGAGAGGACGTTCCGCCAGCCTCGTCGTTACAACTGTATGAACTTGGCGACGCAGATTTCTTTGACCTTGGTATGTCGTGCATACATGACGGGTATTTCGAATGACTTCAGACGTGAAGCCCGCGCCGGTTTCCGAAGAGCGGTTGCTGTCGCTTGATCTCTTTCGCGGTCTGACGATGTTTCTGTTGATTGCGGAAGGGGCGAAACTGTTTGGTGTCATGACAAACGCCGAATTTGACGGCACGATCATCGGGTTCATTGGAACGCAATTTCATCATCACCCTTGGAACGGGTTGCGCTTCTGGGACCTGATTCAACCGTTCTTCATGTTTATTGTCGGTGTCGCCTTGCCGTTGTCGGTTGCCCAGCGGGAGAAGCGGGGCGACGCCTACAGCAAGATTCTTCGCCATGTCTTGGTTCGATCCTTGGTGCTCTTGCTCTTGGGGTGGGGGCTTTACTGCATTGGGCCCGGCAAAATCGTATTTCGATTTCAGAACGTCTTGGCGCAACTGAGTGTTACATATCTAATCGCGTTCCTGATTATGCGGAGGGCGTGGTGGTTTCAAATCGCGTGTTCGCTCGTGATTTTACTCGTGACGGATCTTACGTATCGGTATTGCGCCATCGAAGGATATGATCAACCGTTTACACGCGACAAAAACTTAGGCGCGTATGTCGACATGCTGATCTCGGGTGAGCTGTCCGGTGGCCACTGGGTTTCGTTGAACGCGATACCTACAGCCGCGCACACAATTTGGGGCGTCTTGGCCGGACAGCTTCTTATGAGTGGGGCGACGGCGCGGCGTAAACTGGTGGTTCTGTTTGGTGCGGGTATTGCCGCGTTGGCGGTAGGATACGGGTTGGATCCAATGACGCCCATCATCAAACGCATTGCCACCGCATCGTTCGTACTGAGTTCGGGCGGGTGGTGTTTGATCGCGTTGGCGGTAGCATATTGGTGGGTGGATGTCTTGAAAATCCGGGGTGGGGTCGCGTTTTTTGCCGTCGTGGGTATGAACCCCTTGTTCATCTACCTGTTCGCCGAGGTGGGAGGGAGTCACCTGATTCACAGAATCGTCAAACCGTTTTCGATGGCCGTATTCGGGTGGACCGGCGACCTCTACGCACAAATGTTGACGGGATGCCTGGTCTGGGCGTTATTGTGGGGCATCTGCTATTGGCTATACCGGCACCGGATTTTTATTCGGATTTAGTTTGAACCATGAAAAGGATCGGAAACATGGTTGTGCGAAACAAATGCTTTCACGTTTTTCTTGTTGGTTTGTTCGTTATCGCGGGCGGTGCGGTCGCGGAAGAGAAATACAAGACATATTTCCCGGACGAAGACGATCCGTTCATGGGCGATTACGTTGGTCGTTGGTCTAAGGAAGAGAAAGTTGACCCGGCGATCAACGCGCAGGTCTATCCGTTGGGTAAGGACATGTATCAGATTCGCATTGTCGCGATGTTAGACAAGCGGAGTCCGCCGAAGTGGATGATTGAGGCGAAGGCAGAAAACGGGAAGATCGAGATCGACGAGCAGGGTATTCGCGCGGTCATTGAAAACGACAAGTTCACCGGCGCGAAAACAAAGGGTAAAGCGACGTTTGAGATGAAGCGTGTCGTTCGCGAATCACCGACGTTGGGGAAGAAACCGCCGACGCGCGCGGTGGTGCTGTTCGATGGAAAGAATTTCGATGCGTGGCAAAATACCGATGACTGGGTCATCGTCGACGATGTGATGATGGTAACGCCGAAAGGCAAAGTGCTGGAAACGAAACAAACGTTTGGGGATGTCGATCTGCACATCGAATTTCGTACGCCGCTGATGGCGAGTTCGCGTGGGCAAGGCAGGGGGAATTGTGGTGTTCAACTACATGGTGCGTATGAAATTCAGGTGCTCGATTCGTATGGCCTCGAAGGTTACTACAACGAATGTGGCGCGCTTTATAAACTCTCCGCCCCTCGTGTGAACGCCTGCGCGCCGCCGGTGCAATGGCAGACTTACGACATTAATTACACCGCGCCAGTGTACAACGATGGTGGCGAGCTGGGCACCTTCGGGCGGATGACGGTCTATCACAACGGCATCCTCATTCAAGACGACATCGAATTGCAATGGCGAACGGAGTGGACGGAGAAGGAACGTTTGAAGCCGCCGCCGAGCGAACCAGGGCGTATCAAGCTTTTGGCACACAATAATTATGTGCAATTTCGGAACATCTGGCTCGTGGAAAAGGCGGAGTGAGAGGGTTTGTGGAGTCGTATCGTTTCATGAATCAATTGGGAGGAGTTGAGTTTCGATGAATTCAGCAGCGAAGGTATTGTTGATCGGGTGCGGCAGTCTGTTGTTCTGTGCAATCACCCTTTTTGTCGTGTTGATTTTCTGGGTGGCTACAACACCTGAAGGCGGTGTTAAGCTTGGGAACGAAATGGATCAATACGCGCTGGATTACATCGCTGAGAACGATCTGCTGAACGAGAGCGAAGAGGTCTTGGCCTATTATGACGTCACGATAAGGATGGATGGAACCGAAGCGGCAATGGTGACAACCGATCACGTGGTGTACCACAAATTGGGGAATACCACTTCGATTCCCATCATAGATATTAGCGATATCAACCACAGGCAGGAACCCTTTATTGGCGACGTCATTGAGATTCAGGCGGTATCCGGGGAATCTATGAAGATCGAAATTGCACCGATGAACCAGGGCGAGTCATTCCTCAATGTGCTTATGAGGAAGTGGGAGAGTCTCAGGGATGACGCAGCATAAAAAGGCGGTGGAAGAGAATATCCGCGATACGTGGGGCTCGACGGCGGACGAACGCGCGGAAGTGTTTCCGTGCGACGCCATTCTGCCGGAGGGTGATGCGTGTTACCGGGGCGTGACGGTGTTTGCGGATGATCCGACGGTGTTTCGTTGGTTGTGCCAGTTGCGTGCGGCGCCGTATAGCTATGATTGGATCGACAATTTTGGACGGCGGAGTCCACAGACGTTGACGCCGGGGTTTGATGAGCTTGAAGTTGGTCAGCGCATGATGTCGATTTTTACACTCGTCAGTTTTGTCATAGACGAACACATCACGATACGCACACGCGGTGGATCGGAGAAAGCACCTTTCTTCGGTGAGACGGCGGTTTCTTACACGGTTGTTCCGGTATCGAAGAATGAGACGCGGCTGATCGTGAAGATATTGTTTGAGTATCCGCGCGGTCCATTGGGTTGGTTGATGCGTGTTATGTTGCCTTGGGGCGATCTCATCATGATGCGGCGTCAGTTGTTGAATTTGAAACGATTGGCGGAAGGGGACTAACTGCGCTACAGCATATTGTCAATATCGGGATAGACAATCCGCGCGAGAAGATACGTACCGACCACGAAAAACGCTAGGGCGGACACCCAGAGTATTGTGTCCCACACTTTGCCGGGTAAGATTCGCGGATCGGATCGGCGGTAACGGAAATAGAGCGCTGCGGAACCGAGGATGGGGAGGGTGATAGCCTGCATAGCACCGCCGAGCATCACGAGTTGGACGGGCTGGCGGTAGAAGAGGTAGACGAGGACGCTAAGGATGGGGTAGGCGCCGCAGAGGATTCGGTTCCATCGTTGGAGAGACGCATCATCGTCGGCGATGAGGCCGAACACGCGAAAAGCGTCGGCCATGACGCGTGCGCCGCCGCCGCTGGCGACGAAAAACGTCGAATACAACACGACGAATGCGCCAATAATAAATACCCACTTCGCCCAATCGCCGAAGACGGGGCCGTAGATAGTGCCGAGGGTGGCGATCATGTCGGTGCCTTCGGGGTTTAGGCCGACTCGCCATAGAATGGCTGCACCTAGCAAATAAAATGCGATCGTCGCGAAGGTGTATACGACCATCGAACAGAACGCGTCCCATCGCAACACACGCAGCCAACCGCGTGCACGATCGGCCCAGGCTTCGCTGTCGTCATGAGGGCCGGCGAATTTGGCGTAGCCTTTTTCCAGACACCAGTAGGGGTACGCCAATAACTCTGCGGCGCCTACGCCGATGATTCCGAATGTCATCAATGCAGTTGCGAGTGGCGACCTTCCGGCGGCTTCGGAAATAGCGGGGAGGCGGAACTTTAGTCCTTCCACAAACTCCGACGGCTGAATTGCCCAAGCGCCGTGGGTTTGCAATGCGACGAGATTGACCACGGTTACCGCGGTAAATGATGCGACGAGTATCGTTGATACCGTTTGGATGAGTCCGTATCTCCCGCGTACGAGTATGACGGCCGTGATGATGCCGATTAGGATTACCCAATAGCGGTCATCGTGACTGGCCGGTGCTAACGCTGCGACATCCGCTGCCAATGTCTCGACGCGCGCTACCGCTTCCGCCGTGGCGCCATCGGTTTGCGTGAGTTCGGCGAGCGTGACCTTTTCGCGGATGAGTTCAGCGGTCGCTACGTTGTACGCGCGGCCTGAGTCGGTGATGGGTATGCCGATGGCCATGGCTTGACCGACGCCGCCGACCACGCCGCCGAGTTGCCCGATGCCAATCAGCGCACCTAGGGCCCAGAAGAAGACGTACCAATTGACGCGTACTTTTTCGCCGCGTGCTTTCGATGGGATGTTTACGCTCGGTCCGGGTAGGGCGTTAAGGCCCGCCATGGTGGTTTCGCCGGTGACAATTGAAAACCGACCAAATTCGATTTGCGTGAACACTTTTATTACGCAACCGATGAGGATAATCCAAAGCAGTGCAAAGCCAGCTTCCGCGCCGGTCTTCGTGGTGGCGATGAGTTCGCCGGAGCCGACGATGGACCCTGCAATAATGAGTCCGGGGCCAAGATGCCGCAGGATGCCGAGAAGTTGGTGCGGCGGTTCTTGGATGTCTTTCGTACTTCGTTTCCAAACGCCGGATTTCGTATCTTTTGACATCGAAGTCCCCGGTTGAGAACCGGCACTATACCTGCTCTCGCGCCCAAGTTTGCAACCCGATACAATCATACTCTGGAGTGCAACGGGATGGGAGGTTGCAATTGTGTTCAAATGGATTTGTTTGTCCTGCGCGTTGATCGGTTCGGCTACCGCGTTGTGGATGATTAACGACATTCGTCTGCGCAGTCATGAGTCGATGGAGAATCTTGAGGTGATCACTGAAAACTTGGCAGAAGTGGTCACTGATGTGAACGCACTCAAGAATCTTTCCGGCCTTTCTTCCACGAAAGATGAAGGCCGTCTCGCTTATGCGACGAGCGTTCTTGAGTATCTGGACGATGAGCTTTCGGATGAAGGCGTCGAAGTGGATTCGGCAGGTCTGATTGGCCGCCGAAAACCGTTCGAAGATTGGTTGACAGGAGCGGGTATGGAGTCGCTGGGGTTGGTCATGGGTAAGGCAAAATCGCAGAAAGATGTGTTTTGGGGATTGTGTCAGACGTTCCCGGGGAACAATGATTTCTTGCTGTATTTCCCCGGGAAAGATGAGGGCGTGAAGTTATCGGATTGGCTGCTGGAGAACCATGCTGAATCGAAGGCTTTGTTCGCGGATAAGGTTGTTGGCGACAACCTGTAATTCTTTGGCGATATGTGCTCTCATGGAGCATTCAATCACATTCGGGAGTGGACTAAGATGAAAATGAAGATGACCTTCTTGGCGATAGCGTTTTTGATGGCTGGTGTGGCTGGCGCCGCTGACGCAGTTGATTTGTTCGATCGCGTCGAACACCACAACGTGGATAACGACGGGGTCAACATCCACTACGTAACCACAGGCGAGGGCGATCCCGTCCTGTTCGTTCACGGGTTTCCCGATTTCTGGTATGCGTGGCGTAATCAGATGGTTGGACTCGAAGACGGCTACAAATGCGTGGCGATGGACATGCGCGCGTATAACAAGTCCGGCCAGCCGGAAGGTGTTGAGAATTACGCGATGCCGTTCTTGTTGTCGGACGTTGAGGCTGTGATCAAAGACCTGGGTGTGGACAGTGTTACGCTCGTCGCGCATGACTGGGGTGGTGCGATTGCCTGGCAATTTGCGATTCGGTTTCCGGATCGGGTGAACAAACTCATCATTTGCAATCTGACGCATCCGACGGGGTATGACACGGTTCGTAAGAATGCGACAGAGGAACAAAAGAAAAACACGGAATACATCACACGCTTCCAAAGTCCAGAAGCGACCAAGATGTTCAACCCGAAAATGCTCGCGGGCATCTGTGCGAGTGGTGAGCCGGCGGAGATCAGTGATCGGTTCGTAAAAGCGTTTGAGGCGTCTTCGATTGACGGTATGTTGAATTACTACCGAGCGGTGTTCGGGCAGTTGCAGGATGGTGCGCTTGCCGAAGAACTTCCGAATCTCAAAATGCCTGTGCTGCAATTCCATGGATTAAAAGATACCGCGGTCGACAAAGATGGCCTGCGCGACACGTGGAACTGGGTGGACAAAGATTACACGTTGGTTTCCATCCCGGAATCCGGCCATTGGGTCCAACGCGAAGCGGCCGACATGGTGACATCGACGATGCGCTGGTGGTTGGACGCGCGGAAGTAGTGATCAACAATGTCCTCCCGAGCGAAGTCGAGGGATCTTCGTCTGTTCGCGGAGCTATTTAGGGTGCTCAGTTAGATCCCTCGGCTTCGCTCGGGAGGACAAGCTTATCTCATTCCCATGCTCCGCGTGGGAATGCATAAATCTCGCACGCACGGCAATCATTCCTAAGGAGGGCCGTGGGTGCTGGATGAGTCGATCAGCTCTGCGTGTTCTCTCTCACAATCGCGCCCTTAAACACTGCGGCCATCGCCGCGATTACGGTGACGACAGCCGCCATAAACAACACGAACATGATGCTATTCGATACGCCGCCGCCGAATTCTAGTCCGCGTCCGCCGAAGATTGGGCCGATGATGGATGCGCTCATGTTGCCCCATGATGTGAGGATGAGTCCCCAGGCAACGAGTGATTGAAGGCGTGGAGACAAGCGCAATTTGTCCCCTGCAGCGGCGACGGCAATTAACGTTAGTCCGTTTAGCACGCCTTCTAGATGCGCCATTTTCCATCCGCGTACGTCGCCGGGCGGTGCCCAACCGCCAGCGTCTGGCGCGGCTTCAGCTAGGATGGCGAAGCCGAACGGGAATCCGGCGGCCATTCCTACGAGGAAAACCAGGGCGCCGTTGGCAATCATTTTACGTTGCAGGCTCTCGTTCATGTTGACTTTCCTCTCTAGATTCGAATTACGTTGGGCGAAATTGCGATTCTAATCTTAAAGGGGATATGTGTCCATCAGTAGTTCTAAGGGTTAATCCTTGTCCCGACTACGCCGATCGGTTGTTGAATTGTGTCATTGTGGTTAGAATGTACATCAGGCCCAATTGCATGCAGAAACATCTCACTCATTTTCGACTTACCGCGGCTATGTTTGTCGTCCTCACATTTTTAATGATTGCGACGGACTTTCATCAAGCCTCCGCGCAGTGGAGTAGGGGAGGCGGTTGGACGATTGGGCCACGACGTCCAACCACTGACTGTCCTGATCCGAATACGTTTACCTTTTGCCGGTTGCAATACACGGATGTCCGTAGAGAGCCGCTTGGTCATGGTTGGAATACGGACTATCCGGATTCGGACATTAATTTCATGATCCGATTGTCGCAACTCACGACGATTCCGATTAGCCTTCAGGCTAATGGCGATCCCGATCACGTTGTATTAGAACCTGCGGATGATCGCATCTTTAACTATCCGTTTGTGTTTTTGTCGGATGCAGGTACCGTCGGTTTTACGAATAAGGAAGTCAAGAATTTGCGCAACTATTTGTTGCGTGGGGGTTTTTTGCATGTAGACGATTTTTGGGGTGAGGCGGCGTGGAACAATTGGGAATATGAAATTGGGCAGGTGTTGCCGCCGGATGAGTATCCCATTTTCGATATCAAGCCAGACGACGAGATCATGAACATCGTTTTCAAGATTCCCGAAGTGCCGCAGATACCGTCGATTCAACATTGGAATCGGTCGGGCGGCGACATCTCTGAACGGGGATCGGCGTCGGAACAACCGCATTTCCGGG